>WBZS01000409.1_pt1 | contig 20703 bp, 17 predicted proteins | sample 5204201 | NCBI WGS metagenome assembly WBZS01 (sample SAMN12344357, study PRJNA552823) | activated sludge metagenome | biome: Activated sludge suspended growth; feature: Nitrification reactor; material: Wastewater; isolation source: activated sludge from nitrification reactor of wastewater...
CGGCAGGGTAGGTGCAGGCGAAAAACGTGTCCAGCCAGGGGCAACCCTTGGTTCTGAAGCTGTTCGTGCACAGAGACTTCGGACGGGCTCACCGAATGCTTACGACCGCATGACCGAGGGCTCGACCTTGGTCGACGAGGCCGGCAAGACCATGAGCGACGTGGCGGCGGCGATTCAGCGCGTCACCGACATCATGGGCCGGATGACCGAGGCCAGCCGCGCGCAAAGCCGTGGCGTGTCCGAGGTCGGCGCGGCGATCAACGGCATGGACCAGTCGACCCAGCAAAACGCCGCGCTGGTCGAAGAATCGGCCAGCGCCGCGGACAGCCTGCGCCACCAGGCGGTGCAACTGGTGGCGGCGGTTTCGGTATTCAAGCTGTCGGCGGAACTGGGCGCGGCGGTGGGTTGAGGGCCTACCGCTGCCTTTGCCTGTCGCGCGGGTAGACGGCGCGCGCGCTGCCGGGCATCGTCTAATGATTTTCAGCGGCGAGCCTTCGTGGTGCCGTCGTCTGAGCGTAGCCTGTTGCCAGTCGGCGGCTTTCAGTGGCATCCCGATCATCGAGATGCGAGAGGGCGTTGAGCGGTTGAAGGCAAAAGGCAAGACCTGACCCCGGATTTTTCGACTACACCATCTGCACATCGGTCACGTCGACCGCCACCCGCGCCGTTTTGACGCTTTGCACCGCCACCGCCGGCGCGGCGCCGTTGGCCAGCGGGGCGATTTTCTTGAAGTCGCACAGCAGCTCGGTCTTGCTGACCGTGACCACCGCGTAGCCTTGCGCGTTGCTGTCGACGTAGCGCAGCCACGGGTTGTTGACCGCCGGCGGGGTGCCGGTGGTCGAATCCGCGAATGGGTTCAGCCGCTTGACGATTTCGGTCGCCGGCACCGCCGCGGCCGGAATGCCCAGCGCCGCCGCCAGCTTGCCCCGGATGGCGCCGTACAGCGTCATCGCCGGCACCGATCGGCCGCTGGCGGCCAGCGCGGCAATGGTCGAGGCCAGCACCGTGCCCATCGCGCCGGCCTGGGTTTCGTCGAAGGTGTTGATCGGTGTGGTCGCCAGCCCGGCGGTCGGCGCCACCGCCGCGGCGGGGATCAGGCCGCCAGCGATGGCCTGTGCAACCACCGCCTGTATCGCGGCGGTGTTGGTCAGGTCGGTGATGCCGGCGGCCAGCGCCAGCGCGGCCGACAGCATGCGGATGGCGATGCCTTCGGCCTCGGCCTCGCTGGTGGCAACCAGCGGCTTCATCGCCGCGTAGGCCGGCGCGCTGGCCGCGCTGTAGAAGTAGGTGAAGTTGGACTGGCTGGAGATGCCGGCGGTGACCAGGTCGACCATCGCCGGCAGCGGCGCGGCGGCGCCGTAGTCGGCCATCACCACGCCGGCGTAGAAGGCGTGGATGTCGCCGGTCACCGCGACGACGTTCTTCACCCCGGCGCCGACCAACTGGCTCATCAGGTATTTGCGCTCGGCGTTGTAGCCGTCCCATTGGTCGGCGTCGAAGACGAACTTGGCGCGGAACACCGCCGGCACGCCGGGCACCGCGTTGCCGTCGACCGCCATGCGCAGCAGCGAGACCTCGTTGCCCCAGACCTTCCAGCGCGCGGTCGACGTGGTCATGGTTTGCGCCCACCACTGGCGCTGCGCGGCGCCGAGCATGGACACCAGCGCCAGCGGGTCGGGCAGGGCGGCGCCGGCGGCCAGCTTTTGCGCCTCGACCGTCTGCAGCGTGGCATCGGGCACCAGGTAGCGCGCGCCTATGGTGCCCACCGGCTGGCCAGTCAGCGGGTTGGGCGCGGCCTCGGGAATGATGTGGTCGGCGCGGTACAGGCGCTGGTCGGTCATCACCAGGTGCAGCAGGCGGCCGAACTTCAGGTCGCGGTAAATGCGCAGGTTGGTGATGCCTTGCGCCGGCTCGAACGTGAAGCTGACGTTGGCTGGCATGGCCTCGAACCAGGCCTGGTTGGCGGCCAGCCGGCGCGCGGTCTGGCGTGTGTTGTCGGCAATGCCGGTGGCGGCGTCGTAGCTGCCGTTGTCGTAGGTGCTGCGGTCTTGCCAGGCGTCGTCGCTGAACTCGTGGTCGTCCCACACCGCGACCATCGCCACGCGCTCGTGCAGCGTCTGCAGCCGGCGGTCGCTGCGGTAGCGCTTGTACAGGTAGCGGTAGTCGGCCAGCGTGGTGGCGTAGCGGCTGCCGTCGGCGCGGGTGGTGCCGTCGGGCAGTTGCAGCGCCGGGTGGGCGGGTTCTACGCTGCCTTGCTGGAAACCGGCGTCCACCGTCTCGTAGATGTAGTCGCCGAGGTGGACGACGAAGTCGATGTCCTCGGCCGCCAGCGCGTCCAGCCCGGCCCAGTGGTTGACGCTCCAGTCCTGGCACGACATGAAGCCAAAGCGCAGCAGTGCGTTGTCGGCGTCGGTGGCCGGCGCGGTTTTGAAGCGGCCGACGCGCGAGCGGGCGTCGCCGGCGCTGAACTGGTAGTAGTAGACCGTGGCCGCGGCCAGCCCGCCGATGCGGTGGCGCAGCGTGTGGTCGTACAGCGCATACACCGGCACCTGGGCCTGGGCGTCGACGTTGCCGACCAGCGCGCCGCTGCTGCCCAGCAGCGCCGCGTTGTCGGCCGACGCGCTGATGCGCAGCGTGACGCTGAAGTTGCCGTCGGCGACGCTCGCCACATCGTCTGCGCTGGCCGGCACCACGCGCGCCCACAGCACCGCGCCGTCGGGCTGGGGGTCGCCCGAGGCGACCGACTGCGGAAACTTGTACGCGCCTACCGCCGCCGGCGTGTCGGGCAGCGGCGTGCTGGTGCCTGGGAAGGTGGCCGGCAGCGGGGTGATCGGCGTGCCGGGGTCGCCGCCGCCGCAGCCGACCAGGCTGCTCAAGGCGGTGGAGGCGGTGATCAGCACGCCGGCCTGGGCGGCGCCGTGACGGAGAAATGCGCGACGGTCCATGGTGTTGCAAGCCTTGAAGGTGGTGCGCCCGGCGGCAGCGCGGGGCGTAATGGAGGCGGGACGAGAGGCAGCGAAGGAGCGCTTGGCCGCGGGGCGTGTTGGCCGTGCCAGTGACCGGCCGATGGGGCGTGGTGCCGCGAAGAGCGCCCGCTTAGAACGCGTGGTTGACCTGCACGCCGACGCTGGTCGCCCGGCTGCGGTAGTTGCCGCGCACGTTGGCGTAGGTGCAGTTGCACGGCGTTTCGCCTTCGCCGTCGTCGGTGGCGTTCATCGCCGCGTCGTCGACCTTCACCCGGGCCAGCGCGAAGTCGACACTGGTGCGCGGGCTGAACTGCCAGCGCGCGCCCAGCGTGGTCCAGGTGCGGTGGGCGTCGGGCAACGCCGGGCCGCGGGTGGCCGACGGCACCGGCGAGCGGTCCAGCGCCAGCCCGGCGCGCAGCAGCAGCGCCGGCGTGGCCTGCCAGTTGGCGCCTAACGCAACCGACCAGGTGTTTTTCCAGTGCTCGGCGGTGATCGAGTCGGGCGTGGTGTTGGCGAAGTCGATGCGCAACTGCTGCAGGTTGGACTCGCGCGCCCAGGTGGCGTCGGCCATCAGCGCGACGCTCGGCGTCACCTGGTGCCAGGCCTGCAGCGACAGCGTGTCGGGGCTGTGCACGCGCAGTTGCGCGTCGCTGTCGTTGTGGTCAAGCTGGGTCGGGCCATAGGGCGTGCCGGTGGCCGCGGCCAGCGCGGTTGCCGGCAGCGTGGCCGGCTGGGTCCAGTCGCCGCGGCCCTTGAGCGTGTGGCGTATGCCCGAGCGCCACGCCACGCCCAGCCGGGTGTCGGCGTTCAAGTCCCACAGCAGCGCCAGGTTCCAGCCCACCGCCCAACTGCTGCCCTGCACGACGACCGAACCGTCGTAGGTGCTGTTGCCAAAGGCCTGCGCCGCCTGCTGCTGCAACTGCAGCGCCAGCCCGGGCGCGCCGGCCGCCGCCGCACGCTGCGCCGCGGCCAGCAGACCGGCGGCGTAGACCGAGCCATAGGGCACCGCGCGCTGCAGCCGGCCGTCCATCTTCTGCACGGTCAGCCCGGCGGCCAGCGACAGCGTCGGGCTAACCTTGAACGCCAGGTTGGGGTTCAGCGCCAGCGTCTTCAACTCGACTTGCTGGATGTTGTAGCGCCCGCCCCAGTGGTCGTCATAAGCCAGTTTGGCGCCCAGCGGCACGAACAGGCCGATGCCGGCGGTCAACTGCGGGCTGGCCTGCCAGCTCAGGTACAGCCGCGGAATGGTGGCCGAAACACCCGGGCGCTGCGTGTCGCCGACCGCCGAGATCGGCCGCGGCGCCAGCCCCGAGCCGTGCAGGTTGATCACCGAGCCAGCGTCGGTGAAGCGGATCGACGGGTCGACCTGCTCGACCGATGCGCTGAAGTTCAGGCCCGGCAGCCGGGTAATGCCGGCCGGGTTGGCGAACAGCGTGCTGGCGTCGGCGGCCTCGGCGCCGTTGGCGCCGGCCGTGCCTTCGGCGGCGGCGCTTTGGGTGCCGATGCGGTAGCCGGCCGCCTGCGCGGTGGGCACGGCGGCGGCCAGGGCCAGCGCCAGCCACAACGGCAAGGCGGCGGGTGCGAAAGAGGGCATGGCGCGGGGTCTCCGGTGGCGGACGAGGGTGTGGGTGGGTGGGGGTGCGGCGCGGCCGCTGGTGCCACGGCCTGCGACTGGCGCGGTGCGGCGCGGCGCAGTGTGCGGCAGCGCCAGTGTTCCGTCAGTCGGGGTGCGCCCGGGGGCCACCCCGGCCGCGGGGTGGTCAGCCGCCACGGGTGGGCGCCGCCTTCAAGGCCCTGCCGAGACGCGAATACAGCGGCTGCAGCCGCTCGTACAGGCCGAGGTAGACCTCGCGGTAGAGCTGTTCATACAGCGCCTGCTGCGCCGGCACCGGCTCGAAGACGCGGCCCTTGCGCGTCATCGCCGCCACCGCGCTGGCAAAGTCGGCGTGCAGCTTCAGGCCAACCGCGGCGGCAATCGCCGCGCCCAGCCCCGAGGTCTCGAAGGTGTGCGGCCTTGCCGCCGGCGCGCCAAAGATGTCGGCGGTGAGCTGCATCGCGGCGTCCGACTGCGCGCCGCCGCCCGACACGCGCAAGTCGGTGATCGGCGTGCCGCCGCGCCGCTCGATGCGCTCCTTGCCCTCGCGCAGCGCGTAGGCCAGGCCTTCCAGAATCGCGCGGTAGAGGTGGGCACGGGTGTGCACCTCGGTAAAGCCGATCACCGCGCCGCGCGCGTCTGGCCCCGGGTGGCGGATGCCCGGGCTCCAGTACGGCTGCAGCAACAGGCCTTGCGCGCCCGGCGGCACGCGCTCGACCAAACGGTCAAACAAGGCCTCGGCGCTTGCGGTCGCGCCATCACCGGCGGCTTGCTGCACCTCGGGGTGGCCAAACTGCTCCTTGAACCAGCGCACCAGCCAGTAGCCGCGAAAAATCTGCACCTCGGTGTTGTACTGGCCGGGCAGCAGCGCGGGGTAGGGCGGTATGAAGCGGGTGGCCTCCAGGTAGCGCGGGGTGGTGATGTCGATGGTCGCGGTGGTGCCGAACGACAGCGCGCCGATGTGCGGCGCCACCGCGCCGGCGCCGACGATCTCGCAGGCCTTGTCGCCGCCGGCGGCGACCACTGGCAGCCCAACGGGCAGCCCGGTGGCGGCGGCGGCCTCGGCGGTCAGGCCGCCCAGCGTCTGCCCAACGCCCACCAATTCGGGCATTTGCCCGCGTGCCAGCGCCAGCGCCTGCCACTTCCAGTCCCAGGCCGCGGCCCAGTCCTGGCGTTTGAAGTCAAACGGCAGGTAGCCGACCTGCGAGGCCACCGAATCGGCGACGCGGCCGGTCAGCTTCCAGTTCAGCCAGCCCGACAACAGCAGGAACTTGTGCGTGCGCGCCCACAGCGGCGCCTCGTGCTCGGCCAGCCAGTTGGCCTCGGCCTCGCGGGCAAAGTAGTCGATGGTCGACGACACGCCGGCGGCGCGCAGCACCGCGCGCCACGGCGTACCAATGCGCGGCACGCGGCCGGCGCGGCGCTGGTCGAGCCAGGTGATGCAGTCGCGCAGCGGCTGCATTTGCGCGTCGACCGGCAGCACGGTGCCGCGCTGGGTGGTCAACGCCAGGCCGTGGATGCGCCGCGCGGCCTGCGGCTGCGCCAGCGTCAGGCGCCGGCAGACACCGGCGCAGGCTTGCCAAAAGGCCTCGGCCGAGTGCTCGTGCCAACCGTCCTCGCGCGCCACGTAGTCGGTGAAGGCGTGCTGCACCTTGGCCAGCAGCGTGCCGTGCAGGTCAAACAGCAGCGCGCGCACGCTTTGCGTGCCGCAGTCGATGGCCAGCAGCAAGGGGTCGGTCGAAGCGGCGGCGTCGGGCATGGGCGGGGGCGGGCGGCGTGGGTGGGCGGCGTGGGTGGGCGACTCGCGTGGGCGACTTCGGTGGACGATTGGCTGAAACGACTGCGGGCGCGCCGGCTCCAGCCGCTCAGCCCGCCACCGTCGGCGTGGCCGCGCCGGGCACGCTGTAGCAGCGCGCGATGCGCGCCAGGTAGGCGGCGCTTTCGGCCTGCCAGCGCGCCTCGTCCCAGCCAAGTTCGTCGGCCAGCAGCGTGCGCAGCCGCGGCCACTGGTCGACGCCGCCGCGCGGCAGCAGCAGGCCGACGCGGGTGCGGCGCAGCAGCAGGTCGTCCAGGTGCAGCACCGATTCTTGCCGGCAGGCCCAGCGCAGTTCGGCCCAGGTGCTGACCGAGCCGCCAACCGGCTCCAGGTCGCCGGACCTTAACCCTTGCAGCAGCGCGGCCGCATCGACCCCGTAGCGCGCCAGCCAGCGGGCGCGCAGCGGCGCCGGCAGGTCAGCCAGCGCGGCGCGCGTGGCCGGCGGCACGGGCGCGAACACCGCGCTGGTTGCCGCTTCAGTGCCCGCTTCGGTGGCCGCCGCATGGTTGCCACCATGGGCCGCGCCGCCACCGGCCGCCAACGCCGGCTGCCGCCGGGCGTCGGCTGCCGGCAGACGGCGGGAGGCCAGCGCCAGCGCCTGTTCGGCCATCACGCGAAAGGTGGTCAGCTTGCCGCCGGTGACGGTGACGAGCCCGTGCTCGTCGACGATGAAGTGTTCGCGCGGCTCTTTCGACGGGTTGACCTGCGCCCCCGACGACACCACCGGCCGCACGCCGGACCAGGTGGAACGCACGTCGGCCGGCTGCAGGTCAAGCGCCGGAAACGCCTGCCGCAGCGCCAGCAGCAGGTAGTCGAACTCGGCGGTGGTGATGCCGGGCTCGTGCGCCAGGCTGTCGCCATGGTCGACGTCGGTGGTGCCGACCAGCGTCGCGCCCTCCCACGGCAGCGCGTACACCGGGCGGCGGTCGTGCGGGTGGTAGAAGGTCAGCGCCTGCGCCACCGGCAGCCGCCAGTCGGGCAGCAGCAAATGGCTGCCGCGCAGCGGCCGCAGCCGCGCGCCCGCGCCGAGCGCCTGGCGCAGCACATCGGCCCAGGCGCCGGTGGCGTTGACCACGCAGGCGGCGGCCACGTGCAACGTTTGCGCGGCCGGCGTGGCATCGCCGGCGCTCGGCGCGGCATCGGCGGCATGGATCAGCGTCGCGCCGCAGACCTCGCCGTTGCTGCCGCGCGCAAGCGCCGCCAGCCGGGTGTGGTTGAGCAGAAGCGCGCCGCAGCGGCCGGCCTCGGCCAGCACGCGCTGCACCAGCCGCGCGTCGTCGACCTGGGCGTCCAGGTACGACCACGCGCCCACCAGCCCCGCGGCGCTGAACGCCGGCGCGCGTTCCAGGCACTGCGCCGGGGTCAACCAGCGCCGCGAGCGCTGGCCGGCCAGCCGGTCGTACAGCGCCAGCCCGAGGCCGACCGTGCGCCGGCCGCGCGCGTCGCCGTCGCGCACCGGCAGCACGAAACGCAGCGGCCGCACCAGGCCGTCGGCCTCGCGCAGCAGCGTCTGGCGTTCGTGCACCGATTCGCGCGTCAAGCCTATTTGGCCCTGCGCCAGGTAGCGCAGCCCGCCATGCACCAGCTTGGACGAGCGCGACGAGGTGCCGCCGGCAAAGTCCTGCGCCTCGACCAGCGCCACCCGAAGGCCGCGCCGCGCCGCGGCCAGCGCGATGCCGGCGCCGCTGATGCCGCCGCCGGCCACCAGCAGGTCGACCCGCGGCGCGGCGCACAGCGCGGCCCAGGCCTGCGTGCGCGGCGTGGTCACCACCGCAGCCTGCGGCTCATGCCGCACCGCCGTCGTCGAGCAGGTTGCCGCTGGCCAGCAGGCGTTGCGGGTCGGCGTGGTGCAGCAGCGCGCGCAGCGCGGCCAGGCCGAGCGCGCCTTTTTCGGCCGCCAGGTAGGGCGCGTGGTCGCGGCCGACGCCGTGCTGGTGGCTGATCGTGCCGCCCTGGTCGACGATGGCCTGGCTGACCGCCGACTTCAGCGCCTGCCAGCGCGCCCAGGCGCGGTCGAAGTCGGCGCCGACCGGGAACACAAAGGTGGTGTAGACGCTGGAGCCCTGCGCGTAGACGTGCGACAAGTGGGTGTAGGCGTGCGCCCGGGCGCCCGTGCGCTGCAGCGCGGCCAGCCCGGCCGACTCCATCGCCTGCATCATGGCCGGCACGCCGGGCCAGTTGATCGCCGTTTCCATGGTGTCCACCGCGTAGCCGGCGGCCCACAGCGCGTTGCGCAGGTAGACGCCGCGAAAGCGGTTGGCCTGCCAGCGCTTGCCCAGCAACGTGCCGGTGGCCACGCCGCCGTGGCGGCGCCAGATGGCGCGCGCCTGGGCCTGCATTGCCGCCACCTGCGCGGCGCTGCCGGTCAGCCCGGCGAACAAGAGCACCTTGTCCGCCGCCGCGCCGCGCAGCGCCAGCAGGCGTTCCAGCCAGCCTATGGCCTGGGCGTGGCCGGCCAGCTTCAGCGTGGTGAAGGTTTCGGTGGCGTTGGCCAGCCGCAGCATCGACAGGCCCAGCCCGGCCTGCGCCAGTTCACGCGTGGCCGCCTCGCCGCGCGGCCAGTCGGGAAAGAAGACGCCGACAAAGCGCTCGCGCTCGGGCAGCCGGCGGATGCGCAGCGTGGCCTCGGTGACCACGCCGAGCCGGCCCTCGCTGCCCAGCACCCAGTGGTTCAGGTCGGGGCCGGCGGCGCTCGCCGGAAACGCTGCCGGAACCGCCAATGTGCCGTGCGGCGTTTCGACCACCGCGCCGGCCAGCATCTGCTCGATGCGGCCATAACGCGCCGACTGCTGGCCCGAGGAGCGGGTGGCGATCCAGCCGCCGAGCGTGGCGTACTCGAAGCTTTGCGGGTAGTGGCCGAGCATCCAGCCCTGGGCGCGCAACTGCGCCTCCAGGTCGGGCCCGGCGACGCCGGCCTGAAACGTCGCCAGTTGCGACGCCGCGTCCAGGTGCAGCAGCCGGCGCAGCCGCGCCAGGCTGAGCGTCAACACCGGCCGGGTGCCGGCCGGCGGGGTCAAATGGCCGCAGACGCTGGTGCCGCCGCCATACGGCAGCACCACCGCGCCGACCGACGCCGCCCAGTCCAGCAAGGCGCGCACCTCGGCACTGCTTTCGGGCAGGCCGACGCCGTCGGTCACCGTGCCCAGCCGGCCAAAGCGCAGCCGCAGCCAGTCACCCAGGCTTTGGCCGAAGCTGGCGCGCAGCCGCGCCTCGGGCGTGGCATCGACCAGCGCATGCGCCGGCAGCCGCGACGGCTGCGCCGCCACCGCGGCCAGCGCCTGCGCCAGCGTGGCGTCGGCCGGCGGCGCGGCGGCGCCGACCCGTTCATGCAGGAAAGCCAGCGCGTCGGGCGCCAGCGCCGCCTCGATGCTGCTGTCGCCCCAGCCGTTCCAGCGCCGCATTGCGCCCTTTCAGGAGGTTGTAAAGCCGGCAAGGCTAACCGCTGCCGGGGTGGCTGTCCTGTCGACCCTGTCGCAGAAAGTCGTCGATCAGCGCCGCCAGCGCCGCCGGCTGGTCGTGGTGCAGCATGTGGCCGGCGTCGTCCAGCCAGTGCAGCCGGTGGTCGGCAATCTGCGCCAGCCGGGTTTGGCATTCGGCCAGGCTGTAGCGGCCATGCCACCATTGTTCGGCCTCGGTCTGGCGGCCGAACACGGTCAGCACCGGCGCGGCAATCGCCGCCCACATCGCCACCGCCTCGGCGGCGCGGTAGAGCATCGGGTTGATGCGCCGGTGCGCCGGGTCGGCGCGCACCTGCCACTGGCCGTCGGCGGTCGGGGCCGCCCATTGCGCGGCCAACCAGTGCGCCTGCGCTGCCGGCAGCCGCGGGTTGGTGCGGCGCAGCCGCTCGGCCACCGCGTCCAGGCTGGGATAGGGTTTGAGCGGCAGCGGCGTCTTCAGCTCGTCCAGCCACTGCGCCAGGCGGCGCGGCGCGGCCTCGGGCCCCAGGTCGGGCAGGCCAAAGCCTTCCAGGTTGACCAGCCGGCGCACGCGCTGCGGGCGCACGCCGGCGTAGGCCAGCGCGATGTTGCCGCCCATGCTGTGGCCGATCAGGTCGACCGCGGCGTCGGGCGACAGCGCGTCGAGCAGCGCGTCCAGGTCGCCCAGGTAGTCGGGGAACCAATAGGCATCGACCACGCCGTTGACGCGGCTGCCGCCAAAGCCGCGCCAGTCGGGCGCCAGCGCGCACACCGTGTCGGGCCAATGGTCGGCAATGAACTGGAAAGACGCGCCAACGTCCATGAAGCCGTGCAGCAGCACGCGCAGCGGCGCAGTGCCCTCCGGCGCGCCCCATTGGCGCAGTTGGTAGTCAATGCCGCGCACCGGCACCTGCCGGGGCCGGGACGGGCGTTGCGGGCAATACGGGGCAGCGGGGCAGGCCATCGCCGCACTGTAGAGGGCGGCGGCGCGGCCTGGGCCTGCGGCGGCGCACGGCGCGCCGCGCGCGGGCGGCGCCGTGCCGGGCGTCGTCAGGCCAGCGCCACTGCCATCAATTGCTCGGGCGTGACGCGCAGCGCGCGTGGCTGCAGCCCGGCCACCTGGTGCACGGCGAAGTTGGGCTGCCGCGTGTCGCGGCGCACCGGTTGGCGCAGCGGCACGCCGGTGGGTGAGCTGAGCACGGCGACGATCGGTGCCATCACCGTCGGCCCGCGCTTGACCACGATGCCGCCTTCGCCGTTGGCCAGCCGCACCCAGCAGCCGGGCGGGTAGACGCCGAACTCCTTGACCAGCGCGGCGGTCATCGGGTGGCCGCCGTCCTGCATGAACATCATCCGGCCGGCCTTGTCGGCCGACATCGCCTCGCGGCCATTGCGCGGCGTCAATTTGGCGGTGTAGACGTCGGCGCGGCGCACCAGCGCCGCGGTGTCGCAGACATCGTGCCGGCCAGACGGGTAGCCGCTGCCGTCGGCCTGCTCGTGGTGCTGCTCGACCGCCTTCAGCCATTCGTCGTCGGTGATGCCCGACAGCTCCAGGATGCGGCGGCTGAACTCGGGGTGCGCGCGCACCGCGGTCAGCTGTTCGGGCGTCGGCGGGCCGGCCTGCGCGGCCAGGTGGCCTTGCAGTTCGAGCATCGAGATGTTCATCGTCAGCGCGGTCTTGAACACGCGCTGCGAGTCGTCCTCGTTCCAGCCCAGCCGCTGCGCCACCAGGTAGCCGGTGATCGCCGCGTGCGTCGAGTGGGTGACGCCGTACTGCACGTGCTCGTTGCCTTCCTGGCGCAGGACCTGAAAGATGGCCAGGTCCTTGTCGCGTTCGACCAGCGCCAGCACCGGCGGCGTGGCCTGGTCCAGCGCGTCGCTGAAGGTTTCAGGCTCGGGCCGGCGCAGGCTGTCGCCAAGTTGGGTCAGGCAGCGTTTCCACAGGCGCGGCAACTCCTGCGGTTCGGCCATCGCCACCAGGTCGGTGGAGTTCAGTTCGGCCAGGTCGACCAGCGTGCCGCGGTCGAACAAGGCCTCCATCTGCTCGACGGAGTCGACCACCTGGCCGCGGGCCAGCAGCAGCGTGGTGTCGGCATGGCGGACGTTGAAGGGCAACGGCACGCCGACGGCGACACGGTGCTTGACGAGTGAAAGCGGTGAAAACTGCATGGTGACCTTCCTTTGCCTCTTTCTGTGCGTGGCGGGCCGGCAGCGTGCAGGCAGGCATGGCTGGGCTATCGGTTGTCGGTCGGCGCACTTGAGTCGGTGCGCCGGTACTGCGGCGCGCTTTAGCCGGTGCCGCGGCGAGCGGCCCCCGTCTGGGCGATGATGCGGGGTTGGCAAACCTTTGGTCCCGCTGTGAACGCCCTGTTTCCCGCCCTGATCTCCGCCACCGAGCTGCAAGAACAGCTCGCCGCCGCCAACGACGCCGTGCTGCTCGCCGATTGCAGCTTCGACCTGGCCGACCCCGAGGCCGGCGCGCGTGCCTTTGCCGCCGGCCACCTGCCCGGCGCGCACTACCTGCATCTGGACCGCGACTTGAGCGGCCCGCGCCGCGCTGGCGATGGCTCGCCGGTCGCCGGCATGGCGCAGCCGGGCAGCGCCGGCAACGGCCGCCACCCGCTGCCCGAACGCGCGGCGTTCGCGCAGCGCATGGCCGCGCTGGGTGTCGACAACCACACCCTGGTGGTGGCCTATGACGCGCAGTCGGGCATGTTTGCCGCGCGCCTGTGGTGGCTGCTGCGCTGGGCCGGGCACGGCCGCGTCGCGGTGCTCGACGGCGGGCTGCCGGCGTGGCGCGCCGCCGGCGCGGTGCTGGAAGCCGGCGCCGCCCAACCGCGGCCGGCGCGGCCGTTCACGCTGCGCGCGCCGCTGCAGGCCACGCTGGACTACGCCGCGGTGCGCGCCGGTCTTGGACGGCCGGACCGGCTGCTCATCGATGCGCGGTCGCCGGACCGCTTTCGCGGCGAAAACGAAACGCTGGATCCGGTCGGCGGCCACATTCCGGGCGCGCTGAACCGCTTTTTCCGTGACAACCTGGACAACGACGGCGGCTTCAAGCCAGCCGGGCAACTGCGCGCCGAATGGCTGGCGCTGCTGGGTGGCGCGACCGACCAGCCGGCCGACGCGCGGGTGATGCTGTGCGGGTCGGGCGTCACCGCCTGCGTCAACCTGCTGGCGCTGCACGCCGCCGGGCTGGGCGACGCGCTGCTGTACCCGGGGTCATGGAGCGAGTGGTGCACCCAGCCCGGCGCGCCGGTGGCGCTTGGCGACTGAACCGCGCCAGGTCTTTTCAGTTGCTTCATTGTTGAAAGCCCTGCGATGAACATTCCAGGCATTGCCCTCGGCGGCAGCGCGCTGCAGGTCAGCCGCATCGGCCTGGGCACGATGACGTTTGGCGAACAGGTTGCCGAAGCCGAGGCCCACGCCATCCTCGACCGTGCGGTCGAACGTGGCGTGACGCTGATCGATACCGCCGAGATGTACCCGGTGCCGGCGCGGCGTGAGACCTTTTCGCACACCGAGTCCATCATCGGCCGCTGGCTGGCCGCGCGCCCCGGCATGCGCCAGCGCATCGTGCTGGCGACCAAGGTCGCCGGCCCGTCGCGCGGCATGGACTGGATCCGCCATGGCAGCGCCGACTGCACCCCGGCCGACATCGAGCGCGCCTGCGACGACAGCCTGCGCCGGTTGCAGACCGAGGTCATCGACCTGTATCAGTTGCACTGGCCAAACCGCCATGTGCCGGCCTTTGGCGGCGTTTACTTCGACCCGGCCAAGGACGCGCCGGTGACGCCGCCGCTGGGCCAGCTGCAGGCGCTGGACCGACTGGTGCGTGCCGGCAAGGTGCGCCACATCGGCTTGTCGAACGAGACGCCGTGGGGCGTGAGCGAGTTTGTCCACCAGGCCGAACGCCACGGCCTGGCACGCGTGGTGTCGGTGCAAAACCCCTATGCGCTGGTCAGCCGGGTGGTCGACAACGGCCTGGATGAAGTGCTGTGGCGCAGCGGCGTGTCGCTGCTGGCCTACAGCCCGCTGGGCTTTGGCGCGTTGACCGGCAAGTACGACAGCGCCGGCTTCGACGCCGCGCAGCCCACACTCGGCCGGCTGGCGCGCTTTGACGCCATGCGCCGGCAGCGCTGGGGCCGCGGCGACGCGCTGGCCGCGGCGCGGCGCTACAACGCGCTGGCGCGCGAGCACGGGCTGACGCCGACGCGGCTGGCGCTGGCCTGGTGCTACGCCAACTGGCGCGTGGCCAGCACCTTGATCGGCGTCACCTCGCTGGCCCAGCTCGACGAGAACCTGGCCGCCTGGGGCACGCTGCTGGCGCCCGAGGTGCTGGCCGAAGTCGACCGCATACGCTGGCAAATGCGCGACCCGGCGCAGTAGCCGCGCCAGGCATGTCCAGCAAGCACCGCCACGTCAGCCTGACCCCGGCGACGCAGATGCTGCGCGACGCCGGCGTGGCCTACACCGAGCATGTCTACGACTATGTCGAGCGCGGCGGCACCGCCGAGTCGGCGCGCCAGCTTGGCTGGCCCGAGCACGCGGTGGTCAAGACGCTGGTGATGCAAAACGAGCGCGGCCAGCCGCTGCTGGTGCTGATGCATGGCGACCGCCAGGTCAGCACCAAGAACCTGGCGCGGGCGATAGGCGCGAAGTCGGTGGCACCGTGCACGCCCGAGGTGGCGCAGCGGCACAGTGGCTACCAGGTCGGCGGCACCTCGCCCTTTGGGCTGCGCAAGGCGCTGCCGGTGTATGTCGAGGCGTCGGTGCTGGCGTTGCCTGCGCTGTTGATCAACGGCGGCCGACGCGGTTATCTGGTCGGCCTGGCACCCGAGGTGCTGACCCGGCTGCTGAACGCGCAGCCGGTGCACTGCGCCAGCGACACCAACGACAAATAAGCGCAGCGCAGCCGACCGGCGCGCATGTCAGTAGCTGTCAGTAGGTGCCCTTGCTGCCGTGGAACCCAACCGAGCGCAGCTCCAGTTCAGAGCCCAGCGGCTCGTTGCGCGCGACCCCGGGTTTTTGCCAGGACGGCGGGTCAGCGCTTTCGCGCGCCGCGCGAAGGTCTTGCAGATTGTTGCGATTTGATACGGCTGCGGCGGTGGATGGCGCATTTTGTGCTTTAACTGTCAAAGCAGGCTGCGCGTGTGCCGGACGGTGCCAGCCCGACCAACCCGTGGCCGAAACCACCGCCACCAGGGTGGCCAGGTTGGCCAGGGTCGGAACGATCGACCGGCTGGGTGTCGAAAAACTTTCCATGTCGGAAAGTATCGCCGCGCCATTGCGCTGCCTCAAGCCGAGGGCCTCCCTCCGGATGGGGGTCCGACCACTCAATCGTGGGGGGTTTCGGAAGCCCCATGGTTTTTTTGCAAATTTCGCACGAAAGCCGTTACGGCCAGGAAAACCGGAATCAGCGCCACGCCGACCACGATGTCGGGCTGAATGTGCAGCGGTTCCAGCCATGACCAGGCCTTGGCGGCCTTGGCCAGATAGCCGACCAGCCCAAGCGCGTAGTAGCTGATCGCCAGCACCGACAGCCCCTCGACCGTTTGCTGCAACTGCAGTTGCTGCTGCTGGCGCTGGGCCAGCGCGCGCAGCAGTTGCTGGTTGCCTTCTTCGCGGCGCACCTCGATGCGCACGCGTGCCAGCGCGGTGGCGCGGTTGATGCGCTCGGCGACGTCGGTCAAGCGCTGGTCCATGGTTTCGCAAAACGCCATCGCCGGCGCAAAGCGCAGCGTCAGAAAGCCGCTCAGCGTCTGCACCCCGGCGATGCGCTGTTCGCGCAGGTCGTTCAGCCGCCGCTCGACGATGCGGTGGTAGGCGCGGGTGGCCGAAAAGCGGTAGCGGGTGCGCGCCGCGCTGTGTTCGACCTCGGCCGCCAGTCGGGTCAGCGACTCAAAGGCCTGGGCGTCGTCGTGTGCGTCGTCGTTGGCCATGGCATCGACGGTTTGCTGCAACGCGCCTTCCAGCTCGCCCAGCCGGCTGCCTTCGGCCTGCGCCACCGGAAAGCCGCGCATCGCCAGCATGCGGTAGGCCTCGATCTCGCACAGCCGCTGCACCTCGCGCGCCGACTGGTGGCTGGACATGCCGAAGTCCAGCACCACAAAGCGGGTGAAGCCGTCGGCCGCCAATTGCAGGTGGGTCAGCACCGCGCCGCGGCGGCTGTCGCCAATGAAGGCGCCCATCAGCGTGTGCGCATCGTCGCCCGGCGCACGCACGCTGCGCCGCGCAAACGCGGTCTGGCAGCGGCCAAGCAGGCTGTCGTCGTGGCGCGCGTCGACCATCACCACATGGGTGGCTGCCAGCAGGCTGCCGGCGCCCGGCGCGGCAAGCTGCTCGACAAAGGCGTCGGGCAGGCCGGCCAAGGCGCTGCTGCGGTCGATCAGCTCGGCCAGCGTGGCGTCGTCCAGCGCCGCCGGCAACTCGGGCAGCGGCCGGATGACCTGGAAGCTGACGAATTCACCATGGCGCTCGAACTTCACCGCCAGCCCCGCGCCGTGCAGCACGTGGTGGCGCGTGCCGGGCGACGGCGCCTGGCTGCCGCACGACAGGCACAGCGTGGCCAGCACGGCGTCGGCGCGCGCTGGCGGCAGGTCAATCAGCACCCAGTACGAGACCACGCAGTTCGAGCGCGCCGGCAGCGGCGGTCGGGCGTGCAATTCCTGGTGCAGCTCAAGCTGGGCGCGGGTCGGGAAACGTGCCTGTTTGGCGGTGGATTCGGGCATGACGACGGGCGGACGGGCAATGGATGACGTGGGCGGTTGCCGGCGGCGATTGTGCGGTTGCGCACGCGCTCACGACCCGGGCGCCAGGCCGTCGAACATCGCCGCCAGGTGCGCCTCGCCGCGTTCCAGCATGAAGTAACGCAATGCTTCAGCGGCCGGTGACAAGGGCTTGCCGGCGGTGTTGACGACATGCCAGCGGCGCATCAGCGGCAGGCCCTCGACCGCCGGCGCCGCCAGCAGCCCGGAGCGCCACTCCAGCCCGATGGTGTGCAGCGACAGCAGCGTGATGCCCAGCCCGGCCATCACCGCCTGCTTGATGGCCTCGGTGCTGTTCATCTCCATCACGAACATGGGCTGCAGGTGGTGGCGGTCCAGGTACTCCTGCAGCGCCGCGCGGGTGCCCGATCCCGGCTCGCGGACGATGAAGGGCTCGCGCGCCAGCATCGCCGCCGGCACGCTTTCGGCCTGTGCGAACGGGTGGTCGGGCGCGGTGACCAGCACATGCGGGTGCTGCGCAAACGGCTCGGCGCGGTGTGGAAAGTCCTTCGGCGGCCGGCCCATGATGGTCAGGTCGACCTCGTTGGCCTGCATCATGGCCACCAACTGCTCGCGTCCGCCCAGGCGCAGCCGCAGCTCCACCGTGGGGTGCTCGTTGTGGAAGCGGGCCATCATTTGCGGCAGAAAGTACTTCGCCGAGCTGACCATGCCCACCGTCAGCACGCCCGACTCGGCGCGTTTGAAGCGCGCCATCGCGTCGTCGGCCTCCTTCAGCGTGGCCAGCAGGCGCCGGGCGTAGACCAGGAAGTACTCGCCGGCGGTCGACAGGCTCAAGCGCCGCGCGCTGCGGTCAAACAGCGGCAGGCCGACCTGCAGCTCGACCTCCTTGATCTGCATTGACACCGCCGGCGCCGAGAGGTGCAGCGCCTCGGCGCTGCGCTGCACGCTGCCCGAGCGCGCCACCTCGGCAAACACGCGCAACTGGCGAAAAGTGACGTTCATCGGCATATCTTAATGAATTGCTTAACTCGACATGAAGAATTTCTGACTTTCACTTATCTCGCGTGCGGCCTAGAGTTGCACCCATCGCACCCACCAAAGCACCTCACCGGAGACCGCGCGATGAACAAACCTGTCGAATCCGCCACCTTGGCCAACCCAGCCGACGCCCAAATCACCGACAAGAAGCAACGCTACTCGGCCGGCGTTCTCAAGTACCGCCAGATGGGCTACTGGGACGCCGACTACGTGCCACGCGACACCGACACGCTGTGCCTGTTCCGCATCACGCCGCAGGAGGGCGTCGACGCCATCGAGGCCGCCGCCGCGGTGGCCGGTGAATCCAGCACCGCCACCTGGACCGTGGTGTGGACCGACCGCCTGACCGCCTGCGACAGCTACCGCGCCAAGGCCTACAAGGTCGAGCCGGTGCCCGGCAACCCCGGCCAGTACTTCGCCTGGGTGGCGTATGACCACATCCTGTTCGAGGAAGGCTCGATCGCCAACATCACCGCCAGCCTGATCGGCAACGTGTTCAGCTTCAAGCCGCTGAAGGCGGCGCGGCTGGAAGACATCCGCATGCCGGTGTGCCTGGTCAAGACCTTCAAGGGCCCGCCGTGCGGGCTGGTGGTCGAGCGTGAACGTTTGGACAAATTCGGCCGTCCGCTGCTGGGCGCCACCACCAAGCCCAAGCTGGGCCTGTCGGGCCGCAACTACGGCCGGGTGATTTATGAAGGCCTGAAGGGCGGGCTGGACTTCATGAAGGACGACGAGAACATCAACTCGCAGCCCTTCATGCACTGGCGCGACCGCTTTCTGTACGTGATGGAAGGCGTCAACAAGGCCAGCGCGGCCACCGGCGAGGTCAAGGGCTCGTACCTGAACGTCACCGGCGCGACGATGGAAGACATCTACGAGCGCGCCGAATTCGCCAAGGAACTGGGCAGCGTGGTGATCATGGTCGACCTGATCATTGGCTGGAGCGCGATCCAGTCGATCGCCAACTGGGCGCGGCGCAACGACATGATCGTGCACATGCACCGCGCCGGCCACGGCACCTACACGCGGCAGAAGAACCACGGCGTGAGCTTCCGCGTGATGGCCAAGTGGCTGCGGCTGGCCGGCGTCGACCACCTGCACACCGGCACCGCGGTCGGCAAGCTCGAAGGCGACCCGATGACGGTGCAGGGCTACTACAACATCTGCCGCGACAGCTACACCAGGACCGATCTGCCGCGCGGCCTGTTCTTCGACCAGGACTGGGCCGACATCCGCAAGGTCATGCCGGTGGCCTCGGGCGGTATCCACGCCGGCCAGATGCACCAGTTGCTCGACCTGTTCGGCGACGACGTGATCATGCAGTTCGGTGGCGGCACCATCGGCCATCCGGCGGGCATCCAGGCCGGCGCGGTGGCCAACCGCGTGGCGCTCGAAGCCATGGTCAAGGCACGCAACGAGGGCGCCGACATCAAGAACGACGGCCCGGCCATCCTGCAGAAGGCGGCGCAGTTCTGCACCCCGCTGAAGCAGGCGCTCGACACCTGGAAGGACGTCTCGTTCAATTACGCGTCGACCGACACCAGCGACTACGCGGTCACCCCCGCGGTGTCCTGAGCCGACGACGTTCGCTGGCGCTCACATGACGCTCGCTGGCGCTCACATGACGCTCGCTGCGCTTCGCATGAAGGCGCTGGCGCGCCAATGAACCAACGACCGCGGTCGTTCCTTCATCGTTCATCTTTCATCTTTCATTGGACTTCACACCATGATGACCAACCCCACCGGCCGCATCACGCAAGGCATGTTCAGCTTCCTGCCCGAGCTGACCGACGCCGAGATCGGCGCGCAAGTCGAGTACGGCCTGAAGAAGGGCTATGCCTGGAGCGTCGAATACACCGACGACCCGCACCCGCGCAACACCTACTGGGAGATGTACGGCATGCCAATGTTCGACCTGAAGGACGCCGCCGGCGTGCTGATGGAGCTGAACGCCTGCCGCAAGACCTTTCCGCAGCACTACATCCGCCTGATGGCGTTTGATTCAACGCGCGGCGTCGAGTCGATCACCATGAGCTTCATCGTCAACCGGCCGGCCAGCGAGCCCGGCTTCGGGCTGGTGCGGCAAGAGTGCGAGGGCCGCCACATGCGCACCACCGTCCACAGCTACGCCACCGACCGGCCCGAGGGCCAGCGTTACGGCGCCTGAGGCTGGCTACCGCACCTGTCCACTGACTTCGCCTGGCTACCACCCCCATCATGTCCGCACCGCTTTACTCCATTCCCGGCAGCACCAGTGCGGCAGCGCCGGTGGCCACCGCCGCCGCGGACAAAGCAGCCGAGGTGGCCAGGCCAACCAGCGTGGCCGATGTGCTGGCGCAAAGCCAGGTCGAGTCGGTGCTGGATGAGCTCGACGCCGAGCTGGTGGGGCTCAAGCCAGTCAAACAGCGCATCCGTGACATCGCCGCGCTGCTGGTCATCGACCGGCTGCGCGCGGTGCACGGGCTGAATGCGCAGTCGCCCAGCCTGCACATGTGCTTCACCGGCAACCCCGGCACCGGCAAGACCACCGTGGCGCTGCGCATGGCGCAAATCCTGCACCGGCTGGGCTATGTGCGCAAAGGCCATGTCGTCAGCGTCACCCGCGACGACCTGGTTGGCCAGTACATCGGCCACACCGCGCCCAAGACCAAGGAAGTGCTCAAGAAAGCGATGGGCGGCGTGCTGTTCATCGACGAGGCCTACTACCTGTACCGCCCCGACAACGAGCGCGACTACGGCCAGGAAGCGATAGAAATCCTGCTGCAGGTGATGGAAAACCAGCGCGACGACCTGGTGGTGATCCTGGCCGGCTATGCCAACCGCATGGACACCTTCTTCCAAAGCAACCCGGGCATGCGCTCGCGCATAGCGCACCACATCGATTTCCCTGACTATGCGGCCGATGAGCTGCTGCAGATTGCGCACACGCTGCTGGCCCAGCAGGCCTACCGCTTCGACGCCAGCGCCGAAGTGGCGTTTGCCGAGTATTTGCAATTGCGCATGGCGCAGCCGCATTTTTCCAACGCCCGCAGCGTGCGCAACGCGCTTGACCGCGCCCGGCTGCGCCAGGCCTCGCGGCTGTTTGCCGACCGCACGCGGGCACTCAACCGCGATGACCTGACCACCCTCACCGCCGCCGACATCC
>WBZS01001288.1_pt1 | contig 20696 bp, 14 predicted proteins | sample 5204201 | NCBI WGS metagenome assembly WBZS01 (sample SAMN12344357, study PRJNA552823) | activated sludge metagenome | biome: Activated sludge suspended growth; feature: Nitrification reactor; material: Wastewater; isolation source: activated sludge from nitrification reactor of wastewater...
AGCACCGACACGACTTCGGGAATCACGTCGCCCGCGCGGCGCACCACCACGGTGTCGCCCACGCGCACGTCCTTGCGGCGCGCTTCCAGCTCGTTGTGCAGCGTGGCGTTGGTCACCGTCACGCCACCGACGAACACCGGGCCCAACTTGGCCACAGGCGTCAGCTTGCCGGTGCGGCCGACCTGCACGTCAATGGCCTGCACGGTAGTCAACTGCTCTTGCGCGGGGTATTTGTGCGCCACGGCCCAGCGCGGCTCGCGGCTGACAAAGCCCAGTTCGCGCTGCAATTCGAGCGCATCGACCTTGTAGACCACGCCATCGATGTCGAACGGCAGCTGGTCGCGCTCCGCCGCCACGTCGGCGTGGAATGCTACTAATTCAGAAGCGCCCTGCGCTTGTCTGGCCAGCGCCGAGACCGGAAAACCCCATGATTTCAGCGCCTGCAGCACCTGCCAATGGCCTTGAAAATCCGGCCCGCCTTCGGCGGGCGGCGTGACTTCGCCCAGCCCATAGGCGAAGAAGCTTAAGGGCCGTTCGGCCGCCATGCCGGGGTCGAGCTGGCGCACCGCGCCGGCGGCGGCGTTGCGCGGGTTGACGAAGGTCTTGGCGGCCTTGTCGCCGGCGGCCATGCGCTCGCGCATGCGCTCGTTCAGCGCTTCGAAATCGTCGCGGCGCAGGTAGACCTCGCCGCGCACTTCCAGCACCGGCCGCGCGGCGCCGTCGAGCTTCAGCGGAATTTGCCGGATGGTGCGGATGTTCTGCGTCACGTCCTCGCCGGTTTCGCCATCGCCGCGCGTGGCGGCCTGCACCAGCACGCCGCTTTCATAGCGCAGGCTGATGGCCAGACCGTCGAACTTGGGTTCGGCCACGTAGCCGATGGGCTGGCCCGCCAACACGGCCTGCGCGGCAGGGCCGAGCGGCTCGGCACGATGGCGCGCGTCGCCAGGTTTCAGCGCGGTGCGGCGCTGTTCGCTGGCCAGGTAGTTGCGCACCTGCTCGTCGAATTTCTCCGCGCCGGCCGGCGTGGTGTCGGTCTCGGTGCGGATGCTGAGCATGGGCACCGCGTGGCGCACCGGCGTGAAGCCCGCCAGCACCGCGCCGCCCACGCGCTGGGTGGGTGAGTCGGGTGTGCGCAGTTCGGGGTGCGCAGCCTCGATGGCCTCCAGCTCGCGGAACAGCCGGTCGTATTCGGCGTCAGGGATCTCGGGCGCGTCCAGCGTGTAGTACTGGTGCGCGGCGCGGTTCAGGGCAGCGCGCAGATGCGCCGCGGTAGCTTCAATATTCATAGCTGCTCACGCTGGCTGGAAGCGCGCAGACGCTGCCAATGGCGTGAAATTTCGCCCAGCGCCGTATCAAGTTCCGTCGAGTGGTCGGCTGCGAAGCAAGCCGTTCCAGGCCGCCGTGGGCGGGGTCCCCCCGCCCGGCAGCGGCGTCCCCCTGAGGGGGAAGGCGCCGCAGGCGACTCAGGGGGGGCATCATGCCTAGCTGAAAAGGCGCCGCGCCTGCACCGACCCGGCCGCCAGGTCGTGCGCGTCCAGCGTGTCGTACAGACGCTCCAGATCGGCGCCGATGGTGTCGATCATCGCCTGCTGCAGCGGCTGGCCGGCGTCGTCGGTGATGACGCCGTTCATCGATTCGGCCAGCGCAAAGGCGGCATCGCGCAGTTGCGCGAAGGGCTGCTCTTCGCGGTGCACCTGCGGCACGTCCAGGTTGAGCGTGACGTCCTTGATGGCCGAGTGCGCCGGGTCTTCGGACAGCGCGGCGCGCGGGTCGAAGCTCAGGTCCAGCACCGGCGGCAAGCCGGGTTCGCGCGAGGGCAGCACCATGCGGCCGGGAATGACGCCCGCCACAAAGCCCAGCTTGGCCGCTTGCTGCTGGATGAAGCCGGGGCTCCATGCCGTGGCGCGCGCGCGCAGCGTGAAGCCGAGTTGCGCGTCGTGCTGGCCCGCGAACTGGTCGAGCTCGCGGGCGCGGGCCACCTCGTGCAGCATTTCCGTGAACTCGGGCGCCCCGCCCACGGCGTCGGCGTACTGCTGCGTCTTCATGACGAATTCGGAATATTCGATTTCGTTCAAGGCACCCGTGCGGTTGGCCAACTGCACGCCCGCCTGCAAGGCGGTGTAGCGCTGCCCCGCGACGGGGTATTCCCATTCACCGCTCTGCTCGTTCTGCCCTTCGACGGCGAACGGCTTGCTGCCCACGCGGCGCGTGACCGGCAACGCCGCCAGCAGCGCATCACCCGACACCACGCGGCCATCCAGGGCGATGGGCGCGATGACGTCGATCAGCGCGTCCAGCCGTGGCCGCTTCTCGGGCGTCGGCAAGGGGCCAAGCGGCGGCAGGCTGCCCGTGGCATCGAACGAAGGTTCGATCCGATCGGCCGTAGCCATGGCGGCGCCCTCGATGACCGGCTCGACGCGCGACTCGGGCGACGGTGGCGACGATTCGTCGGGCTGCGCCTGACGTGGCTCGCTGCGGCGCGCGTTCCAGGTGTTGTAGGCAATCACGCCGCCCAGGATCAGGCCACCGGCCACGGCCAGCCCCACTTGCAATGAACTCATGCGGCCTCCGCCATGCCGACCGCGCTTTCCATGTCCACCGCCACGATGCGCGACACGCCCTGCTCCTGCATCGTCACGCCGATCAGCTGCTCGGCCATTTCCATCGCGATCTTGTTGTGGCTGATGAAGAGGAACTGCGTGCCCTGCCCGCTCATCTTGGTCACCAGCTTGGCATAGCGCTCGGTGTTGGCGTCGTCCAGCGGCGCATCGACCTCGTCCAGCAAGCAGAACGGCGCGGGGTTGAGCTGGAAGATGGCAAACACCAGCGCGATGGCCGTCAGCGCCTTTTCGCCGCCCGACAGCAGGTGGATGGTCTGGTTCTTCTTGCCCGGCGGCTGCGCCATGACCTGCACGCCGGAATCAAGGATTTCTTCGCCCGTCATCACCAGCTTGGCGTGGCCGCCGCCGAACAGCTCGGGGAACATGCGGCCGAAGTGTTCGTTGACGGTGTTGAAGGTGCCGCCCAGCAAATCGCGCGTTTCGGCATCGATCTTCTTGATGGCGTCTTCCAGCGTGGTCATGGCCTCGGTCAGATCGGCGTTCTGCGCGTCGAGGAACTGCTTGCGTTCGCGCGCCGTGGTCAGCTCGTCCAGCGCGGCCAGGTTGACGGCGCCCAGCGCCTGAATCTCGCGGTGCAGGCGGTCGATGTCGCCCTGCAGGCCTTGCAGGCGCACATTGCCTTCGGTGATGGATTGCTCCACCGCCGCCAGGTCGGCCTGCGCATCGGACAGCAGTTGCGTGTATTGCTCGGTGCCCAGGCGAGCCGCCTGCTCTTTCAGTTGCAGATCGGTGATGCGCTGGCGCAGCGGATCGAGTTCACGCTCGAACTGCAGGCGGCGTTCGTCGGACGCGCGCAGCTTGGTCGTCAAATCGTCGTAGGTGCTGCGCTGCGCGCCCAGGTGTTGCTCGCGCTCCAGCTTCAAGGCCAGCGCGGTTTGCAAGCCCGCTTGTGCGGCGGCGTCGGTCAGGCGCGTCAGTTCGTCCTGCGCGCGCTGCTGCTCGGCGTCGATGCTGGCGGCCTGCTGTGTGGCGGTGTCGATGGTGCGGGCCAGCTCGCTGCGGCGCGCTTCCAGGCTGCGCTGCGCGAACGTGGCTTCTTGCGCCTGGCGCTCCAGCGTGCGCTGCTGCTCGCGTGCTTCGGCCAACTTGCGCTCGGCCTCGATCACGCGCTCGTCCAGCTGCGCGTGGCGCTCCTGCGTGTCGGCGAGCTGCATGTCCAGTTCTTCAAAGCGCGCTTCGGCCGTGACGCGGCGCTCTTGCAGATCGCCCAGCGACGCATCGACTTCGGCCATGTCGCCCTGCAACTGCTCGCTGCGCGCCTTGGTTTGCTCGGCCAGTTGCGTCAGGCGCAGGGTTTCGACCTGCAACTCGTGCGCGCGCTGCTGCGCCTCGGCCGCCTCGCGCCGCGTGCTCATCAGGCGCTGGCTGGCGTCGCTGTACGCTGCCTCGGCCTTGATGAGGGCGTTGCGTGCTTCCTCGCTGATGAAGGACTGGGCGCGCTGCTGTTTTTCCAGGTTCTCGATCTCCTGCGCGCGCGCCAGCAGGCCCGCCTGCTCCGAATCGGGCGCGTAGAAGCTGACGCTGTGGGCGGTGACGCAATGGCCGCTCTTCACATAGATGGCTTCACCGATATTCAGCCGTTCGCGCTGGCCCAGTGCGGCTTCGATGCTATCGCTGGTGTAGCAGCCTGCGAGCCAGTCCGACAGCAGTGCCTTCTGCCCCGAGTCGTGAAGGCGCAGCAGATCGGCCAGGCGCGGCAGCGCGCCGGGCGATTCGGGCAGCACGGCGCTGGGCGGGCTGTAGAAGGCCAGCTTGGCCGGCGGCGCATCGCTGGCGAAGGCGCGCACCATGTCGAGCCGGCTGACTTCCAGCGCGGCCATGCGCTCGCGCAGCGCGGCTTCCAGCGCATTTTCCCAGCCGGGTTCGACGTGGATGCGGCTCCACAAGCCAGCCAACCCGTCCAGTCCGTGCTTTTGCAGCCAGGGCTTGAGCTTGCCGTCGGTCTTGACCTTTTCCTGCAGGGCTTTCAGCGCCTCCAGCCGCGCCGACAGGTCGGCGTGCTTGGCGCTCTCGCTATTGACGGCCTGCTGGGCGGCGCGGCGCGCGTCGTCGAGCTGGGGCACGCTGTCCTGCAAATCCTGCAAGCGCGCGTCGGTGACTTCCTGGCTTTCCTGCGCGGCGCTCAGCTGCGATTGCAGATTGAGCAGGCGCTGCTCGTCCGGCGCGGCCAGCGCGTTCTTGTCGGCGCTGAGCTTGTCGCGCCGCGCGTTCAACTGGCGTGTCTGCTCCTCGAAGCCGCGCTGCTCCGCGGCCAGCACCTGGATCTGCTGCTGCACCTGGCCGACGGCAGTGCGCTGCTCGGCGGACTTGGCCTGCGCCTGCCGCAGCGCGTCTTCCAGATCGGGCAGCGCGCCCTGCTGCTCTTCCAGCTGCGCGGCCAGGGTGATGGATTGCTCCTCGGCCTCCGCGCCTTTGGCGGCCAGGTTCTCGATTTCTTCCTCGGCCTCGCTCTTGCGCGCGGCCCATTGGGCGATCTGCTCTTTCAGTTGCACCAGGCGCTGCTCGGCGCGCTGGCGGCCTTCGACGACGAAACGGATTTCGGCCTCGAGCCGGCCAACTTCGGCGCTGGCCTCGTACAGCAGGCCTTGCGCCTGGTTCACTTGATCACCCGCCGCGTAATGCGCCTGGCGAATGGTCTCCAGGTCGGCCTCGACATGGCGCAGATCGGCCACACGTGATTCGAGGTCGTTGACGGCTTTTTCAGCGTCGGCCTTGAGCCTGACCTGGCCCTCTTCGGCCTCCGCGCGCTTCAAAAACCAGAGCTGGTTCTGCTTGAGCGACGCCGACGATTGCAGGTCCTGATATTGCTTGGCGACCTCGGCCTGCTTTTCCAGCTTTTCCAGGTTGGCGTTCAGCTCGCGCAGGATGTCCTCGACGCGCGTCAAGTTCTCGCGCGTGTCGGACAGGCGGTTTTCCGTCTCGCGCCGGCGCTCCTTGTACTTGCTGACGCCGGCCGCCTCTTCCAGGAACAGGCGCAGCTCTTCCGGCCGCGATTCGATGATGCGGCTGATGGTGCCCTGGCCGATGATGGCGTAGGCGCGCGGCCCCAGGCCTGTGCCCAGAAACACGTCCTGCACGTCGCGCCGGCGCACCGGCTGGTTGTTGATGTAGTAGCTGCTGGTGCCGTCGCGCGTCAGCACGCGCTTGACCGAAATCTCGGCAAACTGCGCCCACTGGCCGCCGGCGCGGTGGTCGGCGTTGTCAAACACCAGCTCAACGGACGAGCGCGACGCCGGTTTGCGCGTGGTGGTGCCGTTGAAGATGACGTCCTGCATCGACTCGCCGCGCAGCTCGGATGCCTTGGACTCGCCCAGCACCCAGCGCACGGCGTCCATGATGTTGGACTTGCCGCAGCCGTTGGGCCCCACCACGCCGACCAGTTGGCCAGGCAGCATGAAATTGGTGGGTTCGGCGAAGGACTTGAAGCCCGAAAGCTTGATGGAATTGAGTCGCACGTGAGGGAGAAGACCGCTGGAGCCGTTCGCGCGGCGGGCCCGCGCGGACAAAGCTGGGATGATACCCGCGTGGGGGACCGGCGCCGACCGCGCACCCCGTCCAAAAACGCTACCGAATGAATAGCGCGCCACGCAAGCCAGTCAAGCCCTGGCTTTCAATTAGGCACGCCACCTGCCGGTGGCCGCTGACGCGGTGACGCCTATCAGCGAACAAGTCGCTGCCCATGCAAGTTGCCGTCAGGCGTACACCGCGCGACTTTCTGGCCCGAAGTCGACACTGATGGCACCGATTTCACGCAACTGCCGCCGATCCGCCTTCAGACGCGGTCGCGCAGGCCCTTGACTCCCGCCTTCTCGGCGCAATGGTCGCAACAGAAAAAGCGGCCGTCGCCGGCCTCCAGGCCGTGCCCGAGAATGCGTACCTTGCAATGTTCGCAGGTAGGCGCCAGTTTTTGCGCCGCGCATTCGATGCTGTCGAACGTGTACGTCGGACCGTCTTTGGTCACGACCTGGAAGGCCTTGTCGTAGACGTTGCCGCAGGTGGCGCAGGGTTGGCTCATAGCAATCTCCTGGTAGGGGTGGTGGATGACCCACCATAGAACCGGCCGCTGCGTCGGCGGGTAGGACGAGAGCGGTATCGCGCGTGCGCGGGCCGTCAAATTTGACAGCCAAACAAGCCGTCGGCGCATGATGGATCAGCGCATATCGCTATGAAAAACTGAGTATTCGCCGCTGCCGGTCACGCCTCTGCCACCGTGGCGTGCGCTTGCGGCCGCGCTCGGACGTGACCTTGCCGGCTGTCACAAAAACGCCGCGCCGCCCCGCCCGCCCGCGATAATCGCCCGCCATGAACCCCCTGCTCTCTCGCCTGCAGCCTTACCCCTTCGAGCGGCTGCGCAAGCTGTTCGAGGGCGTGACGCCCAACCCCGCCTACCGCCCGATCAGCCTGGGCATCGGCGAGCCCAAGCACGCAACGCCCGCTTTCATCCAGGCCGCGCTGGCGGGCGATCTGGCCACGGGCCTGTCGGGCTACCCGCCCACCGCCGGCTCGCCCGCGCTGCGCGAAGCCTGCGCCGGGTGGTTGAAGCGGCGCTACGGCGTTGCGGTCGATGCCGCGACGCAGGTGCTTCCGGTGCTGGGTTCGCGCGAGGCGCTGTTTGCCCTGGCCCAAGCCGTGGTCGACCCGACGCGGCCGGGCGCCACCGTGGTGTGCCCCAACCCGTTCTATCAAATCTACGAAGGCGCGGCGCTGCTGGCGGGCGCCACGCCGCATTACGTGGCCAGCGACCCGGCGCGCAACTTTGCGCCCCGCTGGGACCAGGTGCCCGATGAAGTGTGGGCGCGCACGCAGCTGGTCTTTGTCTGCTCGCCCGGCAACCCCACCGGCGCCGTGATGCGGCTGGAAGAATGGCGGATGCTGTTCGAGCTGAGCGACCGCCACGGCTTCGTCATCGCGTCGGACGAGTGCTACAGCGAGATCTACTTCCAGGGCGAGCCGCCGCTGGGCGGCCTGGAGGCGGCGACCCAGCTGGGCCGCACCGATTTCAAGAACCTGGTGATGCTGACCAGCCTGTCCAAGCGCAGCAACGTGCCGGGTATGCGCTCGGGTTTCGTGGCGGGTGATGCGGACATCATGAAGGCATTTCTACTCTACCGCACCTACCACGGCAGTGCCATGAGCCCGGTGGTGCAGACGGCGAGCATCGCCGCCTGGGGCGACGAGGCGCATGTGGAAGACAATCGCCGCCTGTACCGCGAGAAGTTTGCCGCCGTCACGCCGCTGCTGGCGGGCGTGATGGACGTCAAGCCGCCCGACGCCGCCTTCTACCTGTGGGCCGGGGTGCCGTCCGTGTGGAATAGTTCCGATACCGACTTCGCCCGCGCGCTGCTCGCTCAATACAATGTGACGGTTTTGCCCGGCAGCTACCTGGCCCGCGACGCGGACGGCGCCAACCCCGGCCAGGGGCGCGTGCGCATGGCGCTGGTGGCCGAAACCGCCGAATGCGTCGAGGCGGCCGAGCGCATCGTCCAATTCATCCAATCCAACGCCTGAAGCCAACCCCATGAGCCAACAACTGCAGCAGATCATCGACACCGCGTGGGACAACCGCGCCAACCTCTCGCCCGCCCAGGCCCCCAAGGAAGTGGCCGACGCCGTCGAGCACGTCATCAGTGACCTGAACGCCGGCCGCCTGCGCGTGGCCACGCGCCAGTCGGTGGGCCAGTGGACGGTGCACCAGTGGATCAAGAAAGCCGTGCTGCTGTCGTTCCGCCTGAAGGACAACCAGCGCATCGCCGCCGGCGACCTGGGCTTTTTCGACAAGGTGCAGACCAAGTTCGCCCACCTGGACGACGCCGCCCTGCGCGAAGCCGGCGTGCGCGTGGTGCCGCCCGCCGTGGCACGCCGCGGCAGCTTCATCGGCAAGGGCGCGGTGCTGATGCCGTCTTACGTGAACATCGGCGCCTATGTGGACGAAGGCACCATGGTCGACACCTGGGCCACCGTGGGCAGTTGCGCGCAGATCGGCAAGAACGTGCACCTGTCGGGCGGCGTCGGCATCGGCGGCGTGCTGGAGCCGCTGCAGGCGGGCCCGACGATCATCGAGGACAACTGCTTCATCGGCGCGCGCTCCGAAGTGGTCGAGGGCGTGGTGATCGAGGAAAACTCCGTGCTGGGCATGGGCGTGTACATCGGCCAGAGCACGCCCATCTTCAACCGCGACACCGGCGAGATCAGCTACGGCCGCGTGCCCAGCGGCAGCGTGGTGGTCAGCGGCAACCTGCCCAAGAAGACCGCGGCGGGGCAGGACTACAGCATGTACGCCGCCATCATCGTCAAGCGCGTGGACGCGCAGACGCGCTCCAAGACCAGCATCAACGACCTGCTGCGTCCCTGACGCGAGTGGTAAGAGCCGAAAGCACGCCCAGCGCTGACCAGTCAAGCGCAGACAGCTACCTAATTCATAGCGAGCACACGCACCATGACCCGTCCTGACCCGGCCAGCGCCAGCACCATGGAGCGCATCCTGCACCTGATGGCCGAGAAAAAGGCGTCGGACGTGTACCTGTCGGCGCACGCCCCCGCCACCATCAAGATCAACGGGCAGTACATGCCGCTCAACGCGCAGGCGCTGCCGTCGGAAACGGTGCTGAACCTGCTGACCGAGGTGGTGTCGCCGCATCGCATCGAGGAGCTGAAGGAAACGGGCGAGCTGAACATGGCCATCCCGATGTATGGCGTGGGCAACTTCCGCCTGTCGGCCATGCGCCAGCGCGGCACCTACGCGGCGGTGGTGCGCTACATCAGCCCGGAAATCCCCGAGCTGGACTCGCTCAACCTGCCCGACGTGCTGAAGCACCTGGTGATGGAAAAGCGCGGCCTGATCCTGATGGTGGGCGCCACGGGCGCGGGCAAGTCGACCACGCTGGCGTCGATGCTGGACCACCGCAACAAGCACATGGCGGGCCACATCCTGACGATCGAGGACCCGATCGAATTCGTCTTCACCAACCGCCGCTCGCTCATCAACCAGCGCGAGGTCGGCTCGGATACGGCCACGCTGCACGTGGGGCTGAAGAACGCGTTGCGCCAGGCGCCCGACGTCATCATGATCGGCGAGATCCGTGACCGCGAGACCATGAGCGCAGCCATCGCCTACGCCCAATCCGGCCACCTGTGCCTGGCCACGCTGCACGCCAACAACAGCTACCAGGCGCTCAACCGGGTGCTGTCGTTCTACCCGGTCGAAGTGCGGCCCACGCTGTTGAGCGACCTGTCGGCCGCGCTGAGGTCGGTGGTGTCGCAGCGCCTGCTGCGCACGGTGGACGGCGGGCGCATTCCGGCCGTCGAAGTGCTGCTCAACACCAAGCTGGTCGCCGACCTGATCGAGAAAGGCGACTTCTCTGCCGTGAAGGAGGCCATGGACAACTCCATCGCCGAAGGCTCGCAGACCTTCGAGGAAGACCTGGCGCGCCTGATCACCGAAGGCAAGGTCGACCGCAAGGAAGGCCTGGTCAACGCCGATTCGCCCACCAACCTGATGTGGCGCCTGCAGAACGACCAGGGCCGCCGCACGGCCCACAAGCCGCAGGAGGAAGAGGTGCCCAGCGACGAGCCCTCGTTCACCGAAATCTCCCTCGACGTGCGCCCTGCCGGCGCAGGCGCGCTGCCTGCGGATGAGCCGGTGCGGCAGGAATCGGCCGTCGGCAGCCTGGCCGACGCCGGCATCGGCGGCGCCTGACGCACGCCGTCGCGTCGCGCCGCGCAGCCGACATTCGACGCCCTCATCTGCCCGCTCCGATTCGACGCTGACCCCACTTCGCCCAACCCCATGTCCGATACACGCCAGCTTGCCGAAGCCCTGATCGCCCGCCCCTCGGTCACGCCGCAAGACGCCGGCTGCATCGAGCTGATCGCCGCGCGCCTGGCGCCGCTGGGTTTCGTGTGCGAAGTCATCGACAGTGGTCCGGCCGAATTCCGCGTGCGCAACCTGTGGGCAAAACGGCCTGCCGCGCTTTCCAATAAAGCGTCGGAAGCTATCAAAACCATAGTTTTTGCCGGCCACACCGACGTCGTACCCACCGGTCCGCTCGAACAATGGGCCAGCGACCCGTTCACTCCCACCGAGCGCGACGGCAAGCTGTACGGCCGCGGCGCCAGCGACATGAAGACGTCAATCGCCGCGTTCATGGTGGCGGTCGAAGCCTTTGTCGCCGCGCGGCCCGATGCCCCCTTGAACATCGCCTTCTTGCTCACCAGCGACGAAGAAGGCCCGGCCGTCGATGGCACCGTGGTCGTGTGCAACGCCCTGAAGGCGCGCGGCGAGCGGCTCGACTACTGCATCGTCGGCGAGCCGACCTCCGTCGACCGCACCGGCGACATGATCAAGAACGGCCGGCGCGGCACGCTGTCGGGCAAGCTCACCGTCAAGGGCATTCAGGGCCACATCGCCTACCCGCACCTGGCGCGCAATCCCATCCACCAACTGGCGCCCGCGCTGGCCGAGTTGGTGGCCATCGAATGGGACCGCGGCAACGCCTTCTTCCCGCCCACCAGCTGGCAGGTCAGCAACATCCACGGCGGTACGGGGGCCAGCAACATCATTCCCGGCCAGGTGGTGGTCGACTTCAACTTCCGCTTCTGCACCGAGTCCACGCCCGAATCGCTGCGGTCACGCCTGGAGGCGGTGCTGCGCGAGCACGGGCTGGACTACGAACTGACCTGGGTGCTGGGCGGCCTGCCCTTCCTGACCACGCCGGGCAGCCTGGTGGGTGCGGTGCAAGCCGCGATCCGCGACGTCACGGGGCTGGACACCGAGCTGTCCACCACCGGCGGCACCAGCGACGGCCGCTTCATCGCGCAAATCTGCCCGCAGGTGGTCGAACTGGGCCCGCCCAACGCCAGCATCCACAAGATCGACGAGCACATCGCGCTGGCCGACATCGAGCCGCTGACGGCCATCTACCGGCGCGTGCTCGACCGCCTCGCCGACCTCGACGGGGCCGCTTGACCCTGCCCCCGCCGCGCGGCATTGCCCGCCCCGGCCAGAAACACACGCGGACGCCACACCCATGACGCTGGCCCAACTCATCGCCGACACCGAACGCCGGCTGACCGAAGCCGGCGTCGGCTTTGGCCACGGCACCACCAACGCGCGCGACGAAGCGGCGTGGCTGGTGCTGCACGCCCTGGGCTTGCCGCTGGACACCGACTTTGAAGATGATGACACCGACAAGCCGCTGACGCCCGACCAGCAAGCGCAGGCAGCTATGCTTTTGAAAGCGCGCATCGAATCGCGCCAGCCGCTGGCCTACCTGACGCACGAGGCCTGGCTGCAGGGCGTACCGTTCTACGTCGACGCGCGCGCCATCGTGCCGCGCAGCCTGATCGCCGAATGCATCGCCGATGGCTCCGTCGACCCCTGGCTGTCCGACCAGACCCGGCGCGTGCTCGACCTGTGCACCGGCAACGGCAGCCTGGCCGTGCTGGCCGCCATGGCCTGGCCCGACGTGCAGGTGGACGCCGCCGACCTGAGCACCGACGCCCTGGCCGTGGCGCGCATCAATCTCGACCGTCACGGCCTGCAAGACCGGATCACGCTGATCGAAAGCGATGGCCTCGCCGCCTGCACGGGCCCGTACGACCTGATCCTGTGCAACCCGCCCTACGTCAACGCCGGCAGCATGGCCGAACTGCCGGCCGAATACCGCGCCGAACCCGAAATCGCACTGGCCGGTGGCGCCGACGGCATGGACTTCGTGCGCGCGCTGTTGCGCGATGCGCCGGCCCGCATGAGCGACGACGCAGTGCTGGTGCTCGAGATCGGCCACGAGCGCGCGCATTTCGAGGCGGCATTTCCGCACCTGAACCCGGTCTGGCTCGACACCAGCGCGGGCGGCGATCAGGTGCTGCTGCTGACGCGCGAGGCCCTCGCACTGTGATCCAGCTCCAAAACATCACCCTGCGTCGCGGCGCCAAAGTGCTGCTGGACGGCGCCAGCGTCACCCTTCAGCCGGGCGAAAAAGTCGGGTTGGTGGGCCGCAACGGGGCGGGCAAGTCGACGCTGTTCGGGCTGTTCAACGGCACGCTGCACGAGGACGCGGGCGATTTCTCGGTGCCACCGCACTGGCGGCTGGCACAGGTTGAGCAGCACATGCCGGAATCTTCGGAAAGCGCGACGGATTTTGTGCTTTCGGGCGACCAGCGCTTGTCTGAATTGCGTGAGCAGCTCTCAAAAGCAGAGCATTCGGGCGACGGCATGGCGATTGCGCAGGCGCACAGCGATCTGCACGACGCGGGCGCGCACGATGCCACGGCGCGCGCGCAGGCGCTGATCCTGGGCCTGGGGTTCAAGGTGGGCGAGCTGCGTTCGCCCGTCAACAGCTTTTCGGGCGGCTGGCGCATGCGGCTGCAACTGGCGCGGGCGCTGATGGCGCCGAGCGACCTGCTGCTGCTGGACGAGCCGACCAACCACCTGGACCTGGACGCGCTGGTGTGGCTGGAGGGCTGGCTGTCGCGCTACGACGGCACGCTGATCGTCATCAGCCACGACCGCGAGTTTCTCGACGCTGTGACGCGGGTCACGCTGCACATCGAGCACGCACGCCTGACACGCTATGGCGGCAACTACAGCGCCTTCGAGGAGCTGCGCGCGCAGCAACTGACGCTGCAGCAGGCGGCATTCGCGCGGCAGCAGGACAAGATCGCGCACCTGCAGAAGTTCATCGACCGCTTCAAGGCCAAGGCGACCAAGGCCAAGCAGGCGCAAAGCCGCGTCAAGGCGCTGGAGCGGATGGAGAAGATCGCGCCGGTGCTGGCCGATGCGGAGTTCCAGTTCGAGTTCCGCGAGCCGGCCAACCTGCCCAACCCGATGCTGGCGATTCGCGACGCGACGTTCGGGTATCGGGCGGAAGATGCTACCAAAAACGCAGCAAATTCCGCATATCCAGCCAGCGCTGAGCCGTCGAAAGCCGATCCAACCCAGCTGCCCGACTACGCCACCTCCGAAGCGCTGCGCGCCGAGCTGATCGCGCGCGGCGAATGGGCGCCAGAGCCGCAAGCAGACGACCGCGTGATCCTGCAGGGCGTCACACGCAGCGTGCTGGCGGGTCAGCGCATCGGCATCCTGGGCGCCAACGGTCAGGGCAAATCGACCTTCGTCAAGACGGTGGCGCGCACTTTGCCGCTGCTGGCCGGCCTGTTGACCGAGGGCAAGGGCCTGAGCATCGGCTACTTTGCGCAGCAGGAGCTGGACGTGCTGCATCCCGGCAGCACGCCGCTGGAACACATGGTGCGGCTGGCGCGCGAAACGGGGCAGGAAAACACCGAAGCCGCGCGCGAACAGCAGCTGCGCAACTTCCTGGGCACCTTCAACTTCCCCGGCGAGATGGTGCTGCAGCCGGTCGGCCAGTTCAGTGGCGGCGAAAAGGCGCGCCTGGTGCTGGCCATGATCGTGTGGCAACGCCCCAACCTGCTGCTGCTGGACGAGCCCACCAACCACCTCGACCTGGCCACGCGCGAAGCGCTGGCCGTCGCGTTGAACGAGTTCGAGGGCACGGTCATGCTGGTCAGCCACGACCGCGCGCTGCTGCGCAGCGTGTGCGACGAATTCTGGCTGGTGGCGCGCGGCGGCGTGGCGCCGTTCGAGGGCGACCTGGAGGATTACCAGCGCTATCTGCTGGACCAGGCGCGACAGGCGCGCGAGGCACACAGCGCCCAGGCTGCTATGGTTTCAAGAGCCGCCGAGACAGAACCAACCAGCGCTAGCGGCCAAAACAACACCACGCCACCGGCGCCCGTGCTGAACCCCGCCGAACAGCGCCGGCTGGAAGCCCAGCGCCGCCAGCAACTCGCCGACAAGACAAAGCCGCTCAAACGCGCGCTACAGCAGGCCGAACACCGCATGCAGGCGCTGGCCACCGAGCAGGCCGCGCTGGAAGAGCGCCTGGCCACGCCACTGCCCCCGGCCGACATCGCCGAGGCCGGCCGGCGCCTGAAGGCCGTGGCGAGCGAAATCGCCGCGCTGGAAGACGAATGGCTGACCCTGACAGGCGAGATCGAGGCCATCGAAGCCGCCCCTGCCACGACCTGAGCGGCGTTGTAGGTCAACGCCGCAATTTGCGCGGCGGCCGTCGGATGACCACCAATCGGCGTTACAGTGCGCCCGTTATCAACACCAGTGGGAAGGGTTTCATCATGGGCATCATCGTCACCATCATCGTCGGGTTCGTCGTCGGGCTGCTGGCCCGCGCCATCATGCCGGGCAACCAGAGCATGGGCCTGATCATGACCACCATCCTGGGCATCGTCGGCGCCATCGTCGGCCAATTCGGCGCCAACGCGCTGGGCATGACCGGCCCGGTGGGCTGGATCGGCTCCATCGTGGGCGCGATCATCGTGCTGCTGATCTACGGCATGGTGACCAAGAAGGGCTGAGCCCCTCTCGGAGCACCCCGGCAACATGGCGGCACGCGGCAAACCGGACGCGCTGGAACTGGCCCGCGGCAACGCGCGGCTGGAAGAAGCGGTGCTGCGCAGCCGCCGCCTGCTGAGCCGCCGCGCCCTCGTGGCCGGGGTCGCAGGCGCTGTGCCGCTGCCAGGGCTGGACTGGGCCGTGGACGCCGCCATGCTGACCCAGTTGCTGCCGAAGGTCAATGCTGAATTCGGCCTGGCGCCGCACCAGATCGCGCAACTGGACGCGCGCGAGAAAGAGCGCGTTCAGAAAGCGGCGGCCATGGTCGGCTCGATCGTGGTGGGCCGCTTGGTCACGCGCGACCTGGTCATCCGCTTTGCCAAGCTGCTGGGCAAGCGGCTGACGGTGGCGCAGGCCACGCGCTATGTGCCCATTGCCGGGCAGGTGGTATCGGGTGCGCTGGGCTATGCCGCGCTGCGCTACCTGGGCGAGCAGCACATCCGCGACTGCGTGCGCGTCGCGCAAAGTGCGCAGTTGCTGCTGCCGGCGCCGGCCGAAGTCAAGGCCAAGGGCTGGCTCAGGCCGAAACTGGGCCGCGCGCCGCGCACCGAAGGCCCGGCGTCCGCCTGACGACGCCCTGCCTTTCGCTACTGCCGGCCTCGCGCCGGCTTCTTTATGGGCGCTTGGCTTGCGCCTCGAACCAGCGCGCTACCATCGCACGCTCGCCGTCGGTCATCTGCGTGGCGTTGGACAGTGGCATGTTGCGCGTCACCACCACCTGCTGGTAGATCTGCTGCGCATGCTGCTCGACGGCGGCCTGCGAATCGAAGCGCAGGTTCTTCATCTGCACCGCCTCGCCGTGGCAGGACTGGCAGCGCTGCTCGATCATGGGCCGAAGCTGCGCGTAGTCGACCGCCGTGGGCGCTGCGGCAACCGCCACGGGAGCCGGGCGCAGCCACGCCATCACGCCCATCAAAACCAGCACACCGGCCGCGGCGTAGGGCCATGGGTTGGCGGCCCGCCCGTGGTGCCAGCCGTGGCGCTGCACGAAGAACTGGCGGATCAGCGCGCCGGCCAGCATCATCAGACAGAGCACCAGCCAGCGCTGCGGGTGGCTGTAGAGAAAGCTGTAGTGGTTGCTGAGCATCGCAAACACCACCGGCAGCGTGAAATAGGTGTTGTGCACGCTGCGCTGCTTGCCGCGCTGCCCGTGGATGGCCAGCGCGCCGGCGTCATACGGCTGGCCCGACGTCATGGCGGCCACCACCTTGCGCTGGCCGGGAATGATCCAGAAGAACACGTTGGCGCTCATGGCCGTGGCCAGCATCGCGCCCACGATCAGGAATGCGGCGCGGCCCGAAAACAGGTGGCACGCCAGCCACGAGGCCAGCACCACCACCACGATCAGCAGCGCGCCCACGATGCGCTCGCCATTCGGGCGGAAGCCGAACACGCGGCAAATCACGTCGTACACCAGCCAGAAGCCGACCAGAAAGCCCACTGCCGCGAAGCCCGCCGCCGTGGACGACCAGTCCAGCACCTGCCGGTCGACCAGGAAGGCATTGGCGTTCCACAGGTACAGCACGCAGAACAGCGCAAAGCCCGACAGCCAGGTCGAATAACTTTCCCAGTAGAACCAGTGCAGCTTGCTGTCGATGCCGCCCTGCGGCGCCACCATGTACTTCTGCGGGTTGTAGAAGCCGCCGCCGTGCACCGCCCACATGGCGCCGTCAACGCCCTTCTTCTTCAGATCGTCGGCGGTGGGCGCCAGCAGGTTGTTGTCGAGAAAGACGAAGTAGAACGACGAACCGATCCAGGCGATGGCGACGATGACATGCAGCCAGCGCAGCAGCAGATTGGCCCAGTCGAGCAGGTAGGCTTCCATGAACGATGTCCTCAGCAAGGGCTCGCCACCGCGGGCGCTGCAAGCCGTTCAGGTTGACCGCGCATCGGGTGGCACAGCCCGCCAAGGCTGTCGCGTACCCCAGGGCACCGCTGCGATCAGTCGCAAAGTGTATACAAAGCTGCGCACAAACGCCATACGGGCGATGCGGTCGCTATGCATGGCTTGAGCGGTGCCCGGCCTCAGGCGATGGTGTCGCGCGGAGGACTCAGCGCAGCGGCGCGCTGATGGCGACATCGCGGCCCGCGTGGCGCCATCGATTCACAGCACCCAGGCCAGTTCGGCCTCGGCCTGCATGGTCACCCAACCCTGGTGATCTTGCGCCCACAACCTGACATGGCGGCCATCGCCCGACGGCTGGCCGGACACCTGGAATGGATGCCCATCGAAGGTCGGCCGGACGGCGCGGAAGCTGAAACGCTCGACCACGGCGCGCGATTCGTGGCGCCGCACCAGGTCCAGCAGCAGCGTGGCGATCAGCGGGCCGTGCACCACGAGACCGGGGTAGCCTTCGACCTCGGTCACGTACTGGCGGTCGTAGTGGATGCGGTGGCCGTTGAAGGTGAGCGCGCTGTATCGAAACAGCAACACGTCGTCGGGGTCGATCTGCCGCTGCCAGTCGGCCTTGGCTTCGGCGGCCACGGGCGCTGCGGGCGGCTCGCCCGGGCGCGCCGCCGCGCGGTAGACGATGTCGTGCTCTTCGGTCAGGCACAGGCCGCGCTCGTTGTGCACTTCGTGCCGGACCAGCACGAACACCATCTCGCCCGAGCGCCCGCTCTTGTGCGTGACCGATTCGATGCGCGAGACCTTGCGCGCCGCATCGCCCACACGCAGCGGGTTGCCCGGCTCCCAACTCAGCCGCCCGCCGGCCCACATGCGGCGCGGCAGCGGCACGGGCGGCAGAAAGCCACCGCGCCGAGGGTGGCCGTCAGGCCCCAACTGGCTTTGTGGCGCCTGCGGCAAAAAGTACAGCCAGTGGCCCAGCGGCGGCACCTGCGCGCCCTTTTGCGGCGGCGGATCGGCGCGGTCCAGCGTGGCCGCCAGGCCGCGCAACGGCGCAGCGGCAATGTCGTCGTGCACCTCGTCGGTGCGGCCCACCCATTGCTGCAGGTGGGCGATGGCAGCCGCGTCCAGCGGTGTAGCCAAGTTGCTTTCGGTCGTGTTCATGCACCGCATGGTGCCTTGAAAACGTGCCGCCAACAACGGGTTGGCGTCAAACCGCGGCCTCGGTCATATCTGATTGCCGCAACCGTGCAACGTGCCAAAGACCCTGGAACGCCGTCGCGCCCCTGCTGGCATTTGCGCGCGCGGCCGTCTACTCGGCCACCACGGGGGGCACCGTCCACGGCGCCTGCCAGCCGCCGCCCAGTGCCTGAATCAGCGACACCGCCGCCTGCTGGCGTTGCTGCTGCAACTGCAACAGGGTGCGTCGCGCGCTGAGCGCGCTGGCCTGCGCAGTGACCACGTCCGTATAGGACGCCATGCCCGCCTGGTAGCGGTTCATCTGCTGTTGCTCGATGCGCTCGGCCGCGTCGGCCGCCGCGCGCACGTGCTCGGTCTGCGCGGCCAGCGTGGCCAGCGCGCTCAGTTGATCCTCGACCTCTTTCATGCCGTTCAGCGCAGCCTGGCGGTAGCGGGCCACGGCGGCGTCGCGCGCGGCCATGGTCTGCGCCACGCGCGCATCGCGCGCGCCGGCGTCGAACACCGTTTGCGCCAGCGTCACGCCCAGCGACCACAGCAGGCTGGGCGCGGACACCAGATCGGCCAGGTGCGCACCGCCCGCGCCCAGGCCGGCGCTGAGCGACAGGCTGGGAAAGTACGCGCTGCGCGCCACGCCGATCTGCGCATTGGCCGCCGTGACGGCGCGTTCGGCGCTGCCCACGTCGGGGCGGCGCAGCAGCAGCAGGGATGGCACTTCGGGCGGCACCGCGGGCACCGCAGAGATCCATGGCGCCGACGCGATGGAGAAGCCGGCCGGCGCCTCGCCCACCAGCAGCGCGATGGCGCTTTCGTACGCCGCACGGCTGCGTTGCAGCGCCACCCGCGTGGCCTGCGCGTTGCGCAGCGTGCTCTGCGCCTGGAAGGTGTCGGTGCGCGGCACCACGCCGACGTCGTAGCGGTTCTGCGTGATCTTGGCGGCGCGCTGGTAGCCGGTGATGATCTCGTCCATCAGCGCGATTTCGGCATCGACCTCGCGCAGCGCAAAGTAGGCCGCGGCAACGCTGGCCTGCGCGTTCAGGCGCGCGCCGGCCAGGTCGGCCTGGCTGGCCTGCACGCTGGCGGTCTGCGCCTGCACCGCACTGCCGATGCGCCCCCACAGGTCAGGCGCCCAACTCGCGTTGAGGTTGAGACTGGCCGAGCCGGTGGCGGTGCGGTTGTCACCGCCGCTGCGCTGCTGCCCCAGTTGCGCGCCCAGTTGCGGCAGCAGGTCGGCCTGCTGCTGGCGCAGCAACGCCTGCGCCTGGTCCACGCTGGCGGCGGCGGCCTTCAGGTTCTGGTTGGAGACTTCGACCCGCTCGACCAGGCCATGCAGCACCGGGTCGTCGAACAGCCGCCACCACTGGCCCTGCGACCAGGCGCGTGCCTGGTCCGCGCTGACCCACCCCTTGGCGGGGGCGGCGTTTTTCCAGGCCATGGGCACCGGCATCGGCTCCATGGGCGTGGTGGGCGTCAGCGAGCAGGCGCTGAGCAGACCGGCCGCCGCGACCGCGATCATGAGCGGAATCAGGCTCCGGCGCGCGCCTTTAGAGCGCAGATAGCTATGTTTTTTATAGTAAATCATGGAAGCCCTCACGCCACGCCGCGCGCCAGATGCGTCTCGTTGGTCGCACGACGTCGCAGTTTGTCGAGCAGCACATAGACCACGGGCGTGGTCAGCAGCGTCAGCAACTGGCTGGCCAGCAGGCCGCCGATGATGGTCACGCCCAGCGGCTGGCGCAACTCGGCCCCCACGCCGAAGCCGATGGCCAGCGGCAGCGCGCCCAGCGCCGCCGCCAGCGTGGTCATCATGATGGGGCGAAAGCGCATCAGCGCCGCCTCGCGCGCGGCCTGCGCGGCCGTCAACCCGCGCGAGCGTTCGGCATCGAGCGCGAAATCGATGATCAGGATGGCGTTCTTCTTGACGATGCCGATCAGCAGGAACACCCCGATCAAGGCCATGATGGAGAACTCCAGCTTCATGGCCAGCAGCGAAAACACGGCGCCGAAACCGGCCGATGGCAGCGTGGTCAGCACCGTCAGCGGGTGGATCAGGCTTTCGTACAGGATGCCGAGCACGATGTAGATCACCACGATGGCGGCAATGATCAGCACCGTCTGTTCGGACTGCTGCTTCTGCGCCTCGGCCGCCGCCCCGCTGAACTGGCCGCGCACGTTGTTGGGCATGCCGACGGCGGCTTCGGCCTCGCGCACGGCCTGGCGCGCCTGGTCGAGCGACACGCCATCGGACAGGTTGAACGACAGCGTGCTGGACAGCTCGCCACCATCGTGCCCGACCGACGTGGCCACCGCCCGCTCGCGCACCGTCGCAAAGGCCGACAGCGGCACCATGCGGCTTTCCTGCGCGGACAAGGGCTGGCCCGTCGACGCACTGCGCAGCGCCGGGTTGGCCGACACCGTGGCAGCGGTTCCCGACGCGGACGCGGCCGCGGTGCCGCCCGCTGCGGCGCCCGTGGCATCTGCCGTGCCGCTGGTCGCCGTGCTGACGCGCCCCGCCGGCACAAAGGCGTCACGCAGCACGACCGGCGACTTGGCGTATTCGGGCGCCCACTCCATCACCACCGAATACTGGTTCATGTCGGCGTAC
>WBZS01001289.1_pt1 | contig 20690 bp, 17 predicted proteins | sample 5204201 | NCBI WGS metagenome assembly WBZS01 (sample SAMN12344357, study PRJNA552823) | activated sludge metagenome | biome: Activated sludge suspended growth; feature: Nitrification reactor; material: Wastewater; isolation source: activated sludge from nitrification reactor of wastewater...
TCGTCTTCTTCGTTTCCTCGACGATCCGGACCGCTCCCTGGCGGAACTCCGCGTCGTACTTCTTCCGTGTCTCAGACATCGCTACTCCTTATAGCTGATGCCTCCACACTCCGGGGGGAACCTCAGCGCGACCCCCTGCCCGGCCGCCGACAACACCAGCTGATCGATCAGCGCGTCATCCACCAACTCCTGACGCAACCGACGCGAAGCCGACACCTCCGTCGTCATAGTCACGTCCTGGCCGTCCTTCGTCGTCATGGTCATGATGATCTCCTTCCTTCAAGACCACCCTGCTTACACAGAACATCTGACACCTCCGTCCGCTCGTGTCGCCCGGCGCCGATCACCGCCGTCGCCTCGGCCTCGATCAGCATCTGCAGCCCTCGCTGCAGCAGCCGACGCATCACATCGCCGCCGTCGCCGGCCAACAGATCGTCGAGCAGCTCCAACAGGGCAGACTGGTGATCAGTCATCGCGTGAGTTCCTTCCATGAGTGACTTGGCGGTTTCTCACAGAAGCCTCACGCGATGACCCCCCAGCACCTCGACGACACGCGCGCTGCCGTCCAAGAGCTTCGAGGGACCTCCCTACTTACACCACTCCCAGGGACTTACCCTGCTGCTGGGTGGTCCGGTCGAAGCCCGGCTCACGGCCGGTGCGGCTGACGAAGGAGTCGATCTCGACACAGCTCGATCCCACCAGCAGGCAGCAGACGCCTCACGAGCCGGAGTCGCTGCCGAGTTCTACGGTGCCGACCCTGACTCGTTGGAGTTCTACCAACTGGCCATCGACACGACGGCCCTCGGCGTCGACGTGGCTGCTGATCTTGTGGTCGCCGCCGCGCGTTCTCGGTTCGAACAGAAGTAGGAGACGACCATGCTTTGGCTCCACATCGTGATCGTCGTCCTCGGCATCATTCTGATGCTCTGGCTCAATATGAAGTTCAACCTCAACGCCATGCTCGCGTTGCTGCTGGGCTCCCTCCTGATCGGTTTCCTCGAGATGGGATCGGTCGCGCTCGGTCTGCTGCCGAAGGGCGAGAAGGCGGTGACCGCCAGTTCCCTGCTCAAGACACTCCAGAACGGATTCGGCAGCACACTCGGCTCGCTGGCGATCATCGTCGTGTTCGGCGCTGTGATCGGAAAGCTGATGGTCGACAGTGGGGCGGCCAACCAGATCGCGGAGACACTCATCGCGCGGTTCGGAATCAAGCTCGTCAAGGTTGCGATGGTCATCGCCGGCACCGTCTTCGGTCTGGCGATGTTCTACGAGGTGGCGTTCATCATCATGGCTCCGCTCATCGTCGCGGTCGCTCACGAGGCCAAACTCCCCTTCATGAAGATCGCCATCCCGGCGGTCGCCGCCACCACGACAGCGCATTCGTTGTTCGTGCCCCAGCCAGGGCCTGTCGCGTTGGTGACCGCGTATCACGCCGACACCGGCATGGTCTACATCTACGGCGTCATCGTCGCGATCCCGACCGTGATCATCACCGGCTGGGTGCTGCCACGGTTCCTGGGCAACCTCGACTACCCGGTTCCGAAGCTGCTGCAGTCCCAGGACGTGGTTCCTCCGGAACAGCGCCCCTCGTTCGGGCTCTCGATCTTCGTCCCGCTGATCCCGGCGGTACTGATGATCGCCGCCACAGTCCTCAACGTGTGGTTGGATCCGAAATCCGCGACGTACGGCTGGGTCAATTTCGTCGGTTCGCCCATGGTCTCGATCTCGGTGGCCATGATCGCCGCGTTCTACTTCTTCGGTATCAGGCGCAAGCGCTCGTTCGAATGGGTCATGGATTCCTTCGGTGGAGCGGTGAAGGCGATCGCCATGGTCGTGCTGATCATCGGCGCTGGCGGCGCGCTCAAGCAGACCATCATCGACACCGGCATCGGTGACTACATCGGCAGTCTGATGTCGGGCAGTTCGGCCAACCCGTACCTGATGGCCTGGTTGATCACCGTGCTGATCCGGCTGGCGACCGGTCAGGGAGTCGTGTCGGCGATGACGGCTGCAGGCATCATCGGGTCGGCGGTCATGGATCCGGCAACGGGCATGATGGCGGCCGGCGTCAACCCCAGCGCTGTTGGTGCTGGCAACGGCTGCTGGTTCGAACACCCTGACGCACATCAACGACGCGTCGTTCTGGCTGTTCAAGGTCTACTTCGACCTGTCGGTCAAGGACACACCCTCAAGACCTGGGGCCTACTCGAGTTGTGCAACTCGATCGTGGGTCTGCTGGTCGTGCTCGGCCTGTCGCTGGTTGTACCGGCCTGACCGACGGGGGTGAGGGTCGGAATTGGGCCCGTCAATCCTTACCGCGACGCCCGCCGCCGAATCTCGGCGACGGCGTCGGGGTCGGGATCGATCCAGAGTTCACCGGTGGCGGCGTCAAGTCCGACCAGGGTGCCCGAGATCACGTGACCCGCTTCTTCGCGTCCGGTGACGACGGGCACTCCGCGGGCCCGGGCGATGATGAGGCCATGGCCGGTGGAGCCCGCGGTCGTCGTCACCACGCCGACCGTGGCTTCCGGATCCAGCGCCGCAGCAGTCGCAGCGTCGAGTTCGGGTACGACCAACACGTGAGGATCCTGGGGCAACGGCTCGACGACCTGACCGGTGAGCAGGCGCAGGAGTTGACGCTCCAGGCTTCGCACGTCCTGGGCGCGTTCGGCTAGGTACGGGTCGTCCACACCCCCCAACAAGTCGGCGAGTTCGGAGAAGGAGTCGTGCACCGCGTCGACTGCTGAACGACCCGTGGCCACGGCGTCGGCCATCGTGTCAGCCAACCCCGGGTCGGCAGCCATGGCCCTCTGAGCCTCGAAGATCGCCTTGTGAGCCGGGAGCGCGTCTCCTTGCTGACGCAACGACTCGTCCAGTGAGGCTGTTCCACCTTTGAGCACGGCTTCTTCGTGCGCCGGGTCTCTTGCCTCGTACCCCGAGGTCTCGACATCGTCGTGACGCACGAGGGCAGGCGCCAGCACGACGTCCCGCCCGGTGGGAGCCCCGTCGGCCTCCGGCGAAACTGATTCCGCTTCCACAGTTTCGCCGAAGTCGGAGGCGGCCAACTCGTCGAAGATCCGTTGCGCTTGGGCAGCATCCGACCCGGTGAACGTGGCGACCAGTTTGTCTCCGGCTCTCAAGCCGAGGCCGGCCACCCTGCCGATGCTGAACCCGTCGACCGGCCCCACCTGCGAAGTCGCGTTGGTCAGCTCGACCCTGGCGTCGAGCCCCCTCAGCCCCGACACCAGTGCCGCTGCCGGGCGCGCGTGCAATCCGTGCGGGTTCCGAACCAGGTGTTCGGAGCGGAGGGAATGGGCGTCAAGGGTCGCCGCGCCAGGCCCGGATGGGGTCGGCCGTTCCTCGGTGACGCCGCCACCGAGGTGCTCGGTCTTGGCCTCGAGTCCACCCCGCGCCTCCCGGTCGGCATCGTCCAGCGAGCCGCCGGTGCTGGCCGTGACGACCGCCGCGACCAGCCCTTCGACGAGCGGGGCGGGGGAGAGCCGTACCCTCTCCGCCACCTCCGGGTCCACGAACTCCAAAGCCATCTCGGCGGACAGGATCGCGCTGCCGAGATCGAGCAGCACGAGCACCCCGTCCGGGGAGTCGGCCTCGCCGATGGTCTCGGCGATCGCCATCGCGTCAGTGCCGAACGTCGTCTCGTCCAGCCCGGCCGCGACGCCGATCGCCGGACGAGCCTCGTCCGAGACCATCTCGGCGGCCAGAGCCACCGCCGCGCGGGCGAGGGCATAGCTGTGCGAAACGACGACGATTCCGATCATGAGCGAATCCGATCGTCAGGCGAGAGTCCGAGCGGCACTGTCCAGAAGCAGGGTCATGCTGGTTGCCCCCGGATCTTGGTGTCCCGCGCTTCGTTCGCCGAGGTACGACGCACGTCCCTTGCGAGCGACCATCGGTATCGTCCCATCCCTGCCGCGGCCGGCGGCCTCGGCAGCGGCGCCCAGCGCCGCCGCCACGCCGTCGCCCGCGGCAGCGTCGAAGGCATCCAACGCCGGGGCCAACGCATCGACGAGTGTCTTGTCGCCCGGCTGCGCCTTGCCGCGCTGGAGGATTCCCTCCAGCCCGGCGCGCAGCGCACTGCCGAGGCCTGATGCTTCGCCGTTGGACGGCCACGACCCGCCGACCCGCATGAGGAAGGTGCCGTACAGCGGACCACTGGCACCGCCGACCGTGCTGACCAGGGTCATGCCCGCCTTCTTGAGATAGGCACCGGCATCGGAGAAGTCGTCGGCGCTCAATGCGGCGACGGCCTTCATGCCGCGATCCATGTTCGAGCCGTGGTCGGCGTCGCCGATCGCCCGGTCGAGATCGGTCAGCATGGCTGCGTTCGCGTGCACTTGGTCGGCGAAGTCGGCCATCCAGGCCGCCGCTGCGGCGGCATCGAGTCCCATCAGGCGCCCCACCGGAGGCCGGGGGTGTTGACCGGCGCATCCCAAAGGCTGACCAGGTCGTCGTCCGCCTTGAGCAGCGTGACCGAGCAACCCGCCATCTCCAGCGAGGTGATGTAGTTGCCGACCAGGTTGCGGGCGATCGTCACGTTCGACTTGCCGAGGATCTTGGCCACTTCGTCGTACATGACGTAGAGCTCGATGAGCGGCGTGCCGCCCATGCCGTTGAGCATGACGATGACGTCGGAGCCGGCATAGTCGAGGTCGGCCAGGATCGGCTCGACGAGCATCGCCGCCACGTCCTTAGCCGGGGCGATCGGCAGGCGCTTGCGGCCGGGCTCTCCGTGGATGCCGATGCCGACCTCCATTTCGTCCTCGCCGAGGTCGAAGGTGGGCTTTCCGGCAGCCGGGACCGTGCACGAGGTCAGCGCCATGCCCATGGAGCGACCGTTGCCGTTGACCTTTTGGGCGAGCGCCACCAGGGCATCGAGGTCGCGACCGGCCTCCGCGCCCGCGCCGACGATCTTCTCCAGCAACACGGTCACGCCGACACCGCGGCGGCCGGCCGTGTACAGCGAGTCCTGAACCGCGACGTCGTCGTCGGTGACGATCGCCTCCACCCTCACCCCGGAATCCGCAGCGGCCATTTCGGCTGCCATCTCGAAGTTCATGACGTCACCGGTGTAGTTCTTGACGATGTGCAGCACCCCGGCGCCCCCGTCGACGGCGACCGTGGCAGCCATCATTTGGTCCGGCACCGGTGAGGTGAATACCTCGCCGCAGCACGCCGCGTCGAGCATGCCCAAGCCGACAAAGCCGCCGTGCATCGGTTCGTGACCCGAACCGCCACCGGAGATCAGGCCGACCTTCCCCTGCACGGGGGAGTCCTTGCGGTAGATGATCTTGTTCGTGTGATCGACCCGAACGCGGTCGGAGTGAGCGGCCTCGAAGCCCAGGAGGGCCTCGGATACGACATCAGCAGCGTCGTTGATGAGCTTCTTCATGAGGGGAGTCTGTCACCGCGGTGCACGAATGCAAGCCCCTCAGAACGCATGTGCAGGCACCCCTAGGACAGCGCGACGAACGTGCTGTCCGGCAGGTTGTGCCGTACCCGATCCCCCTGCCCCCACAATCCCCACATCGAGGCGTCGACAACCTGCCTCACAACGAAAACCGGGCTGGCAACACCTGGCCGTCGATGGCCGAGACTCGGCCGCGGTTGCATTGTTCAGCCAAGACGTTCCCGTGTCGGTGCACGCCCTCTGTCCCTCCTGTTGGGCGATGAGGTGGCCGACGGAGTCAGGAGGCTCGCATACATGTCCATCGCAGCTCCCGCGGCGAAGGGTTCCTCACGACATTGGGTCGTGGCGGCCGGAGCTCTCATTTGCATGATCGCGGCGTCGGTGCCGTTGTCGGGCGTGTCCTTCTACCACCCTTACATCTTCTTGAAGATGGGGCCGGGCACCGACCAGAACGTCGCGCAAGGCACGATCTTGCTCTACTTCACGCTGATGATGTTCGCCATTGTCGGCTCGATGATCTTCATCGGGGGGCCGATGTTGCCGAAACTCGGCACCAAGTGGCTGATGATCATCGGCTCGATCGTCGTGGCCGGGGCTCTCGTCATCTTCTGGCTGGCGACCACGCCGGTCATGCTGTACGTCGCCGGTATCGTGCTCGGTCTCGGGTACGGCATGAGTTACCAGTTGTGCCCCATCGTGTGGGTCAACAACTGGTTTGTGGCGAAGAAGGGCCTTGTGCTGGGCCTGGTCACCGGCGGCACCGGAATCGGCGGCATCATCTGGTCGTTCCTGGTTCCTGCGATCGGCGGAAACCCGGCCAACAAAGCTACGTTCAACGTCGACGCCTACCGCGGCGCCTACCTCATCATGGCGATCGTCGTGTTGGCGCTGACGATCCCGGCCGCGCTGTTCCTCATCGTCGAGCGGCCCAGCCAGGTCGGCCTCATGGCTCTCGGCGCGATCGATCCGGGCTCGGCCGCGTCGGCCGTCAGTGCCGAGAACCTGGCCAACTTGACCAAGCCCGTGTCGGGCTTCACGTTCGCCCAGGCCCTCAGGTCCCCGGCGTTGTGGTTGGTCTACGCGGGCGCGGTGATCCTTGGGATCGCTCATGCCGCCGCCCAGATCATGGCGCCGTACCTCACCCGTCAGTGGACCGCTCCGGTGGCCGATGGCGGCATGGGTCAGGCCGTCGCCATGTACTCCACCGCGATGATGGTGTGGACCCTCGGGCTACTGATCCTGAAGCCGACGCTGGGTGTGCTGAACGACAAGTTCGGGGTGCTCGTCGCCATGGTGATCACCCTCGGTATGCAGGCTGGGTTCTTCCTGTTCCTGCCGTCGTACGCCAAGGCAGGTAACTCGGTCGGCCTGTGGCTGCCGCTGGTGGCGATGCTGTTCATGAGCGCCGGGATGAGCAACGGTACGGTCCAGCCGCCGCTGCTGACCGCGACGGCGGTGGGTCAGAAGGCCTTCGGAAAGATCTGGTCGGTGACGGGTTCGGCGTACACCCTCGGCATGGCCGTCGGCGCGCCCATCTGGGGCCTCTTCTACAACCCGACCACGAAGTCGTACAACACCGGATTCATGGTGGCCCCGTTCATGCTCGCCGCCGTCATCGTGCTGGGGGTCACTGGTATGACGATGGGCAAGAAGCAGTACACCGCCTTGTACGAGAAGGAACTCGCCGACTGGGAGGCCCAGCAGAAGACTGCGGCCACCGCCTGAGCCAGTTCGGACCAGTCGTACCCGGCAGGGAGTCGCACCCTGCCGGGTCGTGCTGTCTTCGGGTGAGCCGTACCCCATCTTGACCGTCAGCCGAGCGGTACCTCTCGCCGTACCGGTCGGGCTACGCTGTGCCGACGATGACCACGTTCGCCACAGATCTCGACCCCGGCTCGCTGTTCGCCCGGCTGGAGCCGCTGCTTGCCCGGGTGGCGAAGCCGATCCAGTACGTCGGGGGGGAGCACAACTCCGTCGTCAAGCCGTGGGATTCGGTCGACGTGCGGTGGTGCCTGATGTACCCCGACGCCTACGAGGTCGGCCAGCCCAACCAGGGCGTGGCGATCCTGTACGAGGTGCTCAACGAGCGCGACTGGATCCTGGCGGAGCGGACGTACTCGATCTGGCCGGACCTGGCCAGGCTGCTGCGCAACCACGGTGTTCCGCAGTTCACGCTGGACTCTCACCGCCCGGTGGGCGCGTTCGACCTCTTCGGGGTGTCGTTTTCGACCGAGTTGGGGTACACGAATCTGTTGCAGGCCCTCGACCTGGCGGGAATCCCGCTCCACGCCGCGGATCGATCGGACGACGACCCGATCGTGATCGCCGGCGGCCATGCATCGTTCAACCCCGAACCGATCGCGGATTTCGTCGATGCGGCGGTGCTCGGCGACGGCGAGGAGGCGGTACTGACGATCTCGGGGGTCGTACGCACGTGGAAGGCCGAAGGCAGGCCCGGCGGTCGTCGCGAGTTGCTGGTCCGGCTGGCGCGTGCTGGTGGCGTGTACGTGCCCAGCTTGTACGAGGTCGACTATCTGCCGGACGGGCGGATCCGGTCTGTCGTGCCGACGCGGGGTGACATTCCGTCCCGGGTCGCCAAGCACACGTTGGAGAACCTGGACGCGTGGCCGTACCCGAAAGCGCCGCTGGTGCCGCTCGCCGAGACCGTCCACGAGCGCTACTCGGTCGAGATCTTCCGGGGGTGCACCCGAGGTTGTCGGTTCTGCCAGGCAGGGATGATCACCCGGCCGGTGCGGGAGCGCAGCATCGACACCATCGGCCAGATGGTCGCTGGCGGGCTCAGGTCGACCGGTCTGGAAGAGGTCGGTCTGTTGAGCCTCTCCAGCGCCGACCATTCCGAGATCGCGGCGGTGACGAAGCAACTGGCCGACCGGTACGACGGTTCGAACGTCTCCTTGTCGCTCCCGTCGACCCGGGTCGACGCCTTCAACATCGACCTGGCCAACGAGCTGACCCGCAACGGACGCCGGTCCGGGCTGACCTTCGCGCCTGAGGGTGGATCGGAACGGCTTCGTCGGGTGATCAACAAGAACGTCTCGTCCGAGGACTTGATCGCCACCGTGACTGCAGCGTTCACGGCCGGATGGCGGCAGGTCAAGCTGTATTTCATGTGTGGTCTGCCGACCGAGACCGACGAGGATGTGCTCGGGATCGCCGACCTCGCGAAGCAGGTGATCGCGGCAGGGCGGCAGGCATCGGGGACCCGCGACATCCGGTGCACGGTCTCGATCGGTGGCTTCGTACCCAAGCCGCACACGCCGTTCCAGTGGGCCGGCCAGGCGTCGGCGGAGACCATCGACCGGCGACTGCAGTTGCTGCGGGATGCGATTCGCACCGACCGAAACTACGGCCGAGCGATCGGATTTCGCTATCACGATGGGAAACCCGGGATCGTCGAGGGCTTGCTGTCCCGCGGCGATCGGCGCGTCGGGCGCGTGATCGAGGCGGTCTACCGCGAGGGCGGGATCTTCGACGGGTGGAGCGAGCACTTTTCCTACGATCGCTGGGCGCGGTGTGCCGCCGAAGTCTTGGAGCCGTACGGCATCGACCTGGACTGGTACACCACCCGCGAGCGCGACGAGACCGAAGTGCTGCCGTGGGATCACCTCGACTCCGGCCTCGACCGCGACTGGCTCTGGGACGACTGGCAGGACGCGATCAGCGAGTTCACAGTGGACGACTGCCGCTGGACCCCCTGTTACGACTGCGGCGTATGCCCGCAGATGGGGACCACGACCGACATCGGCCCGACCGGACGGACGTTGCTGCCGGTCACGGTCGTACGGCGACCCGGCCTCGGCGGTTAGCGCTTCCTTATCTGTCTCGGGCGACTGTTCCTCGTCCCGATCGGCGTTCGATCACCTTCGCGTGCGGTGCTGCTGACGTCGGATGACGCGGAATCGGTTCGCAAACTGCCTCCAGTTGGAAGTTTGTTCGTTCAAATCCGATTGGGGTCGAATCTGAGGGCAGTTTGCGTACGCCGAAGGCTCGAAACTGAGCCCGGACGGACCTGGTGATGCCAGGTGGGCGAGCATCCAGGCCCACCCCCCGGCACCTGGTCGATGCGGTGCCGGAACCAAGCTTCATCACCTGCGAACGGCCCGGAGGCTCTCGTGGATGCGGGAGAGCACATCGGAATCGGCTGTGACCCCGAGGTGACGAAGGGCCAGGAGTGAGGCCCCCGCCGTACCGTCGGCCGCTCGCAAACATCGACCCGGGTATCGCTGTTCGATCGCCTGGGCGAGGGGACTGCCGTCGTAGAGCAGGCCTCCCGCCATGACGATTGGCCGGTCGTCGTCGGCGACGATGGACTCGCAGGTGGCGATCAACCCGGACGCCGCCTCGGACACGATCCGTAGGGCCACCGGGTCACCCTCGCCCCAGGCAGCCAACGCGACCGGGGCGAATTCAGCGCATTCGACCGGACGCCTGTCGTACACGTGGCGCATGAGGTGCCAGATCTCCGAGCGTCGGTTTCCAGTGTCCCGAAAGTGGGGTGAGGCGTCGATACCGGCCAGGACCGCCGCCGTCATCGACGTCGCCGGCCCCCGTTGTTCGATATCCGCGGCGACGGCGCGGATTGCTCGGTGGCCGATCCAGAATCCCGATCCTTCGTCGCCGAGCAGCCACCCGATTCCGTCGGACACGGCAGCCAGTGCTCCGTCGGTGATCCTGGCGCCGGTGGCTCCGGTGCCGCACAGCACCAGGTACCCGTCCGGGTCTGGGGTGGCGGAGAAGTAAGCGCTGACCACGTCGCCCTCGACCTCCACCGCGACGTCGAGGCCGGCGGAGTGGAGCGCACGTCCGGCATCCCTGCGGATGTCGTGGCCCAGCCCGCCGGCCAGCGTGAGCATGACCAGGTCGGGGGAATGGTCTCCGATCGCGCTGCGCACGGCGTCGACGAAGTGTCGCATCGCCAGGTCGAGACCGGCTGACGTGGGGTTCCCGGCGCCCGCCCGCCCGTACCCCCAACACGTGCCCGTCTCGTCGACCAGAGCCGCGCGTGTCGACGTACCACCGGCATCGACCCCCACCACGTACCGCACGCCGCTAGCCTCCTCCGCCGTCGACCTGTTAGGACTGGAACCATTCAACAGCCACGATCTCCGCGACGAGAGGACCAACCCATGTCAGGTACGGCCGATTCCTACCTCGACCAGATCACCAGCCGGCTTCCGGCCCTGGTCGAATCCGCCAAGAGTGGGCCCATCTCTGCGGCCGCCGACCTCATGGCCGACGCTGTGGCCAACGGTGGCGTCATTCGGGCCTTCGGCACGGGACACTCCGAGGCGTTCGCGATGGAGATCGCGGGGCGCGCAGGCGGGCTCATCCCGACGTCGCGACTCGCCTTGCGCGACATCGTCCTCTACGGCACCCACCAGGTGTCCGAACTCGCCGATCCGGCGCTCGAACGCGACCCAGGACTGGCCCGGGAACTCTTCGAGTTACATCCCCGTGACCCCGCCGACATCTACCTGATCGCCTCGAACTCGGGCGTGAACGGGTCTATCGTCGGCGTCGCCGAACTGGTCAAGCAGGCAGGTCACCGGTTGATCGCCGTCACCAGCCTCGACCACACCAGCCGGGTCGTGTCCAAGCATCCGTCCGGCCGGAGGTTGAGCGAGATCGCCGACGTGGTCATCGACAACTTGGCTCCGTACGGCGACACCACACTCACGCTCGATGCGGGTCTGGTGATGGGTGCTGTCTCGTCGATCACGGCAGCATTCATCGCCCAAGTGCTGACGCTTGGGGTCGCCGAAAGGCTCAGCGCACGGGGCATCGTGCCCCCGGTCTTCATCTCGGCCAACGTGCCCGGAGGAGACGAGCACAACAACGCCTTGCGCCAGCAGTACGCGGGACGGCTTCGTTTGGACGGGTGACGTGTCGGCGCGAGGGCGGGCGGCGGCCGTGCGCGACGGCCACGTCGCGAATCCATAACGACGGCGCGCTGAATCTTGCAAATTCCTCTTACGCCGATAGATTGCCGAACGAGGGACGCGCCAAGTGTCCCGGCCTGTCGGCAAGGACGCCGCCAGAGAACGACTTGGGCCCGCGGGGGGCCCGGCGAGAAGCTGAGGAGAACTTATGGAGAACACGTCGCTCAAGCGGCGCAGCCTGTTGATCGGCGGGCTCGCAGCCGCCGCATTAGCTCCCCTTTCGGCATGCGCATCCGGCAGCACCAGCACGGCGACCGGCGGTGCGTCGGGCGCAGCCGCCACGAGCGCTGACAACCCGTTCGGTGTGCCGAGCACGTCCACGGTCGATGCGGTCATCTTCAACGGTGGTTACAAGACTGACTACGTCGACTTTGCCGGCAACGTGCTGACGAAGAAGATGGCGGGCGTCAAGGTCACCGTGTCGCCCTCGACCCAGATCGCCCAGGAACTGCAGCCCCGCTTCGTGGGCGGCAACCCGCCTGACCTCGTCGACAACTCCGGCGCCGGTGCGATCGGCATTGCGACGATCCTCGACCAGCTCGACGACCTGACCCCTGTGCTCAACGCCAACAGCTACGAGGGCAAGAAGATCTCCGACACGGTGTATGCCGACGCGATCAAGGCAGCGGGCACCTTCGGGGGCAAGCTGGCCGCGATCAACTACGCGATGACTGTCTACGCCATCTGGTACTCGGCTTCCCTGTTCAAGGACAACGGCTGGACCCCGCCGAAGACGTACGCCGAAGCGATGGATCTGGGCGCGAAGGCCAAGGAAAAGGGCAAGTACCTCTTCCTGTTCGGCAAGGAAGCCGCCACGTACTACCTGACGACGATCATCTGCAGCGCCATCAAGGAGGGCGGCCTCGACGTCCAGAAGAACTTCGACAAGCTCGATCCCGGTTGCTTCAGCCAGCCGAGCGTCGTCGCTGCGTTCAAGGCGTGGGAGGACATCATCAAGGCCGGCTACATGAAGCCCGGCGGCTCCGGCACGCAGTTCACGGCAGCCCAGGCTCAGTGGTCCAACGGCCAGGAGGCTCTGCTCTACCCGTCGGGCGGCTGGATCGAGAACGAAATGAAGTCGCAGACCAAGGACGGCTTCCAGATGACCGGCATGCCGGAACTCACGATCTCGGCCTCGCCCAAGCTGCCTGCCTCGGCGTTGCATGCCACGGCGGGCGAGCCGTTCATCGTGCCGAGCAAGGGCAAGAACAAGGCGGGCGGCATGGAGGTTCTCCGGGCGATGCTGAGCAAGGACGCGGCGTCCAACTTCGCCAAGACCCGGCTCGCCCTGACCGTGGTCAAGGACACGGTTCCCGACGACGGGTACGGCTCCACGGCGCTGAAGTCGCAGAGCAGCTTGTTGGCCGCTGCGGGGGCCAATACCTTCCACTGGCGGTTCATCGAGTACTACGGCACCAACAAGGACAACCTGGTCGTCTTCAACTCGTTCCTCGAGGGCAAGACCACCGCCGACGACGCGCGCAAGCAGTTGCAGGCGATCGTCGACAAGGTCGCGGCTGATCCGAACGTCAAGAAGCTCGACGTTTCGTAGTCGACCGGTTGACGCGCCCCCGTCGGCGCAGATAGAGGTTTCCCATGGCTGCTACTGCGCCGACGACGTCGGCCCCGCTCCGCGCTGCTTCCGGCGGCGCGAGGCGGGGCCGACGCCGCATCGGGTTCGACGTCATCTCGTTGTTCCTGGTGTTTCTCGTCCTGCCCCTCGCCCTGTACCTGACCTTCGTGGTCTGGCCGATGTTGCAGGCGATCGCATACTCATTCACGAACTGGAGCGGATTCTCCCCGACTCAGGACTTCGTGGGTCTCTCCAACTACCAGTTGCTGCTGAAAGACGACACGTTCCGCAAGGCGATGTTCAACAACACATTCCTGGCCATCGTGTTGCCGTTCGTGATCGTGGTGCTGGCCCTCGCCTTGGCGACGATGGTCACGGTCGGTGGTGCCTCGCACGGGCAGACCCGAGGTCTCGGGGGAGCCGGCTTCTATCGAGTGATCTCGTTCTTCCCGTACACGATCCCGGCCGTCGCGGCAGGCCTCATGTTCACCTTGATGATGGATCCGAACCTAGGTCTCGTCAACGGACTACTGACCAGCATGGGGTTCGAGCAGTTCAAGTCCTTCCCCTGGTTGGGTGACACACGGACAGCGATGCCCACCATGATGGCGGTCGTCGTATGGAGCATGGTCGGCTTCTACATGGTGCTGTTCATCGCCGCCATCAAAGGCATTCCAGCGGAGATCTACGAGGCCGCTCGCATCGACGGAGCTGGGCGCTTCCGCACGGCCGTCAGCATTACGGTGCCGTTGATCCGCGAGAACGTGCAGACCGCTTATATCTACCTCGGGATCATGGCGATTGACATGTACGTCTACGCCCAGACCCTGTTCCCCTTCGGTGGCCCCGAGAACACCACTTTGACGATGAGCCAGCAGTTGCTGACGACGGCGATCACCAAGGGCCAGTTCGGCATGGCCTGCGCCATGGGTGTCGTGATCGGCGCGATGACGATGATCTTCGCCGCGCTGGTCTTCCTCGTGAACTCTCTCACCGGCGGCCGCGACCGGGTGACCCTCGCATGAGCGCGACCGCACAGACCCGCCGTACATCGCCTCGTCTCGGTGACGGTCTCGTCACGATCTCGTCGCACTTCGTCTTGGTGTTGTGGGCGATGATCGTGATCCTTCCCCTCTTGTGGACGTTGATGACGTCGTTCAAGACGACCAGTGAGATCTTCGGCTCCCCGTTCTCGCTGCCGAAGTCGTTCGAACTCGAGAACTACATCAGCGCCTGGACGACCGCCGGGATCGGGCAGTACTTCCTCAACACCGTCTACGTGGTGGGTTTCTCGCTGGTCTTGGTCATGCTGCTGGGAGCCATGTGTGCCTACGTGCTCGCCAGGTTCGACATGCCCAATAGTCGGCTCGGCCACGCGATCATGCGCGGCATCTACTACCTGATGCTCGGCGGTTTGATGATCCCGGTCTTCCTGGCGATCGTGCCGTTGTTCAAACAACTGCAGAACATCGGCCTGCTCAACACCCGTGAGGGCCTGATCGTCACGTACGTGTCGTTCGCGCTCCCGTTCACCGTGTTCTTCCTGTACGCCTTCTTCCGTTCGCTTCCCGACGAGATCGGTGAGGCGGCGCAGATCGACGGGGCCAACGCCTGGGTGACGTTCTTCCGGATCTACCTGCCGATGGCCAAGCCAGGCCTGGCAACGGTCGCGATCATGAACTTCCTGGGCTTGTGGAACCAGTTCCTGCTGCCGGTCGCGCTCAACACGAACCGCACCAACTACGTGCTGAGTCAAGGGCTTGCGGCGTTCACCGTGTCCGCCGGCTACGACGTCAACTTCGGCGCGCAGTTCGCGGCGTTCGTGATCACCGTGGCGCCCGTTCTGGTCGTGTACGTCATCTTCCAGCGTCAGTTGCAGGGGTCGGTGTCCCAAGGAACGCTCAAGTAGCACGAGGTACGGCTTGCGCGGCTCGTCGGGCAGAAGCAGACGAGCCGGGGCAGGCAGCCGTACCTCCAATCACCACCAGCCCTGGCGCTTGGTCCAGATCAGCAGCACGATGCTCAGCACCGCCATCAGGCCGAGCAGGATCGACAGTTCCACCGGGCGGAAACCGTCGTACACGATCACATTCATGCCGAGCACCGAACTGATGGCCGTGACCGGCAAGGTGACCGCCGCGATGACCGCCAACCGTTCAGCGGCGAACGCCATCTTGGTGTCGGTCCGGGCTCGGTAGTACTCCGTGACCCCTTCGAGGAATTGCAGCTGGGCGGCGCTGATCCGGGCGAGCCGCTGGTACTGGTCACGCACGTCGCCAAGCACCTTGTGGTCGGCCTTGGACCAGTCCGGCAGCAGGTGCGCGGCCCGGACGAAAATCTCGGTCGCCTGGCTCGCCATCGTGTGGATCGTCAGCAACGCGTGCCGGGTGCCGAACAACTCGACGAGGAAGGCCTGCGGCTTCTCGTTGTCGGCACGGAACATGACCCTCTGCTCCAATTGTCCGACCTCTTGGGCGAGCGTGTTCACCATCGATTCGATGTCGCGGCACATCGCCGAGACGATCGCTCCCGACAACGCCACCGGAGTGGCCGGCTTGATCCGGCCGGAGAGGACACGGTGGCGGATCGCCTCGGTGTCCTCGACCAAGGTCTCCAGCGACACCGAGGGGTTCTTGGGACCGTGGGTCGTGATGACGTACTTCGGCCCCGCGATGATGTTCAGCTCCAGGTAGTGGACGTGTCCGCTGGCCCCTCGGAAGGGTTTGTGCAGCACGACGAACATGCGGCCCTCGTGGGTGTGAACCCGGGCGACGTGATTGCGGGTGAGGATCGCCTGGACGGTCTTCGGATGGAGGCCCACCTTGTCGCCCACCTGGGCGGTGAAGGTGTCGTCAGGTTCGGGAACGTCGATCCAGAACCACCCGTCGTCGCGAGCGAGAAGGTCGTTCAGGTCGTCGACGGAATGCTCGGTGACCTCACCTGAGGCAGCAAAGAACAACACGTGACTGTCGGACACAGCCGAACTGTAGAACTGAGCCTGCCCCGTCGGACAGAGGTTGGCATGAGTGGCCCAACTGCCGCCCGAGCCGCCGGGGTTACGGGGTCAGACTGCGCAGTAGGGCGTACGTCTCTGCCGCACCGAGCAGGTTGTGGCCTCCGTCGACGGGCAGCACGACCCCGGTGACGTACGACGCTGCGGGGCTGGCGAGCCACACGACAGCCGCGGCGATGTCGCCGACCTCACCCAACCTCGCCAGCGGTACCCCGTCACGAATCCGTTCCCGCTCGGCCTCGGTGGCGGCGAGTCGACGCATGCCTTCGGTCCCGTCGATAGGCCCTGGGACAATGGCGTTGACCCGTGCGCCACGTCGGCCCCACTCGACCGCCAGGGTCTTCACGAGGGCGTCGACGCCTGCCTTGGCCGCGACCACGTGGGCCTGGAATGGCACGGGGATGCCGTACGCCGAAATGGCCACGATGCTCGCGCCGGGGAGTCGTAGATGGGGAGCGGCCGCCTTGACCGTGTTGAACGTGCCGAGCAGGTCGATGTCGACGACGGCCTTGAACCCGTTCGGGCTGATCTGGTCAACCGGGGCGGGGAAGTTACCGGCGGCGGCTGCGACCACGAGGTCCAGCGGGCCCCGCTCGGCCACTGCTTGCGCGACTCCGTCGGCGAGGGTCTGGGCATCCCGCACGTCGGCGACGACGATGCCGGCCGGGTTGGGCAATTCGGTTGCCGCCCGCCCCAGGCGGTCTGCCGTACGCCCCACGAGCGTGAGAACTGCCCCGTACCTCGCACACTCACGCGAGATCCCCAACCCGATGCCCGAACCTCCACCGGTGACCAGCACGTGGCGACCGGCCAGCAGATCCGATCTGAAGACTTCGTCCATCGCATCCTCCTGCCGCGTCGGGCCGAAACTGTCGGCCGTACCTCGTATCTTCGCCCCATCATGCCGCTCACACATCCGTCGACGGCCCGATCGCTGGAGGTGCCATGCCCGTCGCCCGCAACAGTCAAGCCGTGACGAGCCTGGAACGGCTCTTGACCCAGCCGTACCCCGAGATTCCCGGCGAGGTCTTGTCGTACGGCCCGTCCTATCGTCTGGTCGACCCGACGGGGTGGCTGTGGTCGGCCGAGGAAGCCGTTCCCGCGTACGGGGATCCTGCGGCCTACGACCTGGCCGCGTTGACCACCGTGCAGCGGGAGGATCTCGACCAACCGCCGAGCGTGATGGTCGACGATGCGGGCACGGGGTACGGAGGAGCGCAGAAGTCCGAGTATTGCCGCTGGAGCATCGACGTCACGATGAAGGGCGGCATCACCAGCGGGGTCGTCTATCCGTTGACGATCTGCGAGGTGGCGCGACGATTCCGGTTCCGGAATCTTGGCGGAGCTTCGGCCGGCGCCATCGCGGCGTCGCTGGCTGCGGCGGCCGAGTTGGGGCGGATGCGGGGCGTTTCCCACGCGGTCGATTCACGCACGGCAGAGGAGGTACGGCAGGGCCGCCTGCGCGCCGGCTTCGCGGGGCTCGCCGACATCGTGACCTGGCTGACTCAGCTCGAACCTCCGGCGGGCGGGGGACCGGTCGCCGACGAGTTCCGGTTGTCGCAACTGTTCAAGCCCACGCGCGCAGGACTACCGCTCTTCCAGCTGGCGGTGGCCGTGATGAGGCGCAAGTACCTCAGCGCCCCGGCCCTGGTGCTCAAGAGCCTGCCCGGCTGGGGCCGGGTCGTCACGATCGGCGCATTCCTGCTGGCCCCGTTGCTGCTGTCGCTGGCGGTGACCTGGTCGTCGACGAGTTGGCCGGTCGTGGGCCGGCCGTCCGACTGGCCGGTGGGTGTGCCGTACCTTGTCTCGGCCCTCCTCCTGTGGCTGTTGCTCCTCGCTCTCGCGCCGATCCTGGTCGCGGTGACAGCGCGACCGCCTCGGCCCGATCCGGTCATGGCGAGCTTCCGGCCGCCGATCCCGCCCCCGCCGGCGCCTCAGGTTTCGAAGGCCCACGTGGGTCGGCTGATCGCCGTCGGCCTCCTGATGTTCGTCGCGTTCGTGGTTGCCACCACGGTGGCGCTGGGGTGGCGGGGGTACGCCGCGGTGGCGGCCGCGCTGCTGGCCGAGGTGACGATCATCGGGCTGGGATTCGTGATCGGCGTGTCGGCGCTGCTGAAGGGGGCGAAGGCGCAGCGGTACGGCCTCGTCGGCGGCGCAGCCTCGAACGATCCCGAACGCGCCGCCCCGGTTGCCGATCCTGGCTACTCGGCGATGGTGATCCCGCCGGTGACCGTGGGGGCGAACTTGAGCGACTGGCTGTCGACGGCTCTCGGCGACCTGTCGGGTCTGGGTGCGACCGAGGTGGTTCGGTTCGGTGACCTGTGGCTCGGGCAGGAGTACCGCGACGGCGCCTCGAAGGCGCGACTGCAGGAGGTGGTCGACCAGCCTCGGGCCCGCCGGATCAACCTGGAACTCATGACCACCGAAGTGGTGAGGAGGGCGCCGTACCGGTTCCCGCTCACTGCTGACGCCGAGCAGCTGTACTTCGACCCCGCCGACCTCGACGGCATCGTGCCACCGCACGTGATCGAGGCGATGAAGGGCCACGCAGCCCCCATGGTTGGGGTCGAGACCCCATTCGCCCCGACGCCGCTCACCCTCTATCCGCTGCCGGCGCCGTACGACCTGCCGGTCGTCTTTGCCACTCGCGCCAGCCTGTCGTTCCCGGGGCTGTTCCAGGCCATTCGCCTGTACGTCGTGTCGAGAGGCTCGGTGCCGGTCCGCACCGAGTTCGGGCAGACGATCGACCTGGCCGCAGCGTCGGACGTTGCGATCGGTGGGCCGTCGAGCGAGGCGGCGGTCGGCATCACATACCCCGCGGATCCGGCGCCGTACGCGCAGGAGCTCTGGTTCACCGACGGCGGGGCGACGTCCAACTTCCCGATCCACATGTTCGATACCCCGCTGCCCTTGTGGCCGACGGTCGGGATCGACCTCGGCGAGTACCCGCTCGGCGCTGATCATCAGGACGTCTACCTTGCGACCGACGACGGGTCGCGTCGTGACCTCGCCCATCCGATGAAGCAGTCGATGGTGGGATTCATCGGGGCGATCGTGGGTACGGCGCTCAATTGGCGCGACAGTGCGCAGCTGCTGATGCCGGCGTTCAAAGGGCGCGTGGCGGTCGTGAGGCAACGGTCGTACGAGGGGGGCTCCAACCTGTTCATGCGCCGCGAAGACGTGGCATCCCTGGCGCTGCGCGGGGCGGTGGCCGGTATGCGTCTGCGGCGCCGGTTCGCCGACGACCAGCAGTGGCGGCGGCATCAGTGGCTGCGGGTCCGGGTGGCCGCCGACAACTTCGGCGGGCTGGCCCGGTCGATTCGTACGGCTCTGCGGGATCCCTGGTATCACCGACTGATCGCCAACACCGATGCCCGCCGGGTCCAGCCCGGCAGTGCCGCCCTCGCCGAGATCGAGCAAGGCCTGGTCGGTCACGCAGACCCGGTGCTGCCCGACCAGTGGTACGTGCCGGCTTCGGAGCAGTTCTGGCCCGATCTGGCGAGTCTGGTCGAGTCGCTCGGCGACATCGCCGACGGCACTCCCGAGCTGCTCACCGAGGGCGCACCTCGCCCTCTCGCGGAACTGAGGCAGGTGCCGAGGCTGTAGATCTGGCCGCGCCGCCGCTCGGCAAGGGGCGACGTTAGGGTGTGCGGGTGCCTCGAGTCCAGCCTGAGCAGCAGCCGCCGCCCGTTCAGAGGTTGCGGGTGAAGTACGCCAAGCGTGGCCGGGCCAGGTTCACTTCGCATCGCGACTTCTCCAGGGCATTCGAACGCGCTTTGGTCAGGGCGGACGTCCCGATGGCGTATTCGTCGGGCTTCAATCCGCACCCGAGAATCTCGTACGCTAACGCGTCTCCGACCGGCGCGGCGACGGAGGCGGAGTACCTCGAGATCGGCCTCGCCAGCCAGTGCGACCCCGAGGTCGTGCGTCGAGCGCTCGATGATGCTCTACCTCCCGGGCTGGACATCCTTGCGGTGGTTCCGGCGGGAGCCCGGTCCCTCACGGACCTTCTGCAGGCGTCGCGGTGGCGGATCGACCTGGTGGACGCCGATGCCGAGTTGGTACGGCATGCCGTGCGCGAGTTCGTGGCGTCGTCGTCCGTGATGGTCACGCGGATGACCAAATCCGGTCTGAGAACGTTCGATGCTCGAGCGGCCGTGTTAGAACTGACCGTCGTCGGCGATCGGGAACTGGAGCTGGTCAGTGTGCAGGGGGTTCCGTTGGTGCGTCCCGACGATGTCGTCACGGCCCTGCGTGCTGTAGTCCCAGACTTGCAGTCCGATCAGCCGCCCCTGGTCGCCCGCCTTGAACAAGGCTCTCTCGTCGACGGCGGGATCGCGGACCCGTTCGCTTAGCGAGTCCACCGGCTGGTTCGCCGCGCTTGGCGCGTCGATTACCCGCTGTCTGGGAGGGCGATCGACGCGCTAAGGAAGCGCTGATCAATGCTGTTCCGAGCGAGGACGTGCCGGGCGGGATGAGCCGGTACCACTACATCTCGTGGTCGTACCGGGCGTACGGGTAGAGATGTGGGGGAGCGGATCGCCCGATCCGGTGCGCCGCAGCCGGGACATGATTGATCAGCGGTTCCCTTAAGGAAACGCTGATTTTCTGGGTCGGGGGTTTGGCTGTTGGGCGGGGTGTCTCGGGTCATTTGTGGGTTGGCTAGGTAGAATGCTGTTTGTGGATGGTGTGCAGCCGAGTTTCACTGATGCCGAG
>WBZS01001290.1_pt1 | contig 20689 bp, 8 predicted proteins | sample 5204201 | NCBI WGS metagenome assembly WBZS01 (sample SAMN12344357, study PRJNA552823) | activated sludge metagenome | biome: Activated sludge suspended growth; feature: Nitrification reactor; material: Wastewater; isolation source: activated sludge from nitrification reactor of wastewater treatment...
CGCGATCGCCGAGCATCTGGCACTCGCCTTCGCCCCGCTGCGCGAGGCGACTGCCGATCTCGACGCTTTCGTCGGCTTCATGCTACGACTCGGCTGGTCGGTCGAGTCGCTGCCGCAGGCCTTCGTTGATCTTGGCACCAATGCCGCGCAGTTGGCGGTCGCCGTCGAGGCGCTGATCGACGATCCCGACCCGGAGAGCGTTGAGACGACTTTTACGGCGCTGCGTAGCCTCGTTACGGCGATTGAGGCGGTCGATTCCGCCGGAGCGCCGGTCGGAGTCGATCCTGCCGCCTTTGCCGCGGAAGTCGGCGAGCGTCTCGGCGAGCTTCTGCTGACCGAGTATCTCGTCGTCGCCTGGCCAGGTTTGAGCCAGGTGCTGGAGACGCTTGGCGTCCTCGTCATCGACTATATCGACGAGACCGCTACGCGGCCCGGCCACGTCCAGCGCCGGTTTGTCTTCGACCAGCTCGGGGCGCTGGTCAGCGATCCGCTCGCCGCGCCGCGCCGTATCTACGGTTGGGGAACGCCGGACATCGACTTCGCGCGCCTTGCTTTCCACCTTGTCGAGATCATCCACGCCTTCGGCCCGGCGGCGATGCTGGGCCGGGTTCCGGCACCGCTCGCGCGCAGTTTCGCCGGCCCGGATGGCATGCCGGGCATGATGCTGCGTATTCCGCTGGTGCAGGTCGACGTCGCCGGCACGCCGGTCGAACTCGGCCTGTCATTGCTTGAGCTCCCACCGGAGACGGGCCGGCTCGGCGGCCTGGTCTTGCTGCCGTTGATCCCGTCGCAGGTGCAGCGCTCGATACCGCTAAGTGCCAACGCCTCGCTCGAGATCGGAGCCTCGTCGAATATCGCGCAGAGCTTTGGCGTGGTGATGCGGCCGGACGCGATCGCCTTGCGCTACCCCGGCAGTGGCGCTGCACCACCGACACTCGAATTCGATGCCGCATTGCGCTACGCGCCGCGCGCGCCTCGCCGCCTGGTCGACATCGGCGGCGCGGTCGGCATCGAGCTGGGCGGCATGGCGGTCGCGCTGGCGATCGATGCCGCAGCCGCGGACAGCGAAGTGGCGCTCAGTCTCGACCTCGCCGGCCTGGCGATTGCGATTGGCGGCGGCAAGGTCGACGGGTTCCTGGCCAAGATGCTGCCCGGCGGCGGTCTGCGCGTGCCGATCGATCTCGGGCTGGCGTGGTCGAGTCGCAGCGGGGTGAGCTTCCGCGGTGGTGCCGGCTTCGACGTGACCGTCAGGCCGGACCTCCAGCTCGGCCCGGTCAAGGTCGATGCCGTGCGCGTGGCGCTCGCCGCCAATGCCACGAACCAGACGACACCGGCGCTGCGCGCCTTCGCCGCGGCGGTGTTCTCCGGCAAGCTTGGGCCGGTGCGTTTCCAGGTCACCGAGATCGGCTTCCAGCTCGCTGTCGAGTTCCGCCCCGGCAACGCCGGACCGGTCGAGCTGACGATCGGCTTCAAGCCGCCGACCGGAGTCGGCCTCAAGATCGATGCCGGCCCGGTGGCGGGCGGCGGCTACCTGTTCTTCGATTACGCCGCCGAACAGTACGGCGGCATCGTCCAGCTCTCGATCAAAAAGAAGATCGCGCTCAATGCGATCGCCTTGCTGACGACGCGGTTGCCGGGGCTGCCGCCGGGCGAGAAGGGCTTCTCCTTGCTGCTGATCATCACTGCCGAGTTCCCGCCGATGCCGCTCGGCTTTGGCTTTACGCTCAACGGTATCGGCGGGCTGATTGGCATCAACCGCACGATGCGGCTGGATCCGTTGCGCGACGGCGTGCGCGACCGTTCGATCGAGGGAATACTCTTCCCGCAGGATCCGCTCGCCAATGCCGCGAGCCTGATCGGCGCCATGCAACGGATCTTCCCGCCGGAGGAGGGCCGCTTCGTGTTCGGCCCGATGGTCAAGGTCGGCTGGGGGCCGACGCAACTCATCACCATCGAGGCGGCGCTGATTCTCGAACTGCCCTCGCCGTTACGCCTCGTGTTGCTCGGACGCATGCGCGCAGTGCTGCCCGATAAGAACGCAGCGGTCGTCGACTTGCGCCTCGACGTCGTTGGTATCCTCGACTTCGATCGGAGCGAGGCTTCGATCGACGCCTCCTTCGTCGACTCGCGCCTGGCCGGTTTCACGCTCACCGGCGATATGGCTTTGCGCCTGGGCTGGGGCGCGACCAAAGCCTTCGCGCTCGCGGCCGGCGGTTTCAATCCGCGCTTCACGCCGCCGCCGGACTTTCCCGTGCTGCGCCGCCTGGCGTTGTCGCTCGCCGACAGCGAGAACCCACGCTTCCGGCTGGAGAGCTATCTCGCGCTGACGGCGAACACCATCCAGTTCGGTGCGCGCGCCGAACTCTCGGCGAAGGTCGAGACGGCGATCGGCGATTTTGGCGCCGCAGCGATGCTCTTCTTCGACGCGCTGATCGAGCTCGACCCCTTCGGTTTCATCGTCGACCTCGGCGCCACGATCGAGGTCACGCTCGGCGGAAGGCCACTGATCCAGGCCCAACTGATGGCCACCCTGAGTGGGACCAAGCCGTGGCATGCCGTGGGTTTCGTCGAAGTCGTCTTCCTTGGGCGCCATCGTATTCCGTTCGAGGCGCGCGCCGGCGATCCCCAACCGACCACGCTGCCGACGATTGACTTGCTGCCCAAGTTGATTGCGGAGATCGCGCGGCCGGAATCCTGGACCACGCTGCCACCGCCCGAGGCGGTCGACGTGCTTGTGTTGCGCGATACCGGCGCGAGCGGTGTGGCCCTTCTCCATCCGCTGGGAGGCGTGGCTTTACGTCAGCGCCTGCTACCCTTCGGCAAGCGACTGGCGTGTTTCGGCTCCGCCAAGCCGGAGGGCGGCGGAGCGATGTTTGCGCTGAAGGAGATCGTCGTTGGTGGACGGGGCGACACGGCCGCGCCGCTGCTTGACGACTTCGCTCCGGGTCAGTACGAGGCGCTCACTGAAGACGAAAAGCTCGCGCGCCCCGCCTTCGAGCGCATGCAGGCTGGCGGCGAGACGACCACCGCGCGGGCGATCCGACTTCCGCTCGTCGATCCGCGTACCGGACTCCATGGCACACATATCGCGATCGACTACGAGGAGCGCGTCATCGACCGGATCGCCCATCCTTCGCGCACAACGCGTCGTCGCAAGAAACCGGTGATGGCGATCGGGCTGCTTGCGGCGATGGCCGATGATGGCCTACGCGGCGACGTCGAGTTCGACGGTCCGAAGGGCCGCGCGATCGCGGTTCCGGGGGAGCGTTGGCGCGCGGCAGACGCAGATCACCTGGGTGCTATACCGGGTGCTACCCTCGGCAGTTCCGCCGAGGCGCATGATCGTCGCCGGCTCAGCGGGCGGCCGGCGAACACCGTGACCGTGATCGCGCGACATGAGGCGGCCTGAGCCATGAGCTACCGGTTCCTTCGACATCTCAGGTTCGGTGCCGGCCTATTGATCACGCAGCGTGAAGGCGACGCCGTCGCCGTCGCCCGGCCGCCCGTGGCGGTGGCGGCGCAGATCGACCACGCGGGGCAGTGGGCCGATCCAGCGACCATGCCAGCGCCGATTCAACACTCGGTCCCTGGGCCGTCGCTCGCGCTCTACGGCCCGGGCGATGCGGTCGCGATCGACCGGCGCCAGATTCTGCGCGAGACGCCCCTGCGCGAGTCGCTCGATGCCGATCCCGATCTGCTCTGTGCGATCGAGTTCCGCCACGCCGGCCTGCCGTGGCTGATGACGCCGTTCGCGCCCGCGGCGTCCAATGACGCACTACGGCCATGGATCGCGCTCGTCGTCGTCCCGCTTGGCGCCGCAACCCTGACGCCAGGAATGCCGCTGCCACGCCTCGCCGTGAGCGATGCGAGTCAGCTTCCCAAGATTGGCGAAGCGCATGCCTGGGCGCATGTGCAGGCCAGTGGCGTTGCTGCCGGCGACGATATTGGCGCGTTGATCGCCACCGATCCTCTGCGCACCCTCTCGCGTCTGCTCTGCCCGCGACGCTTGCAGCCGCGCACGCGCTATCGGGCCTGCGTCGTGCCGACTTTCGAGGCAGGGCGCCGCACGGGGCTGGGGCAGGACGTTGTTGCGGCCAGTGCGCTGGCGCCAGCCTGGGGCGCGAGCGGACCGATCGAACTCCCCGTCTATTACAGCTGGGAATTCACCACCGGCGAGGAGGCCGGCTTCGAGGTGCTGGTGCGGCGTCTCCAACCGCGCCCCGGCCTGACCGGAATCGGCACGCGGCCGCTTGACGCGAGCGATCCGGGCGGCGGCCTCGTGGCGTCGACGACTCCAGTGACGCTTGCCCTGGATGGTGCGCTGGGGCCCACAAATACCAATCGACCGGCCGTTCCGACGGCGCTCGCGCAAGCGCTCGATGGCCTGCTCGACCGGTCTGATCGGGTCGGGCCACCGCGCTATGGGCGCTGGCATGCCGGCGCCCTACGTGCGGCAGCCGGTCCCGTCTGGCTCGACGAGCTTAATCGCGACCCGGTGCGCCGGGTTGCCGCAGCGCTCGGCACGCGTGTCGTCCAACAGCGTCAGGAAGAGCTGATGGCCGCCTGCTGGGAGCAGGTCGGCGAGATCCTGCGCGCCAACCAGATCCTGCGCCAGGGCGAGTTGGCAGTGGTGGCGTCGGGCCGTGTCTACGCGCGTCGCGTCATGCCCTTGATGGCCGACGGCGCCGTGATCGCGTTCGCGAGCCCCGGTGCGGCACGCGTGCGCGCCCATCCGGTGCTCACGCTGCGCGGGCTGGCGCGCAACTCCTGTCTGCCGCTGAGCGCGTTGACGGGCGCTTTCCGTAAAGCGATGCGCACAACGGGCCCGGTCGGCCGGCGCTTGCGCCGCGCCAATGACGTCGGGCCGCGTATCGGTCAAGTGTTGCGCGCACTCGCCCAGGGCCTGGCGCGCGCCCTGCCGCGCCCGCTACCGCAGGCCGTCCGCCTGCCGTCCGCCTGGACCCGGGGCAATGCGCCCGACCCAATGCCGGCGTTGCCAGCGGCCCTTCGCACTCGCGTGAACGCCGCCGCAGCGATCGCGTCGAAGCTGGCGCTTCGGGCGCGCCAGCCTGTCTGCGTTCCGCTCGATCCGCTCACGCTGGCCGATCGCTTGGCGACATCGCTCGACCCGCGCCGCACGATTCCCAGGCGCGTGCGCGGGCAGTTGGCAATCCCCAGCGGCGTATGGGAGCCGGCCGATCGCATCGATCCAGTGATCGCTGCACCGCGGATCGACACGCCGATGGTGCTGCCGCTGATCGATCTCGGCACGCCGTGGCTCATGCCGGGTGTCGACGGCGTCCCGCCCGAGAGCGTTGTCGCCGTGGCCGCCAATCGCGGCTTCATTGAAGCCTATCTGGTCGGCCTCAATCACGAGATGGCGCGCGAGCTGTTATGGCGCGGCTTCCCGACCGACCAGCGCGGCACGGTGTTCGCGCGTTTCTGGGACACAACGGCGACCGCCGGCCGGGTCGATGCGCCGGCCTACGACATCGCGCCGATCCACACCTGGCGCGCCACCAGCGCACTCGGGGCGCATCCCGAAGGTGGTGCGGCAGCACAGCTGGTGATGATCATCCGCGGCGAGCTTGTCCGCCGCTTTCCCAACGCCACGATATTCCTGCAGAAGGCCAGGGCGGGCGGCGGTACGCGCACCCCCAACGCGATGATCGGCGGACCGTCGAGCGAATTCCCGATCTTTCGTGGCAGCCTCGGCGATGACCTTGTCTATCTCGGCTTCCGCGTCACGCCGGCCGATGCCCGGGGCGGCACCGCGGCGGCGCCCAACGGCTACTTCCTGGTTATTCAGGAGCAGCCGCGCGAGCTGAGCTTCGGCTTTTCGAGCTCGGATGGCGATTTCCGCGCCGAAGACGCGACGCGCTGGTCGAGCTGGACCGATGTCGTCTGGGAATCATTGCGGCCGAACGCAACCGGGCACCTCGATCTCGCCGCACTGGAAACTACCGGTTTCGGCGGCAACGTGCAGGCGCGACCCTCGGCCTTCGCTTTCGAGCCACGCTGGTCGGCGTCGAGCGATGCGCTGGCCGCGATCGCGCTGCGACGGCCCTTCCGGCTGTCGATCCACATCAGCGCGGTGCTGCCATGATGTCCTCGGCCGCACTTGCCGCGATTGCCAACGCGCGCGCGGCGCTGCAGGCGGCGGAGGACGCACTGCCGAACACAGTGATTCAGGGCGGCGATCGCGACGCGGCACGTAAGGCCGTTGAAGCAGCTCGGGCCGAACTTGACCAGACGCGCCTGCAGGGCCTGGGCAACGATTCTGGCTTCGGACTGGTTGCCGCGGATCTCCCGCTTCTGCTGCTCCCGGTGCGACTCGAGACGCGGTACGTGTCGGGCCCGTATCGGCTTCTGGTGCGGATCTATCCCGACGACATCCATGCCGACGGCCACGAGCCGGCGCTTACCCGCGAGGAGCGTGAGCTGCAGAAGAACTACCTGCTCACGATCGAGTCGAGGCACGACGAGCGCGACTGGCTGGCGGCGTGGCGTGAGCTCGCGCGCCGTGTCGGACCACTGCGCGCGCTGTGGCTGGCGACGGGCCGTACGAACGTGCTGCGGCCGTCCGGGTGGACCCGCGCGGCCACCGCGCGATTGCTGCCCGATCGGTTTGTCGCCTTCGCCTGGACAACCCCCGGCAACGCGCCGATTCGTGCGGCCGCGCCGAATCCGGTGCGCGAGCCGCTCATTCTTGGGGCCGATCCGATGTCCGACAATATCGATCCGGACCAACCGCTCGGTGGTGGCGCGCGCTGGCTGCATGACTTCAAGGCGGCGCTCGAGGCCGGAATGGCGCTCGAAGTTCCGCTCGCGCCGGGCGAGCGCGTGACGCGGCTCGTCGCCCTCGGTGTTCGTGCAACGATCGATCCGTCGGCGCAGGCCGTCGAGTTCGCGCGACTGATCAATGCGCATCGCTGTACCAACGACGTGTCGTTGTTAGCACCCGGCGAACCGACGAACGCGCTCGGCGAGCAGCGCACCGCCTATCGCGCGCAGCCGGACGCCGATGGTCTCTATCGCGACGAGCTGGCCTATTTCGACACTGGTGGCCTTACGCGGCGGCGGCGCGCGTCGTGGGAGCCGGGCGGTCCGCCGCGCCGCTTCGACGGTGCCGAGGCGGCGGGGTTCCGGCTCGATCGCGCGCTCGGCCTGGCACCCGGCACGCTCGGCCGTCTCGCCGGCTCGGATGACGACCTGGCGAGTCATGAGCGTTTGCTGCGCAGTCTGGTCGCTTCGGCCGTGACCGACGGCATCGAGCGCCTGCTCGCGCCTTCGGTCACGCCGGAGGCGATTGGCTACGCGCTCGCAGTGCTGCGCGCGCAAGTCAGCGCCGCCGGTCCGTTCGCCACCTTGCGCATCGGGCCGCAGCCCTATGGCGTGCTGCCGGTGCGAATCGCCGATCGCGTGCAGCTTGGTGCCGAGCCGGCAGCCCTTCTCGACCTGCTTGATCGGCTACGCGCGAACGTCTTCGAACCGGCGCTTGCCGACATTCTGCGCGTATCCGAACCGCGCCGCAGCGATCCGGTGATGAGCAATCCAGGCCGGCGCCTGCTCGAGATTCTGCGCTTCGATGCAAACGTGCGCACCCTCGGTATCCGCGCCGTGCTCGATCCGGCGCTGCTTTCGGCCGTGCTGCCGGGCATGAGTACGCGCGACCGCAAGGCCAACGCAGCCGCGCGCCGGAAGATTTGTAGCCTGCTTGCGGCTCTTGGCGATCCCTCGCCGGCGGCCACCGCGATTGGCATGGCCGGCCTGTTTGACGACGTGGCACCGGTCACGCTGTCGATGGTCGGCGACGCGGCGGCGCTGTCACAGATCCGTGCGTTGCGGCCACCCGAGTTCAGCAACCCGCGACCAGTCGCGCCCGTGCCATTGATGACGCTCGAGTTGCTCGATGGCATCGGGGGTCCGTCGCGTCCGTTCACGCTGCTTTACGAGCTGGCGCGCCAGGCGATTCTGCATACGGCCGATCGCGCCGCGCGGCAGTGGCTGCGCGCCGACGCGCTCGCCTATGGTCGTCCCGTGCCGAGCTTCGATAATCCGCTGGCGCCGCTCGGTACGATGGAGGCGCGGCTGCGCGCGCCCGCACCGTCTGATTCCACCAACACTATCGCCTTCCTGCTCGACAACGGTGTCCAAGCGGTGCCGGCAGCGAGCGAGTTCTGGCAGTTGCGCGAGGATCTCGGCCGCCTTGTTTCGCTGCCGCCGGCGCGCATTGAGGCCACGTTGGGCGCCGTGCTAGGCCTGCTCACCCATCGGCTCGATGCCTGGTATACGGGCTTCGCCGTGGAGCGGCTCGAGGCGTTGCGCAGCGATGGCGCAAGCTCGGTCGGTGGCGCGCCGCCGATGAAGCCGGGTCTCGTCGTCGGCGCCTTCGGCTGGCTCGACGCCTTTCCCGCCGGCGGCACGCCGCCAATCGCCGGCTACGTCCATGCGCCGAGCACGCAGCACGCGATGACTGCGGCGGTCCTGCTCTCCGCCGACAAGGCGCATCGCGAGCAGGGTCACGGCAATGCCTTCGCGGTCGATCTTTCATCCGCGCGTGTGCGTGGCGCGCTGGATCTCCTTGAGGGTCTGCGCGCCAGCCAGCCGCTGGGCGCGCTGCTCGGCTATGGAATCGAGCGCCGGCTCACGGACGCGGCGCCGGCATTGATCGCGCAGGTGCGTGCCGTGGCGCCGCTGGTTGCCAACAAGCGCGAGCCGAGCGGTCAGCCAGCCGAGAGCGTCGCGGCAGACAATGTCGTCGACGGCCTCGCGCTGCTGCGCCTGGCCGGTTATGACGGCACCAACTCGCCCGACGCGTCTCGACTCACGGCGCTCGACATCACCGGTCGCAGCGTGATCGCGCCGGTCCTGGCCGATGCCGCCGAACGGATCGATGCGCTCGCTGACCTTCTGCTCGCCGAGGCCGTGCACCACACGCTCGCCGGCACGCCGATGCGCGCAGGTGCCGCCGGCGATCTGCTTGCGGGCGGCCCGGTGGCCGTGCCTGACGAGATCGAGGTCGCGCGCATCGGTCAGCGCGGCATCGCCACGACGCATAAGGTTCTGGCGCTCTTCGAATCCGACGTCGCGGGTTCGTCACGCTGGACAACGACGCCTCGGGCAAGCGCCGAGCCGGCACTCGAGGCGTGGCTCGCGCAACAGCTTCCCGATCCGTCATTGATTGCCATCGCCGCAACATTCACGCTGGCGGACGGTACGGCGGCACCGGTGACGACGACGCTGGCCAACGTGCTCGCCAACGTGGCGGCGCAGCGCGGACTCGGGGCGATTGATCTTGTGCTGATGAAGACTCCGGTGCTCGAACGGCGCATCAGTGCGCTGCTTGAGTCGCTGCGTCCTGCCACGAGTGCCGGCACGCCGGTGCTGCAGCCCGAGGCCAAGCGCGAAGGCCAGACCGGCGACTGGTCGCTGGCCGAGGTCATCGAGCTCGCCGCGACGCTGCGTCGCCTGCTCGGCGGCGCACGCGGCCTCGTGCCGGCCGACCTGGATGCCTTGGGCCAGACGGCCAGTCTCCAGCTCGACCGGGTCGAGCTGGAGAAACGGCTAGCGGCGCTGAATGGGCAGGTCGTGGCAGCACGCGACGCGCTCGTCGCCGCCGGCAACGAAGCCGCACGCTTGCTCGCGCTTGAGGCAGCCGAACTCTTTGGCCTCGATGCGATCCCCAGCGCCGGCGCGCTTGCCGCCGCCGTCGCCTCGGTGCGGCGCGAGTTCGATCGGCGCATCGCCGAAGCCGGCGATACCTCGCGACCGCTCGCCGAGCGGATGCGCTCCCTCGCCGGGCCGGAGCTCGTCGTCGTGCCGCAACTCGTGGTCACCGGCGCCGTGCTCGACACCGCCTTTAGGGCCGTGATCGGTGCGACGCCGCCGGAGATTCGCGCCTTCCTCGCGCGCGCGGCGGGTGTGCGCGAGCCGGTGGCGCGCCTCGATGTCGTACTCGGCCAGGCCGAGGCACTTGCCGGCACCGCGAGCCTGGTGCACGTGCTCGGTGTGGCGCAGCACCCGATGGCGCCCGGTGAGCGCTGGACGGCCTTGCCGGGCCCGACGGCGCCGTCGCGGACGTCCTATGTTGTCATGCGACCCGCAGCGCTCGACCTGGCGCGCATGACGCATGTCGCGGGTTTGTTCATCGACGCATGGGCCGAGGTCGTGCCGCAGGCTGAGCTCGACACGGCAATCGTGTTCGACGCCCCCGCTCCATCGCAAGCCGCACCCAACGCGATGCTGCTGCTCGTTCCCGAGGCGTCGCGAGAGTCCTGGACGGAGAGTGACGTGCTGGCCCATGTGCTTGAGGCGCTGGCGCTCGCCAAGCTGCGTGCCGTCGATCCCGACCTGATCACGCGCGCGGGCGCGCTGCTGCCGGCGCTTCTGCTGCGCGATGGCGACGGAACCGACAGCCTCGCCGATCTCTGGACAACACCGGTGGCGCCATGAACGATCTCTACCTTCGCCTCGAGCCACGCACGCGCGCCGACGACCTGACGCCCGGCCTTGCGGCTGCTGTGCACGACCCGGCCTGGCTGTTAGCCCGCCAGTGGGTGATGGGCGAGTTTGACGGCGAGGACGCCGGCACACCGGTCTTGGCGTCCACGACACTGCGCACGCATGCGCTCGCGGAGCTCGAGCTGGGAGCCGGACAGCGCGTGCGGCTCGATCCGGCTGGGGCGCCGCTTGACATGCTGATCGAGCGCGAACCTACGCTGGCGGCGGCGCGGTGGACAATGCGTCGACGCATCGATGTCGGGCGCGAACTCCTACAGCGCTTGCGTGAGGCCGGTTTGGCCGCGTTGATCACCGACGTTGTGCGCGAGTATCGACTGGGGGTGCCGACGGGCGGCGAGGCGCTGCTCGATCCACAGGCGGTGGGGTTGGCGCGTGTCGCGGCGGGACGTCTGCCCGACGGGCAAGCCTGCCACGACGACGCCGGTGCGCCCGGTGCGACGCTGGCCCGGCTCGGGCTGGGCGGCGCCGATATCGCGCGGCTCGAACCGGCACTGAAGGCCTGGCGCGAGTGGCTGGCAACCGTCCACGCCGAGCCCGCTGCCGGCCACGACGCGTGGGACGCCAAACGCTTCGAGTATCGCGCACGCTTGCTGGCGCCGAGCTGGTCGCACGCACTGGTCGCCGAGAGCGAGCGCGGTGGCCGAGTCGATTGGGCGAGTTTCGACGCCGTTGCCGTTCCGGCGAGCGCCCCGCCACCGGCGCCGCTAACGATCACCACACTCCCTACGCCGGTACGCTTCCGTGGCATGCCGCTGGCGCGGCATTTCGAGATGGAGGATGCCGGCATCGACCTCGGCGCGGTCGATGCCTCGGCCGCCGATCTGGCACGCATGGCGCTGCTGGAGTTCGCTCTCGTCTATGCCGGGGACATGTTCATGATTCCGGTGCGCGTGCCGCTGGGCACGGTAGCCGAAATCGTTTCGCTCGATGTCGAAGACAATTTCGGCCTGACCACGCGCATCGCCAGTGCCGCGCGTGCGCCGAACGCAAACGCGCCTGGCTGGAGCTTCCTCGCGCCGGCGACGCCATCGGGCGGTCGCGTGCCTGCGCTCGTGCTGCCTCATGTTGCCGGCCATCCTTTGGTCGGCCCGTTGATCGAGGACGTGCGATTGATGCGCGACGAGATGGCCAATCTGGTCTGGGCGATCGAGCGCGCAACCGAAGGCGGAGACGGGCGCGCCAAGCCGCGCGCGGAGACAGCGCCAGTGGCGCCCGAACGGGGGGAATCCGCGGTTGCCGCCGCGCTCGCCTACTGCCTGATGACGGCCGCGCCGCCGCACTGGTTCCCGCTGGTCCTTGAGCCTGGGCTGCCGCGCCGCTTGCGGCTGGCGCTGCTGGCGCCGTCGACTGAAGTGCCGCGTGGGCTGCTGCTGCCCGCGCCCGGTGGCCTCGTCAACGAAGAGGAAGTACCCCGAGAGGGCTTGCGCCTGTTGCGCGAGCGTGTGCTCGCGCGCAGCAGCGACGGTGCGACCCACCTTTGGACCCGCCGTCGGCGCCAGGTCGGCCGAGGCGAGGGGAGCAGCGGGCTGGCTTTCGATGAGGCTGAGGTTCAGGGCTGATTCGCGCCGCGCCGCAAGCGCCCATTGCGGATTGCCGGGATGGAAATTGCCCTCCGTCCGGTAGCTAGACCGGCCGATGGGGCCACTGGCAAGTGTCCGGCACGTCGGCCGCCTGTATATGCGCTTCGGTCTGGCCGATCACTTAACCACGGGTGTGCGAAGATGACTGTCAGGTTTGGTAGAGGTTGCCCAAACGAGCTGCGATGAACAACTTGGCTTCAATTGGGTGGAATGCGTAAATTGAATCGAGAAAGGGAAGCGCCATGATCGTACAAGCACTGATGCTCTTTCTGCACGTTGCCAGTGTAGTGGTCTGGGTCGGGGGAATGTTCTTCGCCTATGTTTGCCTGCGGCCGACGGTCGTCGAACTGCTTGAGCCACCCCAGCGCTTGCGATTGTGGGGTGGGGTATTTTCTCGGTTCTTCATCTGGGTTTGGTGGGCGGTAACGTTGATCGCCACGAGCGGGCTGATTATGTTCGGGGTTCACGATATGGCTGCGGTGCCGGTGAGCTGGCACATGATGCTGACCAGCGGGGCCGTCATGATTGGCATTTTTATTTATGTCGTCACTGGACCCTTCGCTGCGCTCAAGCGTGCGGTCGAGGCCGGAAACTGGAATGCCGGCGGAATTGCCTTGAACCGCATTCGGCAGATGGTTGGCATCAACCTGATTCTCGGATTCGCGACGATTGCGTTGGCAACGCTCGGCCGTTATCTATGAGGTGTTCGGACTACCGGTTTCGGCGATACGGCCTGTCATCGTTCAAATACTGTGCCTCACATGCCCAGTGAGTCGAGCAGGTCGTCGTGGTCGTTTGACCCGGACGTTTGGGGCGGCTTGGACTGGGGCTGGGCCGTGGCCTGTGACTGTTTTTGCGCATGGGCTTGCGCAATCAACTCGTCAGGATCGTTGGCTTCGGGGGTCTCGAAATCGAACAGCTTGATGAATTCGGTTCGGTCGATGGCCAATTCAAGGTAGAAAATATTGTTGCGGCCGGTAAAGAATGTCACGCGGCGCGCTTCGGGCTTGTCGAGGTTGGTGTCCACGCTCAAAATCACCTGCTTGGTGAGGACGAGCATCTTGGGCTGGTTTTGCGTGATATGGGTTTGCAATTCACGCGACACCTTGCCTGTGAAGTCGCCGACGATCTGGTTCATCAGCTCGCCCATGACATTGCTCACCTCATCCGAGGTATGGGCGCTGGCCAGACCTGACTTCGACATGCCCATATTCAGCATGTAGCTTTCATACAATTCCATGGCGGCAAGCGCTGAGAAGTTGATCACCACGAGACCGGAAAAACCACCGTCAAACAACACAAAGCACCCGATATCCGGCTTGAGGCAGGTCTTGGTGATCCGCTGAACCATGCCCGAGAAGTGAATCTGGCTCTGGGTGGCGGCGTTCAGAACCCGGGTCACTGAATTGCACAGGCTCAGCAGTATGTCTTCGGTGCCAAATACAACCGTGTTGTCTGGTGTGCTCATGATTTGAGATAGTCCAAATTAAGGGGAACGGCGTATGTATAACATAGCTTCCGCCTGGATAGACAGCCCGAACGGTTGGCGCCTTTTAATAAAGCCGCTGATCGGGTCGCGCTCTCGGTATGGTCTGTCATGTAACGCAAAAAACCAAAGCCGGAGAGATGGCGAATTCTCCGGCTTTGGCGTGTGACGACAGCGATTGAGGCAAGCTGCCTCTGAATGCAACGGTTTACATGAACTCGATAATGACCTGATCGACCGAGAGGCTTTCTCCGGATTCGGCAACGACCCTTTTAACCTGACAATCCTTTTCGGCTTTGAGGATGTTTTCCATCTTCATCGCTTCGATGACGGCCAGTTTTTCCCCGGCGCGAACCAGTTGTTTGTCATGAACGAGAACTTCGCGCAGCAGCCCGGGCATCGGTGACAGCAAGAACTTCGACAGATCCGGTGGTACCTTTATAGGCATCCGCGCCAGCAGCAGATCTGCTTTTGGCGTCATCACGATGGCCTTGACCTGTTTGCCGTAGTGGCTGATGCGATACGCTAGGCCGTCGCGCTCGACTTGCATGCAGAACGGCTTGCCGTTGCATGTCCCGCGGAATACCAGTTCCCTGAACAGCCAGTCGGAGACAATGTCGTAGCGCTTTTCGCCGCAGGTTGCCGAATAGCCGCCGGCGATGGAGTCAAGCGTGACCTTGTGGTGCTTTCCTTCGATGGCCACCACCCAGTCCCGGCCCACTTTTCGTTCGTGGCCCGGCATCTGGTCGCTGATCTTTACGGCACGGTCGATATAGCGGCGCCGTGCGAAGGCGGCGACAGCGGCCAGTAGTCCGATATCGTCGTAGGGAACATCGGCAGCGACAAAACCATTGGGGTATTCATCGGTGATGAATGCGGTGGTGAAGATGCCGGAAACAAAGCGCGGGTGTTGCACCAGCGCCGCCTGGAAGGGGATGTTCGAGCTGACACCGCGAATGAAGAAGGCATTGAGCGCGTCGCGCATGCGCTCGATGGCCTGCAGGCGATTGTCACCATGGCAGATGAGCTTGGCGATCATCGAATCATAGTGCATTGAAATCTCGCCACCTTCGTAAACGCCGGTGTCGACGCGCACCCTGCCGTCCGCGGCTTCCGGAGGCTGGAATTTCACCAGGCGTCCGGTCGAAGGCAGGAAACCGCGGAAGGGGTCTTCGGCATTGATCCGGCATTCGATGGCCCAGCCCTTCGGCTTGATGTCGGCCTGGGTGAAGGGAAGCTTCTCGCCAGCGGCAACCCGGATCATCAGTTCGACCAGGTCGAGGCCGGTGATGAACTCGGTGACCGGATGCTCGACCTGCAAGCGGGTGTTCATTTCGAGGAAGTAGAACGACTTGTCGGAGCCGACGACAAACTCGACCGTGCCGGCGCTCTGGTACTTGACTGCCTTGGCCAGTGCCACTGCCTGCTCGCCCATGGCTTTGCGCACCGAATCGTCGATAAAAGGCGACGGCGCTTCCTCAATGACCTTCTGGTGGCGGCGCTGAATCGAACATTCGCGTTCAAGGAGATAGATGGTGTTGCCGTGGGAGTCGGCAATGATCTGGATCTCGATGTGGTGCGGGCCTTCGACAAATTTTTCGATGAACACGCGATCATCGCCGAAGCTGTTGCGGGCCTCGTTACGACACGAATCAAAGCCTTCGAAAGCCTCGGCATCGTTGTGCGCGACGCGCAGCCCCTTGCCACCCCCGCCGGCGGAGGCCTTGATCATTACCGGATAGCCGATCCCCTTGGCGATCTCGACGGCTTGACTAGCGTCGGCAATGGCATCGTTGTAGCCGGGAATGGTATTGACCTTGGCTTCGATGGCCAGTTTTTTTGACTCGATCTTGTCGCCCATCGCAGCGACCGAATAATGTTTTGGCCCGATGAAGGTAATCCCGTTTTCTTCAAGACGTTTGGAGAACTCCTGATTCTCGGAGAGGAAGCCATAGCCGGGGTGAACGGCCTCGGCACCCGTCTGCTTGCAGGCAGCGATGATCTTGTCGATGGACAGGTAGGACTCCTTCGATGCGGCCGGGCCAATGCATACGGCTTCGTCGGCACTCAGCACGTGCAAGGAGTCGCTGTCCGCTTCGGAATATACGGCGACGGTGGCAATGCCCATGCGGCGGGCGGTCTTCATGACGCGGCAGGCGATTTCACCGCGATTGGCAATTAGAATCTTCTTGAACATTTTTAAACCTCTTTTAACGCAGATTTCGCAGAGGCGCAGTGAGCGCGCCGAAATACAAAGGGCGTAAAGGTGTCGATTCGCGGCGACCTTGGCATCCCTGTACCTCGTGCGTTCAATGCGGTGACCGATTTTTCACAAAGGAATGTTGCCGTGCTTGCGCCAGGGATTCTCGAGCTTCTTGTCACGCAACATGGCGAGCGAACGGCAGATGCGTTTGCGCGTTTCGTTCGGCATGATGACATCGTCAATAAATCCCCGTGCGCCCGCAACGAAGGGGTTGGCAAACTTGGCCTTGTATTCGGCTTCACGCTGCGCCAGCTTGGCCGGATCGCCTTTCTCTTCGCGGAAAATGATTTCTACGGCGCCTTTCGGGCCCATCACGGCAATTTCGGCGGACGGCCAGGCAAAGTTCACGTCGCCGCGCAGATGTTTCGAGGACATCACGTCATAGGCGCCGCCATAAGCCTTGCGGGTAATGACGGTGATCTTCGGAACGGTGCATTCGGCATACGCGTAAAGTAGTTTGGCGCCGTGCTTGATGATGCCACCGTATTCCTGCGCGGTGCCGGGCATGAAGCCGGGTACGTCGACAAACGTGACGACAGGGAAGTTGAATGCGTCGCAGAAGCGGACAAAGCGTGCCGCCTTGGTCGAGCTCTTGATGTCCAGGCAGCCGGCCATGACCAAGGGTTGATTGGCCACAATGCCGACCGGCGAGCCGTCCATCCGCCCGAAACCGATGACGATGTTCTTGGCGAAATCGGGTTGCAACTCAAAGAAATCGCCGTCATCGACGGTTTTGAGGATCAACTCTTTGATGTCGTAGGGCTTATTCGGATTATCCGGAACCAGTGTGTCGAGCGAGAAATCGAGCCGCTCGGCCGGATCCTGCGCGGGTAAACGCGGTGGTTTTTCGCGGTTGTTGGCTGGCAGGAAACCGAGGAACCGGCGCATGATCATCAGCGCTTCGACGTCGTTTTCAAAAGCCAGATCGGCGACGCCGGATTTGCTGGTGTGGCTTACGGCACCGCCCAGTTCTTCGGCGGTGACATCTTCGTGGGTCACCGTCTTGACGACCTCCGGTCCGGTGACGAACATGTACGAGGAGTCCTTGACCATGAAAATGAAATCGGTCATTGCCGGGCTATACACGGCGCCGCCCGCGCAGGGTCCCATGATCAGTGAAATCTGAGGGATGACGCCGGAAGCCATCACATTGCGCTGAAAGACATCGGCGTAGCCGCCGAGCGAAGCAACGCCTTCCTGGATGCGCGCGCCACCCGAATCGTTCAGGCCGATCAGCGGTGCGCCGACCTTCATCGCGTGATCCATCAGTTTGCAGATCTTTTCGGCGTGCGACTCGGAAAGCGAGCCGCCAAACACCGTAAAGTCCTGAGAGAAAACAAACATCAGACGACCGTTGATGGTGCCGTAGCCAATCACCACGCCGTCACCCGGAACGGATTGATCGGCCATCCCGAAATCGGTACATCGGTGCTCCTTGAACATGTCCCATTCTTCAAAGGAGCCGTTATCGAGCAACAGTTCAATCCGTTCGCGGGCGGAAAGCTTTCCTTTGGCGTGCTGGCTGTCGATGCGTTTTTGGCCACCGCCGAGGTAGGCAGCCCCACGCTTCTCTGCCAGTTGGCGAATGATGTCATGCATGAAATTTTCTCCCTGAAGTGATAGGTGAATCAGATTGCAAAAAACCGAATTTTCTTGTGCCTTCTCAATTCTTCAAGCTGTGCAGAAGTCGATACGCTGCGGCGCCAGGCGTTGTGCGACCTTCTGCGACGTCGCGTGACAAGCCGGGCAGGGCAGCGTGGACAACGGGATGTTCGCGAAAAAAATGGCGCAAACCCGAATCGATCAGGCTCCACATCCAGTCCACCGCTTGTCGTCGACGTTTTTCGTCAAACTCGCCGCTAGTGCTCATGGCTTGGCGATAACGTTCGATTTCGGCCCAGAATTGAGGTATGCCACGCTTGGCCAGCGCGCTGACAGTGAGTACGGGGGGGCGCCAGTTCGGGCTGGCCGAGCGGAGCATGGTCAGTGCGGTTTTCATCTGTACGCGGGCGCATTCGGCAGCACGCTCATCGATGTCCGCCTTGTTGAAGACGACCATGTCGGCGATCTCGACAATCCCTTTTTTGATCGCTTGCAGATCGTCGCCGGAGTTGGGCAACTGAAGCAGGACAAAGACATCGACCATGCCGGCGACCGTCGTCTCGGATTGCCCGACACCCACGGTTTCGACAATGATGACATCGAATCCGGCGGCTTCGCAGATCAGCATCGCTTCGCGCGTTTTGTCGGCGACACCACCGAGAGATCCTGCTGTCGGGCTGGGGCGAATGAACGCCCTTTCCTGCTGACAGAGCAGTTCCATCCGCGTCTTGTCGCCCAGGATTGAACCTCCGGAAACCGAAGACGACGGGTCGACGGCCAGGACGGCGACGCGTTTCCCGCTTTCGATCAGGTGAATGCCGAGTGTTTCGATGAACGTTGACTTGCCGGCGCCGGGCACGCCGGAGATGCCGACGCGGATGGCCTTGCCGGTATGCGGCAGGAGTGCGGTTAAAACCTCGTGGGCGCGCAGTTGATGGTCTCTGCGCGTTGACTCGATGAGGGTGATCGTTTTGGCCAGCGCACGCCGGCTTTGCCCCAGTACGCCATCGACCAGTTGCTGGTCGATGGCAGGCAGTGGCACATTGGGAGTGTTGCTTTCATCCATTTCAATGGCTAGCTTTCCTATGTGCTTGGGGTTCAAGCCTTTGCCGTTGCACGCGCCTTGCGAATTTCAGCGATGACCGTGGTTGCCGAATCCTCGATGCGCGTACCCGGGCCGAAAATAGCTTTGGCGCCAGCCTTGTACAGATAGTCGTAATCCTGGGCCGGAATTACCCCGCCAGCAAACACGATGATATCGTCGGCGCCCTGATCCTTCAGCGCCTTGACCAGTTCCGGCAGCAAGGTCTTATGGCCGGCGGCCAGCGACGAAACGCCGATGGCATGGACATCGTTTTCGATGGCCAGACGAGCCGCTTCTTGCGGGGTCTGGAACAGCGGACCAACGTCGATGTCAAAACCCAGGTCGGCAAAGGCCGTGGCAACCACCTTGGCGCCGCGGTCGTGACCATCCTGGCCGAGCTTGGCGATCATGACGCGCGGGCGGCGACCTTCATCGTCCTTGAATTTTTCGATATCGGCCTTGAGCGTCTCCCAACTGGTAATGCCTTCGACGACCGATCCATAGACGCCCGAGACGGTTTGCTGGGTGGCGCGGAAGCGACCGAATACCTTTTCCATGGCGTCGGAAACTTCACCGACGGTAGCGCGCAAACGCATGGCCTTTACCGTCAAATCGAGCAGGTTGCCCTGACCGCTTTCAGCGCACTGGGTCAATGCGTCGAGCGCCGCCTGCACGGCGGCGCCGTCGCGGCTGGCGCGGATATTCTTCAAGCGGGCCAATTGCGATTCGCGAACGGCGTTGTTGTCGATATCGCGGATGTCGAGTTTATCTTCCTTGGCTAGCTTGTACTTGTTCACGCCGACGATCACGTCTTTTCCGGAATCGATGCGTGCCTGCTTGTCGGCGGCACAGGCCTCGATGCGCATCTTGGCCCAGCCGGATTCGACGGCTTGCGTCATGCCACCCATGCCTTTGACTTCCTGGATGATCTTCCATGCTTCATCGACCATGTCCTGCGTCAGCTTTTCCATCATGTAGGAACCGGCCCAAGGATCGACGACATTGGTGATATGGGTTTCTTCCTGAATGATGAGTTGGGTGTTGCGCGCAATGCGTGCCGAAAAATCGGTCGGCAGAGCAATGGCTTCGTCGAGCGAATTGGTATGCAGCGACTGGGTGCCACCGAATACCGCGGCCATCGCTTCGACGGTGGTACGCACGACGTTGTTGTACGGATCCTGTTCAGTCAGCGTCCAGCCGGAAGTCTGACTGTGCGTGCGCAGCATCGAAGATTTCGCGCTCTTCGGGTTGAACTCTTGCATGACCTTCCACCACAACAGGCGCGCGGCGCGCAGCTTGGCCACTTCGAGATAGAAGTTCATGCCGATGGCGAAGAAGAACGACAGGCGGCCGGCAAAAACATCGACATCCAGTCCCGAATCGATGGCTGTCTTGACGTAGTCACGGCCGTCGGCGATGGTGAATGCCAGTTCAAGCGCTTGCGTCGCACCGGCTTCCTGCATGTGATAACCCGAAATCGAGATCGAGTTGAACTTCGGCATGTGCTGCGACGTGTAGCCGATGATGTCGGAAATGATCTTCATCGACGGTTTCGGCGGGTAAATGTAGGTGTTGCGCACCATGAATTCTTTGAGGATGTCGTTCTGGATCGTCCCCGAGAGCTTTTCCTGCGTCACGCCCTGTTCTTCGGCGGCGACGATGTAGCCGGCGAGAACCGGCAGCACGGCGCCGTTCATGGTCATTGACACCGAGATTTTCTCAAGCGGAATACTGTCGAACAGAATCTTCATGTCTTCAACCGAATCGATCGCCACACCGGCCTTGCCGACGTCACCGACGACGCGGGCGTTGTCGGAGTCATAGCCGCGGTGCGTGGCCAGATCGAAGGCGACGGAAACGCCTTGACAGCCGGCATACTGGCGGATCGTCCAGGGACGCACGGAATACATGGTCGCCTGGGGGCCGCGAACAAATGGGGCAAAGCCGGGAAGCGTGTCGGTGTATTGCAGACCGGCAACGTCCTGCTTGGTATAAAGGGGCTTGACGACGATGCCTTCCGGGGTGACCCAGTCGATGGCATCAACCACCCCGCCTGGGGCCGACTTGGTGGCCGCCTTTTTCCAGGCGTCTAAATTCGAGGAATCAAGAAGCGCGACATTGCTCTCGTTGGACATGAATAGACCTTTCAG
>WBZS01001291.1_pt1 | contig 20687 bp, 20 predicted proteins | sample 5204201 | NCBI WGS metagenome assembly WBZS01 (sample SAMN12344357, study PRJNA552823) | activated sludge metagenome | biome: Activated sludge suspended growth; feature: Nitrification reactor; material: Wastewater; isolation source: activated sludge from nitrification reactor of wastewater...
CGTGTTGCCGACACGGCCCATCGAATGTTTCGAACAACGGGCCCTGCCACCCGGTGGTCCATGCGATTCAATGCCTTGATCCCGTTCCGTATTCGATTTTCGTGCATTTGGCGGCGCTGTAAAGCGAATTCAAGCCGTGGTTTCTCGTTAGCCATGTTCGATTTTTGTTCCTACGGGCGATTTGACGTTTGATTTCATGCCTGCTATCGTGAGGCAGGGGCTTTTTCGGGAAGCATCCAACCGTACGAGCCGAGCCAATCTTCTTAGTTCCCGCCTTGGGGGCCGCGAGCGAGTTTTTTATCGCTTTTGGCCAAGGCGGGTTTCGGAGTGTGTCATCCACGTATGAATCTCGCAATCGTACTTTCCTTGGCGACGACACTGCCCAACGCCACCCATCTCGGTGTCCCGGCTGCCCAAATGGCGCGGACCATTTACGTCGTCCATTCGGGCGTGCATTTCTATTTGGCACCGCCTGACAAAAACCATGGTGCGGAGGCAATTCGCAAAGGGCTTTTGCGCCAGGGCATCGCGGAAGATGCAATCGTCGTTCTGGACAGCCCGTTCGAACAAGCAACGTTTTCGAACGTGCTGCCCAAAGAAAGCGTGAAGCTTTTCATGCAGGTGACGAATCCAGAATCAAAAGTCGCTCATGATTTGTATGTTCGCATGCACCAAACGCTCCGATCGCTCGGTGTCCCGCGCGACACTCGGTTAGTTTGGATTGGCCATAGCGCGGGGGGCCAAATCGGAATGACCCTCGCGCACCTTGGCCATTCCCATGATCGCTTCCCGGAGCTTCGCAAAAAAAGTGATCCTTGGCTTTTTGAAATGGTGGTGACTCTGGGAACACCCGTTGGTGCCAATCCGGTGCCTCCAGGCGTCAAACTTCGGCATTACTATTCCCCAGGCGATTCCGTGATTCAACTCCTCGTTCATGTGGGTGAATCGCTTTCAAAATCCTTGGGGCTGGACGTGCGCTTTGGGCCTTGTTGCGACTTGCACCACAATACGAAAGTGCTGTGTTTCGAGGGGGTCGAGCACAATGTTTGGATTCGGTCGCCACGTTTCCTCGAGACGCTTCTCCGAGAGCGGCGTGGCTTCACCCGCCCTTTGTGGCGCCACTCGCACGCCGAGTGTGTCCCGTCCCTTTCGCTTGGCCAGATGTTGGCAGACTGCCTCGAAGAGGAATGCCGTATCTCGCTCGAAGACCCGCCCATCCTGAACCGTTGACGCTGCGTGACGGCAAAGGAACACGTTTCAAGAAGCCTAGATTCAGCCAAGCTCCAATTCCAAAAATACCAATGAGCTTGGCTTGAATCCTTCCATTGTTAACCCTTGAAATTTGTTGGAAGCTTGGCTGTTTGATTGCCTGTTGAACGTGCACGCACTCAACGAAACGAAATCGTTTGCGCTAAAACCAGGTGAGGGAAATTGCCGTGATGGATGCTTCCGTGAAAACCCTTTTAACGTTTCTTTGTCACGGTTGGGTAATCCTGGCGTTCGGGGTTCCCGGAGTTGTGGCGGCACAGCCCAAGCCGGTGCCGCGCATGCAAGCTGTCCCGTTGGCGGATCATCAGGTTTCGTTTCAACAAGACGGCAAAGAATTGACGGCTTATCATTTTGGTTCTCAGCATCGCCGACCTTTTTTGTTTCCGGTGATTGGGCCGAGCGGTCGATCGATCACCCGCATGGGCCACCCGCACGATCCCGTTTCGCACAGTCATCACAATTCCATTTGGGTTTCGCACCATGATCTGAATGGCGTCAACTTTTGGGGCGATCCCCATACGAAAGGCAATGGCCGAATCGCACATCAACGCGTGGAAAAACTTTTTGACGACGACGAGTTTGCCGCGGTCCAGGTACTCAATCATTGGATTGAGGAGCCAAGCCAAAAGGTCATCGCCGTGGAACGTCGGCGGATCGAGGTCCGACCACTTCCGCATGGCGAGTTTTGGATCCTTCTTGATCTCCGCTTCGAATGCAAACAGGACGTGACGTTTGGCAAATCGTCGTTTGGTTTGGTGGCGGTACGTATGGCGAAATCGATCGGCGTGAACGACGGAGGCGGCACGATTCGCAATTCGTCCGGCGCCATCAATGAGAAAGAGGTTTTCTGGAAGCCCACCAAATGGGTCGACTATTCCGGCGCCATCACCAACAAAGCTGTCGAAGGCGCCACGCTCATGGACCACCCGAGCAATCCGCAACACCCGTCCGTGTACCACGTGCGAAACGACGGTTGGATGGGAAACAGTCTGAGCTTTCACGAGCCGATCAAGTTGACTCCAGCCAATCCGTTAGAGTTGCGTTATGGCGTCTACGTGCATTCCGGCATGCCCGCGACCGAGGTACTCAACGCCCGTTGGGAGGAATTCGCGAAACTGCCGAAAGCAGATTTGAGCGGCAAGAAAAAGTAGGAAAGCTTTAGTGCGTCGGCCGAACCTGAACGCCAGCGAGGAACGCAGCGAACGTTTCTCTTTTTGACGCTCAGGCTCGGACGTGATGCAATCGGGTCGATTCGGTCGGAATTCAAACCGCTTGAATCGATTTCCCAAATGGTCAAACGTTCGCGAGCAGCGAGCGAGCTTGGGCAACGTCGATTTCAGTTAAGCTCGTCACCACCAAATCAGCGCCGGCAAGTTTCAATTTCTCGGCAGAGTGATGGCCGACGAAGGTGACGCCCACGGCGGTCATTCCTCCCGCTTTGGCCGCTTGAATGCCCACGGGTGCATCTTCAAAGACCAAGCACCGATTCGCGTTGAGTCCTAAAATTGACGCCCCTTTGAGAAACACATCGGGATTGGGTTTGCCGCGGGCGACATCTTCCATCGCAACGATTCCTTCGAAATGGGATCGGGTCCGCGTCATTTCCAAGATCATCTCGATGTTAGCTCGCGGAGCACTTGAACAGATGACTTGGCGGATGCCCGCCTCCGCAAAGGCCTGCACCAACGGTCCAACTCCTGGGAGCAAGTCGAGCCCCTTGGTTGCTTCGGCGCGATAATAGTCTTCCTTACGTCGCCCGAGGTCAGCGATTTCCGACTCGGTGTAATGGCTGCCGAACACGAGCGGAATGATTTCCGGATTCCGCCAACCGAAGGTGTCGGCGAATTGCTGTCGGCTATACGTTTTGCCGATCTCTGTCGCCAGGGCGACCCATGCCTGGTAATGAAGCTCCGCGGTGTCCACGAGCGTGCCGTCGACATCCCAGAGCACGCCCCACGTTTTTGAATCCATCAGCGACCATTCCTTTTAGAAAACCGCACCCACGATTCTCGTCCTTCGCCATCAGTCGGCTTCACCTGCTCCCAAACGGGACAACTCGGCTCGAATGCGTTCGATGGTTTCTTCGCGCGCGTACGTGCCGACGGTGAGGCGTTGTTTTTCCACGGGATCGGTTTCCGCACGTTCGAAGCCCAACCAAACCGCCTTCAGGGTTTCCGGATCGTCGTGCCGACGAGGAAAAAGATGCCAATGTGGATGCGCGACCTGATTGCCGAGCATTTCGTAATTGAGCTTTCGTGGTGAAAATGCAGTAGATAACGCTTGGGCAAGAATCAACATTTCTTCTTGAAACGAAGCTAGAGATTTTGGAGGCAGGAGAAACAACTCGCCAGCATGAGTGCGGGAAACCAAAACGCAATAGCCCGTGTGGTATTGCCAGGGACCCAGAAAAGCAAGCGAGGAAGGAAACCTCCAAACGAGGTCCTCGGTCGGCGGACGCATGATCTTTTGGCAAAGCGGACAATCATCCATGAACACGAACCTCACCGTAAAAGCCGAAACATCAGCGGCCAAGGCGAATGCCTCGACCGGACTGATGTTTCAACGAACGCGGAGAAGATTTTAGCGGTTGAACAGGAACGCAGGACTATTGATCAGCGCCCAGGCAAGGTCTTGGGCCCCCATCGTGCGAGGATCGGCAGGCACCACGATCTCGTTGACCGAGCGCTGGAGACGCGCCAACTCTTGGTCGATGGAGCGATAATAGTTCGCGACCGTTTGCTTTTCTTGCGGATTTCGTTGGTCCGCCGGCGTTTCCAGGATCTTCACGATATTTTCGGGCACTTGGCCTTGGAGAAGCACGGGCGGCCGAGTGTTCGTGAGGGAAATCCGGAATTTGCCGAGGTTGTGTTCCTTCCCCGCGAACTTCTGAACCATGGTAAAGCGGAGCACGCTACCTTCGTTCGGCCCAACTTTGCCCTGGGTCTCAAACACCGCGACTTGATTTTTTCCAACGTTCGGCGAGATCGCCCAACCGGTTTCAGGATTGTTGTCGATCGCTTTGTCGATTCCGAATTGATCCTGCGAAAATGTCGCTTGGGGCCTAACGAGTTTGATCGGCTTGGCTTTGTCTTTGGAATCGATCTTGTTTTGATCGACTTTGAATTCGTTGAGGACGAAGTTTCCGTTCGGTGCCCTCCCAGGTCCCTTGGAGGGCAAACGATCGTCTGTCAAGACTTCCAGCCGAACGCCGGTGATGTTGGTCATTTTCGTGTGGACGGTGACGGTGTAGGTTTCAGGCGTGTTGTTGGGGCCGGTCACAAAAATTGAACCGTCTTTTTGTTTTTCGAACTTGGGGCCCTTTTCACCGCCAAGCCCTTTGACATCGACCGCCTCCACGACTTGCCAAATGGGAGTGCGTGCCGCGGATGCTTCCCAGGCCGTTTGAAGTTCGGGCAGCCGTTTTTCATGCTCGACCAAGATGGCTTCACGACGGCGGCGTTCCTTGAGCAAGACCTGGAAATCTTCCTCATTCCCCTTCAGCGCCGCGACGCCGATCTTCACTTCTTCGGGATTGGGGAATCGGCTTAGGAAAGCGACGTAGAGTTCTTGGATGAGCTTGGCGTCATCTTTCTCGGCCGCGGCGAGTTTGCTGACGCGATTCCCGGGGTCACGGACCGCCTCGGCGACCACGGGGCCGGTGATCATCGTTAGCACGGGACCGAGCTGCAGGCCGCTTTGGCGTTCGCATTCACAAGCAGATTCGCGTGGCGGTTGCCCCAAGTTTTTGAGAAAGCCGCCCGGTACGTCGACATTCGAATCGATCAACTGAACCGCACGTGCGCCGGCCGGCATGCCAGGAAGCTTCGCCACGGATCCCGTGGAACGGTGGATCGTATCGAACAGCACTTCCGCGGGAAGACGGCGAGCCAAGGCATGGGAGTAGTTGGTTTCGTCGTCTTTGTTCCAGGCATTGGTGACGATGCTGTGTTGGTACGTGCGCGATTTGCAGATCAGTTTGATCATATGCTGCACGTTGAACTTGGACTTAATGAATTCATCCGCGAGTTTGTCGAGCAGTTGCGGGTTGGTGGGCGGATTCCCCGCGCGAATGTCGTCGACCGGTTCAATGATGCCCACGCCCAGCATGTAGCTCCAAATTCGATTCACATAGCTCTTCGCGAAATAGGGGTTGTCTTTGCTGGTGATCCATTTTGCCAAATGCTCGCGGCGGCTTGTACCAGCTTTGGGTTCGCCCGGGTGGGTGTACGGGAAGCTCGCGACTGCGTTTTGGCCGGTGCGTTCGTTTTTGATTTCGCCGGCTTTCACATCTTCGATGATTTCGACCAGGGGAAGTGGACCACGAACCGCGGTACCTTCCGTTTGTTGGCCTTTGAAATTGGGATCCGGTTTTCGCCCGACCTGCGTGAAGAACGCCGCCATGCTCCAGTATTGGTTTTGGGTCCAGCGTTCGAACGGGTGATCATGGCACTTATTGCAATTGAAACGAATGGCCAGGAAGAGGTGCGTCGTGTTCTCCATGGCCAAATCAGGATCGCGAAGGATTTTGAAATACGAGGCGGCTGGCTTTTCCACGTTCGAGCCAGATTCGGTCAAAAGCTTGTAGCAGAATTGGTCGTAGGGCATGTTGGAAGCCACGCCATCGCGAATCCATTTGCGAAACGCCTCGGCGCCGGGAATGCCCAGGAATTTTCGATTCACTTGCAGAAGGTCGTTCCATTTGCTGGACCAATGATCCGCGAAGTCGGCGCTGCCGACGAGTTTATCGACCAACTCGTCGCGTTTTTGCCGACTTGGGCGAGGATCATTCAGGAAGGCCTTGGCAACTTCTGGTTCCGGCGGTAAGCCGGTCAAATCCAGGTGGATGCGACGAACGAATTCCGCGTCGCTGCAGACGTCGCTCGGCAGGATCTTGAGTTGCTTCAGTTTTTCGTAAACCAGCGTGTCGATCCAGTTGTAGGTCGGAGTTTCCTTCCAGGCGAACTCGGAGCGATCGCCCATGATGATAAGCGTGGCGGCGGCGTAGTTGCCTTCATAACGGGCCAGCATCGCGGTTTCCCCGCGACGAACCGCCGTCACCAATCCCAATTTGTCGACCGTTGCCACCTCGGTGTTGCTGCTGACCACGAATGCTTCGGACGTCACATCGCGTTTCGTGCCATCCGCGTAATGCGCCAACACCGTCATCTGCTGCTTCATGCCTGGCAGGGGAATGGTGGTGCTGGTCGGGGTGACTTCAATACGTTGCACGCGAGCGGATTTTGCGTCGTACTTTACGCCCTGGGCAATCCATGTGCGAAGAATTTGGTAATAAGGATCCTCTTCCTTCGTGAGAACGCCGCCCACGTGCGGCACGACCCCCACGGTTTTCAAGAGCATCAGGCTTCGTTCGGGAGCGGCTCGATTGATGCGTCGACTTCCCAGATCGTCGACCAGCGCTCGGTGATCCATCTCGCCATCGTAACCGCGGAGGGATAGCTGAAAGCCGTTCTTGCCCTGGGCGCTACCGTGGCAGGTTCCCTGGTTGCACCCGAGCTTGGAAAGCACGGGCGATACGTCTTGGACGTAGCTGACCTGGTAATCCGCTTTCTGGTTTTTGACCTGGACGGGGATTTTCGCGGTTTGGCCGTGCACGGCGATTTCGAGTTCGCCTTGACCATCCTCGGTCGCTCGGACTAGGCCTCGATCGTCCACGTGAAGGAATTTTCCAGGAACCTTAAACCGAGCCTGGCGAGTGACGTCCACGCGATCACCGTTGTCGAGAATGCCGGTGATGAGCATTTGACGGTAATCGAAGACGCGGTTTAAATCGATTCGCGTCGGCGAAACTTCGAGCCGCACCACGTTTCGGGCGGTCGGCAACTTTTCTTGGGCCTGGACGATCGCAGGAAGCGAGAGCGTCAAGCACGTAAGCAAAAGAAATCGTTTCACGATGAGAGCCCACTAAGGAGATAGGAGATCAAAGGTATTCATTTGGAACACACCCCAGAGCTCGCTCGGCAAAAAGGAAGATTCCACGCGCACGTGCGAGGGCTTGGGGATTCATCGGTTTCATGGTTATCGCGTGGCCGTCTTTACCTGCAACGGCACGGGAACGAACTCGCGAATGAGTTTTCCATCATCGGGGTTATGAAGGCGAACCATCCCTTCGAAACCGGCACTAGCTACGATTTTTTCCTTGGGATGAAACGCTGCCGAGAAAATGGGTCCTTGTACCTTTTCGAAGGTGGAAATTTGTTTGCCCGTACCTGATTCGTAAACACGTACCTCGCCTTTGCCATCTTGGGAGGAACCCGCGACGATGCGACTCCCATCGACGTTGTAGCGGACGGTGAAAAGCCGACCTCCCAGCGCGGGAAAGGCTCGGATCAGATTGAAGTCGTCGCCGATCTTGCGGTCTTTGGTGCGAAAGATCATGTACGTCTTGGGCGTCCCATCCGCACCGCCACATGCGACTTCTTCTTTGGTCGGATGGCGGTCGATGGCCTGCAAGCCACCCTTGAGCGCACCGGGCGTGATGCTGGTGATGTTGTCTTCCAAACGTTGGGTCGCGACCTCCGTCAGCTTCATCGAGCGGTCTCGGCTCACGGAGATGAGGAAAGAACCTGTTTTGGAGAAAACCGTGTCGAGCACCCAGTCGTTGTGGCCGCCTTGGAAGAGGACTTGTTTGCCCGTCTCGGCTTCCACGGCACGCACCGAGTTGTCGGCACAGCCAAACGCGATGAGTTTGCTATCAGGCGACCAGCTGGCGCCATAAACGGTGTCGAAGGTGATGGGGATGGAAAGGCGGAGCTTCTTTTTTGCGACATCCCAAATCTGCACTTCGCCGAAGCGGCCTGGATCGCCGCCCGTTGCTGCGAGCCATTTTCCGTCGGGGCTAAAGGCGAGCGATTGCACCCGTTCTGAGAGTCCCACGAGGCGGGCGGCCAATCCCGTTCCGTCGCTCTTGTGAAGCAGCACTTCATGGTACCCCGTGACGGCCAACCACTTTCCATCCGGACTAAACGCCAACGCGTTGATGATGGGAGCTTGTCGATAGGTCGGCGGGTGTTCGGAGTCGATGACCGGTCCCTTCGCACTGGCGGGAGTGTCGTCGATGGCTCCTTGCGCGATCCACTGCTTGATCAAGGTCGTCTCGCGGTCACCTAACGGCTCTTTGCCGCGTGGCATGCGTGGAGCCTCGCCCTTCTTGGTGGATACCACTTGAAGGTAGAGTTCGCTTTTCTCGGGATGGCCAGCCACGACCCCAGAGAGATCCTTATCGGATTTCTTTAGCAGGTCGGCGTAACTCGTCATCACGTATCCGCCCTTGGCTTGAGCGGGTTGATGGCAGCCTTGGCAGTGTTGTTGGAATATGGGCCGAAGGTCCTTGTAGTAGCTCACCTTGTCAGGCAGCTTTTCGTCTTTCTTCGTCGCCAGCTGCGCGCTCGCGATCGGCGTCGTCGCCAACATCGGCAATCCAACACCCAGGATCCCCCCGAGGAGGAGCCCACGAAGGTTTACCATAAGAATTTCTCCGTGATGCGCTATCAAGGATTCTCGATCCAGGCAAAAAATGAGCACCCAAGCATTACGACTTGGATCACCGTTCTCGTTCGGACATTCGAATCGTCGACCACGACGATTCGCGTTCCACCGGTAATCAGTTGGAAGGACCGACCTCCACTATCTTTGCAAATAGTATCCATGAACTCAAGATAAAAAAACATTTGGGCAGTGCTAAATTCGAAATGGAAAATTCTGGACGAATTTCCCCATGGCGAATCGGCGAACCGCATGCCGTTACTCCTGGCCGTTGGCTTCCAATACCATGCGAAGGTACGAGCGAGGTTCGAGCGCCGTTAAGTCCAGTTCCGTCGCCACGGCTTTCAACAGGGTTTCCGCTTCGCTTTGGTGTGCTTCGTCGGTGACGATTTCCACTTCCGCGAAATGGCCGATGCCCTCGACAGCATCCAAACAAATCTGTAAATCGAAGCCTGATCGGTTTAGCGAATAGCTCGTTCGCGTTTTGCGTACGACCGTGTTTGGCCGATACCCAAGGTGAATCAAGACCTGTCGAAACCGTTCCGCCGCTTCGGTGCCAGATTCGATGGCGACTTCGAGTTCTTTGCGTGTTTTTACGGGGCCTTTTTGTTTGGGCCCTTTGTAGGTGATGCGATTCGCATCGCCCACGCAGCGAAGGCGAAAGGCCTCGTCCGTCAACTTGAAATCGCGGTCGGGAGCGTTGAAATAGTAATCCGCTTCGTCGACCGTCGCATCTGGGGTGATTCCCCATGCCTGAAGTTTGGCTTCAAGGTTGTGAAAATCTTGGACCGCGAACTTCATTTCCATTTCAAGCATCGGGTTTCTCCACGTTCTTGAGCAGGTGGGTAGGTCTGATTCTACAATGAAGTAGGCTTTGCCGTGGTACTTCACGAAATCGACGGTGGATTCGCGAACGGAACACGCACGCTCGGCGTGGAAATCACGGCTTGAACTCCTTGGAAGGAAAAGATTTCGCGAGGGAAGTATGGCTGATTTCGTGACCGCGTGCAAACTGAACGATCTCATCGAAGGTGAAGGCAAAGTGATTTCGGTGGGGAAGAAACTTCTAGGTGTTTTTAAGCAAGGCACCGAGATTTTCGCCATCGATGACGTGTGTCCGCACATGGGCGCCTCCCTCAGCTCGGGGTACGTCGAAGACGGCGTGGTTACCTGCCCGTGGCATGCGTGGCGTTTTCGGCTGAAGGATGGCGTGTGGGCGGACAATCCTCGCCTAAAAATCGGGTGCTATCAGGTTCGCGTCGCCGGGGACGAGGTTCAGGTCCTCATTCCCGATCCACCGGAGAAAGGCAAATGAAATCGCATGGTTTCCGCCTGCTGGTTCTTGCAGCCATCGCCTTGGCGGTTTTATTCCATCCTGATGGTTCCTCCGTGGTAGGCCAAGGCCCCGCCAAGGGAGGCCCGAAACTGGAACCGATCGCGGAAACACGCCTATTGATGGAAGGATTGGCGCACGCGAATTTCAAAGGACTGGAACGAACGCTCGAACGCAAGCCAACCGAAGACGATGCTTGGAGATTCGGACGGGGCCAAGCCATCTTGATCGCGGAGACGGCAAACCTGCTCATGCTTCGGCCACCGAAAAATTCGGGTGAACAGGCGTGGATGGACCGCGCGACCGAATTGCGCGCTGCGTCGATCGGTTTGGCGAGATTGATCGCGAATCGCGACTATGAACGCTCAAAGGCTGCCATGACGGTGCTGGCGGGTACGTGCAATCGTTGTCATCAAACCTTCCGAGTCGCCGTCGAAATCCAACCGTTCGCGCCAAATCCTCCCGTACGTAAAGTGAGCATCTCGTCTGGCCCATAAAAAATTCACACGATCGTAAAAGCCAGGGTAGGCTTGGTCGAATAAGTTAAGGAGATCCAGCCAATCGCTCCGTGACACTTGATTCGGGGACCCGCATGAATATTGATCCCGCGACGCCCGAGGAAACACCCACCAATCGGCCCAGCACACCGGAAACCAATTTCGATAATATTCCCGCACCCGCGGCACCACTAGTCGACAAAACCGCGGTTGCGCCAAGCGGTACACCCGTTCCCGTACCGCCCAAACCAATCCAACCGCCGCCGACAGGTTCGCGTGAGGTTGTCATTTATCGGCACTCGAACCTTTTTTATTGGTGGCCTATTTGGGCTTTTGGTTTTCTTTTTGCGATCATCACCTACTTTTCGGGTGAGACGTTGGCGGTCGTCCCCGTGGGTACCGAGGCGGCGCCTCAGCGCCGGGTCGATGTCGACGGATTGGGAGATATGCAAACTCGCGATGTTTTGATCCTTCGCGATAAAGCCAAGCTGCCCACCATGAACCTCAATGGCGAAACCATACCAATTCAACCCCGTTATCGCATCGTAGCCAACAAAACCCTGGGCACGGTCTTCGTCATCTTGCTGGTGATCGTTATCTCCGTGACCAACGTTCCCATTCGCGGGTTGTGGTCTGTTCTTTTCGTCATCTTGATCGTGATGATGTCGTTGATTTTCGCCCTGGCGGGATGGTGGGAAATCATCCTCAATCGCTTCGGACAATTGGCAATCTATATCAACATGGGCGGTTACCTGTTTCTGGCGACCGTGCTGTTCATTCTTTGGTTGCTCAATTTCACGATCTTCGATCGCCAAATCTACATGATTTTTTCGCCCGGCCAGGTACGCGTTCGCCTAGAAATTGGCGGTGAAGAAACCGTTTACGATTCTCTTGGGATGGTGGTGCAAAAAACTCGGACGGACGTGTTTCGCCATTACATCCTTGGCTTTGGTTCGGGCGACTTGCTGATTCGGCCCGTGGGGCTGGGTCATGCTCTGGAGCTACCCAACGTCATGAACGTCACCCAACGCGTGCGAGCCATCGAACAAATCATCAAGGAACGGACGGTCGTCACCGAAAGGGCGAAACCCAAAACGTAGGTCTGTCTCGAGTGAGGGTGAAAGATCCGCAGGTGGATCTCGAGCGTGGATCGCTTTGATGCAATCGCTCCACGCGAGATTCTGGGATCGATTGAAACTTGACAAGCTGAAGGCCGGCTCTTAATTTTTGCATGCGAGTAACGCGAACAAAAACTTAGCCATCCCGCATCCACTAGACTGCGAGAAATCCATGTCCACCGGAACGCCACAACCTCCGTCCAGCCCTAACCCTTTAGCCTCCCCGACGGCGGGAGCGCCGAAAAAGGAAATCCTGATCGTCAGCCATTCGCCACTACTTTATTGGTGGCCTGTGTGGGCGGTGGGCTTTCTCATGGCAGCCATGACGTTGGTGTGGGGCGACCACATGGCGGACGTGGAACGAGGCACCACGGTGGAAACCGTTGATGTCAAAGGTGAAGCACGCTCGGCGCTCGTCGCGCCCAAAGGTAAGGAAATGGAGAAACCACGCCTGCTGATGACGCGGAACACCAAGCTCGGCGTGATCTTCAGTGTCGTGCTTTTGTTTGTCATCGTGATTACGAACGTGCCTTTAAGGGGCTTGTGGTCAGGGATCGTGATCGTCGTCTTCGTGTCTCTCGTGATCATCTTGGCGCTGGCCGGGGTGCTCGACAACATCGTTCAGGCGATTAGCCTACTGGATATACGCATCAACTTCGCCGGGTATTTCGTGATCTCCACGGTGCTTTTCATTATTTGGCTCGTGGTGTTTTACTTCTTCGATCGGCAAATTTATATGGTCTTCACGCCCGGCCAGCTCCGCGTTCGCCTGGAAATTGGTGATGCCGAGACCGCCTACGACACGACCGGCATGACCATTCAAAAACAACGCAGTGACTTATTCCGCCACTGGGTTCTAGGCCTTGGTTCAGGCGACCTGATCGTGCGAACGGCTGGCGCTCAGGCCCATCACTTTGACATGGCCAATGTGTTGGCGCTTGGCCGACGCGTTCGAGAAATTGAAGAAATGCTTCGCTCGCGCCAAGTCGTTCAGGAAGCTCCGCAATCGTAACGGGAAAGGCCGGAAGATTCCCGCCATGGCGAGTCGACCTCCGAAAGGAGCCGAAGAACCACGTGCGGGCGTCTTGTAGTATGCGGCACTCCGAAGTGGACTGGCGATTGGATCACGCCATCTTCCCCGGGCCCTTACGGGGCCCGGTTCGACTTCTCGATCGGTGTTGACGTCAGGTTTGCGCCGACATTTCTACTCGTTCGACACGACAACAAATTCGCGATACTGAAACATATCGAATTGGCGTGCGACTTCTCTTCCCCGCGTGCCGCCGCTCGCGAGCGTCTCCCAATCAGACGCGGGAAGGATCAAGTAGACAGGCATGGGCCAACGCAGGGATTGGGCGGCATCTTCGAGGCTGGCGTGATGGGTTACGTCCCGGTGTAGGTAAAAATTCAGGCTGGGCAAATGCTCCACACGCCAACCCCCCACGAGAATCTCGCGATGCGGTTGCCTTAACGACGCGGACTCGACTAGAGGCGCGGGAGCTTTGTAGCGGTTGAATGCGCCTGCCATTCCCGTTGCCAAGGTTCCGGAAAAAAGGACCGCCGTGAGCGCCAAGACGCGAACGACCTCGGCGCGATTGCCGATTTGGTGGAACCACAGCGAGGCTCCCATGCCTCCTAGGGGAAGGATGCCGGCCCACGCCCACGGCGCCAACGCGGGAAAGGTCCGCACTCCTGCCACGGGAATCTCACCCGCGACGATCAGAATCGCCATGATCCAGCCAACTCCGACCAATCCCAGGCAAAGCAGGCTGGTGGGCATCACCCAGGCCGACACCGTGATGGCGTCGATCCGCCAACGTTCCAAATACCGTGCTCCTAAAACCGCGCACGGCACCACCACGGGGAGCGCGTAATTGGGCAGCTTGGTGGCGGCCAGCGAAAAGAAAACTACGTACACACCAATCCATAAGCCAAGGAGTTGGTAGGCACCCACGCAATCTTCCACGGAGCGATCGGATTCGTTTCGAAGCGTGTGAGGTTCCGAGGCGAACTCCCAATTGGTGCGGAGCCAACGCCGCGGATTGCGCACCATGGACAACACGCCGAACCAGAGTGCTGGCGCCGCAACGACCGTCCAGGGAGCCAAACCACCCAGGAGAACGGCAGGGTAATACAAAGGCCCGCCGTCGTGGCGTTCCATGGTATTCATGAAGCGGGAAACATTGTGGGTGAAGAAAAACCGCTTCGGAAATTCACCGTGCGTTTCGACCGCGACCCAAATGTACCATGGTGCAGCAACGAGTACGCACGCCAACATTGCCCAACCAACCCGACGGTCCAGGAGGAGCAATAGATCACGTCGAAGGACGAGGTACGCAACGATCACCGCGCCGGGGAGTACGATCGCCACCGGTCCCTTCGCTAAGACGCCCAAACCAGCAGCGGTGCCGACCAGGACGAATCCGAACACGGTCGGTTTACTTTGGACGATCCAAAACAACGCGAAGGTCAACAACGTGAATAAATTGAGCAGGGCATCTGGATTCGCGAATCGGCTTGCACCGATTAACATGGGCGAAGTCGCGGCGATCAAGCCTGCTAGAAATCCGGTGCGAGCATCGAACATCCGCCTCGCAAGCTCATAGGTGACGAGAACGGTCAAAAGGCCCGCCAAAGCCGACGGAAACCGAGCCGAGTACTCGGAAACTCCCCATTGCGAATAGCCAAGCATCTGAAGCCAATAAAGTAGAACGGGCTTATCGACGCGGAGTTTGCCGTTGAAGGTGGGAACGATCCAGTTGTCTGCGGTAAGCATGGCATCGGCGCAGCTTGCGTTTCGGCCTTCGTCGAGGTCCCAAAGTGACGCGGCGCCCAAGTTCCAGAAGAAGGTGAAAAGGCACACACCGATCAGGCAGGCGTAATGCCCGCCGCGGCGCGACATCAAATTCTCCATGAGCCATCCTTGGACAACGTGAAGCGAAGTCGAAAGCTCGGTTTCTCCCGAGCGGCGCATTTTATAAAACAATGCCAGGTTCACGCGAGGCCAAGTTGAGCGACGGGATGATCGAGCGTTTGAGGTTCGAAAGGTCAGCGAGCGTTCGTTCACCGCGAACGGAGCGAGGAAAAGGAATCGAGTGATGGCGAAACCCTATTTCGTGGGATTGGACGTAGGCGGCACCTCGATGAAGGCGGGAGTCGTCGACGATGAAGGCACGTCGCTTGGTTCCGTATCCCTGCCGACCGAAGCGCATCGAGGCCAGGAGTTTGGCCTGGAAAGGATGTGTGAATCGATTCGTGCCGCAGTCCAAGCCGCCAACCTTGAGATGAAGGAAATTGCCGCCATTGGGGTGGCCACGCCCGGAACGATGGATATTCCCGCAGGCTTAATCCTGGACCCTCCTAACCTTAAGCCCTGGCGCAATGTTCCGGTCCGAGATCATGTTGCGAAGACGTTCAAGATTCCGACAGCCTTTCAGAACGATGCGAACGCGGCTGCTTATGGTGAATTTTGGGCCGGTGCGGGGCGCGAAGTCCACAGTATGGTTTTGTTCACGTTGGGCACCGGCGTCGGCGGTGGGATCATCATCGGCGAAACGGTCATCGAGGGAGAGCACAGCCACGGCGCCGAACTCGGTCATATGAAGATCGAAATGACGAACCCACGCCAATGTGGGTGTGGCCTTTACGGCTGCCTCGAAGCCTATGCGAGTGCGACATCGGTCGTCAAACGAACGATGGAGGCCCTTGATGTTCCAGGAGCCAACTCGTCCCTGCAGGGTATTAGGCAATCCAACGGTGAATTGACTTCACGCGATATTTTCGACGCGGCCTACGCGGGGGATTCACTCGCGGACAAAATCGTCGAAGAAACGGCGTACTATTTGGCCGTGGGGGCGGCGAACATGATGCATGTGATCAACCCCAACATGATTGTTTACGCGGGCGGTATGGTGGCGGCAGGCGGAAATTTTTTGAATCGAATCCGCACTCATGCGAAAAAACTCGCACTTGCCGTGCCGGCGGCAATGACCCGGATCGAATATGCAACTCTTGGATCCGACGCGGGATACATCGGCGCAGCTGCATGTGGCCGCCAATTATTTCTCAAAAGAAGCTAAGCTCGAAATGCCAACGATTTTTTCCGCGCCTTTCGCGAATCGCTGCGACGGTAGAAAGGATAGAGAAAACGGGAAAAATAGACGCAAGCCATTATTTAGATGGGTTTTAGGAGCAAAACTTTCTTCGAAAATCGCAGTTTTAGGTTGGATTCCTCTTGATGGCCGATGCTTCACAACGGTGAATATCTCGCGTGCCAAATTCACCTTTTTTTCTCATTTTTCCGTAAGCCATGCTTGACGTAGGAATTGAGTGCGGTTACGATTACTTTAACTGAGGCTCCGTTGCGCCCAGGTTTCCTTGTTCCATCCAGCCGCGAAACAAGGGAAGGTTTGGAAGGGCCTCATTCCTGATTCTTTACGGTGGAAGTGGAACTTTTCCGGCGCACCTTATTTTTCTTCATCTAGTTGCAGAAAAATCGAGGCACGTGGGAATCAGAAACCAAGAGGATTGGCTATCACTCCAAGAAGGATTGGCGGCGATGTTAGTATTATCGAGGAAGAAAAACGAGAGCATCGTCATCAACAACGACATCGTTGTCACTGTTGTTGAAATTCGTGGTGACAAGGTGCGATTGGGCATCGTCGCTCCGAAGGAAGTCCCCGTCCATCGCCAAGAAGTTTTCGAAGCGATCCACGGTCGACCTGATTCGGATCCGGCTCCTTCCGCGGTTGTCAGTAAAACCAGCGAATAAATTCTTTCGTACCCACCTTTGAAAAGCTCTTCACATCCCGTTGCTGGGTTGTCCGAAGAGCTTTTTGGATGCCTCTTCTCTTACAGCTGCAAGATTCGACTAATATACCGTCGGACTAAATCACAATCAACCTCGATTGCCAAATCGACGTTGGGTGGCGGATTTTCCCAACGGCGCTGATCGAAAACGGTCATCCCACGCGTCAATTCACCTCGCGTTTCCACGTCGACGTGCATCGATTTGGTGCGCATCGCCTCCTGCAATCCCACCGCGATTACCCCGAGCACATCTTTTAAATGAAACCCCTCAATGCCGTAATAGTTCGAAGTGGAGGCGATCCCGTAGGGCACGATTTGGCGAAGAAATGCACAGGCGCGCGACGCATCCGTCGGTAGGCTGAGAAGGTCTGTGGGCGAGAATAGAACCTGACGCATAAGGTCCAGGGTCACCAACGTCACGGGGGTGCCGCATTTAAGCGTTCTACGAGCGGATTTAGGATCGCAGTGAAAGTGAAACTCACTGACTGGGCCTGCGTTTCCAGGCTCACGGTACGCTCCTCCGACCACGACAATTCGGCGTAAAAGTCCAGGCAGGCTGGGGCATAAGTCGAGCGCTCGGTCAACCACGGATAAAGGACCCAGGCACACCAGCGTCACTTCACCAGGATATTGGCGGGCGATTTCCACCAAGAGTTTTTCGCTGCTCAAAAGGTTGATGGGTTCAGCGGCTGGGAACTCGGTGTTTCCAAATCCGGTCGGTCCGTGCAGGATCCGTCCGTCGGAGGGATAATCGATCGCGGGCGCCTCGCCAAGCCGGGGCCAACGTTCCGGGTCGACGTGTTCAAGAATGACGCGAAGGTTTTTGGTGGCGCGGTCATGCGGAACGTTTCCCGCCGTGGCTAAAAGCCCCAAAACCTCCAAGTTGGTGTCGAGCAATGCCAACGAGATCGCGAAAGCGCCGTCAATTCCTGGATCACTTAGAATCACGATCTTGGTCGCCATAGCAACCTCCCGGATCATGTGAAACCAACAAGGTGAACCGCTGCTTCATTATCACGCGCCAGCCGAGGAACTCAAGCGTCGCAATCCGGTGAGCACGTTTTCCGCTTTTCCCGCCGTCACCGCGGAACGGGCGAGTCGAACTCCCTCGCCGATCGAGTCGGCACGGCCCGCCACCCACAACGCGGCTGCACTATTGGCGAGCACGATCTCGAGCGCCGCCGATGGTTTCCCACGAAGGACATCGGTCACGCGTTCGGCGCTTTGCCTTGGGCCGTCAACCAGCAGCCCGTCCAGTGAAGGGACCGTCAAACCCAGCGCCTCGGGGCGCCAAATCCCTGCGGTCACGGTGTTTCCCGTCACAAGTCGGTAATGCGTGGGAGCGGCCAAACTGATTTCGTCGAGTCCATCTTCGCCGTGCAACACCAACGCGCGTCTGGGCTTCAAAAGCGAAAGTGCACCAGAAAGGACATCCAGGAGTTCCGGTTTGCCGACACCCAACACTTGGTATGGCGGCGATGTCGGATTCGCGAGTGGACCGAGCAGATTGAAGATGGTGGGAATTCCAAGTTTGCGTCGAACCGGCCCAACGTTCTTCATGGCAGGATGGAATTGGGGAGCGAAACAGAAGCCCATGCCAATTTCGTGCACACATCGGCGAACGAAGTCGGCGTCGCCATCGATGCGAACGCCAAGTTCCTGGAGCACATCGGCACTTCCCGATTTGCTGGAGACGGACCGGTTGCCATGCTTGACCACGGGCACGCCAGCGCCGGCGACCACGAAGGCGGTCGCGGTACTGACATTGAAAGTCCCTGAACCGTCGCCGCCCGTGCCACACGTATCGATGGCATCATCGAGACCGAGGTCAAAGGCGCGCATATTTTGGCGAAGGAGTTGCGCCGCCGCCGCCACTTCCGCAGGGGTTTCGCCTTTCATGCGCAAAGCCACCAAAAACACCGCCGCCTCGACTTCATCCATCGTACCCGCCAACATCGGAGCGAGGATGGAATGCACTTGGTGCTCGTCAAGAGGTTTCCGCTGAACCAGCAGACGAAGAAGGGAGGAAAAGTCCGTCATGCGGCTCCCATTTGAGGTAAGAACGTTAGCCTTGGCATGCATCCAGGAAAGGTTCGCATGGAGCACGAGCGTTTCGAAGACGTCGCGGTAAGAGAACGAACGACGCTCCGTGAGAGATTGCAAGGTTACAACTGTCGGCGCATTCTACGGTTAGCCCTCTTGATCAGCGAGGGATCGAAATGGATTTTCTGAAATTTGGTCTTTCCTTGTGAACGAGTGTATTCTATACTTAGGTTCAATATGAATATCCGTCAATTACGAACGAACCAACACGTTAAAACCCTTGGTAGGTTTTCCGATCGCCCTTAACAGGAGCATTCCATGCCAGATTTCAGTCAACTCACGGAGCGGCAACAGGAAATCTACGAATTTATCCGCACGAAAATCGAAACGCGTGGCTATGGGCCGACGGTGCGTGAAATTGGTGCCGCGTTCGATATCAAATCGCCGAACGGGGTTATGTGCCATTTGAAGGCTTTGGAAAAGAAGGGTTTGATCATCAAGCAGGAGCGTTCTGCGCGGGCCATCCAATTGGTTGACCCCGTCCGAAATTCGTCGAGCCTTCCGTTTTTGGGTCAGGTTGCAGCCGGGAATCCCATCGAAGCCGTCGAAAACGAAGAACGCCTCGTTTTCGACGATATTTTCGGAGGCTCGAACCGCTTCGTTCTTCAAGTGCGTGGCAATTCGATGATCAACGATCATATTCAGGATGGTGATTTCGTCGTCATCAAAAAGCAAGAAACCGCAAGCAATGGCGAACGCGTGGTCGCGATGGTCGACAACGAAGTCACGCTCAAACGCTTTTATCGAGAAAACGATAAAATCCGCTTGGTTCCCGAAAACAATGAAATGGCTCCCATCATCATCGATCCGGCCGAACAGAACGCCCAGGTGCTCGGCGTGTTGGTGGGCGTGCTGCGAAAATGTTAAAACATCACGTTCGCCGGGCACCCATCGATTCGCGCCATTAAGATCCTGGGACAAAACCAGCCGTGACCGTCAGGGAGCGAGGCTTGCATGGAGCGTCCAATCGGGCGCTCCCTCACGGTCGCGGCTCGTTAAGGGGTTTTGTCAGGCGTTTTTAGCAGAAGGACCGGCGAACGTTTGCTGTTTTTGGGTCAACGTTTCTTGAACACGGGCTCGTACCACGTCCAAGAGCAATGGATGCCTTCCCATCGGTTCGGCGAGATCGAACGTCACTTCGGGAAATTCGCGCTGAAGTAATTCTCGATAATTTGCAAGATCGCGACGAACGTGAACACCCGCAGCGAGAAAATACGGGACCAAAACGACCCGTTCCGCACCTTCTTCCACGCAGCGTCGTCCAGCTACGTCGATCGCGGGATCCGCCAACTCCAAAAAGGATGCTTGAACGCCGTGATACGTGTTATCTTTCGCCAACATCTCTGCAGCATGAAAAAGATCTGCGTTCGCGTCGGGGTTTCGGCTTCCGTGGGCGATCAATAAGAGCGTGGTTTTCATATCCCTCTCGTTCGGTTCACGAATAACGAACACCAAGATTGAGCGAGCGGCGGGTGTATATTAGCCGGTTCGCACGGGCCGCTCGCCAGTCGAGCAGTTTGTCATTCTGGCTGGGATGCGGCGGACTTTTTCGCTAAGCTAAAACAGGCCGTGCGCTTGCCGACCCGTTCGGCCGTTTGTTTCCCGTCACCATCCATGACCTCGGCAGATCACCCTTCTTTCAGCATAGGCAGGCCATGATCGGTGAACGACTTGGCAAATGGGTCCTTCATAAAGAGATCGGGCGAGGCGGCATGGGACGCGTCTTCCTCGCCGTCGAAGATGTCACCGGCGAAAAAGCCGCCATCAAAATCTTAGCTGCCGAGCTCGCTCAAGATCCGGGTTTTCTAAGTCGTTTTCAACGCGAGATCGAGGCACTTCGCATGCTTCGGCATCCGAACGTTGTGCGTTTCATCGAATCGGGCTACGAAAATCTTTCTTATTTTTATGCGATGGAATACGTCGAGGGTGAAAGTGTCGAAGATTTCATCCACCGCCAAGTCCGCATTCCTTGGCCAGACGTCCTCGACGTGGGAATGCAAATCATTCCCGCGCTTCGCCACGTCCACGACCATGGCATCATTCATCGCGACATCA
>WBZS01001292.1_pt1 | contig 20685 bp, 21 predicted proteins | sample 5204201 | NCBI WGS metagenome assembly WBZS01 (sample SAMN12344357, study PRJNA552823) | activated sludge metagenome | biome: Activated sludge suspended growth; feature: Nitrification reactor; material: Wastewater; isolation source: activated sludge from nitrification reactor of wastewater...
TGCCGCGCGAGCTTGACGGCCGCCACCGCCGCCTCGACCACCCGGTCCGGGCTCATCTGGAGTTTCTTTTCCATGTGGATCGGGCTGGTGGCGATGAAAGTGTGGATGCGCCCGCGCGCCGCCGGCCCGATCGCCTCGCCGGCGCGGCGCACATCGTTCTCGCTGGCGCGCGCCAGCGTGCAGACGGTCGATTCCTTGATCGCGGCGGCCACCGCACGCACCGACTCGAAATCGCCGACCGACGCCGAGGCGAAACCGGCCTCGATCACGTCGACCTTCATGCGCTCCAGCGCGCGGGCGATGCGCAACTTTTCGTCCCTGGTCATCGCCGCGCCGGGACTCTGCTCGCCGTCGCGCAAGGTGGTGTCGAATACGATCAACTGGTCATTCATTTCAATCTCCTGATGCAACGGGGGCGTCATCGGCCTGTGCGCTCGTCACAGCCGGCGGGCAATGCTCGAATTGTGGGCGGGGTTTTTAGCGCGCGGGGCGCAGCAGCGGCCGCGCCAGCAGCAGGCGGCGCAGCGAGAGGTAGGGCTTGGCGATGAACGACTTGGCATCCATGTGACGGACTATAAGGGCTTTTATTTCGCCGCGCAAGCTATGGCGCGGATTGACTGCGGCTATCGCGCCGCTTGAACCAGCGCCACGCCCAGAGCGCATAACCCGACAGCGCGTAGACCAGAAAAAGCAGGAACAGATTGCCCTGCGGATAAGCGGAGACGAAGATGAAGGCGCACACCAGGGCGATGATGAAGATGAAGGGCACGCTCTTGCGCAGGTTGATGTCCTTGCCGCTCCAGTAGGGAAAGTTGCTGACCATGGTGATGCCGGCGAATACCGTCAGCAGCGAGGCCGGCCAGCGCACGTCTTCGCCGGTGTAGCCCATGTCCATCATGACCCAGACGAAGCCGGCCACCAACGCTGCCGCCGCCGGACTTGGCATGCCCTGGAAATAACGCTTGTCTACCACTTCGATGTTGGTATTGAAGCGCGCCAGGCGCAAGGCAGCGCCGACGCAATAGACGAAGGCAGCGATCCAGCCCCAGCGCCCGAGGCCACGCAGCGCCCATTCGTAAATCACCAGCGCGGGGGCGGCACCGAAGCTCACCATGTCGGACAACGAATCGTATTCGGCGCCGAATTCGCTCTGGGTATGGGTGAGGCGCGCCACCCGGCCGTCGAGTCCGTCGAGCACCATGGCGACGAAAATCGCCACCGCAGAATGCTCGAAGCGCATGTTCATCGCCTGGACAATGGCATAGAAGCCGGCAAACAGCGCGGCGGTGGTAAACAGATTGGGGAGGATATAAATGCCGCGCCGGCGGATTTCGGGATTCATCAACCCTTTGCGGTTCCGGGTGATCGGCATCGATGCTCGGCGGAGTGCGGCTGGCTGCCGCGATGGGCGGAATTGTACCCGAACGGCCCGCCGGCCATGCCAGTGCAGCAGCCGCGGATCAGGGCAACCGTGCGAGCACGGTGGCGGTTGCGGAGACCTTGTCGCCGACCGTCACCAAAGCCGTCGCGCCCGGCGGCAGATAGACGTCGACGCGCGAACCGAAGCGGATGAAACCGTAGCGTTCGCCGCGCGCGAGGGCCTTTCCCGCATCGACATAGCACAGGATGCGCCGCGCGATCAGGCCGGCGACCTGCACGCAGGTCACGTCCTGGCCGTCGCGGGTCTTGATCCACAGCGCATTGCGCTCGTTTTCGGTTGACGCCTTGTCGAGCGCCGCATTGACGAAGGCGCCCGGGTTGTACCAGCGCTGCTGCACGTCGCCATCGACCGGCGAGCGGTTCGAGTGCACGTTAAAGACGTTCATGAATACGCTGATTTTCAGCGCGGGCCGCTTGAGGTAGGGATCGTCTACCGGCTCGATGACGACGATGCGGCCATCGGCCGGCGACAGCACGTCCTTCGCCCCCTGGGGCACGGGTCGCCCCGGGTCGCGGAAGAACTGGATGACGAAGAGGGCGATCAGCCACAACGGCATCGACCACGCGACGCCGCCGAAGATCGTGACCGCCAGCGCCACGGCGACCGAGATGCCGATGAACGGCCAGCCCTCCTTGGCGAGTATCGGATGTGGGTAAGTCATGTCGGTGAGGGAAAAGGCGTGAGGGGAGAGGAGCAGGCGCCGTTGCGCCTTACCCCTGCCCGCTCAACCCTCACTAGTTCTTGGACTGGTCGACCAGCTTGTTCTTGCTGATCCACGGCATCATGGCGCGCAGCTGTGCGCCCACTTTTTCGATTTCGTGCCCGGCGGTCAGGCGGCGGCGCGCCGTCATCTCGGGGTAGTTGGTGCGCCCTTCCAGGATGAAACGCTTGGCATAGCTGCCGTTCTGGATGTTGGCCAGGCACTCCTTCATCGCCGCGCGCGACGGCACGCCGATCACCTTGTCGCCGGTAACGTATTCGCCGTACTCGGCGTTGTTGGAGATCGAGTAATTCATGTTGGCGATGCCGCCCTCAAAGATCAGGTCGACGATCAGCTTCACCTCGTGCAGACACTCGAAATAGGCCATCTCGGGTGCATAGCCGGCTTCGGTCAGCGTCTCGTAACCGGCCTTGATCAGTTCGACCAGGCCACCGCACAGCACTGCCTGCTCGCCGAACAGGTCGGTCTCGGTTTCTTCGCGGAAGTTGGTTTCGATCACGCCGCCCTTGGTGCCGCCGTTGGCCGCCGCGTAGGACAGTGCCAGATCGCGCGCCTTGCCCGACTTGTCCTGATAGACGGCGATCAGCGATGGCACGCCACCGCCACGCAGGTATTCGGAGCGGACGGTGTGGCCGGGGCCCTTGGGCGCGACCATGATCACGTCGAGATCGGCGCGCGGGATGACCTGGTTGTAGTGGATGTTGAATCCATGGGCAAAGGCGAGCGTTCCGCCCTGGCGGATGTTGGGTTCGACATCGCCGTAATACACCGCCGGAATGTTCTCGTCCGGCAGCAGGATCATCACCAGGTCGGCACCCTTGACCGCCTCGGCGACTTCCTTGACAGTGAGTCCGGCGCTGGCGGCCTTGTTCCACGAGGCACCGCCCTTGCGCAGACCGACGGTCACGTTCACGCCGGATTCCTTGAGATTCTGCGCGTGGGCATGGCCCTGCGAGCCATAGCCGACGATGGTGACCTGCTTGCCTTTGATCAGCGAGAGATCGGCGTCCTTGTCGTAATAGACTTTCATGCTGGTTCCCTTTCCGACTGCGTGAGGGGCGAGGCGTGAGGGGTGAAGGGTGGGCCTCGCCCTACCCCTCCCCCCTCACCCCTGACTAGATTCGAAGTATCCGGTCGCCGCGGCCGATGCCGCTGACGCCGGTACGCACGGTCTCGAGGATCAGCGACTTGTCGATCGCCTCGATGAAGGAGTCGAGCTTGGTCGCAGAACCGGTGAGTTCGATTACGTAGGTCGACTCGGTGACGTCGACGATGCGGCCGCGGAAGATGTCGGCCATGCGCTTGGTCTCTTCGCGGTCCTTGCCGGTGGCGCGGACCTTGATCAGCATCAGCTCGCGTTCGAGATAAGCGGCCTCGGAGAGGTCCACCACCTTGACGACTTCGACCAGCTTGTTCAGTTGCTTGGTGATCTGCTCGATGATGTCGTCGGAACCGATGCTGACGATGGTCATGCGCGACATCGACGGATCTTCGGTCGCCGCCACGGTGAGCGATTCGATGTTGTAACCCCGGGCGGAGAACATGTTCGACACGCGCGAAAGTGCGCCTGCCTCGTTCTCCAGCAGCAGCGAAATGACATGTCTCATTGCGAGAACCTCGTGCGGAAAGTTACGTTGGACCGTGCCTGGCGCGAATGCGGGCTACCGGAGGCCGGCGCCCGTGGCGGCGGCAACCGGTAAGCTGCCGTCGCACGACGCGCGAGCAGCCGCCCGCGCGCCGCGTGCAAGCTACGGATGGGGTACTACAGATCCTCGGAGGACAGGATCATCTCGGTCAGACCCTTGCCACCCTGGACCATCGGATAAACGTTTTCCGTCTGATCGATCTTGAAGTCGAGGAACACCAGATCGGTCTTGCGCTTGAACGCCTCGCGCAGCGCGCCCTCCACGTCGCCCGGCTTGTCGATCTCCAGACCGACGTGTCCATAGGCTTCGGCCAGTTTGGCGAAGTTGGGCAGCGAATCCATGTATGACTCGGAATAGCGGTTGCCGTGGAAGAACTCCTGCCACTGTCGCACCATGCCGAGGTAGCGGTTGTTCAGGTTGATGATCTTGATCGGCAGACGATACTGCTTGCAGGTAGACAGCTCCTGAATGCACATCTGGATCGACGCTTCGCCGGTCACGCACGCCACCGGCGAGCCCGGATGTGCAAACTGGCAGCCCATCGCGTAGGGCATGCCCACCCCCATGGTGCCCAGGCCGCCGGAGTTGAGCCAGCGGCGCGGCTTGTCGAACTTGTAATACTGCGCTGCCCACATCTGGTGCTGACCGACATCAGAGGTGATGAACGCATCGCCCTTGGTCACTTCCCACAGCTTCTGAATCACGTACTGCGGCTTGATGATTTCGTCGCTGTTCTTGTACTTCATGCAGTCGCGCGCGCGCCATTCGTCGATCTGCTTCCACCACAGCGCCAGCGCGTCCGGCTCGGGCCGCTCCTCGGTCGCGTCGAGCACCTTGATCATTTCGCCGAGCACGTCGCCGACGTTGCCGACGATCGGCACATCGACCTTGACCCGTTTGGAGATCGACGACGGATCGATGTCGATATGGATGATTTTGCGCGCCACCTGGGCAAAGTGGTTGGGATCGCCGATCACCCGGTCGTCGAAGCGCGCGCCGATGGCGACCAGCACGTCACAGTACTGCATCGCCATGTTGGCTTCGTAGGTGCCGTGCATGCCGGGCATGCCGAGCGACTGCTTGTCGGTTCCCGGGTAGCCGCCAAGGCCCATCAAGGTGTTGGTGATCGGGAAGCCGAGCGACTTGACGAACTTGGTAACCTTGTCCGCCGCATCGGACAGAATCACACCGCCGCCGGCATACACCATCGGCCGCTTGGCTTCCAGCAGCAGCTGCACCGCCTTCTTGATTTGCCCGGTATGACCCTTGACCACCGGGTTGTAGGACCGCATTGCCACCGATTTTGGGTACGCGAATTCGCATTTCTGGGCGGTGACATCCTTGGGAATATCGACCAGCACCGGCCCGGGGCGCCCGGTGGCCGCAATGTGAAAGGCTTTCTTGATGCTCGCGGCCAGATCCCGGACATCCTTGACCAGCATGTTGTGCTTGACGCAGGGACGGGTGACGCCGACCGCGTCGACTTCCTGGAAGGCATCCTGGCCGATATAGGCCGTCGGCACCTGTCCGGAAAGGATCACTACCGGGATCGAATCCATGTAGGCAGTGGCGATGCCGGTCACCGCATTGGTCACGCCGGGGCCGGAGGTGACCAGCGCGCAGCCGACCCGTTCGGTCGAACGGGCGTAGGCATCGGCGGCATGGACAGCGGCCTGTTCATGGCGCACCAGGACATGCCGCACCTTCTCCTGCTTGAACAGCTCATCATAAATGTGCAGCACCGCCCCCCCTGGATAGCCGAACAGATATTCGACCTTTTCTTCCTGGAGACACCTGACTACAATTTCCGCACCCGTCAAAACCATGGCCGCACCCGCTAAGCTAGTAGGGAAGACTCGTAACCTTACTGACTCGCCCCAGTTTGGTCAAGTTTATGTTGCAGGGCAAAAACCTCTAAAAAAACGGGTCTTTAAGGACTTCTTCTGGCCTCCCGCGTCGAACTCTCGGATTTTCTCGCCAGCGTCGAAAAGCGCGCCTTCAAGCAGGCGCTGTTTGCGTTGCGCGACGAGGAACTCGCGCTCGACGCCGTCCAGGACGCCATGCTCAAGTTGTCGGAGAAATACGGCGACAAGCCGTTCGACGAACTGCCGATGCTGTTCCAACGCATCCTGCAGAACGTCATCCGCGATTGTTTCCGCCGGCTCAAGGTCCGTTCGACCTGGACCACCCTGTTATCGGCGTTCGGCGGCGACGAGGACGACGACTCCGACCCGCTGGAAACCCTCGAGGCCCGCGACGGGTCCAACCTTGCGGCTTCACCGCAGTCACACCTCGAGCAATCGCAAGTGATGGGCGTCATCGAAGCCGAGATCGCACGCCTGCCCGCTCGTCAACGGGAGGCCTTTCTGATGCGTTACTGGGAGGAAATGGACATAGCCGAGACGGCGGCTGCCATGGGATGCTCGGAAGGCAGTGTGAAGACACATTGCTCGCGAGCGACGCATACGCTGGCTGCCGCGCTCAAATCAAAAGGTATAACGCTATGAACGAGCAGGAATTTGCCCTTTGGATCAAGCAGGAACTCGACCTCGGCAGCCATCAGTTGTCCCCCTCGGTGCAGCTTCGGCTGCAGGCGGCGAGACGCCGTGCGCTGGATCGTCAGCCGGCAAGAATACGGACACTGAGCCTCGCCGGCATCGGCCGTCTGGTCGAGGACCACGCGCGGGCGTGGCTCGCGCCGGCCGCGACCGTGATCGCGCTGTCGTTGATGTTCGTTGCCGGTTCGCAACTGACGGCCGCGCAACAGGCGGGCGAAATGGAAGAAATTGATAGCGCTCTGTTGTCCGACGATCTGCCGATCGACGCCTATCTCGACCGCGGGTTCGTCAAATGGCTCAAACGCGACTCCTCGGGCTGATTTTCCTGCTGGCCCTGATCGGCCCGGTCCATGCGGTCGGGCAAGTGCTCGGCGTCGCCCCAAAATGGGCTGAACTGACGAGCGAGGAACGGCGCATCCTCGCGCCGCTCGCCGCCGAATGGGATGCACTGGAATCGCGCCCCAAAACCAAATGGCTCGGCCTTGCCAAGCGCTACCCGTCGATGACGCCCGAAGAGCAGGTGCGCGTGCAGACGCGCATGAAAGACTGGGCGAAGCTCACACCCGAGCAGCGCGCCAAGGCGCGCGAGCAGTACCGCTCGATGCGCAAGAGCCCGCCGGAAGAGCGCGAGGCACTCAAGAACCGGTGGAAGGAATACGAAAACCTGCCGCCCGAAGAGCGCTTGCGCCTGAACGACAAGGCGGCGCAACCGACCAATAGCCTGCCGGGCAAGCCTGGTCCCGCTTCCGGCGCCGCGCGCCAGTAGCCCGGGGTGGGGACGCCCGCAAATCCGGTCTCCGCGGCCCTGCCCAACGCCACCTTGTTCCGCAGGTTGGCCAGCATGCTCTACGAGAGCCTGCTGCTGCTCGGCGTGTGGGCTGCCCTGTTCTTCGTTCCGCATCTGGTTATCGGTGTGCTGTGGCAGCGAGTCGCGCCGCCGGCGGTCCTCGCCGCCCACCTGATCATTGCGTTCGGCCTCTACTTCATCTGGCTGTGGCGGCGGGCCGGGCAAACACTGGCCATGCAGACCTGGCGGCTCAAGCTGGTAGACGCCGCCACCGGCGCCACGCCCACGCTGGCGCGCGCGCTCGCGCGCTACATCCTGTGCTGGCCGTCGCTGCTGTTCTTCGGTGCCGGGCTGCTGTGGAGCCTGTTCGACCGCGACCGCCAGTTCCTCCACGACCGGCTGGCCGGCACCCGCATCGTTCAACTACCTCGCGCGTAACTGCGCGGCGCTCGCTAGCGCCGCTCCACCCACCACAGCATCATCGCCGCAGTCGCCAGGAACGCCAGACTGGGTGTCAGTGCCGCCACTACCGGCGGCCAGCTGTTGATGACGCCGAGGTTGGAGAACAGGCCGTTGAGGGCATGAAAGCCGATGCCGATCATGATGCCGGCAAACACCTTCAGGCTGACCGCACCCATTCGGTCGTGCATGTAGGCGAACGGCACGGCGAGCGCCATCATCACCAGTGACGCGAGCGGATAAATCAGCTTTTTCCACACCGCGATCTCGTAGCGCTCGGTGCGCTGCTGGTTCTCCGACAGGTGATGGATGTACGTATTCAGGTTGGACAGCGACATCCGCTCAGGCGCCACCAGCAGTACCGACAGCACTTCCGGCGACAGCGTCGACTTCCACAGACGTTCGGGCAGTCGGGTCACCGCGGTGCGGTCGCCGAGAAACGATGTCTGCACCACCTCGGTCAGCCGCCACTTGTCGGGCCGCACGAAACGGCCTTCCTCGGCTTCGCTGATCGACCTCAGCACCCACTTTTCGTCGAACTCGTACATCCGGATGCCGCGCAGCGTGGTGTCGGGCAACACCGTCCTGACGTTGAGGAACACCTTTTCGTCACGCACCCACAGCCCGGAGCGGAATTCCTGCGCCACCACCGAGCTGGTCGCGGCCAGCCGCAGCTGCTGGGCCGCGCGTTCGGACGGCGGCAGCACCACTTCGCCGAACAGGAAAGTCAGCACCACGAAGGCGATGCCGATCTGCCCCAGCGTGCCCATCAGCGAGCCGGTGGCCATGCCCGAGGCGCGCAGCACGGTGATTTCCGAGTGGCGCGCCAGCAGCGTCAGCGCGTACAGGGTGCCGATCAGCACGGCGATCGGGAACAATTCATACACGCGGCCCGGCAGGGTCAGCAAGACATACAAGAGCGCGTGGTGGATCTTGTAGCCGCCACGGCCGATATCGTCGATCTCCGCCATCAGGTCGAAGAACGCAAACAGCGCCAGAAACGCCACCATCACGAACAGTACCGCGAGGTAGATCTCCTTCGCCAGATAGCGCTGATAGACCTTCATCGGCGCATCCTGAACCAGGCATACACCGCGATGCGGCGCCAGAACAGCACCAGCAGCAGCAACAGCATCACCGCGTGCACCGCAACCAGTCCGACGGCAAACGACACCTTGCCCTGCGCCACCATCGCCTGCGCGATGCTGGTGAGATTGGAGTAGGTGACATAGATCAGCAGCGCGAGAATCAGGTGCATGCTGCGTCCGGCGCGCGGATTGACGAAAGACAGCGGAATCGCAAGCAGCGCCAGCACCAGCGCCGACAGCGGCAAACCGATGCGCCACACCACTTCGCCGAGATTGGCCAGCGTCGGCTCGCGCAGCAGGCGGTGCAGGCGCGTGGTCTTGGGCGAGGCTGCGATGTCAGGCGCCTCTTTCTGTTCGATGCGTATCGCATAGCGGGAGAACTCGCTCTCGCGGTAGTCCGGCGTGCCGGCGACGCCCTCGTAACGGCGGCCGCTGAGCAGGACAAGGAAGCGGTCGCCGTTGGGCGCGGCCTCGGTGAAACCTTCCGCCGCCACCATCACGCCGAGCCGGCCGTGCTGCACCGAACTGACGAACACGTTCTTCACCCGGGATGCGTCTTCGGCGATGGCCTCGACGAAGAACACCCGCTCGGCATTGGACGACTCGCGGAAATTGCCCGGCGACACCTGCGAAACGTCGTCGCGCGAAGCAAGCTTCTCGCGCAGCTCGGCGCTCTTCTGCAGCGCCCACGGCGACAGAAACAGCGACAGCAATGCCACCACGAAGACGATCGGCAGCGCGAAGCGCAGCACCGGCGAAATCCACGCGGTCAGCGGCAGGCCCGAAGAGAACCACACCATCATTTCGGAATCGCGGTAACAGCGCGACAGCGTGAGCAGGATCGACACGAACACCGTCAACGACAACACCACCGGCATGTAGTTGAGCGCGCCGAAGCCGAGCAGCGCCAGCACCCCTTCCGAGGCCAGCTTGCCGCCGGCCGCCTGGCCGAGCAGCCGGATCAACTGCGTGGTGATCAGAATCGCGAACAGCGCGACGAAAACGCCCGCCGCCGTATTGGAGAACTCGCGCTGGACCGAACGCTTGAAGATCATGGACTGATGCGGTTGGGGCGGCTTGAATTGGCGGGGCGCGTGTCGGGCGAACTTTCGGCGAACGCGGCGACCGTGTTTTTTGACGCGGCGCAGGAGAATGGCGATAATCGCCGCAATCGAGCAACCACGCGGATTTTCAAGGAGCAGCGAGTGGAATTTAGCATAAAAGCCGGCACCCCGGAGAAGCTCAGGAGCGGCTGCATCGCGCTCGGTGTGATCGATGCGAAAGGGCTCACGCCGGCCGCCTCCGCCATTGACGAGGCCTCGAACGGCTACCTGACGGAAATCCTGCGCCGCGGCGACCTCGAACCCAAAGCCGGTTCGACGCTGATGCTGCACAACGTGCCCGGCACCGCATGCGAACGCGTGCTGCTGGTGGCGCTGGGCAAGCAGGACGAGTTCTCCGACAAGAACTTCCGTTCGGCCATCCTTGCCGCCGCGAAGGCGTTCGCCACCTGCGGCAGCAAGGATGCAACGCTGTGCCTGCTCGACCAGGCCGTCCCCGGGCGCGATGCGCGCTGGCGCGGCCGCCAGGCGGCGATGCTGCTGGCCGACTCGGCCTACCGCTACGAGACGACCAAATCGAAGCAGGACGATGCGCCGCGACGCGGCCCGTCGAAGATCGCGCTGCTGCTCGCCGATCAGGCGGACGTTGCCGGCATCCAGGCCGGTGCCGTGCAGGGCAAGGCGATCGCCGACGGCATGGCGCTCTCCAAGGAACTGGGCAACCTGCCCGCCAACATCTGCACCCCGACCTACCTCGCCCAGCAGGCCAAGGCGCTCGGCAAGGCGCACAAGCTCAAGGTCGACGTGCTCGAGCGCGCGCAGATGGAAAAGCTCGGCATGGGCTCGCTGCTTTCCGTGGCGGCCGGCTCGGCCCAGCCGCCCAAGTTCATCGTCATGAAATACGATGGCGCGCCGAAGAAGGGCGCCAAGCCGGTGGTGCTGGTCGGCAAGGGCATCACCTTCGATACCGGCGGCATCTCGATCAAGCCCTCGGCCGAGATGGACGAGATGAAGTACGACATGTGCGGCGCGGCCAGCGTCTTCGGCACCCTGAAGGCGGTTGCCACCCTCGGCCTGCCGCTCAACGTGATCGGCCTGGTGCCGACCACCGAGAACATGCCGGGCGGGCGCGCCACCAAGCCGGGCGACATCGTCACCTCGATGTCGGGCCGGACCATCGAGATCCTCAACACCGATGCCGAAGGCCGGCTGATCCTGTGCGATGCGCTGACTTATGCCGAACGCTTCGAGCCCGATTGCGTGATCGACATCGCCACGCTCACCGGCGCCTGCATCATCGCGCTCGGCGCGATTCCCTCCGGCCTGCTGGCCAATGACGACGATCTGGCGGCCGAGTTGCTGGCGCGCGGCCAGGAATCGGGCGACCGCGCCTGGCAACTGCCGCTGTGGGACGACTACCAGGAGATGTTGAAGAGCAACTTCGCCGACGTGCCGAACATCGGCAGCAAGGGTGCAGGCACCATCACCGCGGCCTGCTTCCTCGCCCGCTTCACCGAGAAGTATAAGTGGGCGCATCTGGACATCGCCGGCACCGCCTGGAAATCCGGCGGCGAGAAGGGCGCCACCGGCCGCCCGGTGCCGCTGCTGACGCAATTCCTGCTCTGGCGCGCCAAGGCGGCATGACGAAAGTCGAGTTCCACCATAACGCGCCCGACAAATTCGCCGCGGCGGCGCGACTGATCGGCGCCGCGGTTGCCGATGGCGCGCGTGTGCTGGTATTCGCGCCGCAGCGCGAGGTTGCGCAGCGTATCGATCATGTGCTGTGGACCCACGGCGCGCTGTCCTTCGTGCCGCATGTCGGCGCCGATTCGCCGCTGGCAGCCGAAACGCCGGTGGTGATCGCCGGCACGCTCGACCATCCGGCGGCGGCCGATCACAACCAGGTGCTGGTCAATCTCGATGGCGAGTTGCCGCCCGCGTTCGCGCGTTTCGAGCGGCTGATCGAAATCGTCGGCACCGACGATGCCGACCGGCTGCCGGCGCGCGGCCGCTTTCGTTTCTACCGCGACCGCGGCTACCCGCTGACCACCAGCGATCTGGCCGCGGCCGCCACCACGCCGTAACGCAGGTGACGACATGACTGACGTTCTCGGACAAGCCGACGCCCTGATCCGCCGCCACCGCAGCTTCCTGGCCAGCCCGACCCAGCGCAAGCCGGCGGATGAACTGCCGGTGCTGACCGAGGTGGTCGATCTGCCGCCGGCCGCCGGCAGCCCCGACTCGGCGTTGCTCGAAGCGCAGGTGGCGCTTCGGGTCGAGGAACTGCTGCCCTCGCGGGTCGAGCAGCGCATCGCCGAACTGCTGCCGCAGCGCCTGGAAGCGGCGCTAGCCGCGCGGCTCGCCGAGGAACTGCCGCAGCGCATCGAGGAGGCGTTGCCCGAACGTCTGGCCGAGGCGCTGAGCGATGAGCTCGATGCGGTGCTGCCCGAGCAGGTCGAACGGCGGGTAAAGGAATTGCTGCCGCGGCGCGTCGAAGAAGCGCTGACCCGCGAACTGGCCGAGCGGCTGCCACTGGAGATCGAAGCCGCGCTGCCGCTGCGCATCGAACAGCGCATGGCCGAGGCGCTTCCGCAACGCCTGGAACAGGCGCTGCCAGTGCGGCTGGCGGCGGTGTTGCCGCAGGCGATCGAGGATGCGCTGCCGCAGCGTCTGGCCGAAGTGCTGCCGGCGGAAGTGGAAGCCGCACTTCCCGCGCGACTGGCGCAAGCCCTGCCGCAGCGGCTGGAGCAGGTGCTGCCCGAGCGCATCGAGACAGCGCTGCGCGAGCGGCTCGACAACGCGGTGCGCGAGCGTTTCGGCGCCGAACTGCAAAAACACCTGACCGCGCTGCAGCCCTCGCTGATGCAGTCGATCGAAAGCTGGGTCGAATCCGAACTGCCGCAGGTCGTCTCGCGCGAACTCGATGCCCTGACCGACCGCATTACCGCGGGCACGCTGTCGCACCTGCGCGCCACGCTGCTGCCGCAACTGACGGCGCTGATCGATTCCTCGTCGCTCGAGGAAACCGGCAGCGGCAACCCGACCGACTGGAGCCGCCCGCTCTGATCCGGCCGGCGCGGCACCCGGCTCCCCGGGCAGGCATGCTGGAGAGCCGCATGGATTGGACTTCTCCGGCATGCCTGCCCGGAAGTCCGCATGGATACTGGCTCGCAGGCCGGCTCATCGTGCGGGTGCCGTGAAGGTCACGCCGGACGCCAGTCTCGCTGCGCTGCCGCACGTATAATCGTTTCCTTTTTCTTCACCCTTCACGATGGAACTCGCCAAGAGCTTCGAGCCGGCCGACATCGAGCGCCGCTGGTACCCCGAGTGGGAATCGCGCGGCTATTTCGCCGCCGGCCTCGACACCGCCAAGCCCGACAACTTCTGCATCCTGCTGCCGCCGCCGAACGTCACCGGCACGCTGCACATGGGCCACGGCTTCAACCAGACGCTGATGGATGCGCTGACCCGCTACCACCGCATGTGCGGCGCCAACACGCTGTGGCAGCCCGGCACCGACCACGCGGGCATCGCGACGCAGATCGTCGTCGAACGCCAGCTCGATGCGCAGGGCGTCTCGCGGCACGACCTGGGCCGCGACAAGTTCGTCGAAAAAGTCTGGGAGTGGAAGGCGTATTCCGGTTCGACCATCACGCGGCAGATGCGCCGCCTCGGCACCTCGCCGGACTGGACGCGGGAGCGCTTCACGATGGACGCGGGGCTCTCCAGGATCGTCACCGAGACCTTCGTGCGCCTCTACAACGAAGGCCTGATCTACCGCGGCAAGCGGCTGGTGAACTGGGATCCGAAACTGCTCACCGCGGTGTCGGATCTGGAAGTGGTGCAGGAGGAGGAAGACGGCTTCCTCTGGCATATCCGCTACCCGCTCGCGGATGGCTCGGGCCATCTGACGGTCGCCACCACGCGCCCGGAAACCATGCTCGGCGATACCGCCGTCATGGTGCACCCGGAAGACGAGCGCTACGCGCACCTGATCGGCAAGACGGTCAAGCTGCCGCTGACCGAGCGCGAGATCCCGATCATCGCCGACGCCTACGTCGACCGCGAGTTCGGCACCGGCGTCGTCAAGGTCACGCCGGCGCATGACTTCAACGACTATGCGGTCGGGCTGCGGCACAAGTTGCCGATGGTCAGCGTGCTAACTCTGGATGGACGAATTAAGAGCACGAAATCCGACGACTGGAGCAATCAACAGCAGTATCTCGCCGCACGTGCGGACGGAATGACTGTGACGAATGAAATGCTCCTTCAAAAGGACTGGACAGCTCACTGCATCCCCGCGAAATACCAAGACCTCGACCGCTTCGATGCCCGCAAGGCCATCGTCGCCGACCTCGATGCGCTCGGGCTGCTCGAGAAGACCGACAAGCACAAGCTCAAGGTGCCGCGCGGCGACCGCACCCATGCGGTGATCGAGCCGATGCTCACCGACCAGTGGTTCGTCGCGATGACCAAGCCAGGCAAGGATGGCAAGAGCATCACCGCGCAGGCGCTGGAAGTGGTGGCCAGCGGCGAGGTGCGCTTCCACCCCGAGAACTGGGTGAACACCTACAACCAGTGGCTCAACAACATCGTCGATTGGTGCATTTCGCGCCAGTTATGGTGGGGCCACCAGATTCCGGCCTGGTACGACGAGGCCGGCAACGTCTACGTCGCCCACGACGAAGCCGAGGCACGCGCACAGGCTGCGGCCAAGGGCTACAGCGGCGCGATGACGCGCGACCCGGACGTGCTCGACACCTGGTATTCGTCGGCGCTGTGGCCGTTCTCGACGCTGGACTGGACGCCCGAGTGGCCTTCCAAGTCGAACGCTGCGCTCGACTTGTATCTGCCGTCGACCGTGCTGGTCACCGGCTTCGACATCATTTTCTTCTGGGTGGCGCGCATGGTGATGATGACCAAGCACATCACCGGCAAAATCCCGTTCCGCGATGTGTATGTGCACGGCCTGATCCGCGATGCGGAAGGGCAGAAGATGTCCAAGTCCAAGGGCAACGTGCTCGACCCGATCGATCTGATCGACGGCATCGATGTCGAGGCGCTGGTGCAAAAGCGCACCACCGGCCTGATGAACCCGCGCGACGCGGAGAAGATCGAGAAGCGCACCCGCAAGGAGTACCCGAACGGGATTCCCGCCTTCGGCACCGATGCGCTGCGCTTCACCTTCGCCAGCCTCGCTTCGCCCGGCCGCGACATCAAGTTCGACATGCAGCGCTGCGAGGGCTATCGCAATTTCTGCAACAAGCTGTGGAACGCCACGCGCTTCGTGCTGATGAACTGCGAGGGCAAGGATTGCGGCATGCAGACCTGCAATCACGACTGCGGCCCCGAGGGCCCGTTGCACTTCCTGGCGCCCGATCTGTGGATCGTCAACGAACTCCAGCGCGTCGAGGCGGAGGTGGAGAAACACTTCGCCGAATACCGCTTCGACCTCGCCGCCCACGCGATCTATCGCTTCGTCTGGGACGAGTATTGCGACTGGTATGTCGAACTCGCCAAGGTGCAGTTGCAGAGCGGCACCGACGGCCAGCAGCGCGCCACGAGGCGCACGCTGCTGCGCGTGCTCGAAGCGGTGCTGCGCCTGGCGCACCCGCTGATTCCGTTCATCACCGAGGAGCTGTGGCAGACGGTGGCGCCGCTCGCCGAGCGCAAGGTGGCCGAGTCGATCATGCTGGCGCCCTACCCCAGGGCGGATCTGGCCAGGGTGGATGCCAAGGCCGATGCATGGATGGCGCAACTGAAATCGATGATCGATGCCTGCCGCAGCCTGCGCGGCGAAATGCAGATCGGCCCGCAGCAGAAAGTGCCGCTGGTCGCCGCCGGCGCTGCCGCCGCCGTGCAGGGCTTCGCGCCCTACCTGGCGGCGCTGGCCAAGCTGACCGAGGTCACCGCGGTCGGTGACACCTTACCCGATTCGGATGCGCCGGTGCAGATCGTCGGCGATTTCCGGCTGATGCTGAAGATCGAGATCGACGTGGCGGCCGAGCGCGAACGCATCGGCAAGGAAATCGCGCGCCATGAAGGCGAGATCGCCAAGGCGACCGCCAAACTGGGCAACGCGAGTTTCGTCGATCGCGCGCCGCCGGCTGTGGTGGCGCAGGAGCGCGAGCGGCTGGCGAACTTCGAGTCGACACTGGCGAAGCTGCGCGTGCAAGTGGAACGTCTGGGCCGGCCTTCAAACTAGCACCGGCCTGGAAGCCGCACCAGTATTGCCTCTCCGGGCAGGCATGCCCGGAGAGCGCCATTCCATGCGGCTCTCGGGGCAGTGGCTATTTGCGCCGCAGGTAGAACTCGAACTCGTCGCCCTTGCTGTTCTCCGACAGCAGTTCGTTGCCGGTCTGGCGCGCGAAGTGCTGGAAATCCTTCACCGAACCGGGATCGGTGGCGACGATGCGCAGAATCTGCCCGGTTGTCATGGTGGCGAGCGCCTTCTTGGCGCGCAGGATCGGCAGCGGGCAGTTCAGGCCACGGGCGTCGAGTTCCTTGTCGGATTGCATGCTTGCCTCTGCGGGTCGGATTAGGGATTGCGCATTTTACCGGGGCTCGCCGGCGGCGCGCTGCTCTTTCTTCTCCTCGGCCTGGCGCAGCTTGAATTCGCGCAGCCGGGCGTCGATCGCCGACTGCTCGTAGAAGTCGCCGTCGCCGGCCTTTTGCGCGATCTGCAGTTGTTCCACCGCCGCGATCAGGTTGCCCTGCAGTGCATACTGCTCGGCCAGCGCGCGATGCTGGGCCGACTGTCGCCCGGCCGCGGCCAGCGCGCGCGCCTGCAGCTTGTAGAGCTGCGCATCCTGGGTGCGCACCGCCAGTTCGCGGCCGATGATGTCGAGCGCCTCGGGCGCCCGGCCGGCACCCAGCAGCAGGTCGATCTGCTGGTAGAGCAAGGCGCGGTTGACCGGGTAGCGCTTGCGCGCCTCGGCCAGCAGCTTGATCGCACCGGCAGCGTCGTTCTGCGCAGCGCGAATTTCGCCGGCCAGGCTTTCGAGCATCGGCGCGGCGAGTCTGGCGCGCCGCGCTTCGGCCACTTCGCGCTCGGCCGCGGCGAGGTTTTTCGCCCGCACCAGCGCGCGCGCCAGCCCGTAGTGCGCCACCCCGGCGTCCACCGCCTTGTCGCCCAGCCGGCTGCGGGCATCGGTGACCGCTTCGTCGGGCGTGCCGAGTTGCGCGCGCAGCTTGGCGCGCACCAGTTGGAAATCGAGCGAGTCGGGCACCTGCCGGTAGGGCAGATTGCGCACGCGGTTTTCCACGTCGCTGATGCGCTCGGCGGTCAGCGGGTGGGTGTGCAGGTAGGACGGCGCGTTGTTCTCGTACAGCCGCCCCGACTGCTGCAGCCGCTCGAAAAAGCTCGCCATCGCGCGCGCGTCGTAGGCGGCGGCTTCGAGGGTCTGCAGGCCGACGCGGTCGGCCTCGCGCTCGAAATCGCGCGTGTAGCCCAACTGCGATTGCACGACCGCGGCCTGCGAGGCGATCAAGGCGGCCTCGCCCACCTGCGAATTGCCGCGCGAGGCGAGGATGGCGACGATCATGCCGGCCAGCGCAACCAGGGTGTTCTGCCCCTGCTTGGAGACCATGCGCACGATGTGGCGCTGGGTGACGTGCGAAATCTCGTGTGCCAGCACCGCTGCCAGTTCCGATTCGCTGCGCGCGGCAAGGATCAGCCCGCTATGCACGCCGATGAATCCGCCGGGCCAGGCAAACGCGTTGAGCGTGTTGTCGCGCACCGCGAAGAAGTCGAACGCCTGGCGCACGTCCTGACTGACCGCGACCAGCCGGCCGCCGATCAGGTTGAGGTAATCCTCGACCTCCGGGTCGCCGAGATACGCCGGATCGCGCCAGCGCATTTCGCGCATGAACGATTCGCCGACCCGGCGCTCGGCCGCGGGCGAGATCTCGGCCTGCGCCGACTCGCCCAAATCCGGCAGGCCATCGGCCGCAGCCGGCGGCAGGAAGGCAAGGCACAGCACCAGTGCGCTAACGCGGTGTTTCACGATGTTATGATTTACCTTCGGTCATTTCGTTCAAGTACCCTGCCTGGTTTGCCCTTCGGCGATGGTGTCCGGTTGCTGTCAGAATTCGATCGCGCGCTGGCGCACGCCATGATAAGCCCAAGGATGAACATGCGGTCCTGCCATGTCTCTACCCACGTTATTGCTGGTTGAAGATTCGCCCGAAGACGCGGCGCTGATCAGCGCGGCGCTGCGCCGCTCGCTCTCCGCCAACCCGATCGAGGTGTGCGACAGCGGCGAGGCGGCGCTCGATTTCCTGCACGCGCGCGGCGAGTATTCGCACCGTCCGGCGCACGAATTGCCCGCGCTGATCCTGCTCGATCTGAACCTGCCGCGCATGAGCGGCTTCGACGTGCTGCGCGAACTGCGCAAGTCGCCGCGCACGCGGCTGCTGCCGGTGATCGTGCTGTCGGCTTCGGTGGAACGGGTCGATGTCACGCTCGCCTGCGAACTGGGCGCCAACAGCTATGTGCGCAAGTCGCTCGACTATGTGCGCCTGGCGGAGAACCTCGACCTGCTGGCGCGCTACTGGCTCGGGCTGAACATCGCGCCGGTATCCAGCCCGCGCCTGGTGCTGCAATGAACGGTTTCACCCATTTCGACGCGCACGGCCAGGCGCATATGGTGGACGTGGCCGACAAGCCCGACACCCGGCGCATCGCGCGTGCCGCCGGCCGCATCGTCATGCTGCCGGCGACGCTCGCCACGATCCGCCAGGGCGACGCGAAAAAGGGCGACGTGCTGGGGGTCGCGCGCATCGCGGCGATCCAGGCATCCAAACGCACGGCGGACCTGATCCCGCTGTGCCACCCGATCGCGCTGACACGGGTGGCCTGCGAGTTCGCCATCGACGCAGCGGCCAACGCCATCGACTGCGAAGTCACCGCCGAAACCGTCGGCCCCACCGGCGTGGAAATGGAGGCGCTGACCGCGGTCTCCGTCGCCCTGCTGACCATCTACGACATGTGCAAGGCAGTCGATCGGGGGATGCGGATCGAGAATGTGCGGCTGGTGGAAAAGGCGGGCGGAAATTCCGGGCACTGGATCGGACGATAGCAGCCAACCCGCGCGCGGCGCGGTCCCCGGTCATTTCACCGATCAACCCGCAACGGCCGTAAATCCTTGACCCGACTGCCGCACTGCGGTGGATTCGGCACAACCAGGCTGACGATTGACCTGAAATCGTCCGTTGGTTAAACTTGACGTCCATAGTTTAACGTCGGTGGTTGAACATGCAAACGGTTCGTACCTTGGCCAAGGGCCAAGTCGTCATTCCAGCTTCGCTTCGCAAGCAATTGTCCATTGAAGTCGGTGACATGCTCGAAGTCTCGATGGTCGATGGCCATATCGAGCTGCGGCCCTTGCCGGCCGATCCGATCGCTGCGTTTTGTGGTTCGCTGCAAGGCGGCACAAGCCTTGCCGAGCGCCTGACGGAGGAACATCGCCAGGAAATCGAACGCGATGGCAGACGTTAAACCCGGCTATGTACTGAATGCCTGTGCACTGTTGCGGCTGGCGCAGGCCGAGCCCGGCAGCGAGATCGTCCGCAACCTTCTGTACGCCGCACGGCGAGGCGAAGCGGAACTGTTGATGCACCAGATGAACCTCGGCGAAGTTGTCTATTGCATCGGCAAAGTGCATGGTTGGAGCACGGCCGAGCGCAAACGCGGAGAAATCGCCCTGTTGCCGATTCGCATCGTGCCGTTCGACGACCGGCTTTTCTGGCAGGCGGTTGAACTGAAGGCGGCTTTCGCGATTTCCTACGCGGACGCCTTTGCCGCAGCCCTGGCGATTGCGCTCGATGCCACGCTCGTATCGACCGACAGCGAATTCGCCTCGCTAGGCTCGCGAATCAAACGGCTGGCAGGTTGATAGCCGCAAGTGCTCGCTCCTGCGGATCTGCGCGTCCGCAATGGACCGCTGGAGAAATCCGATTGTCTTCACCTTCGTCGCCAACGGCGGAAATCTGCGCGTGCCTTGAATCCGTCTGCGCCAGGATGGCGCCCCTGCTGCGCGGATTCGTGTCATGGAACTGTCGATGCCCATGGCACGATCCAATATCGAAATAGTTCAGCGCCGCGACTTCACGGATCGCGCGCCCCTTTTTCCCTGCCGCCTCCGTCTCGACTGGCGCACCCTCGAGTTTCGGCCGCCCGAGCGGCCTTGCATAACGTCTTGCCCGGTCGGCTCGTCGATCCTGGCCTAAGGAAACGCTGAACAAGTAACCGCAAATGGCGCCGATGAACGCAAACGAGACGAAATCGATTCGAGAATGGAAACCCCATCGGATAAGCACCAATTTGTGAGTCAGAAAGCGGAGAATTTCCCCGCTTGCTGCTCTCGCCGGACGCACCTGTCCTGTCAGAGGTCGTCCCCACTTGCAGACATTGAGCATCGCCAACATGGCGAAAGCCCGGTTGGCGTTCTTGGCCAAGCCGCGATAGCGAACCTTGGCAAAGCCCCACAGGCGCTTCAGGGTCAGGAACGGATGCTCGACCTTGGAGCGCACAGCGGACTTGCGCCGATTCGCTGCCTTGTCCGCCTCGCTCAGCGGACGGTTCTTGTAGCCGCGTTGGTTGGTGAAGTCCTTGGCCCTCGGCGCTATCTCCTTGAGCCGTTGCCGCTGGGCTTTGCCCCGATAGGCGCTATCACCGTAGAAGCGGGTTTCCTCGCCATGGAGCAGGTTGGCCACTTCGTGGCTGTCATGGATATTGGCAGCGGTGACGCTGGCGCTATGGACCAGCCCGCTCTGACTGTCCGCTCCGATGTGCAGCTTCATGCCGAAGTACCATTGGTTGCCTTTCTTGGTCTGGTGCATCTCGGGGTCACGGCTCTTGTCCCGGTTCTTCACCGAGGGCGGGGCGGCGATCAGCGTGGCATCGACAATCGTGCCGCCCGAG
>WBZS01001293.1_pt1 | contig 20655 bp, 17 predicted proteins | sample 5204201 | NCBI WGS metagenome assembly WBZS01 (sample SAMN12344357, study PRJNA552823) | activated sludge metagenome | biome: Activated sludge suspended growth; feature: Nitrification reactor; material: Wastewater; isolation source: activated sludge from nitrification reactor of wastewater...
GGCTCCGGCCAAGAAGGCGGCGGCGCCCGCGAAGGCTGCTCCGGCCAAGAAGGTTCCCGTCAAGAAGGCTGCTCCGGCCAAGAAGGCATCGGCGCCCGCGAAGGCGGTGCCGGCGAAGAAGTCCGCGCCGAAGGCCACTTCGTGAACGCTGAGTCCACCCCGGTCGCCGGGTCGACCTCGAGTGACCCGGCGAACGCCACGCACGACGACGCACCGTCGCAGACGGGTGACCTGGTGATCGACGCCGCACTGACCGACCTGGGGAGCACCGCCCCCGGAGACCTCGACGGACTGATCGTCGCCGGGGAAAGGGTCCAGTCGACCCTGCAGGCTCGTCTGGCCGACCTCGGGAGCTGACCATCAGTCGACTCGACGTCGAACTCGTGCGCCGCGGCCTCGCCCGTTCCCGGGCGCAGGCCGCGGCTCTCGTGCGCAGCGGCGCGGTGAGCGTGGACGGGCGGGCGAGCCGCAAGCCGGCCGAGCTGGTCGCCGACACGGCGACGGTCACGCTGCAGACCGGGGCCGCCAGCCCGTGGGTCAATCGCGGGGCCGAGAAGTTGGCCCATGCCCTCGAGACATGGCCGTTGTCGGTGCGCGGAAGGCGCTGCCTGGACATCGGGGCGTCCACCGGCGGCTTCACCGACGTCCTGCTCGCGGCCGGCGCCGAGCGCGTCGTGGCCCTCGACGTGGGACACGGGCAGTTGCATCCACGCCTCGCCGCGGATCCCCGGGTCACGAACGTCGAGGGCCGCTCGATCCGTGGCTGCGCGCCGGCCGACCTCGGCGGGACGTTCGACGCGGTCGTGGCGGACCTCTCCTTCATCTCCCTGAGCCTGGTCGTCGGCACGATCGCGACGATGCTGTCGCCACCCGCCGCCGATCACCAGCCGTGGGTCGTCATGCTCGTCAAACCACAGTTCGAGGTGGGTCGTGAACGCCTCGGCAAGAACGGCATCGTCACCAACCCCACGGCCCGGGCCGATGCGCTGCGCGCCGTGGTCGCCGAGGCCACGTCGGCAGGTCTGCATGTCCACGGGCTCGAACGAAGCCCGCTGACCGGAGCCCATGGCAACGTCGAGTACCTGCTGTGGGTGCAGTCAGACCGATCAGCGAGGATGGACCCCGACCAGGTGGCGGAACGGATCCTCGAGCTCACCACCGACGACCCCGAGGAGGCCCGGTGACCGCGACGGATCGTCGGATGTTGCTGCTGGTGCATCCCACGCGGCACGACGCCCACCTGCTCGCCGCCGACGTGGCCGTGCGTCTGGCCGCCGCGGGCGTCACGCCGGTTGCCCTCGCCTCGGACATCCACGGCACCGGGCTGGCCGACTGCGAACCGTTGGTGATGGCCGATCCGGCCGACCCCGCGCAGGGCTGCGAGCTCGTCGTCATCCTCGGCGGTGACGGCACCATCCTGCGCGGTGCCGAACTCTCACGCGGATCGGAGGCGCCCCTGCTGGGGGTCAATCTCGGTCACGTGGGGTTCCTCGCCGAAGCCGAGCGTGAGACTCTCGGCGTCACGGTCGACCGACTGGTCGCCCGCGACTATCACGTGGAGGAGCGGCTCACGCTCGAGGTCACCGCCACCCATGACGGCTCGGAGGTCTTCCGGTCCTGGGCGCTGAACGAGGTCACCGTCGAGAAGGCCTCCCGTGAGCGGATGATCGAGCTCACCGTCGAGATCGACGGTCGCCCCCTGTCGACGTGGGGGTGTGACGGCCTGGTCATGGCGACCCCGACCGGATCGACCGCCTATGCGTTCTCGGCTGGCGGCCCGGTGGTCTGGCCCGACGTCGAGGCATTGCTGCTCGTCCCGATCTCAGCGCACGCCCTGTTCGCCCGCCCGGTCGTCGTGGGGCCCTCGTCGCGACTGGCCGTCGAGCTCGTGCCGCACACCGACGGTGCCGCGGTGTTGTGGTGCGATGGTCGTCGCGCGATCGACCTGCCGGCCTGCGCCCGGATCCAGGTCCAGCGATCGGCGCTCCCGGTGCGCTTGGCCCGATTGAGCAGTGCACCCTTCACCGACCGTCTCGTCGAGAAGTTCGACCTATCGATCCACGGCTGGCGCGGCGCCGGGCGACGGGCCTGATGCTCAGCGAAATCCGGATCCGGGACCTGGGCGTCATCGAGGAGGCGATCCTCGAGATCGGGCCCGGACTGACCGTGCTCACCGGAGAGACCGGGGCCGGCAAGACGATGATCGTCACGGCCCTGGGCCTGTTGTTGGGGACCCGCGCCGACAGCTCGTTGGTGCGCAACGGTGCTCGACGGACCAGCGTCGAGGGACTCGTGCAGCTGGGACCAACCCACCCGGCACGCCGACGAGCCGCCGAGGCCGGCGCCGACGAGGACGACCCCGACCTCGTCCTCGTGCGCACCGTCGGTGCCGACGGGCGCTCCCGGGCGCACGTCGGAGGGCACGCCGCACCGATCGGGCTCCTCGCCGAGCTGGGTGAGCTGCTCGTCGCCGTCCACGGCCAGGCCGACCAGTGGCGGCTGCGCCGACCGGAGCAGCACCGGGACCTGCTCGACCGCTTCGGAGGGGAGGAGATCGACAGCCTCCGCACGGCATACGGGGAGGCGTATGACGGCCACCGCACGGCTGCCGCGGAACTGCGCGAGCTGACCGAGCACGCCCTGGAGCGGGCCCGTGAGGCCGAGGCCCTCACGGCGGCCCTCGAGCGGATCGAGAGACTTGATCCGGCTCCCGGCGAGGACCTGACGCTCGCCGTCGAGGCTGAGCGTCTGGGTCACCTGGAGGAACTGCGCGCCTCGGCCGGCCAGGCCGCCGAGTTGCTCGCCGGCTCCGAGGACGCCGGCGGTCGCGACGAGCCGGGGATCCTCGGGGCGCTGGCCCGGGTGCGGGCCGTCCTCGACCGGGGCAGCGACAACGATCCGCAGCTGGCCGGGCTGGCGGCCCGAGCCACCGAGCTGTCCCATCTGATCGCCGACCTCTCCTCAGACGTCACCCACTACCTCGCGGACCTCGACGTGGATCCCGCGCGGCTGGAGACGGTGCAGCAGCGGCGCGCCGCCCTCGCGGAGGTCACCCGGCTCTACGGCCCGACGGTCGACGACGTGCTCACCTGGGGTGCGACGGCCGCCCAGCGGCTGGGCTCGCTGCTGGGCGACGACGACCGCCTGACCGGACTCGGACTTCAGGTCGATCAGTGGGCGACCCGGCTCGAGGGGCTGGCCGTCGAACTCACCAGGGTCCGCACCTTGACTGCTCGGCGTCTCACCGCCGCCATCGGGTCCGAACTCGCCGCGCTCGGGACGCCGGGATCACGGGTCGACGTGGCCGTGAAGCGCCGGCAGAGGCTCGGGCCCGCGGGGGCCGATGACGTCGAGATCGGGTGGGCCCCCAACAGCGGCACCGAGCTGAGGTCCGTGTCCCGGGCGGCCTCGGGTGGGGAGTTGTCGCGGATCATGCTGGCGATCGAGGTCGCCACCGCCGAAGGGTCCGACGGACCCCCGACGTTCGTCTTCGACGAGGTGGATGCCGGGGTCGGCGGCCGCGCGGCCCTGTCCGTGGGTGCTCGACTGGCGGCCCTCGCCGAGCACTCCCAGGTGATCGTCGTGACGCACCTGGCCCAGGTCGCCGCGCATGCCGACCACCACCTCGTGATCCACAAGGCGGACGACGGCCAGGTGACCCGGAGCGGGGTCACCCGGGTCGAGGGCGAGGAACGGGTCCGGGAGCTCGCCCGGATGCTTGCGGGCACCGATTCGGTCGCGGCCCTGGATCATGCGCGCGACCTGCTGGGTCAGGTCGGCAGAGCGCCCACCCGCTGACGTGCCAAAATGGTGCGGATGCCGCTGCGACTCCGCCCATTTCGCAACCGCGATGCCGACTACCCCGGCATCAGCGGGGTCGTCAGGGTGGACCGGCGCACCAAGGACCTCACGAAGCGACTGCGGCCCGGGGAGATCGCGGTCATCGACCACATCGACCTGGACCGGGTGAGCGCCGAGGCGCTGGTCGCCTGTCGGCCCCGTGCCGTGGTCAATGCCTCGCCCTCGATCAGCGGTCGCTACCCGAACATGGGGCCCGAGATCCTCATCGAGGCGGGCATCCCGGTCCTCGACGCCGTCGGGGAGGGCATCATGGACGCCCTGTCCGACGGGGACTCGGTGCATCTCAACGAAGGAGCGCTGCACCGGGGGGACGACGTCCTCGGGCGGGGCGCCATGCTCGACGAGGCGGGCGTGGCGCAGGCCATGCAGGAGGCTCGAGCCGGGCTGTCGGCGCAATTGGAGTCCTTCGCCGCGAACACCATGGACTACCTGGTCAAGGAGCGGGAGCTGCTGATCGACGGCGTCGGGGTGCCCGACGTCATCACCCAGTTCGAGGGCCGGCACGCCCTGATCGTGGTCCGCGGATACCACTACAAGCAGGACCTCCAGATCCTTCGGCACTACATCCGCGAGTACAAGCCGATCCTCATCGGGGTCGACGGAGGCGCGGACGCGCTGCTCGAGGCGCGACTGACCCCGCACATGATCGTGGGGGACATGGACTCGGTGTCCGACGGGGCCCTCACGTGTGGGGCCGAGATCGTCGTGCACGCCTACCGCGATGGCCGGGCCCCCGGCCTCGAGCGGGTCGAGGCGCTCGGTGTGGAACCGGTCGTCTTCCCGGCGACCGGCACGAGCGAGGACGTCGCGATGCTCCTGGCGGACGACAAGGGGGCCACCCTGATCGTGGCGGTGGGCACGCACGCCACCCTCGTGGAGTTCCTCGACAAGGGTCGGGCGGGGATGGCCAGCACCTTCCTCACCCGGCTGCGCGTGGGCAGCAAATTGATCGACGCCAAGGGTGTGAGCCGGCTCTATCGGAGCCGGATCAGTGGGTGGTGGCTCCTGCTCATGCTGGTCGTCGGGCTCTTCGCCCTGGGTGCCGCGATGGCCGCCACCGAGGGGGGCCGGGCCATGCTCCAGGTCCTCGCGGCCCGATTCGACGACCTCTGGTCCCTGATCTGGGGAGTGTTTCCATGATCGACTTCCGATACCACCTCGTCTCGATCGTCTCGATCTTCATGGCGCTCGCCGTGGGGATCGTCCTGGGCGCGGGCCCCCTCCAGGGGCAGATCGGCGACACGCTCACCTCCGAGATCACGCAGTTGCGCACGGACAAGCAAGCCCTTCGCGGCGAGGTCTCCGACCTCAACAAGGCCCTCGCCACCGCGACGTCCTACGACACGGCCACCTTGCGCCGCGTCGTCACCGGCACCCTCACCGGGCGGGCGGTGGCCATCGTGGAGCTGCCCGGCGCCGACGCCGACGAGGTGCGGGCGATCGGGGAAACGGTCGTCGCTGCCGGTGGCACGGTCGCCTCGACGACGCGGGTGCTGGATGCGTGGGTCTCGACGGACCCCAAGGTGGTGACGAGCCGGACCGACGTCGCGGACAAGCTGGCCGTCTCCCTCCGGGTGACGCCGAGCGCCGCGGGCGCCAGCCCCTCGACCCTGGACAAGGTGCTGGCCGCCGCGCTGGTGCCGACGTCCGCCTCGATCCCCGGCACCGAGGTCACCCGCGCCGCGTTGACCGACCTCGTGGGCGCCAAGTTGATCGAGGGCGCCCCGCAGGACACGAACCCTGCCCAGTTCGTCGTCGTCGTCACGGCACCGTTGGCCGGCGTGGCCGCGGAGACGACCGCCGCGGCCGATGCCTGGATGCAGATGATCGCCGCGCTCGAGGCCGCCTCGGCGGCGACCGTGGCGACCATCTCGGCGGGCGCTGCGTTGGGGGATCAGGAGACCTCCGTGGTCCGGGTGCTCCGCAAGAACCCCGGTGTCGCCAAGGCGGTGTCGACGGTGGACGACGCGGGCAGCCCGGCGGGTCTGGCGAGCATCGTCCTCGGCCTGGTCGCCCTGGAGACCGGCGCCGTCGGACACTACGGGACCGACGAGGGCGCGAGCGCCGCCTTCGCTCCGGTTCCCGTGCCGTGACCGCCCGCCGACTGGCCGCGGCACTGAGTGCGGGGGCCACCAGCGCCGCCGCGTATGCCGTCGGCCGGGCGCTCCCCGATTCCTCTCGGCGGCCGTGGGCGCGAACCAACCACGCCGGTCGCCCGGTCACCCTCCTGGAAGGCCCGGCCCACGTCGTGGGACTGGCGGCTGGAGCGTGGATCGGGGGGGCCGGTGTGGCCCCCGTCATCGCGGCCCTGGGTGCGGGTGCGCTCGGCGCCCTGGACGACCTGACCGGGGACACGGGTGCGAAGGGTCTGCGCGGCCACCTGCGGGCCGCCCGAGCGGGCCGGGTCACGACCGGGCTGGTCAAGGTGGTGGGGCTGGGTGCTCTGGGGGTGGTCGTCGCCTGGGCCCAGGACGGCCAGCGGGGCGAGGCCCGGAACGCCAGGGCCCCCCACGCGAGCCATCGAGCGGGCGGCACCCGCGGCCTCGTCGAGCGGACGGGTGATGCGCTTCTCGGCGGCGCGGTGGTTGCCGGGACCGCCAACCTGGTGAACCTCTTCGACCTCCGGCCGGGGCGCGCCCTGAAGGTCGCCGTCATCATCGGAGCGCCGATGGCGCTCGCCGGTGGCGCCGGAGCCACGGCCGCCGCGGCTGCGGTCGGTGCCTGCGTGGGTTCGTCGCCCGCCGACCTGCGCGGGGAGGCCATGTTGGGGGACACCGGCGCGAACGCCCTCGGAGCCGTGCTCGGCTCGGCCCTCATCGCGCCCCGGTCCCGCACCCGACGGGTCATTGCGCTGGCCGTCGTGTCCGGACTCACGTTGCTCTCGGAGCGGGTGTCGTTCACGTCGATCATCGAGTCCACCCCCGGGCTGCGTGCCCTCGATGCGTGGGGTCGGCCACGCCGATGAGGGATCGCGTGGCTCACAGCGTCGTGGGCGCCGCCGGCGTGATCGCCGCCCTCACGCTGCTCTCGCGGGTCGTGGGCTTCGGCCGCTACCTCGTGTTCGCCGAGTCGGTCCGCTCGGGTGGGGTCGGCGGCATCTACAACGCCGTCAACGCGATCCCCAACGTCCTCTACGAGGTCGCGGCAGGGGGCGTCCTCGCGGCGGTCGCCGTTCCCCTCATCGGCGCCGCCCTGGGTGCCGCTCGCCTCGAGGAGGCGCATCACGTCGCGTCGGTCCTGTTCACGTGGACCCTGACCGTGCTTGTGCCGATCGCCCTCGTGGTCCTGCTCGCCGCCCCCTGGTTGGCCGCCTTCGTCGTGCCCGACACGGTGCCCGGGGGGCGCGAGGTGGGCACGACGCTGCTGAGGATCTTCGCGGTGCAGATCCCGCTCTACGGGGCCGGTATCGTGCTCTCCGGGGTGCTCCAGGCCCATCGCCGTTTCGTCGCCGTCGCGGCGGCTCCACTGCTCTCCAGTGTGGTCGTCGTCGCGACCTACCTCGGCTACGGCGCCCTCGCCACGGGTCGCACGGATCCGACCGCGGTCCCCGCGCGGGCCATCGAAGTGCTCGGTTGGGGGACCACGGCCGGAGTCGTGGCCCTGAGCGTGCCGCTGCTGGGGCCGGCCCTGCGCACCGGATGGCGCCCCCGCGTCGCCCTTCGACTCGACGGGGGCGTTGGGCGCCGACTCGCCCAGCTGGCCACGGCGGGGGTGATCGCCCTGGCGGCCCAACAACTCGCGACCGTCGTCATCGTCCGGCTGAGTCGGACCACCGGTGACCCGGGCACCTTCACCGTCTACGGCTACCTGCAGGCCGTCTATGTCCTCCCGTATGCCGTGCTGGCCGTCCCGGTGGCGATGAGCGTCTTCCCGTCCTTGGCCCAGGCCAGCGGTGCGACCCGGGACGCCGCACCCCTGCTCGCGCGCGCCCTGAGGGCGGTCGTGACCTTGACCGGGGTGGCCGTCGGGTCGCTGATGGCCGTCGCGGGCCCGGTCGGAGCCTTCTTCACGGCGCTCGACGCCCGACGTGGGGGGGCGCCGAGCACCGAGGCACTGGCCGCGCTGCCGCAGGCGTTGACGAGCTGGGCCCCGGGACTGGTCGGGTTCTCGGTGTCGGCCGTGCTGGTGAGGGCGCTCTACGTGCGGGGGCGGCCGATCGCGGCCGCCTTGGCCGTCGCCGCCGGCTGGCTCATCTCGGCGCTCGGGCCCCTGGTGCAGCTCTCTGCGGACAGCGGCGCCACCTCGACACTGCGGACCCTGGGGTTGTGGTCGAGCGCCGGGATGACGGTGGCCGCCGTGCTCCTGCTCGTCCTCGTCCGTCGGTCCTGGGGGTCCGGCGCCACCGTGGGCCTGCTCCGCAGCGGCGGAGCGAGCGTGGTCGCGGCCGCGGGAGCCCTGTTGTGCGGCGACCTGGTCGCTCGGAGCACCCACTGGGGCCTGGCAGGGGGCCGGCTCGGGTCGGCTGTCCTCGAGGGCGCCGTGACCGGCGCGGTGGCCGCCGGTGCCGGACTGGCGGTCCTCCTCGTGGCGGACCGGGGAACGCTGGCGGACGCGGTGCGACGGGGCCGCGCGGCACGGGGGGAGTCGAGGCCGTGAGGATCCTGCTGGTGGTGGGCACGAGCAGCGGCGGTGTCGGCCGGCACGTGCATGACCTGGTCATCGGATTGACCGGCCGCGGGGATGCCGTGGTGGTGGCGGGGCCCACCTCGACCCTGACCCACTTCGACTACGCCGGGGCCGGCGCGCGCACGGTCGCCCTGACGGTCAGCGATCGCCCCGATCCTCGCCGCGACGCCGGTGCCGTCCGAACGGTGGCCGGCCTCGCCCGCGACGTCGATGTCGTTCATGCCCATGGGGTCCGGGTCGGCGCCCTGGCCGCGCTCGCCCTGGGGCGCGGTGCCACCCCCCTGGTGGTCACCCTGCACAATGCGGCCCCACCGTCGCGGGTCGGCTCCGCCATCCATCGCGCCCTTGAACTGCTCGTCGCCCGGCGCGCCGACCTCGTCCTGGGCGTGTCCTCCGACCTCGTGGCCGGGATCCGACGTGCCGGGGCTCGACGAGCTGACCTCGCGGTGGTCCCCGCGGCCACGCCGCCACCGATCGGGGCCGATCGCTTCACGGTCCGCACGTCGCTCGGCGTCGACCCCGGCGTGGCGCTGCTGGTCACGGTGGCCCGGCTGGCCCCGCAGAAGGACTTGGGCCTGCTCCTCGACGCGGTGGCCCGGTTGGTCGAGCGTCCCGGGCCCGTGCGCGTGCTCGCCGTGGTCGCCGGGGAGGGGCCGGAGCGGGCGGGTCTCCAACGGCGGATCACCGACGAGCGGCTCCCGGTCCGCCTGCTCGGCCACCGCACCGACGTCGCCGACCTGATGGCCGCCGCCGACGTCGTCGTCTCGACGGCCCGGTGGGAAGGCCAACCCGTCGCCCTGCAGGAGGCGCTCCACCTGGGCTGCGCCATCGTGGCGACCGATGCCGGCGGGACCAGCGACGTGGTCGGCGACGGGGCGATCCTGGTGCCCACCGGGGACGCTGCGTCGATGGCATCGGCCCTGGCCGACGTGCTGAGCCACGGCGGCGTCCGCGACGACCTGCGCTCCAAGGCGATCCACCGAGCCGGTGAACTGCCCACCCGGCAGGACGCGATCACCGCCGCGCGCGCGGCATACGACTCGGTCCTGAGGTGACGCCCGGTCGCTCGGGATCGCCACGCGTGTCACCCCGTGCGTCGCGAACCGCGGCCCGCTCGCGATGACGTAGGGTGGGGGTCCGTGGTGCTGCAGACGAAACAGATCTTCGTGACCGGAGGCGTCGCCTCATCACTGGGCAAGGGCCTCACCGCCAGTTCCCTCGGACACCTGCTCCGAGCGCGTGGGCTGAGGGTGACGATGCAGAAGCTCGACCCCTACCTCAACGTCGATCCGGGCACCATGAACCCGTTCGAGCACGGGGAGGTCTTCGTCACCGAGGACGGGGCCGAGACCGACCTCGACATCGGGCACTACGAACGATTCCTCGGCGTCAACCTCCACGGCAGCGCCAACGTGACGACCGGCCAGGTCTACAAGCGGGTCATCGACCGTGAGCGCCGTGGGGAGTACCTGGGGCAGACCGTGCAGGTCATCCCGCACATCACGAACGAGCTCAAGGAGCGGATGCGGGCCGAGGCGGCCGGGTCACCGGGGGTGCGGGACGAGGACGCCCCCGACCTGATCATCACCGAGATCGGTGGCACGGTCGGCGACATCGAGTCGCTGCCGTTCCTCGAGGCCGCGCGCCAGGTGCGACACGACCTGGGCCGGGACAGTGTCTTCTTCCTGCACGTCTCGCTCGTGCCCTACCTGGCCCCGAGCGGGGAGTTGAAGACCAAGCCGACCCAGCACTCGGTGGCGGCACTGCGCCAGGTGGGTATCCAGCCCGACGCCCTCGTGCTGCGCGCGGACCGCCCGATCCCGGACGGCATCAAGCGCAAGATCTCGCTGATGTGCGACGTCGACACCGAGGCGGTCGCCGCGGCCGTCGACGCCCCGAGCATCTACGACATCCCCAAGGTCATCCACCGCGAGGGTCTGGACGCGTACGTGATCCGGCGCCTGGGCCTGACCTTCCGTGACGTCGACTGGACCGACTGGGACCTGCTCCTCGACCGGGTGCACCGGCCCGAGCACGAGGTCGAGGTGGCCCTCGTCGGCAAGTACATCGACCTGCCCGACGCCTACCTGTCGGTGACCGAGGCGCTGCGCGCGGGCGGCTTCCACCACGACGCGAAGGTCAGGATCCGCTGGGTGGCCTCCGACACGTGCGCGACCGAGGCCGGCGCGGCCAAGGCCCTCGGCGGCGTCGATGCGATCCTCGTCCCCGGTGGCTTCGGGGTCCGCGGGATCGAGGGCAAGTTGGGTGCGCTGCGCTGGGCCCGCGAGCGGCGGGTGCCCACCCTGGGCATCTGCCTGGGGCTGCAGTGCATGGTCATCGAGTACGCCCGGACCGTCTGTGGCATCGAGGGGGCGAGTTCGACCGAGTTCGACCCGCAGACCCCGGCCCCGGTGATCTCGACGATGGAGGAGCAGAAGGCCTTCGTCGAGGGCGCCGGTGACCTCGGCGGCACGATGCGGCTCGGCACCCAGCGGGCGCACCTGCTGCCGGGTTCCGTCGTCGCGCAGGCATATGACGCGACCGAGGTCGACGAGCGACACCGGCATCGGTATGAGGTGAACGACGCCTACCGTGCCCAGCTCGAGGACGGCGGGCTCGTCGTCTCGGGGACCCACCCGGACCTGGGGCTGGTCGAGTTCGTCGAGCTCCCCAGGGACGTCCACCCGTACTACGTGTCCACCCAGGCGCACCCCGAGTTCAAGTCGCGCCCCACCCAGGCGCACCCGCTCTTCGCCGGACTGATCGGTGCCGCCCTCGACGAGCAGCGGGCCTCGCGGCTGGTCGAGGTCGACCGGCCCCGAGGTCACGACGGTGCCTGAGGCGCCCCTGGTCGATCGCCGCGAGCCGGCGGCCGTGGGCGCCTCCGAGGTCGTCTTCGAGGGTCGGGTCTGGGACGTGCGCCGCGATCGGGTGTCGTTGCCCACCGGGGACGTGGTCCGCGAGTACGTCGTGCATCCGGGTGCCGTGGCCATCGTCGCCCTCGACGACGGGGACCGGGTGTTCCTCATCCAGCAGTACCGGCACCCGATCGGGACGTACGAGTGGGAGTTGCCGGCCGGTCTGCTCGACGTCCAGGGCGAGCCGCCGGTGACGTGTGCCCAGCGGGAACTCCATGAGGAGGCCGACCTCGTGGCCGGTCGCTGGCACCATCTGCTGACCTACCACTCCTCGCCGGGGGGGATGAACGAGGTGTTGCACCTCTTCCTCGCCCGGGACCTGCATCCGGTGCCCGCGGCCGAGCGTCACGAGCGCACGGACGAGGAGGCGGGTATGCCGACCCGCTGGATTCCGTTGTCCCAGTTGCGTGATCACGTCCTCGCCGGTGCGGTGGGCAACGCGGCCCTGATCATCGGGACCCTCGTCACGGTGGCTGCTCACGCGGACGGGTTCGCCCGCCTGGGGCCGATCGAGGGCTGATCCGGGGGGCCGCTGTTGTGCCGGATGGGAGGGCACGGAAGGATCGGGGGTGAGTCCCGCAGGTGGTCCAGGAGGTTCGATGGTCAAGAAGAAGCAGATCGTCCCCGAGGGTGCCGACGACATCGGCTGGGTGGATCCGGTCGAGCAGTTGCCGTCGATCCACACCAAGACCGGTCGGGTGCGCAAGGACGCCTACGAGGCCGAGATGGAGCGACTCCAGGAGCAGTTGGTGCTGCTGCAGTACTGGATCCAGAAGAAGGGCCTCAAGGTCGTCGTCCTCTTCGAGGGGCGCGGGTCCGCGGGCAAGGGCGGCGTCATCAAGCGGATCACCGAGCGCACCTCGCCACGGACCGTGCGGGTGGCCGCCCTGCCGACGCCCACGGAGCGCCAGAAGACCCAGTGGTACTTCCAGCGCTACGTCGAGCACCTGCCCGCCAGCGGGGAGATGGTCCTCTTCGACCGGTCCTGGTACAACCGCTCGAACGTCGAGTGGGTCATGGGCTTCTGCACCCCCGAGGAGCACGAGGAGTTCCTGCGCTCCTGCCCGGAATTCGAGCGGATGCTCGTGCGCAGCGGGATCATCCTCATCAAGTACTGGTTCTCGGTGAGTTTCGATGAGCAACGCAAGCGGTTCGAGGCGCGCAATGCCGAGCCGCTCAAACGCTGGAAGCTCTCGGACATGGACCTCGCCGAGCACCAGTACTACGTGAAGTACTCGATGGCCAAGGACATCACCTTCCAGTACACCGACATCAAGCAGGCGCCGTGGTACGTCGTGCCCTCGGACGACAAGCGGGCCGCCCGCCTCAACTGTGTCTCGCACCTGCTCTCCCAGTTCCCCTACGAGGACGTCGCGCCCGAGGTGGTGGAGCTCCCAGACATGGAGAACATCCACTACGTCCGCCCGCCGATGCACGAGCAGACCTTCGTCCCGCAGCAGTTCTGAAGCGGCCGGGCGGGACCGAGTCGCCTTCGGGCGGGCCGGAGGATTCGTATGCCGTGCGCTCGGGTTCGTAGACTGGGCCCCGTTCGCCGTGGCGCGTCCCGCGTGAGGTGAGCACCCGGCATACGCCGTCTTCGACAGCGCCCAGACGTCACCGACGCAAAGGAAACGATCCACCGTGCTCCGCACCCACGAGGCCGGCACCCTGCGTGCCGCCGACACCGGCTCCACCGTGACCCTCACCGGTTGGGTGGCCAAGCGGCGCGATCACGGCGGGGTGGCGTTCATCGACCTGCGCGACGCCAGCGGCATCGTCCAGGTCGTCGCCCGCGACGAGGTGCTCACCGGGGCGGCCCACGACCTGCGCGGCGAGTTCGTCGTCAAGGTCGTCGGGGAGGTGACCGCGCGGGAGGAGCGCAACGTGAACCCCGACCTGCCCACCGGGCAGGTGGAGGTCGTCGCGGCCGCCATCGAGGTGCTCAACCCGAGCGCCCCGCTGCCCTTCCAGATCGACGAACGGGTCAGCGTCGGTGAGGAGGCGCGCCTGAAGTACCGCTACCTCGACCTGCGGCGCCCCGGCGCGCACAACGCCGGCCACGGGCTGCGATTGCGCTCCAGGGTGAGCGCGGCCGCGCGAAAGGTGTTGGGGGAGAGGGACTTCGTCGAGATCGAGACCCCGACCCTGACCCGCTCCACCCCCGAGGGTGCCCGTGACTTCCTCGTCCCGGCGCGCCTGGCCCCGGGGTCGTGGTACGCGTTGCCGCAGAGCCCGCAGTTGTTCAAGCAGCTCCTCATGGTGGCCGGGATGGAGCGCTACTACCAGATCGCCCGCTGCTATCGCGACGAGGACTTCCGTGCCGACCGGCAGCCGGAATTCACCCAGCTCGACATCGAGATGAGCTTCGTCGAGCAGGACGACGTCCTTGAGGTCGGCGAGGCCGTGATCCGCGAGATCTGGAGCCTCATCGGGGTCGACCTGCAGCCGCCGTTCCCGCGGATGACGTATGCCGAGGCCATGCACCGCTACGGCTCCGACAAGCCCGACACCCGCTTCGGGCAGGAGCTCGTGGACTGCACCGAGTTCTTCGCCGACACCCCGTTCCGGGTGTTCCAGGCGGACTACGTCGGTGCGGTCGTGATGCCCGGCGGCGCGAGCCAGCCGCGCAAGCAGCTCGACGCCTGGCAGGAGTGGGCCAAGCAGCGCGGTGCCCGCGGGCTCGCCTACGTCCTCGTCGGTGCGGACGGGACCCTCGGCGGGCCGGTCGCCAAGAACCTCTCCGAGGCCGAGCTCGCCGGGCTCGCGGCCCACGTCGGGGCGGCACCCGGGGACTGCGTCTTCTTCGCGGCCGGACCGGTCAAGTCCTCCCGCGCCCTGCTCGGGGCGGCCCGCCTCGAGGTCGGGCGGCGGTGCGGGCTGATCGACGAGGGCGCCTGGAACTTCCTCTGGGTGATCGATGCGCCGCTGTTCGAGCCGACGTCGGACGCCGTGGCCGCCGGGGACGTCGCCGTCGGAGGCGGGGCCTGGACCGCCGTCCACCACGCCTTCACCTCGCCCAAGGCCGAGTTCCTCGACACCTTCGACACCGACCCCGGGCCGGCCCTGGCCTACGCCTACGACCTGGTGCTCAACGGCAACGAGATCGGTGGTGGGTCGATCCGTATCCATCGACGCGACGTCCAGGAGCGGGTGTTCAAGGTGATGGGTCTGTCCCAGGACGAGGCCCGCGAGAAGTTCGGCTTCCTCCTCGACGCCTTCCAGTTCGGCGCCCCGCCGCACGGCGGCATCGCGTTCGGGTGGGACCGGATCGTCATGCTGCTCGGCGGCTACGACTCGATCCGCGACACCATCGCCTTCCCCAAGTCCGGCGGTGGGTATGACCCGTTGACCGACGCCCCGGCGCCGATTACGGCCGAACAACGCAAGGAGGCCGGTGTCGATGCCCAGCCCGACCGGGGCCCCGCTGCTGCCGTGGGTACGGCTGCCGCGACGTCCTGATGTCGACCCGCGTGCCCTCGTGGCGCGCGTGGCGCCCTCACTCGTCGACGAGCCGCTCACCGAACTCGGCGAGGGCTGGGATCACCTCGTCTACGCCGTCGGGGGCGAGGTCGTGCTGCGCGTGGCCAAGTGGGCCGATCCGGATCGGCGGCGGGCGTATGCCGAGCGCGACGTCGCGCTCCTGGGCTTTGCCGAGCGGCACTCCAGTCTGCCGACGAACCGAGTTCTCGCCGCCCTGCCGGAGCAGGGGGCGCTGCTGCTGACCCGCGTTCGGGGGGAGGCGGCCGAACTCCGCCCGCCGGCGGACCGCCGGGGGTTCGCCGACACGATGGCCGCCTTCCTCACCCGGCTGCACTCGGCGCCGGCCGTCGAGGCGGCCCTCGTTGCCGGACCCGACGTCGACGCCGACGTCTGGCTCGCCGAGACCCTCCGTGACTGGCGGCAGGTTCGCGGGTCGTTCGCGCCCGCCGAGGTCCGTCTGGTCGAGACCTTCTTCGAGCGGATCCCGCCGGGCCGCCGCGTGCCCGGGTGTTCTGCCACAACGACCTCGGCGAGGAACACATCCTCATGGGCCCCGGCGGGCGGCGGGTCGCGGGGGTCATCGACTGGAGCGATGCGGTCCTCGACGATCCGGCCCGGGACGTCGCGCTGCTCGCCCTGGACTTCGGCGTCGACGTGCTCGAGGCGACCCTGGGAGGGTATGCCGGGCCGGTCGACCCGGGCCTGCGGGACCGGGCCCTGTGGTTCGCCGCCCGGGCGGGCATCCAGGGACTGGCCCACCGGGTCCACCACGAGCCGCGCACCGTGCCGGCCGCGCTGGCCCGGGTCGCGACGATCCTGCGGGCGTCCGCACCCTGATTTCGGGGGTTTCCCTGGGGCGCCGTCGCCGCGAAGGTCAACGGTCGGTCAACGTTCTTCCGCGGTTTGCCAAGGTTCGGTGATCGCCTCACGGCCCGCTGCTAACTTCGCACGCGTGACGGTCCGGCTCCACGAGGGGAGCCGATGCCGGCTCGACCCGGAGGATCTGCCATGTCCGAACCGCTGTGCCCGCCGCGCCCCCGCACTCCCCTCGCACGGCGAGTGCGACAAGGGCTCGCCGCTCTGGCCGGAACGGCCCTGGCCGTCGTCGCGCCGGTGGGGCTCTCGGCGCCGGCCCACGCCGCGGCCCCGACGACCCTGTTCATCTCCGAGATGGTCGAGGGGTCGAGCAACAACAAGGCGATCGAGATTTACAACGGCACGGCGGCCGCCGTCGACCTCGCGGCCGGCGGCTACGCGCTGCAGTTCTTCTTCAACGGGGGCGCCGCGGCCGGGTCGACGATCAACCTCGCGGGCACCGTGGCGGCCGGGCAGACCTTCGTCGTCGCCTCGGCGGCGGCCAGTCCGGCGATCCTCGCCCTGGCCCAGCAGACCTCCTCGGCGAGCTTCTACAACGGCGACGACGCCATCGTCCTGAAGAACTCCGGTGGCACCCTCGACGTCATCGGTCAGATCGGGTTCGACCCCGGCACGGAGTGGGGCACCGGAGCGAGCAGCACCGCCGACAACACGATCCGGCGCAAGGCGACGGTCTGCGCGGGACGCACCGACGGGTCGACGGCTTTCGACCCCAGCCTCGAATGGGACGGGTTCGCCCTCGATGACATCAGCGGACTGGGCGCGCACACGGTCAGTTGCGGGGGAGTGGTCGATCCCGGTGGCACCGGCGGCGGGACGACCGACCCGGCCTGCGGGACGGCATACGCGACCATCCCGGCCATCCAGGGCAGCGGGAGCGCCGCCGCCTTGACCGGCGCCCAGGTGACCGAGGGCATCGTCGTCGCCGACCACGAGGGTCCCTCGCCGAAGCTGCGCGGCTTCTACCTCCAGGACGCCGTTGGAGACAGTGACCCGACGACCAGCGACGGCATCTTCGTGTTCAACGGCAACCTCGACTCGGTGTCGGTCGGGGACAAGGTCCGGGTGGCCGGCACGGTCGCCGAGTTCCAGGGGCAGACCCAGCTGAGCGCCGCGACGATCACGAAGTGTGGCACCGGCAGCGTGGCCCCGACGCCGGTCACCCTGCCCTTCCCGGATGCCGGGTATGCCGAGCGCTACGAGGGCATGCTCGTCACCTTCCCGCAGAGCCTGTCGGTGACCGAGCACTTCCAGCTCGGGCGCTTCGGCCAGGTGACGCTCTCCTCCGGCGGGCGCTTGCAGCAACCGACGAACCTCGTCGCGCCCGGTCCCGACGCCCTGGCGATGCAGGACGCCAACCGCCTCAACCAGGTCCTCCTCGACGACTCCTCCCAGGCCCAGAATCCCGACCCGATCCTCTGGGGGCGGGGCGGGGCGCCGTTGTCCGCGAGCAACACCCTGCGCGGCGGCGACACGGTGACGGCCGCGGTCGGGGTCCTGACCTACACCTGGGGCGGCAACGCCGCGAGCCCGAATGCCTGGCGGCTGCGGCCGATCGGCGCGATGGGCGGCTCGGCGGTCTTCGAGCCGGCCAACCCGCGCCCGACCACGGTGCCCGACCTCGGCGGCAGCACCCGGGTCGCCGGGATGAACCTGCTCAACTACTTCAACACCTTCGGCCTCAACGCCTGCACCGGCGGGGTCGGCGGTGCACCCATGGACTGCCGGGGCGCCGACAACCAGGCCGAGTTCGACCGGCAGTGGCCCAAGACGGTCGCCGCGATCGGCACCATCGACGCCGACGTCATCGGGATCAACGAGATCGAGAACGACGGTTACGGCGCGACGAGCGCGATCGCGCACCTCGTCGACAAGCTCAACGCCGCGACGGCTCCGGGCACCTGGGCCTTCATCGACGCCGACGCCGGCACCGGCCAGGTCAACGCGCTCGGCACGGATGCGATCAAGGTCGGCCAGCTCTACAAGCCCGGCAAGGTGACGCCGGTGGGCAGCACCGCGGTGCTCAACACGACGGATTTCGTCAACGGGGGTGACGCCTCGCCGCGCAACCGCCCCTCGCTGGCCCAGGCCTACAAGCGCACCGCCGACAACGCGGTCTTCATCGCCGACATCAACCACCTCAAGTCGAAGGGGTCGGCCTGTGAGACACCCGATCTCGGCGATGGGCAGGGCAACTGCTCGGTCGTGCGTACGGTCTCGGCGCGGCTGCTCGCGCAGTGGCTGGCCACCGACCCCACCGGCACCGGCGACCCGGACATCCTGCTCCTCGGCGACTACAACAGTTACGCCAAGGAGAAGCCGATCGCGGCGCTCGAGGAGGCCGGCTTCACGAACCTGATCACCCGCTTCGAGGGACCGGACAGCTACTCCTATGTCTTCGACGGGCAGTGGGGCAACCTCGACCACGCTCTCGGCTCGCCGTCCCTGACGAGCCAGGTCACCGGCGTGCACGAGTTCCACATCAACGCCGACGAGCCCTCGGTGCTCGACTACAACACGAACTTCAAGACGGCGAACCTGGTGTCCTCGCTCTACGCGCCGGATATTTTCCGGGTCTCCGACCACGACCCGGTGGTCGTCGGGCTGAACCTGACCGCGCCGGCACCGACGGTGTCCGCGGGCGGGCCCTACACCGTCGAGGAGGGCGGCACCGTCTCGCTCACCGCGACCGGCACGGCCAACGACAACAGCGAGCCCCCGGCCTACGCCTGGGACCTCGACGGCGACGGCACGTTCGAGACCACCGGGGCCACCGTGACCTTCTCGGCGGCCGGGCTCGACGGCCCCTCGAGCGCCACCGTCACGGTGCGCGCCACGAACGGCTCGGGGCTGTCGGCGACGGCGACCGCCGAGGTGAGCGTCACGAACGTGGCACCGACCGCCACCGCGGCCTTCGGTGCGGCGCTTGTCGCGTGCAGCGTGGCTGGGGCGCCGAACACCTCGCTGGCCGTGACCTTCGCGGATGCCGGGGTGCCGGACACGCACTCGGTGACCATCGCGTGGGGCGACGGGTCCACCCAGACCGTGACGAACGCGGTCAGCCCGCTCACGCTGGACCACACGTATGCCGCGGCCGGGGCGCACACGGCGACCGTGACCGTCACCGACGACGACGGGGCGTCCGTGACGACGACCGCGTCGGTGGCCGTGGCGTACCGGACCTCAGGGTTCGCCTCCCCCCTGCTCAACGGCGCAACCGCCGTGGTCTCGCGGCTGAGCACGGTCCCGGTGAAGACGCAGTTCACCGACTGCGCCGGCCGGCAGGTCACGGCGATCAGCCCGCAGGTGACGGTGACCAGCACCGATGGCACGGTGATGGCCCAGGGCTCGATGATCGTGCAGAACAAGAACTGGTTCATGTTCAAGTTCACGCCGCTCACCTGGCCGGTGGGGACGTACACGGTGACCGTGACGGTGCCCGAGACGGGTCAGACGATGACGACGACGGTCTTCGTGCTCTGAGGCGTCCCGGCGGGTATGCCGTCCGTCCGACCGGAGCGGACGGCATACCCGCCCGAGGGGGCGCGCGGCGGCGTACGGTGTGCCGGTATGAGATCCCTGCCGATCCTGGGCATGGCGCCCGACTGGGACGTCACCGAATGGCTCGGGCCGCAGCCGCCGGCCACGACCCTGGCCGGGCTGAGGGGGCAGGTGGTGCTCATCGAGGCCTTCCAGATGCTCTGCCCCGGGTGCGTGAACCATGGGTTGCCACTGGCCAACAAGGTGCACGCGAGTTTCGGGCCCGACGTGACCGTCATCGGCCTGCACACCGTCTTCGAGCATCACGCGGCGATGGAACCGGTGTCCCTCAAGGCCTTCCTCCATGAGTGCCGGATCGGCTTCCCGGTGGGCGTGGACCGGCCGCAGGGGCGAGGGATGCCGGCGACGATGGAGCGCTATGCGATGGAGGGCACCCCGACGATGCTGCTCATCGACCGCGACGGCCAGCTGCGGACCCAGGCGTTCGGCAAGGTCGACGAGCTCGCCATGGGTATGGTCCTCGGCGGCCTGATCGCCGAGGAGTGGACTCCCGACCCGGGGCCGGAGGAGACACCGCCTCGATGACGACGGGGTCGGCGCCGGCGAGCGACCGGATCGCCGAGGCGATGACGGCCCTGCCGCGGGCGCTCTTCCTGCGGCGTGCGGACCGGCGCAACGCCGGCCACGACGGGCCGTTGCCGATCGGGCACGGCCAGACCAACTCCCAGCCCCTCACGGTGGAGCGGATGCTCCGACTGCTCGACGTGGCGCCGGGGCAACGGGTGCTCGACGTGGGGGCCGGATCGGGGTGGACCACCGCGCTGCTCGCGCATCTCGTCGGGCCGACCGGGCAGGTGCTCGGCGTGGAGATCGAGCCGTCGCTGGTGGAGTTCGGCGCGAAGAACCTGGCCCGCACCGGACAGCCGTGGGCGCGCCTCGAGCCGGCGCGGTCGGGGGTGCTCGGCGACCCCGACTCGGCGCCGTGGGACCGGATCCTGGTGTCGGCGGCGCCGAGGGTGCTCCCCGCCGAACTGGTGGCGCAACTGGGGGACACCGGGGTCCTGGTGATCCCGGTGGCGGCAGTGATGCTGCGGGTGGTCAACCCGGGTGCGGTCGTGACCGAGCACGGCCACTACCGCTTCGTGCCCCTGCGCTGCCAGGTCCCCTGAGTGCGTGAAGAAGGGTCGTGAACACGACCCTTCTTCACGCACCCAGGCGGGAAAGCCACGATGCCCCCTGACCGCGGGTCAGGGGGCATCCGGGGCGCGTGCCGTGGCTGCACCGATCAGATGTCGAAGTACATCTCGAACTCGTGCGGGTGCGGGCGGAAGCGGATCGGGTCGATCTCGTTCTTGCGCTTGTACTCGATCCAGGTGTCGATGACGTCCTGGGT
>WBZS01001294.1_pt1 | contig 20655 bp, 18 predicted proteins | sample 5204201 | NCBI WGS metagenome assembly WBZS01 (sample SAMN12344357, study PRJNA552823) | activated sludge metagenome | biome: Activated sludge suspended growth; feature: Nitrification reactor; material: Wastewater; isolation source: activated sludge from nitrification reactor of wastewater...
TGTTGCGCTGCAAATGGCCGATGAAGTGGTATTCGATCGGCAAATCGTCCAATGACTCGATTTTTTCCTGCAATGAATCGCCACGGCTTTCTCCCATCGCCGTGCAGCCTGCCTCAAACAGCAATCGCATGATCCGGGCCTCGACGTACTTTGTCACGGCAATCAATTTTACCGAAGACACATCCCGATTCGCAGCCAGACAACAATCGGCGATTTCTTCCTTGACGCGAGCAACGTTCTCCTGCAACCGGCTCAAAATTTCTTCTCGGTCGCTCATTCAATCTCCACCAACATTTTTATTGAGCCGTCTTTGCGAAATCGCTCAAAACAAAAGTCGCAAAACACATTCTGTCCGATAAACGTCCGATTCCCAACGTGAGACAGGTTCCGATAAACGACCCATTGTTCGTCGTCAATTTGGAAGCGGCGAGCGACCGCCGTATCATCCGAAACGATTTGCAAGTTCTCCGCAACCGTGAGTTTTCGCCAAGTCCGCGGACGCTTGGCTCGTTTAGAATTCATGTCAAACACAATTCCGGCAAACATCGCCCGGCCTCGGCCAGTTTGCACGAAAGTCAAAGACCGTTCGTTGGCAGTGAACTCTTGACCCGATCGGTCAGCTCGCCATTCTCCCAGCGTAATCGGCAAGGCCAACGAGACAATCTTTTCAGCGTGTTGCAGGTAAACCTCGCGGGTCTCCGTTTCACCCAGTGGCGTAATCTGGTCAGCTAAGGGCCAGTCGCAGCGGTATTCGATGGACTCGACGGTTGAAGCAAACAAGAAGGCATCAAATATCAACACCAAATCGTCGCGGCGCGAAATGATCAATTGACGTTGCCATGTCGCATTTGCTGGCAACTGTCGCTGCAATTCGATTAACGAGACGTCATCGTTGATTTCCCAACAGTTCAGCGTCGACGGTTCACTGCCCATCTCGAATGGGGTTTTGTCAAGTGAAACCTGTGGGGTCGCGAAACCCTTCAGCAATGAACATGCTGCACCCAACTCCAGAAAGAACTCACTATCGACGATCGCAACGCCTAACCGCGGACTTTTTCGCCGCCAGCTTGATCGGAGCACGCCGATTTGTGCCGACTCGCTAAAGTCGCTGGCATCAGGCAGTCGTTTGCTCGCCTTTCCTTTGGCTGAATTTTGCAACATGAAATTGACGATTGCCGAATCCTCTGAGTCCTTCGTAAGTTGTCCAACCAACTCTAACAACCATTTCGGGTCGTGAATGTAACAACTGCTCAGCGACAATTGGCCGTGTGCATCGAGTAGTCGCAGGAACTGGCGTCCAATCCACTCAAAGCGTTCGTGAACGTTGTCCGGGACCGGGTGATTTGATAACTTGATCAATCGCCGGGCTCTCAAAATCGCCGCAAACAACGGCCCTAATTCGGACAGGTACTTGGGGGAAATCCAACCTTCCGCATCGAAGAAACTCTCCAGCAAGACACCGAACGTTTCGATAGCTTCGGTACCCAACGCGTGGCCCCGCTCCAGGCCACTGAGAGTCGCCGAAAGCACGAGCGGAACCTCGACGGCGGAACAGAAGTAATCAAGCGGATTTTGGTCGGCCTGATTGATCGGCATCTCCATCGCTTTCGCAGCCGCCTCAACATACTCCCATCCGGTTTCGGGAGCAGTCTCCAAATACTCGCAGAAAAAATACGCAAGGGCAACTCGCGCCAACGTATTTGTCGAAGACAATTCCGGCGTTTCGGCCATTGCCAATTGGGAAATCACGGTGAAGTCCCACCCGCTGTCATTGTGGCAAATCGATTTTTCAAGGATTTCGCATTGTTGCTCCAGGACTTCAATATCTTCGGCATCGGGAACAGCCAGAAACAGAATAGAGTTGAGCGACTTGCGACCCTTGATAAAGCGTTTTCGCCAGTTGGGCCGAGCATTCATCGCAAGGTCAGCGAGACTGAATTCGATCCCCAGAAGACTCACTAGCCGCTTGTCCCCTTCAACGGCTCTCTCAACACGAACATCCTTTGAGCTCCGTGCTTTCTTTCCAAAAGATTTCAATGACATAAGCTCGGCAACCTGTATTGTGGAATGAACTCGGCAAACGAAATTGTCTGGCTAAAGTCAATTCCGCGCATAGTAATTCAATCGCAAACCTCCCCCGCCAGGAACCACATTTTAGTCGATACGGCCCCATAAGTGACCGCCCCCCAAAAAAGCCATAAAACCATGGCCAAAGGCGAATTTTCAAGTCCAAATCATCAGACGATCATTGCTTGCCTTGTTCCAAATTGGAGACTTGTTCAAGAATATCGTAGCCGCTTAGCGCAGCCATTTGCTTTCGCTCTTCATGACAACGTTTGGCTGACCCGACGAATCCAATGATTACTCACCGATTACTTTGATCAGTACTCGTTTGGCGCGGTTGCCGTCAAATTCACCGTAGAAGATTTGCTCCCAAGGGCCAAAATCGAGTTCACCTTCGGTAATCGCGACCACCACTTCACGTCCCATGATTTGCCGTTTCAGATGGGCGTCGGCGTTGTCTTCCCCAGTTCGATTGTGGTGATACACCGCAGGATCCGCATTGAACGGAGCTAACTTCTCCAGCCATTGCTCGTAATCGTGATGTAATCCGGACTCATCATCGTTTATGAAAACAGATGCCGTGATATGCATGGCGTTACAAAGGACCAACCCCTCTTGGACGCCCGATTTCTTAACCACCTGCTCGACTTCAGGCGTGATATTAATAAACCCAACTCGACTTGGGAGTCGAAACACCAGGTACTCGGTGAGAAATTTCATGGTTACAATTTTGGCAATCACAAGGATCAGCAATAAAACAATCGCATTCGCGATTCCAAAACAAAAAGCCCCGCGAGGGGCTTTTTGATTCGTTCCAATGGAAATGAATGGCCTTATTCCGATCCTTTTTTCTTTTCCAATTGCTTGCCAATGAACTCCGCGAGACCAGCACCGCGCAGTTCCTTGACACTGCCCAAGATCTCGCCGCTGTCGCCGTCAACCAACAGTACAAAGGGAATTGCACTCACGTCATGCAATTTGCCGAGAGCCGTATTCCAGCCTTTGCCTTCATAGACTTGCGACCAAGGCAATTCGCGTTCTTTTAGGAACTCTGTAACCTTTTCCTCCATTTTTTCCTGGTCGAAACTAACGCCCAGGATTTCGAAACCGTTTTCGTGGTGAGCGTCGTAGGCCTCTTTCATGTGGGGAATTTCCGCGATGCAAGGCCCGCACCAAGTTGCCCAGAAATCCAACATAACGATCTTGCCCGCGAAGTCTTTGGGAAAGTTGACTTCCTTACCGTCCATTGTCGTCGCCGTAAACTCGAGCGCCTTTTTGCCGACCGTCAAATCGGGCGGAAGTGGTGCCATGTCGACTGCGGTATCTGATTTTTTCAGATTCAATTTGCCAGAATCAACTGCCAGAACGTAGGTCGTGCCAGTAAAGTTAAACGGTTCTCCCAAAGTAGCCATTTCAAAATTTCGGCTGATCTTGCCGTTCCCGTCTCGGTCCAACGGCAACGTACCAGATTCGCTGAGTTGTCCGGCAGTGAATGTACTGAATGATTTTCCATCCAATTCGAACGAATATTCGTAACCAAAATCAATGAAATACATCAACGTATTCTTGAGCTGGGCACGCGTTTCGTCCGTTGGATCAAAACGGTACAAACCCAATGAGCCGAAATTGCCGTCCTTCAGTTGGATTTTGCCTTTGCCATTGTACATTTTCTTGTCGCTACGAACGGTCGCTTCCCATTCGACTTTCGGGTCGTTAGAAAAATCGCCGTCTGCATTTGTGTCGATATAGAGTTTAGCGTCTCCTTCTTCGGGCTCATCCAAAATGAAAGCCCATTCTTGCCCCGCGAATTCCAACACACCGTATTTGGGAGCCTTCAATTCATCTGCCGGAGGAAACTTGGCCACTTCAGCTTCTTTGTCCATTTCTGCCCGCAAGGGTCGGTAGCCTCCTGTTTTCTTGGTAATTCCCTCCGCTACAAAAGTCGATTGAACATCGTCTGCAATTGCCGAAGCACCCACCAACAAAAGTGCGCTCAGTCCCAACGTGATTCGAATTATCATTCTATTGCCTTTCATGAGGATATTTCTTCCGGCCAAATTGAATTCCGAAAACTCAATCTTAAGCTCTCCCTGAACGTCAAGCAATTGCGTGCAGTCCTGTAGATCGACATTTAAAAGCGCAGGAACACAAAAAAAATATGGGATCTCGAGCTAGATCAGCTCGAGCATAAGAGTTTCCCCACAATTTTGACTGGATCGTAGATGCTTAAGTATCCAAGTCCGTCGCGCGAAAGGGGGCGGCAGCAGTCTGTGATACGCGTCGTGATAAGGGACGCACTTGAACAGGCTCGGGACGGGATTCGTTTTTGTCCGCTCTGGCCGAAGTTGGAACTGGCAATGCAATGGTGGGAGAGGTTTCTTCCCGGTCAGCGTGCTTCGCTTTTCCAATTGCCGCCGTTCCAGAATTTTTTTCACGAATCACGAGCGGCGGCGGTGAGAACAGCCGCTCCTTGACCACATCAATATCACCGAGGTATTTTCGTTTGACTTCCTCGTGCTGGACGATCTGATCAGTCGTTCCGCTGCATAGAATCGTCCCTTCGCTCACTACGTAGGTTCGATCGGTGATTTGCAGAATTTCGCGTGCTGCGTGGTCCGTAATCAAAATCGAAATTCCTTGTTGCGCGAGGTCTCGAATGATCACTTGCACATTTTGTACTGTAACTGGATCGATCCCGGCAAACGGCTCATCCAACATGATGAGTTGCGGATTCGAAATTAGACAGCGGGCGATTTCCAGTCGGCGTCGTTCGCCGCCCGACAAACGTCCCGCGGCAGTTCGGCGAACATGTGTGATTTTGAATTGCTCCAGCAACTCTTCCGTTCGGGATTTTTGTTCCTTGCGACTCATACCGAGCAACTGCATGATTCCCCGCAAGTTATCTTCTGCGGAAAGCTTGCCAAACACACTAGATTGTTGTGGCAAATAGCCCATGCCACCGCGACTGGCGCGCACATACATGGGCCAACTGGTGACGTCCTCACCGCGCAGCAAGACTCGGCCGCCGTCCGGTTTCGTCAATCCACAAATCATGCGGAAGGTCGTGGTCTTGCCGGCTCCGTTCGGTCCCAGCAGCCCAATGATTTCGCCCTCGCCGATTTCCAATGAGACATCATTGACGACCGTTCTACGGGCATATCGTTTAAGCAAAGATTCTGCTTGCAAGATACTCATCACACCTCCCTGTGTTTGTTCTGTTAGCGAATCGGGCCCATACGTTCGAAATTTGGCCAATAGGGTATTGGCGACGATTTGACGTGGGGCCAGAAGACGTATAACGCGCGGCCGATCATCAACTCGCCCGACACGAAATGGTCGCCGTTCCAAATTCGGGCATCCAGGCTGTCGGGGCTGTTATCCCCCATCGGCAGGAATTGCTGCTTTTCCAGTTCGAACATCGGTCCACCATCACGGAATCGCGCACCCAAGATTTTTCGGGCTTCAACAGAATCCCAGTGTTGAGGATTGACCATGACGGCGCGGATCAACTGCGGGCTTTGCCCTGTTTCGTTTCGCGAGTTGCCACCGATGGAATCTCCCTTAACCGAAGTGTAGTAAATATCGCGCCAGACACGAAGTCTTGAGACCGCAACCGAAAGTCCTGTTGCCGCGACTCCCAAGGGTTCTGCGTCCCCGGAATCATTTTGGGCCCAGGCTGGATGAACTTTGCGCGAGGGATCGTAACAATCCGCATCGAAGCTGATTTGCCGACCGTCGATCCACAAGCGCAACTGATCGTCGACATTGGAAAACATCAACTCATATTTGCCCGGTCCCTGAATGGACGATTCCGCAGTAGGCGTGGCGGTTTCCGTTTTTCGATCTTCGGAATAAAATTTCAAACCAGCGCTGTTGCGTAAACTTGCTACTCCCGTGGCGACGTCGAACGCCACTTCAAAATGCACGCCACCTTCAACCAAATCCAAGTACAGTTTGCCGCTGCCGGATTTGATTTCAACGTCGGCTTGCAATGCCAGGTCACCAACCCAGTGCAGGGCAGGGCTGTCCGTAACAAGCGGATCGACTCCTCCAACTCGACGTTGGTTGTAGCAATAATAGTCGCCGATCAGTTCGCCCAAATGAGCCGCGGCATAGTCCTCAAAAGTTTTCCCTTCCTTGATTTGCTCCCAAATTGAAGGATTGGGTAAGAGGTGGCGATACCGCAACCACTTCCTGTCCGTCGACTCGGAGTTGATTGCATAAACGGGGCGATTTCCACCGAGCATGTTTGTCCAAGTTGACGATTCTAAGTTGGCCCATTCGTTCCAACGCAATGGCCAATTTGCCTTGTGAAGATCAGCAGCAATGTGATTGGTGTCATCAACGATTTGTAGCATCGCCTTCAACTTGTAAGCTGGCTTGCGAACAATGCTGGAGTTCCACGCCTTCCCGTCATCCGATTTCATGGTGAACAAATCGCCGTTTTCAATTTTCAACTTTTCACCAGGCAATCCGACCAATCGCTTGATGTAGTTCTGTTTCCCATTGTTTGGATTCTTGAAAACGATCACGTCGAAACGTCGAGGTTGTGTAAAGTCGTAGATAAATTTGTTGACAATGATTCGATCTCCCTGGTTGGAGACGTGCTCAGCATTTGTCCGTGGGCGCATCGACATTGGCGAGCGGCAAAACGGACAGTAGGTCGCAGTGACGTGTTTCCGCCTGCTCACCTCCACTGTCGAGTTGTCATCGCTTGAACCGGTGAAATACCTAGAATTGCATTTGTCACAATGAACGTCCATGTGCTGACCCTGCAAGGTCGGAGCCATCGAACCCGTCGGGATAATGTAGGCCTCACCCCCAAACGTCCGAAACATCATGGCTAAGACAACGGCGATAATAATCGACTCCACCGTTTCCCTGATGCCGTGCTGCTGGAAGAAACGAAACACCGATCCGTGATTCGATTCAGATGGTGACGACTGCGTTGGCCTATTCGAATTTGGAATCGATTCCGTTTCGAAAGGCCGACGTTTGTTTTTTGGTGGAGGCATAAGGCGATCAGGAATCAGAAAAACGGTTCTTTTGAATTGGAATGCGCGCGACAACTGTGTTGGATGATTGTAACGGAATTTCAGGGTCCGTCCTACGCTAATCTAGCCAAAGGAAAATAGCGGAAATGGTGACGTACGCAGGTTATTCCGCCGCTTGGCGGACGCGGCCCAAAATCGATTCCTGAGGTACGTAGGGAACAGTCCAATCGCGACTATCTCGGGACACAGGAACGTTGTCACCCATTAAAAAGAAACCATTTGCTGGTACCGGAAATTCCCGAGTCGGTTCGCTTTCCTCAGTAGATCCTCTCGGCTCATCAAACCAAAAGACATCTCGAAAAATTTGCAGACGCCGAAATCGCATTCCGAGACCACTACGGACTTGCATCTGAAAAACCTTTTCGGATACCGGTCGTTCAATTCTTGAAATGTGAACTCGACCTAGACTTTCGATGCCAACGCGAACCGCCAGCTTTTGATCAAGCGTCGCTATTTCGATCGTAATTGGCTCCTCCGGAAGGTCAGCCGTCAATGGGAAGCACGCGATCTCCCATTCTGACTCATCCGACTCAAGATCAAAGACACGTACCAATCTTTTTGGCCAAGAGAAATTGCACTCCAATTGATGACCGCAAAAATCTCGATACACAGAAAACTCCGTGTCTCTAACCACCTCGACAGTAATCGCTATCGATAACTGATCCGTGGCATGCAAGTGCCGCGCTAAGGCTTGGTCTGAAAAGTAAACATCCTCAATGGGGCCGATTGTCTCCCGCGAGTCGGCATGAAGGTAACATCGCCACGGAACATAATCGATCCATGCCTGCTGGGTCTCGGCTGGCTCCATGACCAGGCCCCAAGTTCTCTCAACATCCTTCCAAAATTCCAAAGGGCTAAACCGAAGGCGTTGATTTGGCAGCGATTTTGGATCGTATTGCGAATCGTAAACCAAAACTTTTTGTTCGTCGATCTCACGCCAATTCTTCGCGGGTACTTGCCCGTTCACTAAAACGTCGCCTTGGGAAAACGAAATTGTCTCACCGGGGAGCCCGACAATTCGCTTGATCAAAAAGCCCGATGCGCTTGACTCCGCAGATTGGATGGCAACTACTTCCCACCGCTTGAAATTTGGTTTGCTTGGCTGTTCGATGCGATACTGACGCAACGGCTGTCGCGTCCCTTTATCCGCTAGGATCTCACGAAACCCACAATTCGGGCAAACGACGCGATTCGATTTTGGCAAAGTCGTGTCATAGGAAAACGTAAACTCGCAATCCGGGCACTTTGTCTGCCAATGCTCGCCCCAGTAATGCGGCGTCATGGATGCGCCGTCGACGATCGCCAATGATGACTCCACTGGCAATTCTGCTTTTTGACATCCCACTACAAGTAAACCGAACCCAACGAACAACAAACCGACTTGACGGACAAACAGTTGAAGTCCGATAGATATTAGCGATGGAGACTGATGGGGCATATCTGGGAAGTGATTCTTTAAAGTTGCCGCCGAGACGTTGCCAACCATTGGAACAATAAATAGGATCTGTGCAAGCAACCCTAGTAAAGTCTAACATCAAACATTCTGTCAAAGATGAATTATCAATCTGAGGAAAATTTGAACGATGGGAACGAAGCTTCTCCAGGCAAGTCATTGCGCCGCTTGGCTTTAGTCTTGCTCGGGTTGTTATCGATCATAGTCCTGCCGTTTTTAGCTCTGGGATGGTACTTGGAACCCTCGATTGAATCTTTCGTTTCGTCGGATTGGTTCAGTGAGCATCAGGGATTGGCTGCTTTAGTGACGATCAGTCTTTTGATTGCCGATTTGTTTTTGCCGGTTCCAAGCAGCGTTGTTTGCACGATGGCTGGTAGCGTCCTTGGGTTTGGCCTGGGTTTGTTCGTTTGCTGGATCGGACTGAATCTCTCGGCCGGTGGGGGCTTTTATCTGGCCAGGGCATTGGGGCCGAGAATTTTGACACCCCGGCAAAGCAAGGCGTTTGCAGACTATCGAGGACGAATCGACCGGGCAGGGCCTTGGTATTTGGTTGCCTGTCGAGCGATTCCGGTAGTGGCAGAGGCCAGCGTCATGTTCGCAGGATTGGCCAAATTGACTTCTCCGCGATTTTGGCCCCCAGTGGCCGGTGCGAATTTGGGGGTAGCATTCGCCTTCGTTTTGCTCGGAAGCATGGCCAAACAGGGTGAATTCGTCGGGCTCGCCCTTGCGATTTCGTTCAGCCTCCCTGCGGGCGTCGCTGCAGCCGCAGTTTTTCGAAACAAGCGAACACGAAATTGAGAAGCGAAGACGGACGAATCGTGTAAGCAGGCATTGATCTTCCGGAATTTTTTGGCCGAAAGAAAATCGCAGATTCTTTCAGCAGCCAAAACAATTATCATGGAGGGCTTAATTAACTGCAAAATTTGGAATGGCTAATGTCCGCGTCATATGTTCTTGATCATCCGTTAGTCGCCTGTCACCTCACTACCTTGCGCGACAAAACAACGAACCCTAGTGAATTTCGCCACACTGTGCGCCGGCTTTCAACGCTTTTGGCATTTGCGGCAACGAGGGATTTGTCGACCGCAGAAGCTCCGATCGAGACGCCCATTCAGAAGATGATCGGACGAACTTTATTAAACCGGATCGGAATCATCCCGATCTTGCGAGCGGGAGTCGGGATGGTCGATGCCATGTTAGAAATGATTCCCACCGCAGAGGTCTGGCACCTTGGCCTTTATCGAGATGAAACAACTGCAACCCCGGTCCGCTATTACGAAAAACTGCCGCCTGGAGATCCGGTCGATGTCGCCTTCGTGCTTGACCCAATGTTGGCGACGGGGGGCTCAGCGATCGTGGCTTGCGAAGTTCTCAAGGGATGGGGCGTCAAGAGAATCAAGATGCTCTCCATTATCAGTGCCCCAGAAGGCATCGAGCGCCTAAGAAGCGCCATGCCCGACATCGAAATTCATACGTGTGCGATTGACCGCGGGCTGAACGAACACAAGTTTATCGTTCCAGGGTTAGGTGATGCTGGCGACCGAATTTTCAATACTACAGGCTAAACCATCAGGCTTTTTTCGTGCCGATTATCACTTGTAAACAATGTGGAAGGCCCTCGCGGTTTGCCGATTCGGATGTTTCAATCCGTTGTCCGCATTGTCAGGCGGCTATCGAAACGACGTTGTCTGCTCCATCAACCCCAGCGTCTGACGCCCTGCTTCCGAAACCGAAATCCCCCTTTCGCCCGGCAAGTTTACCGGCATCCGCTGCGATCGAGCCTGCCACTCCAGTAGCAGCGGTTGCCGAAACGGCGGCTCCGAACCTATCTCCGAAAGCCTCAGAATCTTCTAACCCAACGGAAACGGCATCATCGACCGTGGCGGCTCGACAACTATTGCCGCCCAAACACATCGACAAGAGTTTTCTTCAGCGACTTTTGCCTCCCAAGTTCAACTCGGGTCACCGGGGATCAAATTTTGCGGGCGATCGTCAAACAAAAGGCAAAATCCTAATTCCCAACGGCCAAGGGGGCTTTACGGAAGTCGACGAACAAATCGTTCATGTGAAATCCAACGGCGAGCGGATACCCATCGAGTTGACAGACCGGCGTACACAATGGCGTCAGCGGGCAATTTTTAATTTGATCGCCATGGTGGTCTGTCTGGCAATCCTGTATCTCAGTTTCCTATTTATCGTCCCCCGCTGAAAACCTACGTCAAACTTGTGATCAAAATTGATTTGTCCGCGCCAGTCTATTGGGGGTTGTCGCGGCAAAGACTATGCTATTGGCTGTCATGAAACGCTTTTTTGGCCAATCTTCGTTACGGTCTCGCGAGGGAATAGCGTCCGATTCGCAGACCGGCCAATTCTTGAAACTTTTCTTAGAGCAATGGACTTCAATCACACGCAGCCGATGACGCCCGAGAAGACCGTCAACTTTCGTTGCACGTGCGGGACGCTGTTAACCCTCAATCTCAACGACGGCGGCGTTTGTGAAAATTGCAAGAAATCAATTACTGCTAAAGCTCTAAATAACGAACTATCTCGAACGCTTGCGATACACAATTCGGACCCCCAGCGTTCACACATGGAGTTCGTGGTCGTCGACCATCAGAGCGAAGCGGATTTGATTGGCAAATCCCTTGGGCACTTCGAAATCATCGAGCCTCTCGGTCGCGGGGGGATGGGACTGGTTTATCGAGCATTTGATACGTCGCTCAAACGATACGTGGCCGTCAAGGTCTTGTCGCAGTCCAACGCCAAAGGTTCAGAGGGTGAACTTGATCGCCTTTTGCAGGAGGCGGTGGCCCAAGCGCGGGTCAATCACCCCAACATCGTCTCGATCTACTATGTCGGCAAGAATGATGGCAATCCATTTTTCGCCATGGAGCTGATCGCCGGAAAAACCGTTTCCGAACGGATGGCGCAGGGAGACCTGACGTTTACCGAAATCGTCTATGTGGCTTGGCAGATTTGTGAAGCCTTGCGGTTTTCCTACGAATTCGATGTTATTCACGGTGACATTAAGCCATCGAACATTTTATTGATGGAAAATGGAATTGCCAAGTTGAGCGATTTTGGGATGGCTCGATTTGAGTCCGAACAAACCGACAATCGTTTTGGAGGGACTCCCAATTATCTGGCTCCGGAAATTCTCGACGGTCAAAAGCACTCCATCCAAAGTGACATGTACGCATTGGGAGTGACTTTATACGAGATGACCTTTGGCAAACGCCCTGTGACGTTGTCCGGCACATCCATTGCCGATTGGTCAAAGTCTTTGAGCGAAAGCAAAGTCTCGTTTCCCAAACCGTGGCCCGAGGATTTCCCGATTGCCTGGCAAGCGATCCTAAAACGATTGCTCGAACGCGAATCGGCGAAACGTTATCCCACCTATGAACAACTTGCGGAAGAACTGGTGCGGGTTGCACCAGCGCCTAATGTTCCCGCGCGATTCTTGCCGCGAATGATTGCGGCTGGAATCGATTACGTTTTGGTGGGAACCTGTTTCGCCGTCGTTCAATTGCTGGTCTACGTTGTATTGCGTTGGATGTCATCCCAAATGGACTTGGACGGTGTTGGCTGGCTGAGCTTCGTCGATCGAAATTTGCCTTGGTATTTAACCGCCACATTTATTTTTACGAAAACGTTTTTAACAGCGTGCGGGTTCATACCGATTGTTTTGTTTACTCTATTTGAAACCTACCGCCGACAATCCTTCGGTCGGGCACTAATGCACATTCGAGTGGTGAACCAATACGGCTTGCGGCCATCAAGTCGTTTGATGATGGGCCGCAGCTTTTTGCGAATGTCGGTCCTGTGGACGATCCAAACCTTTTTCATTTTACCATTCAATGAATTTTCACCCGTGCTAATTCCAATCATTGCCGTAGCCATCGGCATTTATGCTCTGTGCGATATCGGTTACATGGCATTTTTCGGCAACGGTTTGAGTTTGCATGATCGCTGGTATAAATCGCGAGTCGTACTCGACACCAATCAACAATAGGAAAGATGAACCGCAATTGAGAACGATTCAATCCATGCTGTTGACCCTGATCGGAACCGTCTTGCTGGCTTCAGGCTTCGCGCATGCTTGGGCGAGTTGGCCGGCCATGAGCGGTGAACGCGCGGCGAAATCGGTTTCTGAGGAAATCGGCGGGGGGTTGCGAATGGGTTGGTATTTCGGTTCAGTGGCTTTTTTTGTGTTGAGTGCGATCGTGCTGCAACAGGCCATTCGCAGTTGGACAAAAAAGTCGATGTGTTTGTTTCTGGTAATGTCCATCGGAAATGGTTTTTTAGTTTTCGCGGGGCTGGGCATGGCCTCACGTGGCCGCGCCGTCGGTTATGAAGCATTTGGAATCATTGGCGCATTAACCATCGCGTCCGCTGCGATTCCTGTCGAAAAACCAATGGACCAAGGCTAAAAAGATTCGTCGAGAGTACCGAGAGGCAGGGTTCACAATGTTTCAAAAACTCAAGGCATTCGTAACTTTCAAACTGTTGTTCGGGCTAACGACAGGTCTTTCCCCTCTTCCGGCTGTCCCGGTTGGGGGTCAAGAGCCGTCGACTCGTTCGATCTCACAATTAATCGAAAGACTTGAGGACCAGCGACTCAAGTTGGACGCTGACGGCAAGGTAGTTGCAATTGATTTCAGCGAATTCGCAGGGGTGAGTTCTTTCGGCGAACTGAGCGTATTTGACCAGCTAGAGTCAATCGACGTACAGTACTCGGGGCAGATTCAGAACCACTCGCTCAGTGGTATTGGCCTCCTAAAGAAATTGACGTCATTAAAACTCCGATATGCCGACGAAATCAGCAGCGATGCGTTGGTCGTGCTGCAGTATGTCCCCAATTTGGAAGAGTTACTCCTGACCAATGCAAGCCAAGTGACCGACTTGGGACCTCTAAGCAATTGTCCGCGATTGAAACGATTGACACTTGAATTTACCGACATCGACTGGTCCCTGCTCACGAAAAACAAACTGGCCAGCCGCATGTCAATCGAGGAACTGACGATTGCAGGTGACTCGAAGTTGAAAGAAGCGGATTTCGAAGTTCTAGCAATGTTTCCGAAATTGGGGAAAGTAACCTTTTCTGAAAATACCACCCTAACGGATAAGCATTTGGAGAAGCTCGCTCAATCGTCCTCACTCCGCTCAATCGTGATTGAAAAATGCAACCAAGTGACCGGTAGTTTTTTGGGTGCGTACGATGGACGCGCGCTGGACGAATTAAAGATCAACTCGACGGGATTCAAGTTAGAGTCCCTGAATGAGTTCAAAAACAATGCAGAATTGGTGCGCCTTAAATTAAAAACAGGCTTTGTGGGGCGGAAACTCAAGTCAGAAACGCCCGGTCAATCACCATATCCGTGGGTATCGCAACTTGCAAACTTGGAAGAGCTAGAAGTCGACTCCCGACAGTTCGCAATTGAAGAATTGGTTTCACTCGCGAATTCAAAACGCTTGCGGCAACTCAATGTTGTTTTGCCTCGCAATTCGACAATTGCCGCCAACTCGTCGGGCTGGATTTCCAGTTGGTCAAGTTTAGAAGCCTTACGGTTGAGCGGCGGAAAATCGATTCCAAAAGAATGGACAACGGCGCTGATAGGCAATCCGAAGTTGAAGGAGTTGATCCTTGAGAAATGCGAATTCAAAGATGATTCGTTACAAAGTATTTTTGAAGCCCGTGGCCTGCAACGTTTGGGCATCATTTCTTGCAGCTTGAATGATGAACATTTATCTCATTTGCCGCAGCTCACCGAATTGGAGACGCTAGATCTTTTGAACAATGGAGCGTTGAGCGACGCGGCGATTGAGTCGATTTCCGGTTGCAAAAAGCTTAAACATCTGAGGATTTCTGCCGCGAGAGAAGTGACAGGCTCAGGCTTTAAAACGTTTCCATCAGATGCTGCGTTGGAAACGTTGATTCTGTTGCGACTGAATGCGTTCACTCCGCAGTCCTTGCAGATCGTTCTTCAATTGCCGAACCTCAAAGAATTCAGTTTCTTTTCCGACAAAATTACCAAGGAACATTTTGAGACATTGAAGTATGCCGGAGATTTGGAAACAGTACTTATGGAACCTCAGGAAAAGCTAGACGAAATCTTCCGGTGGCAACTGAATGAATTGCGATCCGACTTGGGTACGGGAAATAGGACCGTTGAATGGGCCAATCGTTTTCGACTTTTGCGCACAGACGAAGTAGGAGATTGATCGGGGCGAATTTGAATGTTGGCGGCAGGGATGAAAGTTCGAATGATTTTGTGGCTCGAGCTTCTCTCCGCCAGTTATGGACAGTAGACAAAAAAAGGCAAGCCGATTACGGAGATCGACTTGCCATTTCGTTGTTCAATTAGCCGGCACCGGCACGACTTGTTTTTTAATACATGTCGTGGTCGCCGTGATGACCCTTCTTCGCCTTCTTGTCCTTCGGAGCGTCTGCGATCAAAGCATCGCTGGTGAGCAACAGGATTGCCACGCTTGCTGCGTTGGACAGAGCGGTTTTGGTTACCTTAGCAGGGTCAATGACGCCTGCCTTCACAAGATCTTCGTAGGTATTGGTCAGCGCGTTGTAGCCCATGCCGCCTTTGCCCTCGAGAACGCGTTCGCAAACAATTCCGCCGTCTTGGCCGGCGTTGCTCGCGATCGTGGTGAGCGGAGAACGGCAAGCTCGGACAACAATGTTGAATCCGGTGATTTCGTCTTCATTCAGATCGGTTGGCTTCACTTCTGCACTTGCTCTCAGCAAGGCAACGCCACCACCTGGAAGAATGCCGTCTTCTACTGCAGCACGCGTTGCATGCAACGCGTCTTCAACACGTGCTTTCTTCTCTTTCATTTCGCTTTCGGTAGCCGCACCAACGTTTACTTTCGCGACGCCACCCGACAATTTTGCCAGACGCTCTTCTAGTTTTTCACGGTCATAGTCGCTGGAAGTGTTTTCGATTTCACGGCGGATTGCGTCGATGCGAGCCTTGATGTCAGAATTCTTGCCAGCGCCTTCGATGATTGTCGTATTATCTTTGTCGATAATAATCTTCTTCGCACGTCCCAAGTCAGACAATTCAAGGTTTTCAATCTTCTTGCCGAGAGCTTCGAAGATCGCCTCGCCGCCCGTCAGGATGGCCAAGTCTTCCATCATTGCCTTGCGCCGATCGCCATATCCAGGAGCCTTGACTGCACAAACGTTTAGGGTTCCCCGCAGGCGGTTAACAACAAGCGTTGTCAGTGCTTCACCGTCGACGTCTTCAGCAACCATTAATAGCGGTTTGCCTTGCTCGACAACTTTCTCAAGGATTGGCACCAGGTCCTTGATGTTGGAAAGTTTCTTTTCGTAAATGAGGATGTAAGCGTCTTCCAGCACGCATTCCATCGAAGCTGGAACGTTAACGAAGTATGGCGAAAGGTAACCGCGATCGAACTGCATTCCTTCAACCCATTCGACTTCAGTCTGTAAGCTACGGCCTTCATCCACGGTGATCACGCCGTCCTTACCTACTTTTTCCATGGCGTCGGCGAGTAGCGAACCGATTTCGCGGTCATTGTTGGCCGCAACGGATGCGACGTTTGCCATTTCTTCCTTGTTCTTGATCTTGATCGACATCTTGCTGAGACGCTCGTTGATCGCCAACGTCGCCTTCTCGATCCCTTGCTTCATTTGGATCGGGTTGACCCCTGCAGTTACAGCCTTGAGGCCTTCATTGAAGATCGCTTCGGCAAGGACAGTCGCGGTAGTTGTGCCATCCCCAGCAACGTCGCTGGTCTTGCTGGCAACTTCGCGGACCATTTGAGCTCCCATGTTTTCATAGGTATCGGCCAATTCGATTTCTTTGGCGACACTCACACCGTCTTTGGTGACGGTTGGAGAGCCGAAGCTTTTTTGCAGAATCACGTTACGACCTTTTGGGCCGAGAGTAACTTTGACCGCGCGGGCCAACTGTGAAACCCCACGGCGAATTGCTTCGCGGGCTTCTTGATCGTACACAATCATCTTTGCCATGTTTGAAATCTCCGGTTTTGTATCGGTTGAACTTGAATTTGAAAGTTAAGGTAAGAACGCGAACAAGCTTTCCATTTTTGCGGGGTCAATTTTTTTTAGTCGTCGAGTACGGCCAAGATGTCCTCTTCACGCATCAACAACAATTCTGACTCGCCCAATTTGATTTCATCTGGGCCGTATGAAGTGAAGAGAATTCGATCGCCCGCTTTGACTTGCAAAGTAGTTCTCGAACCGTCCTTGTTCAGCTTGCCTTCGCCAACACTGATCACGATACCACGAGTCGGCTTGCCGCGGGCCGAATCTGGAAGCACGAGCCCGCCTGCAGTCGTCTTGTCGAATTCCTCACGTCTCGCGACGACACGGTCCCCGAGCGGCTTTAGATTGATCTTGGTATTCGCGGCTTTCTTGGTGGCAGTTGCAGCCATTTCATTCCCTCCATCGGATTTTTAAGTCGTAATTATCTCAAGAACAAGTCCAACAGTGGACCGAGTTCCTCACTGACATTTTGGCGCGGATTACCGCGTAAGTTACCCGTAGAAGGCAACTGGCGCGCCAAACGCCAAAATGTTGCACCATGCCAAAACCGATGACAACTGGCTAAATATTTGGGGCAATAGAGAAGTGTCGCTAATGCCATTTTGGCAGACTGGTTTCTGATCAACGACCCCAGCGGACGGCGTTCAACCCAATGTTTGACCAATAAATTCGGCAAAACCACTACGAATTCTCTGATTTGTAGGATTGAGAACGACTAGAGACTGGAAAAAATTGGTCCTTTCGACAATCATTAGGTTTGTTCGATACAATTTTTGCAACTTTTCTGGCATCTCTTCCCGTTCACGGAAGTTTCACTTGGGACCCTTGAGAAAATGGCGATAAAGGCTAAGTGCGGAAGTTGCTCTAATCCAATTACAGTGCGCGATGAATTCGGCGGCAAGGTCGTCAAATGTCCGAAATGCACCAAGCCGATGACGATTCCCAAGTCGAATGCGGTTGCGACGGCGAACGCTGCGAAATCACAGTCGATTGCTGCTGGCCAATCTCAGAAGCGTTACAATCCGCTTCTGGATTTGCTTGACGAAGCTGGTGTCGAAAGTCGTCCGACGGGACCCTGCTGCGACAACTGCGGCACCCCGATGTCTGCCACCGCAATTATTTGTATCGAATGCGGCTTCAATATGGCGACTCGACAAAAACTCGAGACCGCAGTATTGATCGACGAGGAAGATCGTGCTGAAACCGACAAGATGACGGACGGCGAGAAATTGCTGGCCCGTGCTGAAAAGGCGATTGAGGATTCTCCGGTAACGTCCGAAGGCCAAGACTTCGGCGACGATGCAGGCGATTCAACGATGGTCATGTTTGTTGCAGCTGGGGGTGCATTGCTGCTGATCGCCGTTGGGTTATTCTTCATGCTGGCCATGGAGAAAATTCTCGACATGACAGGTCTTTCGTCACCGATGATCAGTGTGATCATTTCCGTTATCATGTGGATTGCTTGTGGAATCTGGATTTCGATCCTGGCTTTTACTGCCTCACCCTCTCACGGATTGGGCTGTGTCCTAAGCCTCGGGTGTTATTGCCCAATATTCGGTTTTATGCAGGGCAAGGGATTGTTAGTGCCGTCAATTGTCATGATTATGGCCGTTGTAATTGGTCTGTTGTCCTATGTCGTCTTGATTGCAACGACAGGAGAAATTGAGGACGCGCGGCGTCTATTGGAAAACGGGGAACTGCTGGCCAGTGCTGTATCTCTGCGGGTTTTCGCCTAGAACCATTCGACAATCGAGCACGTTCAGAACAATTCTAGAAGGTGCGATTTTGGCCGAAGCACTCTTGCATCTAGGTGTGAATGGCCCGACCGGAAACTGCCAAGGCGGCTTCTTGCATGATTTCAGAAAGCGTTGGGTGAGCGTGGCAGCACCGGGCTAGATCTTCACTGCTCGCGCCAAAATTCATGGCTACAGCAGCCTCCGAAATCAGATCGCCCGCTCGAATCCCAATGGCGTGAACCCCCAGGATCCTGTCGGACGACTTGTCGGCCAGGATCTTGATTCGGCCTTCGATGTCGCCAAGGGTGCGGGCTCGTCCATTGGCGCCAAATTGACAAACGCCTTTATTGAAAACGATTCCGGTGGCTGTCAACTGTTCTTCGGTCCGCCCGACGCTGGCTATCTCGGGATTCGTGTAGACGATTGCCGGAATTGCATCGTAATTGACATGGCCGTAGCCAGTCTTCATCATCTCGACGCAAGCAACTCCTTCCTCAGATGCTTTATGAGCCAACATTGCACCGCCAATGGCATCCCCAACGGCATACACCCCCGCAACCGACGTTTCGAACTGTTCATTGATGAGAATCGCCCCGCGACGGTCGACTTTGATCCCAAGGCTTTCTAACCCAATATTCTTGGTGTTCGGCACACGACCAGCACACATCAGGACGCGATCGCAGACGATGGGTTCTTTATCCTTGCACATCACGACGCATTCGCCGTTGGTGCGGCGAGCGCGTTCGACAAATGCACTGGTGACAAAGGTCAAACCCTGTTTCTCGAAAATCTTGCGGGCGATGGCGGCAATTTCGTTGTCCAATCCAGCCAACACCCGATCCATGGCCTCCAACACCGTCACTTTGGCTCCCAATCGGCACCACACCGATCCGAGTTCCAATCCAATGTAACCACCGCCAATCACAACGAGGTGTTTTGGAACGTCGGGATAGGACAGAGCCGAGGTGCTATCGCCGATAAACTCTCCGTCATACTCGATCCCCGGTAGCATCATGGGAATGCTTCCGGTGGCGATCAAAATTTTTTCCGCAAACACCGCGGATGGATTGTCTCCAGCAACCGAGATCTCGCCGGCGCTTTTCAGCGTACCCTTCCCAACAAAGGCCGTAACTTTGTTCTTCTTTAGAAGCATGTTGATCCCGCCGGTCAGGGCAGTCACGATGCGATCTTTCCGCTTCATCATTGCGGCGATGTCGATTTTGGCCTGGCCAACATTGATGCCGTGCTCCGCAAAGTGTGAGTTGGCCTCCCAAAAAAGATGGCTCGACTCCAACAGTGCCTTGCTGGGGATACAACCCACTCGCAAACACGTTCCACCAAACTTGAGATTTTCATCGATGATTGCGACATTCATCCCAAGTTGCGACGCGCGAATCGCGGCCACATAACCGCCAGGTCCGCCGCCCAAAATTGCGAGGTCAAATTTATCTTGCGACATTTCGCATCCAATCTTTTCAAAGTTGATAACACAAACAAAGGTCGTGAGGCACAGCACTGCCGCCAGCAAAACGCCAACGCGACAAGCCTCTGGCTAAAAGAAACCGAACGCTTCACCGCAACGAATTTACACTTCGAGAAACAATCGGGCAGGCTCCTCGAGCACCTCTTTGATCGTCCGCAAAAAGCCGACAGCTTCGCGACCATCGACAATGCGGTGATCGTAAGTTAACGCGACGTACATCATCGGACGAATCACGACTTGCCCGTCAATTGCGACCGGTCGATCCTGAATGGCATGCAATCCAAGAATGCCACTCTGAGGTGGATTGACAATTGGCGTCGAGAGCAACGAGCCGTAAACACCTCCATTGCTGATCGTAAACGTGCCTCCCTCGAGGTCGGTAGGTTTCAACTTGTTTTCTTTCGCCAAGGTAGCGAAGTGACCGATTGCTCTTTCAATTTCTGCGAAACTCATCTTCTCAATATTTCGAAGAATCGGCACAACCAATCCTTTGCCGCCGCCGATTGCGATCCCGATGTCGTAGTAATGCCGATAAATGACGTCGTTGCCACGAACCTCTGCATTGATGGCGGGAAATCGTTTGAGAGCCTCAACAGTCGCTTTGGCGAAGAAAGACATGAATCCAAGTTTTACGCCATGCTTATCACCAAACGAGTCCTTGTACTTGGACCGCAAGTCCATTACAGGCATCATGTCGATTTCGTTAAAGGTCGTGAGAAGAGCGGCGTTCTGTTGAGCCTCAACCAATCGATTTGCAATTGTTCGACGCATCATGCTCATCGGCTTTGTTTCCTCTTGCCGATAGGATGCATTTCCAGATA
>WBZS01001295.1_pt1 | contig 20643 bp, 17 predicted proteins | sample 5204201 | NCBI WGS metagenome assembly WBZS01 (sample SAMN12344357, study PRJNA552823) | activated sludge metagenome | biome: Activated sludge suspended growth; feature: Nitrification reactor; material: Wastewater; isolation source: activated sludge from nitrification reactor of wastewater...
CGTATAGGGCGACACCCCACCGACTGCCTGCATCGCATAGTTAAACGGAATGCTGGTCACCGCACTGATGCTCGTGGTGCTGATCGCCAAAGGCAAATCTATGGTGATCGTAAGGTTACGTTGCGCCGTGGCTCCCGTCTGATCGATCACACGAACTACAACGGAATACGTGCCTGCCAGTGTCGGCGTACCACTGATCACACCACCCGCACTCAACTTCAGTCCCGGCGGCATAGACCCCACCACGGACCACGTGTAAGGACTCACCCCCCCGGATGCGGACAAGGCATACGAAAAAACCATGCCTGTCGCGCCGCTTATCGACGTGGTGTCGATCTTGATCGGCGCACCTGAAATCGTGACCGTGACGGCGGCTTCCTGATATGCGCCGAAGAAATCCGTCACGCGAACCTTCACGACATAGGCTCCAGGAGAAGCAAGGGGCGTACCTCGGACCACTCCATCATTGCTCAACGATAGGCCCGCAGGCAACGTACCTGAACTGATCGTCCACCGATAAGGCGGTGTTCCGTTGCTAGCCTCGAGTGCTTGTGCAAACGGAACGCCATTGTCCGCTTGGAGGGCCATTGGGTTAAGTGCAAGCGGCAGAGACGACAGGCCGTCGATAACAGGAACGGTCGTCCACTGCACAATCGGATCCTGAATACCGTTGGCGACGTTGTTGTCATAGCGATCAGCCCGCAATTCCAGCAAGATCACCCCTCGTGCCGCGCCACTGGACAAAGAAAACAAGGCCACGCCACTTCGGGTGGCTACTTGCACTACGTTGCCGCTCTGGGCATCGGACAGAAGCCTAGCGTCCATGGCAGCAGCCGAATTCTGAATGATGCGGACCTGAACGTTGGCTGCCGACGGATCAGGAATCGGCTGCACAAAATCGTCCATGACCACCGCATTGATGCCAATGTTGCTGGGAATGTTGCTGACGTTATACTTGGTCCCAAGATAGCTTGACGTGGCAACCGCGTATACGCTCGCCGCCTTGCCTGTTCCTGCCCCGCCGCCGACGGTGATATTGACGCTGGCGCTGTACACCTTGCTATCACGCGGGTCGGTCACCGCACAGGTAATGGTCGCGATACCCGTCTGATTTCCCGCGTGAAAATGGAATGAGTTTCCGCCTGCGTTAGAGCCCAGCGTGATGGAGCGATAAGCCAACGGGTTTTTCTTGCCGTCCTCGTGGCTGGAATCGCCATCCAGGTAGTAAAGAGAACCCGTATCCAGGCCGCCCGCCACATTGCACGCAAAAATATCCTTGCCGCCTGGAACAGGGGCGCTACCCTTCTTGGCATCCACGTAAAGGGTCGTGGTGTAAGGAGCATTCGCGCCTATGCCAGCCGCCACGTGCCCCACATTGACAGGCAAGTTGGTCTTTTCTGCACGCAGCGTAATGCTGTATTGCTCCTGCGTCGCGCCGGCGCTGCCACCCCCGCCGCCGCATGCTGACAAGAGAGCTGCCACCGTAAGTCCGAGCGCCAAGCCTAGCTTTCGCATATCACCAACCTATGTCTAAATGGAACCAAACAAATGGCGCTTACCGGACCGCGCCGCGATCCGAAATCATCTTCGGTGTGATGAACACCAGCATTTCCTGCTTGTCCGCCTGACGCGTCTTTTGCTTGAACAGGTTGCCCAACACCGGGATGTCGCCCAGCATCGGCACCTTGTTTTCGCTCTCGCGCTCGGTCAATTCGAAGATGCCGCCGATCACCACCGTACCGCCGTTTTCCACCAGCACTTGCGTCTTGACGCGCTTGGTGTTGATGGACATGCCGCCCTCCACCGCGGTGCCAGGACTGTCTTTGTTCACATCCAGGTCGAGGATGATGTTGCCTTCTGGAGTGATCTGCGGTGTCACCTCGAGCTTCAGCACAGCCTTGCGAAAAGCGATCGACGTCGCGCCGCTCGACGTCGCCTGCTGATAGGGAAATTCGGTACCTTGCTCGATAAGCGCCTTGGTCTGATCGGCCGTCACCACGCGAGGGCTCGAGACTACCCTGCCCTTACCGTCTGCTTCGAGCGCAGAAATCTCGAGATTGAGAAACCGGTTCGCTGCCGAGCTGAACAGCGAAATCGCGAATGTCGAAGGCGACACGCCGCCGAAGCCCGATGCCGGCAAGTTGACCATCTGAGACGCCAGCGACGTTGCGCCGGACGCACCCGTGGTGGCACTGATGGCATCATAGTTGGCGCCCAAAGCGAGGCGATTGCCACTGCCAATGCTATAGCCGGGGTCGCCACCGCGAATACCGCGAAGGTCAGCCCCGCCCAGTTTCACGCCCAGTGATTTCCCAAAGGTATCGGTGGCCTCCACAATCCGCGCTTCTATCAGCACCTGGCGTACCGGCACGTCCAGTTTGGCAATCATTTCTTGTATCTGGTTCAGCCGAGAGGGAATGTCAGAGACGAAAAGCTGGTTGGTACGAGGTTCGGCAATCACGGTGCCACGCGAACTCAGCAAACTACGGCTACCTACTGTTCCGCTGGAGCCTCCGCCACCGGCACGAGACAGTTGAAGCGCGATGTCGGCAGCCTTGGTGTAGTTCAGCTGGAAGGATTGCGTCCGCGCCGGCTCAAGATCACGAATTGCGGCCTGCGATTCAAGCTCTGCCTTCTCCTTGGCCGCGAGTTCCTCCTTGGGAGCAATCTGCAGCACGTTACCGCTGCGCTTCATGCCAAGGCTCTTGGCCTGCAAGATGATGTCCAGCGCCTGGTCCCACGGAACATCCTTCAGGCGCAGCGTCAGACTGCCCTGAACCGTGTCGGAGGTGACGATGTTGAAGTTGGTGAAGTCGGCAATCACCTGCAGCAAGGAGCGAACATCGATGTTTTGAAAGTTCAGTGACAACTTTTCGCCGCGATAGCTGGGACCATCGGTCAACTTGTCGGCACTGGTTTTCTGTTGACGCACCTCGACGACCAGTTGGTTGTCGCTCTGGTAGGCACTGTGCTCCCAGAGTCCCTTGGGCTCGATCACCATCCGCACTCGATCACCGGTCTGTACAGCCGTGACGGTCTGGACCGGGGTGCCAAAATCGGTCACATCGAGCCTGCGGCGTAGGCCCTCCGGCAAGCTGCTGCGCAGGAACTCAACCACCAAGGTCTGGCCTTGCTGCCGGATATCTACGCCCACCTGATTGTTTACCAGATCAACTATCACGCGACCGCTGTTTTCAACGCCGCGCCGGAAGTCGATGTCACGCAAAGGTAGTGCAAGTTCGTTGCCTCCTTCGGCGAATGCGCGAGAAGGCCCTGATGCGGATTGGGCTGCGACGGACACCGGGTCCAGCGAAACCAGCAGCGAACGGCCCTGAATCTCGGCGCGATAGTTCGTCGCTTGATTAAGATTGAGGACCACGCGCGTGCGGTCGTCCGCCTGCGCCACCTGAGCGAGACGCAGGTTGCCGTGGTTAAGATCAACAGAGTTGTGCGCAAGATCGCTCTTCACGCCGCGAAAATCCAGGGCAATACGCGGCGGCATCTGCACCACGAACCCGGTTGGCAGCGTGATTAGCGGTTCGCTCAGATCAATACGCACAACCTCTGCGCCACCCTGGATTGAGCTAGAGATGGATTGAATGCGTGGCTGCGCCTGGCAGATGCCCACCAAACCAAACGCCAACACACATCCGATCCACCAAGTGCCAAACACGCACGCAGCCGCTTCCCACCACATCCTCATTTCGCGCTCTCCTGAAGCTCCAACGTCGTACGGCGTTCGATCCATTCCCCCGCTGCGTCCTGAACGATCTCTCTCAGCGCAATTTCGCTCTCTAAAACCTTCGTCACTCGTCCGTAGTTGAGTCCAAGGTAGTTGCCGACCCGCACCTGATGCAGCAGTGTGTCCACCTTCACCAACGCCACGCGCTGACCTGCACGGTCAAGGCTGCCAACCATCCTCATGGCATCGAGCGGATACGCTTCCAGAGGCTCCCTGCGCCGGTTGAGTTCTGGAGTCAACAAAGCAGTGCTGACACCAAGTGGTCCGCTCTCGCGCCGCAGCACCTGGGTCAGTCGATCTATAGAGAACGCATCGACGGAAGTGTTGCCCGTGTACGCCAGCGGCAAATAACGCGTCGGTTCGGTCAAGGGTGACACCTTAGGTACCATGTTGCGGCGCAAATCTGCCATCCATTGGTTCAGGTCCTCATTGCTTGCAGTGCAACTTGCGACGCCTATCCCGGAGACGCCTGCGATCAGGGCGCACGCAACGCGGTTCATTTCTTGGCTTTCGGTTTCGCAGCGGCCTTTTGCGCCGCAATTTCTTCGGAATCGAGATATCGGTAGGTTTTGGCGGTGGCCTCGAGCGACAACACGTTACTGCCGGCGGGGGGTGCGATCGACAGGTTGTTGAGCGTCACAATGCGAGAAAGATTGGCGATATCAGCCGCGAAGGCGCCAATGTCGTGGTAGCGGCCGCTCACCTTCAGTGCGATCGGAAGTTCCGCGTAGTAATCCTTGACAACGAGTTGTCCGGGGCGGAACAGATCAAACTGCAGACTGCGGCCCAGGCCCGCTTGGTTGATGTCTGAAAGCAGTGCATCCATCTCTGCCTTGCTGGGCAACTGCTTCTCCAGCAGGTTCACGTACTGGATCACCTGCGCGCGCTGCTTCTTCAACTCGTCGAGGCTCACGGCTTTCTGAAGTTTGTCCTTGTACTGAGCGCGCAACGTAAGTTCCTTGGCACGCTCAGTTTCCAGTTCTTCATCGACATTCTTCAACCACAGAAACCACAGCAACACGAGCACGAGGGCCGCCACGAGAACGAACAGCGCATAACGCGGCAAATCGGGCCACGAGGAGGGGTCTCGCGTGTCGAGACCACGGAACTGCGTTCCAAGCTTCTGTAGCGACTCGGAGACGGAGATTTTTTGGGGGACTGCGCGTGCCATGATGAGCTAGGAAGACGTGGCGCGGTCAGCGGCCGACGCTGCCTTGGGCGCGTCGCTGGCGCGCTGCAGTTGCACGCGCACGGTGAAGTTGTAAACGCGGCGCTGTTCACGCGGGCTAAGCGCCAGATTGGTTGCCACGATCTCGATCAACTCAGGCCTGGACACCCAGTGGCTGTTGCGCGACAAATTGCGAAGCAACTCAGAAACGCGCTCGTTCGACTGCGCCACCCCGGTCAACAGAACGTTCTGGTTTTCCTGCTTGATGCCTTTCAGATAGATGCCGTCCGGCAGTTGCAGCACCGATTCGTTCAGTAGGTGTACCGGCAGATTACGGTCAGCCTGCAAATCCTCCACAGCCTGCTGACGCGCGCGGAGAGCAGCAATCTCATCTTGAAGCGACGCGATCTCCTTGATCTCGTCGTCCAACTTCTTGATCTCAGTCGTGAGAAACGCGTTGCGATCCTGCTGATTGCCGATCTCGTGCTGATACCAGAGGTAGACGCAGCCAGCGATCAACGCTCCCAGGAGCACAGACGCGCCGAGAGATGCGTTGAACGCTTGACGCGCCCGCTTGCGCGCCAACTCGCGGTGAGGAAGCAGGTTGATCAGGATCACCGCAAAAACCTCCGCATGGCCAGACCGCAAGCAGTCAGGTACGAGGGCACCTCGCGCTGTATCTTTTTCTCGCGCACCGCACGGCCAAACGCCATGCCATAGAACGGATTGACCACGTGACAAGGGAAAGCCGTGTACTTCGTAACCGCTTCGCGCAATCCCTCCAGGCTCGCTGTGCCGCCCGCCAGCAGGATGTGGTCGACCCTGTTGTAGGGCGTACTGGTGAAAAAGAACTTGAGCGCCCGATCAATTTCCTGAGACAAGGATTCGACATACGGTGCCAGCACTACGTTGGAGTAGTCGCGAGGCAACTCGCCAGCACGCTTCTTGTTCTCGGCCTCGTCCTGGGTGAAGCCGTACTGGCGCACCAGCAACTGCGTCAATTGCGCACCGCCAAATACCAACTCACGCTCATAGATCAGATCGTCATTGCGCAACACTTGGAGTCCGGACGTGGCCGCACCAATTTCGAACAGCGCGATCACAGCATCAGCCCCGCCCCCCGGCAAGCGCTCCACCACACGGCCAGTCGCCAGGCGCGCAGCGTAATTTTCGACGTCCATCACAACAGGTGAGAGGCCTGCAGCTTCCGCCATTCCCTGGCGATCCTCGACCTTCTCCTTGCGTGACGCAGCGATCACCACCTCTACGTCGCCAATCGATGTAGTGCTCGGCCCCGCCACGCAGAAGTCGAGCGTCACTTCGTCCAGCGGGAAGGGAATGTACTGGCTCGCCTCGGATTCGACCTGGACTTCCATCTCCCGCTCACTCAGGCCGGCCGGTAAAATGATCTTCTTGCTGATCACGGCCGACGCCGGTAAAGCCATCGCCACATGCTTTGTCCGCGTGCCCGTCTTGCCCAGCAGCCTACGCGTGGCTCCCACCACTTCATCGAATTTCTCGATATTGCCGTCGGTCACCCAGCCACGCTCGAGCGGCTCTATGCCACAGCGCTCCAGCGTCAGGTTGCCAGAACGATCCCGCCCCAACTCAACCAGCTTCACGCTGGATGAACTGACGTCGAGCCCGATCAGGGGCGCCGGTTGACGGCTGAACAATGACCCAGTGCTCAAGACGAAGATCCTGTTACTTAATACTACAGGATGGAGTCAGACAACATACCCTCCATCGTGACGGGAATCCTAGCAGGTAGCCACAAGAAGGCGATTTTTCCTGTCTGCGGCTCGTTGCCAAAAACTAACGTAAATGGACAATTCCTTACGTATTGCAGCATACACGAACCAACGCGAAGCGCGAGTGGCTGGCGGCGACAATGAACTGCAAGGACAATCACGCTCTTTGGCGCCGAGCAATGTGTGCCTGACATGTCACCGAAAGGTGCTCATTTGATTTATCTAGCGGTGCCTTATGTCCAGTGAAATTTCGCCCGATGACGTGAACAAGCGCACGGGCGCATCCGGCCGCTGGCTGGTGTGGGTCACCAAAGGTCTGGCGTGGCTTGGCGGCTCGTTGCTCGCGCTGGCGCTGTGTGCCGTCATGGCGGGCCTGATGGCCTTGGCCATTGCCTACCCCAACCTGCCGGACGTGTCGGTCCTGTCCAACTATCGGCCGAAGCTGCCCCTGCGCATCTACACCGCCGAAGGCACGCTCATCAGCGAGTTCGGGGAAGAGCGGCGCAACCTTACGCCCATCGCCGAGATTCCGGCCGTCATGAAGAACGCCGTGCTCGCGATCGAAGACGCGCGCTTCTACGAACACAGCGGCGTCGACTATGTTGGCGTGGCACGCGCCGCGCTGGCCAACCTGGGACGCGAGAAGGCGCAGGGCGCCTCGACCATCACCATGCAGGTGGCGCGCAACGTCTACCTTTCCACCGAGAAAACCTACACCCGCAAGATCTACGAAGTCCTGCTGACATTCAAGCTCGAGCACACCCTGACCAAGGACCAGATCCTCGAGATCTACATGAACCAGATCTTCCTGGGCAACCGGGCCTACGGGTTCGCTGCGGCGGCGGAGACGTATTTCGGCAAGCCCCTGAAAGACATCACGACGGCCGAGGCCGCCATGCTGGCCGGCATCCCCAAGTTCCCCTCCAGCGCCAACCCGATCGCCAACTTTGCGCGGGCTCGCGAGCGCCAACTCTACATCCTCGACCGGATGCAGGAGCATGGCTTCATCACCGCGGCCGAAGCCGCAGCCGCCAAGCAGCAGGAGCTTCGCATTCGACCGGCCAATGAAGCCACTCGCGTGCACGCCGAATACGTGGCTGAAATGGTGCGCCAGATGGTCTTTGCGCAGTACGGCGATGAAACCTACAGCCGCGGCCTGAACGTCTATACCTCGATCAACACCGCCGACCAGAACGCCGCCTACGCCTCCCTGCGCCGCGGCATTCTGGAATACGACCGCCGGCAGGCCTATCGCGGCCCCGAAAAATTCATCGACCTGCCCAAGTCCAAGGCCGACATCGACGAAGCGATCGACGACGCGTTGTCCGGTCATCCCGATGCGGGCGAATTGCTGGCCGCCGTGGTAACCAAGACCAGCGGCCGTGGCGTCACGGTGATGCGTCGCGGAGGCGAGACCATCGAGGTCAGCGGTGATGGCCTGCGCCCCGTGGCGTCCGGACTTTCCCCCAAGGCCGGCCCCAACATCCGCATTCGCCCCGGCGCGATCGTCCGCGTCGCCAAGAACAGCCGTGGCAGTTGGGAGCTGACGCAGTTGCCCGAAGTCGAGGGCGCGCTGGTGGCGCTGGACCCGCGAAACGGAGCCGTGAAGGCGCTGGTGGGTGGCTTTGATTACGACAAGAACAAGTTCAACCACGTCACCCAGGCGTGGCGCCAGCCGGGCTCCAGCTTCAAGCCCTTCGTGTACTCGGCGTCGCTCGAGAAGGGCTTTTCGCCGACCACCATGATCAATGACACGCCGCTGTTCTTTGACGCCAGCGTCACCGGCGGTCAGCCCTGGGAACCCAAGAACTACGAAGGCGGCTTCGAGGGTCCGATGACCATGAAGCGCGGACTCGCGCGCTCGCGCAACATGATCTCCATCCGCATCCTGCAGACGATCACGCCGCAGTACGCGCAGGAATGGGTCACGCGCTTCGGCTTCGATGCCGACAAGCACCCGCCCTATCTCACGATGGCGCTCGGCGCGGGATCGGTCACCCCGATGCAGCTCGCCACGGGTTTTGCCGTCTTTGCCAACGGCGGCTACCGGATCAACCCATTCCTGATCACCCGAATCACCGACCACACCGGAAAGGTGCTGGTTGAAAGCCAGCCGGCCGGCCCCACCGAAGCCAACCGCGCCATCGATGCACGCAATGCGTTCATCATGACGACCATGCTCGAGGACGTGGCGCGCACGGGCACCGCAGCCAAGGCGCAAGCCACGCTCAGGCGCTCCGATGTGGGCGGCAAGACGGGCACCACCAACGACTCGATGGATGCCTGGTTCGCCGGCTATCAGCAAACCCTGGTCGCGGCCGTGTGGATGGGTTACGACACGCCGCGCAATCTCGGCAGCAAGGAAACGGGCGGCGGCCTCAGCCTGCCGATCTGGATCAACTTCATGCAGACCGCGCTCAAGGGCGTGCCGGTGGCCGAACCCAAGCCGCCCGAAGGCGTCGTCAAGATCGGCAGCGACTGGTACTACGAGGAATACGCGCGCGGCGGCGGCATCAGCAACCTGGGTGGTGCCGGACTGGCACCGCGACGGTCCGAGCCCAGTAGTGGCGAGCCCGCTCCAGACCCCGGCGCAGCCGCGCCATCCGAGGAACGCAACCGCATCCTCGATCTGTTCAAGAACTGAGATCGGTGGTCAATGGCGGCCCAGCGCCGCCGTTCGACATCACCTCAGGACGAGCGAAACGACAGCGGCATGCCTGCGTGTTCACTCGCACTCTGCGACAGCCGCGCGAAGAATTCTTCGCTGGACTTCGTGTCGCGCCAAGCGCCGTCGCTGAACCGGAAGTGATAGCCGCCCGAACGCGCCGCCAGCCACACCTCCTGCAAGGGTTTTTGCAGGTTGACCACGATCTGGCTGGCATCCGGAAACACCAGCGTGATCAGGCCGCCCACGCGCTGGTTGTCGATGTCCGCGTCGGTGGTTTCATTGAGGTGATCGCATTGTGATTCCACGGCACGCAGCAGCGCCTCGGCGCGATCCAGATACTCCAGGTCGGTCATTACAATTGATTCCCATGTTGTTCGCGCTGCCGCATCGATCCATTCTAGTCACCGGTGCCGCACTGCTGCTGTGCACGGGGTTCTCGGCCTGCGGGCAGAAGGGTCCGCTGTATCTGCCGCAGACGCCCGCTTCGGTCGGCCGCGCCACGCTGCCGCAAACCGTTTTCGGCGGCAGCAGCGCCAAGGCCAGCGCGCCGGTCGCTGCGGCGTCGGCGCCTTCTCCGACGACACCCTTTGCGACGACACCCTTTGCGACGGCACCCCTTCCGACGGCACCCGCCCCGGTGCTGCCCAACGTTCCAGACATTCAATGAATTCCACGCCCTCCTCGACGCCATCGACCTTGCCTGGCGCCCCCTTCGTCGCCTACGACGCGGGCCAGTTGCGAATCGAGCAGGTCGCCCTGTCCGACCTGGCGCAGCGCCATGGCACTCCCCTGTTCGTGTACTCGCAGGCTTCGATCCTGTCGGCGCTGGCGGCCTACCAGCGCGGTTTGGCCGGGCGCAAGGCATTGATCTGCTACGCCATGAAGGCCAATTCATCGTTGGCCATCCTGCGCCTGCTGGCCGATGCCGGCTGCGGATTCGACATCGTGTCCGTCGGCGAACTGGAGCGTGCGCTGGCGGCCGGCGCGACGCCAGCAAAGATCATCTTCTCGGGCATCGGCAAGACACGGGACGAGATGCGCCGCGCGCTCGAAGCGGGCATCGGGTGCTTCAACGTCGAGAGCATGGCTGAGCTCGACGTGCTGAACGAAGTGGCGCAAGCCTGCGGCCGCGTGGCGCCCATCAGCATCCGCGTCAACCCCAACGTGGACCCCAAGACGCACCCCTACATCTCCACCGGGTTGAAGGGCAACAAGTTCGGGATCGGCCACGAGCAGGCGCTGCAAGCCTACCGTCATGCGGCCAGCCTGCCCGGGCTGCGCGTGACGGGCATCGACTGCCACATCGGCTCGCAGATCACCGACACCGCACCGTACCTCGAGGCGATGGACCGCATCCTGGACCTGGTGACGCAGATCGAGACGGCCGGCATTCCCATCCACCACATCGACTTTGGCGGCGGCCTCGGCATCGACTACAACGGCGACACGCCGCCAAGCGCCGATGCGCTGTGGCAGGCGTTGCTGGCGCGCATGGACGCGCGTGGCTTTGCCGACCGGCAGATCGTGATCGAGCCGGGTCGCTCGCTGGTCGGCAATGCCGGCGTGTGCCTGACCGAGGTGCTCTACCTCAAGCCCGGCGAGCAGAAGAACTTCTGCATCGTCGACGCCGCGATGAACGACCTGCCTCGGCCGGCGCTCTACCAGGCCTTCCACCGCATCGTGCCGCTGACCGAGCCGACCAACGATGCCGCGACCACGGTCTACGACGTGGTGGGCCCGGTGTGCGAAAGCGGCGATTGGCTGGGGCGTGACCGCGCGCTGGCCGTGCGCCCGGGTGACAGGCTGGCCGTGCTGTCCGCCGGTGCGTACAGCATGAGCATGGCCAGCAACTACAACACCCGTCCACGGGCGGCCGAAGTGCTGGTCGATGGCGCCAGCGCGCGCCTGATCTGCCAGCGCGAAACGCTGCAGGACTTGTGGCGCATGGAAACGCCGTAAGGCGCCGCCAGCGCAGGCTTACGCTTCTTTATTGATAGCTGCCAGCGCAAGCCAGTCAAGCGCTGGTGCGTGGTTTTGGCTGAAAATAGCGCAGCAGGCGCTCGAACAGCAGTGCGCCCAGAATGCCACCGTACAGCGCCACCTCGGCAAAATCGTTCTTGCCGGCGCGCATCCAGAAGAAGTGCAGCAGCGCCAGCGGCGCAATCACGTAGATCAGCCGGTGCAGCACCAGCCACTGGCGCGCACCCAGTGCCCTGACGGCACGATTGAACGACGTGGCGGCCAGCGGCAACAGCAGCAGCCAGCACGCAAAACCCACCAGGATGAACGGGCGCTTGAGGATGTCGCGGGCGATGTCCGCCACGTCCAGCCCCATGTCGAGCCAGCCATAGGACAGCAGATGCAGGCAGGCGTAGAAGAACGTGAACAGCCCGAGCATGCGCCGGTAGCGTGCCAGTTGCGGCAGCTTGGCGCGAATGCGAAGCGGCGTTACCGCCAGCGTCAGGCACAGAAAGCGCAGCGTCCAGTCGCCCAGACCCCGAATGAGCGCCTCGGCCGGGTTGGCACCCAGCCCATCGGTGAACGCGCCCCACACCAGTGCCGCCAGCGGCAGCAGGCACAGTGCGAACACCAGTGGCTTGGCCATGGGATGCAGCAGCGAGGACCGAAGGCTCATGGTTTCGATGATGGGTCACCCAGGCCGTCAGCGCTTATCGCACATGGAAATATTGCTATGAAAAATACAGCAAAACCCACGACTTGCGCCGTCAGAACTGCCGGCGCAAGTCCATGCCCGCGTAAAGCTGCCCCACTTGTGCCTCGTAGCCGTTGAACATCAGCGTCTTGCGCTTGCGAGTGAACAAGCCGTCCTCGACGATGCGCCGCTCGGTCGCCTGGCTCCAGCGCGGGTGATCGACCTCGGGGTTGACGTTGGCGTAGAAACCGTATTCGCCCACGCCGATCTTGGTCCACAGCGTGCGCGGCTCGCGCTCGACAAAGCGCAGGCGCACGATGCTCTTAATGCTCTTGAAGCCGTATTTCCAGGGCACCACCAGCCGCAGCGGCGCGCCGTTCTGGTTGGGCAGCACCTCGCCGTACATGCCGAAAGCCAGCAGCGTGAGCGGGTGCATGGCTTCATCCAGCCGCAGCGCCTCGGTATACGGCCAGTCGAAGCCGGGCGTGCGCAGGCCGGGCATCGCCGATTCGTCCTTGCGCGCGACGAACTCGACAAAGCGCGCGCTGCCCTGCGGCTGCACGCGCTGGATTAGCGCCGACAGCGAGTAACCGATCCACGGAATCACCATCGACCAGCCTTCGACGCAGCGCAGGCGGTAAATGCGCTCTTCCATCGCGCCGAGCCGGAGCAGTTCTTCCAGCCCCAGGCGGCCCGGCTTGTTGACCAGGCCTTCGATTTCGACGCTCCACGGCTGCGTCTTCATCTGGTGCGCGTGATGCGCCGGGTCGCCCTTGCTGGTGCCGAATTCGTAGAAGTTGTTGTAGCTGGTCACGTCGACGTAGTCGGTGACCTTCTCCATCGTCATCGCACCGGCGACAGCCGACTTGCCCGCCGCCAGCGGTGCCAGCTTGCCGGGCCGTGCCTGCGCCAGCGCATCGCGCGCAGCCCAGCCGGCCAGCGCGCTGCCGGCCGTGCCAGCGGCCAGCGCCTTGAGCCACGCCCGCCGCTGCAGATACACGGCGCGCGGGGTGATGTCGCTGGCGGGTGCGGCGTCGAACCCGTCACGGTGGGTGCGGATCAGCATGGCTTCGCTCCTGGTAAAGGCGCCTTTGGCGTGATGTCACCCGCCCGGGGCGAAAGGCATGCACGACCCCGCGGGCTCAAAGCGTGCCGTAGCTGTGCAATCCCGACAGGAACATGTTGACGCCGATGAAGGCGAATGTGGTGACGGCCAGCCCGGCCAGCGCCCACCACGACGCCACGGTGCCGCGCAGGCCCTTCATCAGGCGCATGTGCAGCCAGGCCGCGTAGTTCAGCCACACGATCAGGGCCCAAGTCTCCTTCGGGTCCCAGCTCCAGTAGCCGCCCCAGGCTTCGGCAGCCCACAGCGCGCCCAGCACCGTTGCTATCGTAAAGAAAGCAAAGCCGACGGCGATGGACTTGTACATCACGTCGTCGAGCACCTCGAAGCTGGGCAGCCGCTCGGCAATGCGCTGGCGGCCCAGCAGGATGCCGCCCACGATCAGCGCCGCGATCAGCGCGTAGCCCAGCCAGTAGCTGCCACCGGCCTCGGCCAGGTTGCTCTGCCTGAACGCCAGCGGCACAAAGCACAGCGCGATGCCGAACACCCAGATGGGCGCCAGCTTGTACCAGCGCGTCTCGCTCGCCTGCTGCTTGACCAGGTAGGCAAAGCCCAGCATGGCCGCCAGTGCGAAGGTGCCGTAGCCGATGAAGTTCGCCGGCACGTGCAGCTTCATCCACCAGCTTTTCAGCGCGGGTACCAGCGGCTGGATTTCGTGCGCCTCGCGCACCAGCGTGTACCACAGCAGAAAGCCGACGGCGGCGCTCACCACCAGCATCACGAAGGCGCCCATGGCGCGCGTCTTGTACTGCGCTTCGTAGTACAGGTAGAACAGCGCCGTCAGCCAGCAGAACAGCACGAACACTTCGTACAGGTTGCTGACCGGGATGTGTCCGATGTCGGGGCCGATCTGGTGGCCTTCGTACCAGCGCACCATGGTGCCCACCAGCGCCAGCGTGACCGCCACCCAGGCGATCTTGCTACCCAGGCCTTCCAGCGTGTCCTGCTGGCCGCGAATGAACATGCCACCCCAGTAGAACACCGTGCTCATGAAGAACAGCATGCTCATCCACAGGATGGCCGACTGGCTGGACAGGAAGTACTTGAGCAGGAACACGGAATCCGCGCGCCGCAGGTTGCCGCCGTCGTACAGCCAGATGGCCAGCAGCGACAGCGCCGCCACCACCAGCATCAGGTTGCGCAGTGGCCGCCAGAACCAGCCGAGCCAGATCACCACCGGCACCGTGCCGACCAGGATGCCTTTCTCGTACACGTCCATCGCGCCGTGGTAGCGCTGGAAGGCGACCAGCGCGCCGACCACCACCAGCAGCGCAAACAGCCAGTCGGCCCAGGTGCGGCGTGAGAAATAGCCTTCGTTCAGCGTCAGGGTGGCGTTGGACGCCGCGGCAACGTGGGTATTCATGACCTGAAGCTCCCTCAGGAGGAAGGGGTGAGCAGCTTCTGCTGCAATTGCTCGAATTCGCGGTCGGCGTCCAGCGTCTTGCGGTTGCTGGACAGCGCCATGGTGGCCTGCGCACCATCGCCTTGCGGCGCCAGCCACACCCACAGGCGCCGCTCGCGGATGTACAGCATGGCAAATACGCCCAGAATCAGCAACAGGCAGCCCAGATAAACCACATTCTTGCCCGGGGCTCGCGCCACCTGGAACACGCTGGCCTGCACCTGCTTGAACTCCTGCAGCTCGAACGCCACCGGCGCCGGGTACAGCGGCGCGTCAGACAATGCGAGCACCGCCTGGGTCATGAAGCGCTGCGTGGACTCGTTTTCGGGCAAGGCCTTCAGGCTGCGCGATTCTCGCGTCAGCGCGTTCAGTTCCAGCAGACTGCCGTTGAGGATGCGCAGCAGCACCTCGGCGGCGCGTTCGCGCTCGCCTTCGGGCACGGCCGCTTCCATGAAGTCGGAGATGGCCTGCAGCCCGCCCACCTCTTTCTTGCCCTTCACCGGCTCAGCGCCGGCAAACAGCGCCAGCGCGCGCGTCGCCGACGCGGCCAGCTGGTCAACCAGTTCGGGGCGATTGGGGTCGACCGCCTTCACCACATAGCGGCGCACGGCGCGCTCGCGCTGCACCGGATCGAGCAGCGCCGCGCGCAGGTGCACGAAACCGTCGATGCTGCCTTCGTCGTCGGCCGGAATGCGCAGGTAGCGGAAGTTCTCGGCCGGCGTGGCGCGCACGCCGAGCAGAAAGACCGGCAAGCCGTCGCCCGTGTCCACCGGCAGCATGTAGTTGTGGTACTCACGCGCCTGTCCGGCCTGGTCGCGCAGCTTGTACGTGATGCTGGGGCCGACGTTGCGCAACTGGCGCTGCGTCACGGTCTTGTCGGCCGCGCCCAGCCGCTGCGACAGCGCATGGCCCAGGTCGACCTTGCGCACGTCGGCGCCCGAACCCGAGCCCGGCGCATCGCCGCCCAGGTTTTCGACGTTGATGACGCGCAGCGCGGTGTACTCCAGCGTCATCTTGTCGTTGCCGTTGGTGATCTGCGAGCTGCTGCCGATGGTGCCATCGACCGTGAACGGCTGCACGCCGCCGTTCATGGGAATGGCGCGCAACTTCACGCTCGAGCCACCGTCGTCGAAGCTGCTCTGGTAGATCTGCACGCCGTCGTAGCTGACGGGGTGGTTCACTTCGACGCGGGCCGGCGTGGTCTTGCCGGTGGCCTTGTCGTGAATCACGATGTCGCTCGCGAACAGCTTGGGCATGCCGGTCGAGTAGTACTCGACGATGAATTTCTTCAACTCGACCGCGAACGGTAGCTCCTGCAGCAGGATGCCATCCGACTGGCTGAGGATGGCCGTGCTGGACGCCGTGCCCTCGCCCACCAGCAGGTTGCCGCGAAAAGCCGGATTGGTTGGCGGCAGTCGATGCTCGGGCTTGACCTCCGACACCAGGCCACCGCCGCTGTACACCGTCTTGCCGCCAAACCAGGTCAGCGTGCGCACGAACAGGTCGCCGTCGAACAGCCCGCCCAGGCAGATCAGCACGATGGCGCTGTGCGCGGCGATGTAGCCGATCTTGTTGGCCGAACCGGCCTTGGCGGCCACCATCCAGCCCTTGCCGTCGGGCGTGTCGCGCTCCTGAAGGCGCACCTTCCAACCGCCGCCGGCCAGCATCTGGCCGATGCGCCGCGCCTCGTCGGCAGGCGCTGTGGCCAGCGTGGCCTCGGCCTTGTGATGAAAAGCCTGCAGGCTCTGGTGACGGATGTTTTCCTTGTAATTGCGAATGTCGGCCAGAAACTTCGGCGTATTGCGCGCGATGCACAGCGACGTGCTGGTGACCAGAAACGCCAGGATCAGCAGGAACCACCACGCGCTGTAAACGGCGTTCAGCTTCAGCGCCAAAAACAGTTCGGCCCAGAACGGCCCGAACTGGTTGACGTAGTTGACGCCCGGCTCATGCTGCTTGATGACGGTGCCGATGACCGAGGCGATGCAGATAACGGTCAGCAGCGCGATGGCAAAGCGCATCGACGACAGCAACTCGACCGCCGAGCGCCAGGCCTCGGAGCCGCGCCGGGGCTCGATCCCGTGGGTGCGTTGGGTGTCGGTGGTCATGCGCGATCAGAAAATCATCGGCGCCGCCGCGTGTACGGGGCCCTGGGTTGGAGCATCCAGCGCGGCCGCAGTTTCATTCATCGCGGCGGATTTCTTGACCTGGATCACGTACAAACCCACAAAAAACAAAAGCCGCGCCCCCTCGAGGACGCGGCTCGCCAGGGGCAGGCGCTTGAAACCGTTCAGCGCAGGCCGGCAATGTAGTCGGACACCGCCTTGATCTCGCGGTCGTTCATCTTGGCGGCCACGCCCTGCATCACGGCGTTGTTGGTGCGCGTGCCGTCGCGGAAGGCCACCATCTGCTTGGCCGTGTAGTCCGCGTGCTGGCCCGCCAGGCGCGGGTACTGCGCCGGAATGCCGGCGCCGTTGGGGCTGTGGCAGCCTGCGCAGGCCGGGATGCGGCGGTCGGGAATGCCGCCACGGAAGATGCGCTCGCCCGCCATCACCAGGTCTTTCTCTTTCGCGAAGCCCGGCTTGGCCTTTTGCGACGCCAGCCAGTAGGCGACGTTGCGCGCGTCGTCCTCGCTCAGCGCAGCGGCAAAGCCTTGCATGACCGGGTCCTTGCGCGTGCCGCTCTTGAATTCGGCCAGCTGCTTGAAGGTGTATTCCGGGTGTTGCGCGGCCAGCTTGGGCTGCAGCGGCACGGTGGAATTGCCGTCGGCTGCGTGGCAGGCGACGCACACGGTGGCGTAGCTGGCCGCACCCTTGGCCAGGTCGACCTTGGGGGCAGCGGGTGCATCGGCGGCCGAAGCGGTAGCAGCCAGCAGGCTGGTGGCGAGGAGGGCAACAAGCGACTTCATGGCACGCATGGTGTTATTTTGAAAGGAGTATCTCGGGGCGCGAATCCTTGCGATTCTACAATGCCCCACCTGCCCTCCCCGCCTCTGACCGCGTGCACGCCACGCCGAGCATGACTGACCACCCTCCCCGCACCCCTGCCGCGCCCGATCGCCGCGACGCCGCGCGCCACGCGCTCGGCTGGCTGCACACCGCGCGCTTTCTGACCACCGCGGCGCAATTGCATCAGCTGCCGCCGCTCGACGTGCCGGAAATCGCCTTCGTGGGCCGCTCCAATGCCGGCAAGTCCACCGCCATCAACACGCTGACGCAGCAGACGCAGTTGGCCTTCGCCTCTAAGAAGCCGGGGCGCACGCAGCACATCAACCTGTTCTCGCTCGGCCGCCAGGGCACCACCGACGCCGTGCTGGCCGACCTGCCCGGCTACGGCTACGCCGCCGTGCCGCTGGCGGACAAGCAGCGCTGGCAGCGCGTGATGGCCAACTACCTGGTCACGCGCGAGAACCTGGCCGCCATCGTGATGCTGGCCGACCCGCGCCACGGACTGAAGGAGCTGGACGAGTTGCTGCTTGAAGTCATCCGCCCGCGCGTCGAGGAAGGGTTGCCCTTTCTCATCCTGCTGACCAAGGCCGACAAGCTGAACCGCACCGAACAGACCAAGGCGCTGCAGATCACCCGCCTGCAGGCCGGTGGCGGCTCGGTCATGCTGTTTTCCGCCCTCAAGCGACAGGGCGTGGAAGACGCCGCGCTGTGGCTGCGGCAGGTGGTGGACGACGCTGGCGCGGCCGTCGATCCAGAATAAAAAAGCTGCCGCGCGCTTGCCCTGCCTGCGCAAAGCGCTCACATTTTCATATCTAAGAGCGGGCGAACCGGCCGTCACCCCGGCGGTGGTCTGGCACCGGCACCGATTCAGTCCGGCGCCATCTGCGCGCCGCGCGCCACCAGCAGGCCCCGCAGCACCGAACGGTGGCAGCGCGCCTCGTCCTCGCAATAGCAGCCGATGGAAAAATTCGTCTGGTGCGACAGCGCCGCCAGCACGTCCAGCGTGCGCGCGGCGTCGGGCGCCGCCATCTCGCGCTCGAACAGGCGCGTGAAAACGCCCCAGGTCTTGCGCGATGCGGCGCTGTCCGGGTCCTCGTGGGTCGTCAGCGCGAGCTTCATCAGATCCGGCGTGGGCGACAGGTTGGGGTACCACACGTCGTACCAGTCGTCCGACGCAAAACGCGCCTTGGGCACGCCGCGCGGCGGCCGCCTGACGGTGCCGATGCGCAAGCCTTCGTCCTGCCGGCGAGGCGTTCCCAGTCGAACCACACGGATGCCCATGTCCACTTCCTTTCGATGGCCGATGGCGCCGCGCCACGCGCGCACCCGTCGCCCATGGGACGGGCCGCGCTTGTGCGCCCGCGCGAGCGCCGTCTACGATAGCATGCCGCACCCCCGGACCATGCATCAAAAGCGGCCCCAGCGCTTTACTGACAGGCGCGAACAGCTATTAAATTAGGAGCATTCATGATCGACACCTGGACCGCCGAACTGCCGCATGGCGTGACCTTGAGCTGCCGGTCGGCCGGCGCGCGCGGGCGCCCGGTGCTGATGTTCCTGCACGGCTTTCCCGAAGCCGCCTTTGCCTGGGACGATCTGCTGGCCCACTTTGCCCAGCCCGAGCACGGCGGTTATCGCTGCGTGGCGCCCAACCTGCGGGGCTACGAGCACTCCAGCAGCCCGGTCGACCCCGCCGCCTACCACGCCAAGCTGCTGGCGCAGGACATCGCGGCGCTGATCGCCGCCGAATGCGGCCCGCAGGGCCAGCTGGCCGCGCTGGTGGCACACGACTGGGGCGGCGCGCTGGCGTGGAACCTGGCCTCGGCGCGGGCGGAGCTGATGCAGCGCCTGGTCATCATCAACTCGCCGCACCCGCAAACTTTTTGGCGCGAGCTGCGCCAAAGCGCGGAGCAGCAGGCCGCCAGCGCCTACATGAATTTCCTGATACGCCCCGACGCCGAGGCGCTGCTGGCCGAGCGCGACTTTGCCCGTTTGTGGCCGTTTTTCGACCTGATGGGCGCCAGCGGCGCCGACGCCATGCAAGGCGCAGCGCACGCACTGGCGGGTGAAGCGGTGCGGCCCGGCGGCGACATCGCACCCACTCTGCCCGACGGCGCCGGCTGGATGACCGACGCGCTGCGCGCCCAGTACCGCGCGGTGTGGTCGGGCGATGGCTCGCGTCCCGGCGCCGGGCTGACGGGCGGCCTCAACTACTACCGCACGTCGCCGCTGCGACCGCCGCGCGAGGGCGACGCCGCGGCCGCTGGCGTGCAACTGCCGGCCGACGCCTTCACCGTGCGTGTGCCCACGCTGGTGCTGTGGGCCATGCAGGACAAGGCACTGCTGCCGTCGCTGCTCGACGGCCTGGAGCGCTGGGTGCCGCACATGACGCTGCGGCGCATCGAGCGCGCCACCCACTGGGTGGTGCACGAACAGCCTGCGCGGGTGGCGCGCGAGGTGGGCGAGTGGCTCCAGTCAGGCGCAACCGTCTGACCGCAACCGCCTCCGGACACATCACACGCGTTCGGGCTGAAACCCATTGGCGTTCAAATGTTTGGATACCGTTCGTACTGAGCCATTCGACGGGCTCATGGCAGGCTTGTCGAAGTGCATGCGCCGTCAGCGGCTTCGACAGGCTCAGCCCGAACGGTTCTTATCGTTTTGAACGCACTTTCGTATGAATCATTCGCCTGGGCTTATAACAGGCCACTCGACAGAGCTCATGACAGGCCTATCAAAGCCGCTATGTCGCGCGCACTTCGACAAGCCTTGTCATGAGCGCGTCGAATGGCTCAGAACGGTTTTGATGCATTCCAACGCCAATGGTGTGAAAGCGCCGCAGCCGCGCCCCGCCATCGGCGTCACTTCTTCTGCTTCACCGGCCGCTGCCAGCCGGCCACGCTCAACTGCTTGCCGCGCGCCACGCTCAGGGCGCCGGGCGGCGTGCTCTTGGTGATGGTCGATCCGCCGCCCACCGTGCCGCCGGCGCCCAGGGTCAGCGGCGCCACCAGCACGCAGTTGCTGCCCACGTGCACGTCGGCCTCGATCACGGTGCGGTGCTTGTTGGCGCCGTCGTAGTTGGCGGTGATGCTGCCGGCGCCGTAGTTCACGCGCTCGCCCACCGTGGCGTCGCCCAGGTAGGCCAGGTGGTTGGCCTTGGCGCCCGCGGCCAGGGTGGAATTCTTCAC
>WBZS01001296.1_pt1 | contig 20624 bp, 14 predicted proteins | sample 5204201 | NCBI WGS metagenome assembly WBZS01 (sample SAMN12344357, study PRJNA552823) | activated sludge metagenome | biome: Activated sludge suspended growth; feature: Nitrification reactor; material: Wastewater; isolation source: activated sludge from nitrification reactor of wastewater...
CCACGAGCACCGCCCTCGTCGAGTCGCCCACACCGCGCGTGATCTCACGGAAGCCTCCCTGCACGCGCGCACACGATTCCAGCGCTCGACATGAACGGTCTCCAAGAGGAACCCAGTCCGACCGCGGTTCGGCACCACCTGGCCAACCACGAGCGCTGGAATCGTGCGCGCTGGCCGTGTCCAGGAGGGTTCACGCACGCCGCCGCGCCCGGGAGCGTTTACCTCGCGGTTGCCGCGCCCGAGGCGTCGAACACAGAACCCCCTCGCTTCGCTCTTCCTGGCCGAGTGCGGCGTGATTACGCTGTCAGCCACTCGACCCGACGGAGGAACCGTGACCGAATCGGCGCCCGCGCCGGATCCGACTCCCCCGACGACGCCCAAACGCGGGCCGCTGGGCGGCCTCGACCCTGGCTGGGCAACGGTCATCGCGGCGGTCATCACCATCGCCGGCACGGTGGTCACGCTCTTCTTCCAGGCGGGCGGCGGCACCGCGCCGGCCCCGACCGCGCCGCAAACCCCTGTGGCAGTCACAGGCACCAACCAGCCGTCCGGACCATCCACGACCACGCCCACCGGCCAACCCTCGGCGCCGGCGTCCGGCCAACCCACATTCACGGTCGTGTCCGCGCTCGCCGCCCACCTCCGCGAGCCGGCCGTCCAGGCCGGGGAGTCGGTGCGCACGCTCTCGCTGAAGCTGCCCCTGCTCGTGCGCGACGAGTTCGAGACCAACGATTACGGCTGGGCGCTCGGCACGACCGACTTCGCGGACGGCATCTCGTGCACCACGACCATGGCGTCCGCGAACCTGCAGCTCACGGTGACCTCGGGCCGCGGCCCGGCGTACTGCTACAACGGCGCCCCCCGCAACGTGCGCAACTTCGCCCTCGTCACCGAACTCGGCATCCCCGCCCAGCGCGGAGCCGACGTCGGGGTGCTCTACGGCGGCACCGGCCAGCAGGTGCTGGTGACGATCAACCCGCAGAGCCAGACGCTGGCCGTCACGACGGCGACGGCGACGCTCCTACCCGCCACGTTCGTCGACGACATCAACCCGAGCGGCCCCAACCGGGTCCAGCTCGTCGTCATCGAGAGCAGCGTCGCGCTCTTTCTCGCCGACAAGCTCGTGCTGCTTAGCTCGAACATGCCCGACCCCGGCACGGGCCCCGTCTGCCTCTACGTCCGGCTGAACGAGGCCAACCAGCGGATCACCCTGCAGTCCGACCGCCTGGAGTTGCGGGGCGCGTGAGGCTCAGGACGCCGCCAGAACCGCGTCGATCGCGTTCCGGACGTCCAGCACCGCCTGCCCGCTCAGCTGTCGAAAGGATTGCTGCAACTCGGCCGCGAGGTCGAAGTCGCGCCGCACGAGCCACTGCGCCTGGAGCCCCTCCCAGATGGCGAGGGTGCGGCGCGCCACGGTGACGGGGTCGACGTCCGGGGTCGCCAGGCCCGCCGCCTGCCGCTGGCGGAAGGCGTCCTCGAAGGCGGCCAACGCCTGGTCGTAGTGCTGGACGAAGTACGCGTGGGCGGGGTGATCGGGGTCTTGGGCGTACGCGCTCAGCGCGACCGACAACGGGACGCGCCACTCCTGAGTGTCGCGCTGGCGCGTGAGCAGTTCGGCGATGAACTCGAACAGGTCGCCGCCCTTGGCCAGCCCGGCCGCGTCCGCTGCCAGGGCTGCGTCCTCGGACGCCTCGGCGTCCGACAGTTCGAGGGCGGCCACCAGGAGGTGATCGCGGCTCGGGTAGTGGTAGAACATCGCCCGCTCGCTGATGCCGGCCCGCTGGGCCACCTCGGCGGTGGTCAGGCCCCGGTGCCCGCGCTCCTGGACGATGTCCAGGGCGGCCCGGGCGATGGACGCCCGTCGAGCGGCGGTCTTGGCGTACGGTCCACGGGGCGCGTCGGTCATGACCCCAGCGTAGCCTCAATCTCCCGCACATTGCATGATTGAGCTGCGCGCCTCACGCGCTAGGCACCACGCCACGCGCTAGGCACCACGCCTTCCGACGGAAGCTGGACCAACAAACCCATTGACATCGTTTCAAACATGCAGTTTACTTCATTTTGTGCGCAGAGGCCACCACGCAGAGGAAGACGCCGCATGCTCCAGCGCTACGACAGCATCCGCCCAGGCCAGGTGTGGCTCGACACGAACGGCAAGCGCATCCAGGCGCACGGGGGTTCGATCCTGGTCGAGGGCGACACGTTCTACTGGTACGGAGAGAACAAGGAGAAGACGGTCCCCGGCAGCGGCATCTGGCACTGGGGCGTCCGGCTCTACTCGAGCAAGGACCTCTACAACTGGGACGACCTGGGCCTGATCATCCCGCCCGTCGAGGACGACCCCACGAGCTCGCTGCACCCCACGGCGTCCATGGACCGGCCGCACATCGTCCGCAACCCCCGCACCGGCCAGTACGTCTGCTGGCTGAAGATCATGGGCGAGGGCCACACCCAGACCGAGACCGTGCTCGTGTCGGACGCCCTGACCGGCCCGTACACGGTCGTGCGCGAGGGACTCCGCCCCCTCGGCATGAACGCCGGCGACTTCGACCTGGTCGTGGATCCGACCGACGGCAAGGGGTATTACTACTTCGAGCGTGTGCACTCCGAGCTGATCTGCGCCGACCTGAGCGACGACTACACCGACGTCACCGGCTACTACTCCACGCACTTCCCCAACATCCGGCCGCCGTTCGTGCGCGAAGCGCCGGCCCACTTCGTGCGTGCGGGGCTGCACTACCTGATCACCTCCGGGACGACGGGCTACATGGCCAACCAGTCCGAGATCGCGAGCGCCCGCACCTACCACGGCCCCTTCTCCGTGCTCGGCGACCCCCACCCCGGCGACGCGACCCGCACCAGCTACCGCTCTCAGGTCACCTCGGTCTTCAAGCACCCCGGCAAGCAGGACCTCTACATCGCCCTCGCCGACCGCTGGCTGCCGACCATGAGCGCCGAGTTGGCCGGAAAGGTGGCGCTGAGCATCTCCGATCCCGGACGCCGCGACGAGCTCGCCTTCACCGACGCCGAACGTGCCGAGGTGATGGCCACCCTCATGGGCTCGGAGGTCAACACATCCATCGCCGACTACGTGTGGCTGCCGCTGCGCTTCGACGGCGACGTCCCCACTCTGGACTGGTCCGACGAGTGGCGCATCGAGGACTTCGAGGACGCCCGCCCCGCGGACCTCCAGCGCACCGCCGTCCCACCAGCCGACGTCCAGCCCGCGGGCGTTCCCACCACCGAGACTCCATCCGATTCCACCACCACCGAAGGGACCCGTCCATGACCACCACGGTCACCCGCGCCGAGAAGCGCGCACAGAAGCGCGCCGCACGACTCGCCGACCCCGACCGGGTCGGACTCGGCACCCTGCTCGCCTGGTCGACGACCGGCGTGTCCGGGGCGTCCGCCATCATCGTGTTGTCGTTCGTCGGCATCTACGCCACCGACACCCTGCAGATGCCCGCCGCGCTCGTCGGCACGCTGGGGCTGGTGTCTAAGCTGTTCGAGGCCGTTACCGTGGCGATCGCCGGCATCATCGTCGACCGCACCCCCGAGACCCGGTGGGGCAAGGCCCGTCCCTACGAGTTGTCCATCGTCGGGGTGTGGGCAGCCACCTGGCTGCTGTTCTCCGTCCCGGACCTGGGCCTGGTCGGCAAGGCCATCTGGCTGCTGGCCAGCATGATCTTCGTGAACGCGGTCTTCGTCACGCTCCTCGGCGCCAACGACACGCTGTACACCGCCCGGGCCTTCGGGACCCGGCTCTCGATCGCCCGGATCGCCACGCGCAGCGGCCTGCTCACCGTGGTGGGCGCGATGGCGACGAGCATCACCTTCCCGATGTTCATGGCCCAGGTGGGCAAGTCGCCGGCCGGCTGGTCGCAGATCGTGCTCTGGTACGCGATCCCCATGGCCTTCCTGGGACTCGGCCGCTTCGTGTTCTGCCGCGAGAAGTTCGATGTCGAGGATCCAGCCTCGCCGAAGGTCACGCTCAGCGACGTGCGCGAGATGCTCAAGGCGAACAAGTACGTCTGGATCATCGCCGTCACGCAGCTGCTCTCCGCCGCGATGCTGGGCATCGGGGTCGCCGCCTACTACTACACCTACATCGTCGGCGACGTGGGCCTCATGGGCCTCATGGGCCTCGTCGGGGTGCTGGCCATGATCACGATGCTGGCCTTCCCCCTGCTCATGCGGCGGCTGCCGGTCTCGACCATCATCTCGCTCGGCGCCGCGTTGGGCATCGTCGGCGCCGCCATCATGCTGTTCGCCGGCGCCAACCTGCTGCTCATCGGACTCAGCTCCTTCCTCACCGGCGTGGCCATCCTGCCGATCACGTTCCTCAGCCAGCTACTGATCATCGACAACGCCTCCTACAACGAGTGGAAGGGGCATCGGCGCCTGGAGAGCACGATGGGGTCGCTGGGCAGCTTCATGAACCGCCTCGGCGCGGGTGCCGCGGGCGCCGTCGCCGGGTGGACGCTGACGCTGTCCGGGTACGACGGGACCGCCGCGAGCCAGTCCCCCTCGGCCATCATGGCGATCGTCGGACTCAGCAGCGTCTTCCCGATCGTGCTGTACGTGCTCATCATCGTCCTGATGCGCCGGTACCGGCCCTTTGAGGCCGAGCTGCCCCGCATGCAGCACGAGCTGGCCGAACGCCACGCCGCCAAGGGACTCAACGACCCGCTGATCGACGTCTTCCACATCCCCCACAACCCGGACGCCGACACGCACTGAGCCTGCTGCCGCACCGCCCGACCCGCGATCTCCGTGGCGCCCGCCGCTGGGATCGCGGGTTGTGGTCGGCCCTCCCTCATCTGCGTAGGGGGGTGAGGAAGCGAGCGTGGCGGCGGGGCCGCCGGTGGGGGTCGACCCGTCGGGGCGGGATCACCTCGGGAAGCTGATCGGGGCGCAGCCGGACCTGCCAGCGGTCGGCGGTGGGGTCGTGTCCGGGTTCGACGATGCCGTGGTGGTGCGGACAGACCAACACCATGTTGGCTAGGGATGTTGCCCCTCCGGCCCACCACGGGATGATGTGATGCGCTTGGCAAGCCTGCGGCGGCTTCTCGCATCCCGGGAACACACAGCCCTGGTCTCTGATCTCCAGGGCGGCCCGGATCGGCGGGGTCGCCAACCGTTGGGTACGGCCCACGTCGAGGACCTCCGACACGCCCCCCAGCACGACCGGGAGGAGGTCGGCGTCACACAACCACCGGCGCAGTACCCCCGCGGGGATCGGTTCGCCCGAGCCGACCAGCTGCCCGGACAGCAGGCCGGCGTCGATCGCGGCTTGGAGGAGTTGGTCGTAGGCGAGGGTGACCACGACGCGGGGTCGGTCGCCGCCGTGTCCGGGGGCGAGTTCGCGGCGTTGGTGGTCGGCGATCATGGCCATGAGTCCGTCGGCCCGGCGCATCGCCGGTGTGACCAACTCGGCTGTCGTCTCGCAGTGGGCGTGTGGCTCTTCTTCTTGGTCGGTGCGCTGGAGGTGGGCGGCGTGCCCGACAGCCCCGCCATCGCTGTTCCCATACCGACAACTCTAGCCACCACCTCGGACACTTTTCGAACGTCTGTCCGCTTATCCACAAGGAAGTTTGGACCAATAGTTATCCACAAATCGTGCCAGACCACTTGACATACCCGTCGTGGCGCGGGCTCCAGTGCGTCCCATGGCAGCGCCATGCGAGGCCGCGAGCAGCGCGCCAGCCCTAGCCCGCCAACCCGCCGGCGATGTGCTGCAGGTGCCTCAGCACCACCGGTACCGCAGACCGAACCGCCTTCTCAGGACGGTGCAGGGCGTCGATGTGCCGACGCGGGAAGGGTCCGGCCATGGGACGCAGCTCACCCCGCGAGGGCGGCGACCGTCCAGCGCGGCACGAGCGCCACGCCCGCGTCCGGACGGCGCATCGAGGACCGCCACCGCGCGGCCGCCCTCCAGCTCGAAGCGGCCCCGGCGCCCACCTGAGCGTGCGGACGCCGCCGGCTCAGACCCCGGCGCCGAGGTCGTCCAGCACCTGCCGGAACTCCATGACGTTCTGTCCGCTGAGTTGCCGGAACGCCGCGGTGACCTCTTTCGCCAGAACGAAGTCGGGCGTGACCAGCCACTGGGCCTGCAAACCGTCCCACACCGCGACGACGCGGCGTGCCACACCAACCACGTCGAGGTCCGGGTGGGCGAGGCCCGCCTCCTGGCGCGCCCGCAGAAGCTTGCCGAAGCCGTCGATGGCCCGCGCGTAGTGGCCCACGAAGTAGTCGTGGGCGGGATGCTCCGGCTCCTGGGCGTGCCCGTTGAGCGCGACCGTGAGGGCGGCCTTCCACGGCTCACCCGAGATCGAGCCCGTGAGCAGTTCGATCAGGCGCTCCAGGTCGTCAGGCACGGCCGCGTACTGCGCCTCCACCTCGGCCTGCGACAGCTCGTCGACCCGCTCCAGCGCCGCCACCAGCACGTGGTCGCGCGTCGGGAAGTGGTAGAACAGCGTCCGCTCGCTCACGCCCGCCCGCCGGGCCACGTCGGCCACCAACAGCGACCGATGCCCCGACTCGCGGATGAGCTCCAGGGCCGCCTCGGCGATGGACGCCTTGCGCTCGGCCGTCTTGGCGTACGGGCCGCGGCTCTTGGTGCTCGTCATGGCGCGAACCTACCACGAATCTCGCAGTTCAAGCCAGTGTTCGTGACGTCGTGCCCGCGCTCCCAACACTCTCACCCCTTGACTTCGGTTCAACATTGCAGTTGACTACCTTTTGTCAGCGAAGGGCGACGCCGCCCGCGAGAACCGGAGGACCGACGATGGCCCGCACCAAGAAGCAGTACCCCGAAGACCTGAAGACCAAGACGGGCATCTCGCTCATGTGGCTGTCCCAGGTGGTCGCCGGTGGCTTCATCACCAGCTACCTGATGCTGTACCTCACCGACTACGCCGGCCTCTACGCCGGCGTCCCCGGCGCCGCCGCCGTGGCGGCGACCACGATGCTGCTCGTCGGGCGCGTCTGGGACGCGATCAACGACCCCATCCTGGGCGTCATCATGGACCGCACGCCACGCACCCGCTGGGGCCGGTACAAGCCGTACATCGTCGTCGCCATCCCCCTCTCGGCGCTCGCGCTCATCCTCCTGTTCAACGTCCCCGCCGGCTTCGGCGACCCAGCCAAGCTGCTGTGGATCTACCTCTTCTACTTCCTCTTCGACACCGCGCTGACGGCGCTGCCGTTCGTCCCCCTGACCCAGACGCTCACCGAAGACCCCGCCGTCCGGGGCAAGCTGTACGGCCTGCCGCGCGTGGTGTCCCTGGTCGCGTCGATGGGCATGTCGTCGTTCATCGCCGTGGCCATCGCCCTTGGCCCCGACGGCATCACCCCCAACGTCGGCCTGGCCATGGCGGTCTTCATGGTGCCCCTCGCGGCGCTCTCACTGATCGGCGTGCTCATGGTTAAGGAGGGCACGGCGAACGCCCACGAGGAGGCCGTGAACCCGAAGGACCTCGCGGGCGTCCTCCGCCTGAACCGGCCCCTGTGGATCGCCATGCTGTCGGCCCTGATCGGCGGGTTCAGCTGGACGTTCACCTTCGGCGGCGCCAACTACTACATCAAGTACGCCCTCGGCGCTGAGAACTTCGGCCTCACCGCGGCCCTGATCGGCCTGACCATGATCGTCGCGCTCATCATCGGCGTGTTCATCTCCCAGGCCATGGTCAAGCGCGTCACCCCCGGGATGGCGACGATGATCTCCTGGTTCATCGCGGCCGTGCCGCTGGCCGTCTTGTTCCTCTTCAACCTGGCCGGACCGATCCGCAGCATTCCCCTGCTCTTCTCGATCCTGTTCCTGGCCATGCTGGGCGTCGGCCTCGGCTACGTGCCCGGCGGGCTCGTGCTCATGGAGTGCATGGACTACAACAAGGCCAAACTGGGCAAGAGCATGGCCGGCAGCCTGAACGCCGTGAACCAGATGATCCAGAAGCTGCAGGCGGGCGTCTCCGCCGTGGCGGTCGGCGCGGTCCTGATCGCGGTCGGGTACGACGCCACCCGGTACGCCGACGCCGTCAACATCCCCAACGAGCTGTTCTTCGGGCTGGGCGTGGTGATCTTCGGCCTGCCCGCCCTGCTGGCCGCCGGCGCCGGCGCCGTCATGTTCTTCTACCCCCTGCTGCGCCCCGCGGAGCGTGAACGGGCCCTGGCCCCCGTCCTGGAAGAGGCGAACGAACGATGAGGACCCTCTTCGACGACGGCTGGCACTACGCCACCACCGGCTCGGACGCCGCGCCCACGCCGGTCTCGCTGCCGCACGACGCGATGATCCACGAGCGCCGCGACGCGACGCTGCCCGGAGGACGCCACACCGGCTGGTACCCGGGCGGTGCCTACACCTACAGCAAGACGTGGCGCGCGCCGGCGTCCGGGCAGCGGGTCGCCCTGCTGTTCGAGGGCGCCTACCGCAAGTCGGTGGTCCTGGTGAACGGCATCGAGGCCGGGGGTTGCCTGGGCGGGTACACCGAGTTCGAGGTGCCGATCGAGCACCTCGTGGCCTGGGGCGAGGACAATCTGATCGAGGTGCGCGTCGACAACTCCGAGCAGCCGAACAGCCGCTGGTACTCCGGCTCGGGCCTGTACCGGCACGTCTGGCTCGTGGAGTCCGGCACGGTGCGGCTGGCGCGCGACGGCGTCCGGCTGGTCACCCGGAGCCTGACGGACGCCGCCGCGTCCGTGGACGTCGAGGTGCGCCTCGACCACGCAGGTGACTCCGACGTGACGGTCGACGTCGCGCTGGCGGCGTGCGGGGCCGAGGTGGCCCGCACCAGGATGACCGTGACCCGCGACGCCGATCGCATCGGCACGGGCACCCTCACCGTCGCCGGCCCCCGCCCTTGGTCGGCCGAGCACCCGTTCCTGTACGACTGCACGGTGACCGTCTCGTCCGGCGACGACAGGCTCGACTCCGACGCCTTCCGCGTCGGCCTGCGCACGGTCACGGCGAACGCCCGCGACGGTTTGGTCGTGAACGGGAAGCCGGTGCTGTTGCGCGGTGCGTGCGTGCACCACGACCACGGCGTGCTGGGGGCCGCGACGTTCCGCGACGCCGAGTTCCGCCGCGCGCGCATCCTCAAGGAGCAGGGCTTCAACGCGATCCGCAGCGCCCACAACCCGCTGTCGCGCGACGCGCTGGACGCCTGCGACGAGGTCGGCCTCTACGTGATGGACGAGCTCTGGGACAGCTGGCTGGAGCAGAAGACCGCCCACGACCTGGCTGACAGGTTCGCCGAGTTCTGGGCGTCCGACGTCGACGCGCTGGTCGCCAAGGACCGCAACCACGCCTGCGTGATCATGTACTCCACCGGCAACGAGATCGGCGAGAGCGCCACCCCCGAAGGGATCCGGGTGGCCCACGAGGTCGCCGGACGCCTGCGGTCGGCCGACCCCACGCGCCTGGTGACCAGCGGCCTCAACCCCATGCTGAACCTGGCCGCGCTGAAGGGCCGCAACCCGGCCCACGAGGGCAACCAGGCGGCGCCCGACCACAGCAAGAAGCGCGGCAAGCTGCAGTCCGAGGGGTTCAACCTGCTGATGGGCAAGATCGGCTCGGGCATGATCCTGGCGTCCCGGCTGCCGGCCGCCGGCCGAGCGGTGGAGGGGGCGGCGTCCAGCCTCGACGTCGTCGGCTACAACTACGGCACCGGGCGCTACGTCGCCGACGCCAAGGCCCACCCCGAGCGGGTGCTCGTCGGCACCGAAACCATGACCTTCCACATCGCCAAGAACTGGGCGCTGGTCGAACGGCTCCCCCACCTCGTCGGCGACTTCATGTGGACCGGCTGGGACTACCTCGGCGAGTCCGGCATCGGGTCGTTCAGCTACGGCGACGAGCCCGCCGGCCTGGCCAAACCCGCGCCCTGGTCGCTGGCCGGCCCCGGCGCCATCGACCTGATCGGGCAGCCCGGCGCGCCCATGCTGCTGGCCCGCGCCGTCTGGGGCCTGGACGCCGAGCCCGGCGTCGCCGTGCGCCCCGTCGACCGGGCCGGCGAGGCCGTGCACAAGGCGGCCTGGCGCGCCACGGACGCCGTCCCGAGCTGGGCGTGGCCCGGCTGCGACGGCCAGCGGGCCGACGTGGAGATCTACTCGGACGCGGACACGGTCGAGCTGTACCTGAACGGCCGCTCGCTCGGACGCCGCCCCGCCGGGCGTCGCCGTGGCTATCTCGCCCGCTTCCGGGTGCCGTGGGAGCCGGGCGACCTGACGGCGGTGGCCGTCACCGGTGGCCGTGAGTCCGGACGCCGCACGCTGCGGTCGGTCCCGGGGCCGCTGAGGCTGCGGTTGAGCCCCGACCGCGAGGCGATCGCCGCGGACGGCCAGTCGCTCGCCCACGTGCTCGTCGAGGTCGTGGACGCGGGCGGCAACGTGGCCATGGTCAGCAACGAACCGGTCAGCCTCACGCTGACGGGCCCGGCGACGGTGGCCGGCTTCGGCAGCGCCCACCCGGCGCCGCCGGGACCCTACACCGACGCCGCGGACGTCACCTGGCGGGGACGAGCACTGGCGATTGTCAGAGCCGGCTGTGAGGCTGGTCCCGTGACCGTCACCGCGTCCTCGCCCCGCTTCGGCGCGGCGTCCGCCGCCTTGACCATCGAACCCTGACCACCCCGCGAACCCGAGGAGAGCCCACATGACCTACGCCCCCTACCGCGACCCGTCGCTGCCCGTCGAACAGCGGGTCGCCGACCTGCTCGCCCGGCTGACCCTGGAGGAGAAGGCGGGCCAGCTGACGCAGTACTTCTACTTCGCCCAGACGGTGGAGATCCCGGAGGGCTTCGACCTCAGCACGCTTCCGCCGGAGCACCTGGCGTACGTCACCCAGCCTCGCCAGGTCGAGGCCGCCCTCGACGCCGGGGCGGCCGGCTCGCTGCTCTTCGTGAGCGACGCGGCCACGGCCAACCGCCTGCAGCGGCGGGCGCTCGACGGCGGCCGTCACGGCATCCCGCTGATGTTCGGGTTCGACGTGATCCACGGGCTGCGCACGGTCTTCCCCGTGCCGATCGCGCAGGCGGCGTCGTGGGATCCGGACGCTATCGAGGCCGGGCAGCGCGTCGCCGCCCGCGAGGCCCGGGCCGCCGGCATCCACTGGGCGTTCGCGCCGATGATCGACATCGCCCGCGACCCGCGTTGGGGTCGCATCATCGAGGGCGCCGGGGAGGATCCGGTCCTCGGCGGGGCGGTCGCCGCCGCGCAGGTGCGCGGGTTCCAGGGCGCGGGGACGGCCGGCGTGGGGGCCGAGAGCATCCTCGCCGGCCCCAAGCACTTCGCCGGCTACGGGGCCGCCCTCGGCGGCCGCGACTACGACGACTCGGACATCTCCGACTCGGAGCTGTGGAACCTCTACCTGCCGCCCTTCAAGGCAGCGATCGACGCGGGCGCGGCCAACATCATGAGCGCGTACATGGACCTCAACGGCGTGCCCGCGTCCGGCAACCGCTGGCTGCTCACCGACGTGCTGCGCGATGCGTTCGGCTTCGACGGGTTCGTCGTGTCCGACGCCAACGCCGTGCGCTCACTGGAGACCCAGCACTTCGCCCGCGACCTGACCGACGCCGCCGCCCGCGCCGTCGACGCCGGCCTCGACATGGAGATGTGCATGTTCGACCCGGCCTTCTCCCGGCTGCCGCAGGCCGTCGCCGACGGGCTGGTCAGCGAGGCCGTCCTCGACGAGGCCGTCCGGCGCGTGCTGGCCGCCAAGTTCCGGCTGGGGCTGTTCGAGAACCCGTGGGCCGACGAGGACGCCGCCGCGGCTGTGCTCGGCGCCGCCGCCCACCGCGACCTGGCGCGCGTCGCCGCCGAGAAGAGCCTGGTGCTGCTGAAGAACGGCCCTTCGACAGGCTCCCCTTCGACAAGCTCCCCTTCGACAAGCTCAGGGACCGGGACCGGGACCGGGAACCTGCTCCCCCTCGACCCGGACACCCTCGGCTCGGTCGCCGTGATCGGCCAACTGGCCGCCAGCAAGCGCGACATCCTGGGCCCGTGGGTCTTCGACCACGACACCGCCGAGGCCGTCAGCATCCTCGAGGGCCTGCGCGCCCGGCTGGGCGACGGCGTCCGGGTCACCCACGCCGACGGGGCCGGCATCCCCGCCCGGGTGTTCGCGTCCATGTTCGACCGGATGGACCCGACCGTCGTCAACACCCCCGACGACTACGACGACGAGGCTGCCATCGCTGCGGCGGTCGACCTGGCGGCCGCGTCCGACGTCGCGATCGTCGTGGTGGGCCAGCGGCAGAACCAGATCGGCGAGAACGCGTCGTCGGCCACCCTGGAACTGCCCGGCCGCCAGCTCGAGCAGCTGCAACGCGTCGTCGAGACCGGTACGCCGGTCGTCCTGGTCGTGATGTCGGGGCGTCCCCTCGACCTGCGCTGGGCGGACGCCCACGTGCCGGCGATCCTGCAGGCCTGGTACCCGGGCACGAAGGGCGGGGACGCCGTGGCGTCCGCCCTGGTCGGCGACGTGTCCCCCGCTGGCCGCCTGCCGTTCACGTGGCCCCGCCACGTCGGGCAGGTGCCGATGGTGTACAACCACTACCGCACGTTCCAGCCCGAGGCGCAACATCAGCGCTACTGGGAGGAGGAATCGACCCCCCTGTACCCCTTCGGCCACGGCCTGGGCTACGCCACGTTCACCTACGCCGGCCTGCGCCTCGACCGCCCGTCGATCGCCGTCGGCGACACGGCGGCGGTTTCGGTGGAGGTCACCAACGCCTCCGACCGCGCCGCCGACGAGGTGGTGCAGCTCTACGTGCACCAGCGGTACGGCACCTCGACCCGCCCGGTGCGCGAGCTGAAGGGCTTCCGGCGCATCACGCTCGCCGCCGGCGAGACGCGCACGGTCACCTTCGAGCTCGGCCCCGACCAGCTGCGCTACTGGAGCGCCGTGCCCCGCGACTGGGTGCAGGACGCCACAGGAGTCGACGTCTGGGTGGGCGGCAGCTCCGCGGCCAAGCTGGGCACCGTGCTGGAGGTGACCGCGTGAGCATCGACCGCCGGGCCGTCGTCGGCCGCCACGTCGTCCGCCTCACGGCTCCGGACGCCGGGGTGGTGCTCGGGCTCGGCAACGGCGAGTTCGCCATCAACGCCGACGTCAGCGGCCTGCAGACGTTCACCGAGTTCCACGCCCCGCCCGCCGACATGCGCACGCTGCGCGACTTCGCCGCGCCGCGGGTCACCAACACGGGCACGATGTCGAACTGGGGCTGGGACGCCGCCCCCAACCCCGAGGGCTTCACGCTGGACGAGGCGATGGCCGACTACGCGTCGGCGCGCGGCGCGGTGTCGTACCCGGTGAAGCCCGACATGCGCAAGCTCATGACCGGCCAGCCGCTGGACCGCGCCGAGCGGGCCGGGCTGTGGCACGTCCAAAACCCGCACCGCATCGACCTGGGCCGCCTCGGCCTCGTGCTGCGCCCCGAGCCGGACGGCGAGCCGGAGACAGACCCGGCGGTGCTGGGCGACCTCGACGTCACCCTCGACCCCTGGACCGGCGTGCTGACCAGCCGGTTCACTTACCTCGGCCGTCCGGTCGAGGTGGTGACGGTGGCGCACGGGCAGGCGTCCGCGATCGCCACCCGGGTCACGTCGCCGCTGCTGGCCGAGGGCCGGCTCGGGCTGCGGCTGGCCTTCGGGCTGCCGGTGTCCGGATTCGCCGTCGACGTGGACTGGGCCGCCGTCGACGGGCATTCGAGCGATCTGGGCGCGGCCACGGCGACGTCCGCGGTGATCCGCCGTGCGCTGCACACCGCCCGCTACGAGGCGCAGCTCACCTGGACGGACGCCAGCTTGACCCAGGCCGGGCCGCACCGGTTCGAGCTGGCGTCGTCCGCGCCGAGCGTGGAGGTGGTGCTCGGGTTCCGTCCCGAGTCCGGGCCCGGCGCCGAGTACGCCCCGGACGCCGCCGCGCCGGCCACGTTCGACGACGCGCGCGCGTCGTCCGAGCGGTTCTGGGGCGACTTCTGGGCCTCGGGTGCGGCCGTCGACTTCGCCGGCTCCACCGATCCGCGGGCGGCCGAGCTGGAACGCCGGGTCGTGCTGTCGCAGTACCTGACCCGCGTGCACGGCGGCGGCGTCCTGCCCCCGCAGGAGACGGGCTTCGTCACGCAGTCCTGGCAGGGCAAGTTCCACCTGGAGATGCACTGGTGGCACGCGGCGCACTTCCCCGCGTGGGGACGCCCCGAGCTGCTGGAGGCGTCGCTCGCCTGGTACGAGACCATCCGTCCGGTGGCCCGGGCGACGGCACAGCGGCAGGGGTACCGCGGCGTCCGGTGGCCCAAGCAGGTCGGGCCCGACGGGGTGGAGTCGCCCTCCGACATCGGCGCGCTGCTGGTCTGGCAGCAGCCCCACCCCTTGTACTACGTCGAACTGCTGCACGGCGCCGCGGACGGTGACCCGGCGCGGCAGGCAGCGCTCGTGGCCCGCTTCGCCCCCCTGGTCGAGGACACCGCCGCGTTCATGGCCGACTACGCCGACGAGGTCGACGGCGTGTTCCACCTCGGGCCGCCCATCATGCCGGCGCAGGAGTTCTACGCCGCTGAAGAAACCCAGGATCCGACGCTGGAGCTGGCCTACTGGTGGTTCGGCCTCGAGGTCGCCCAGCGCTGGCGCGAGCGCCAGGGCCTGGGTCGCGACGAGCGCTGGGCGGCGGTCCAGGCCGGGCTGGCGTCTCCGAAGCTGACCGACGGCCACTACGCCGCCGTCCGCAACGAGACCGCCACCCGCCCGGATGACCACCCGTCCATGCTCATGGCCTTCGGGTTCGTACCGCCCACGCCGATCATCGACGGCTCGACCATGCGCCACACCCTCGACTGGGTGCTCGAGAACTGGCAGTGGGACACCGCCTGGGGCTGGGACTTCCCCGTCATGGCCCTGACCGCCGCCCGCCTGGCCGACGGGACGGCCGCCGTCGACGTGCTGCTGCGTGACGCGCTCAAGAACCGGTACGACGCGGCGGGGCACAACCCGCAGATGGGGTCGTTCCTGCCGCTGTACCTGCCCGGCAACGGCGGGCTGCTCTCGGCGGTCTCGCTGATGGTCGCCGGTTGGGCAGGCGGGCCGGAGCTGCCCGGGTTCCCCGACGACGGCACCTGGAGCGTCGCCCACGAGGGCTTCACTCCCTGGCCGGCCTGACGCCGGGGCCTTCCCAATCACCACTCCGCCACCACCGAGAAGGGTCACCATGAACGTCTGGCAGGACGCCTCGCGCGGCGTCGACGAGCGCGTCGAGGCGCTGCTCGCCGAGCTCACCCTGGAGCAGAAGACGGCCCAGCTCGGGTCGGTGTGGCCGATGGAGCCCGGCGCCCAGACCGTCGCCGGCACGCCGAAGCCGCGCGACGTCGCCCCCGAGATGCAGTCCATGTTCGGCGGCATCTCCTCCGGCGGGGGCGGCGCGCTGCCCGACACGCCCGGACGCGGGCACCTCACCCGCCCCTTCGGCCGCCAGCCGCAGACCGCGGCCGAGGGCGTCCGCGCCACCCGAGCCCTGCAGCGCGGCATCATGGCGGCGTCCGGGCATGACATTCCGGCCATCGTGCACGAGGAGAGCCTGACCGGTTTTTGCACCTACGGCGCGACGGTGTACCCCACGGCCTTGGCGTGGGGGGCGACGTTCGACCCCGCCCTGGTCGAGGAGATGGCCGCGGCGATCGGCGACGACCTGCGCGCCGTCGGCGTCCACCAGGCGCTCTCGCCGCTGCTCGACGTCGTGCGCGACTACCGCTGGGGGCGCTGCGAGGAGACCTGCGGCGAGGACCCGTACCTCGTCGGCACCCTGGGCACGGCCTACGTCCGTGGGCTGCAGGGCGCGGGGGTCGCGGCGACGCTGAAGCACTACGTGGGTTACTCGGCGTCCAAGGCGGGTCGCAACCATGCCCCCGTGGAGATCGGACGCCGCCAGCTGGAGGACGTCCTCCTTCCGCCGTTCGAGCTGGCCGTGCGCGAGGGTGGGGTGGAGTCGGTGATGAACTCCTACTCCGACGTCGACGGGGTGCCGGCGGGTGCGTCCCACTTCCTGCTCACCGAGGTGTTGCGCGACCGCTGGGGCTTCGAGGGTACGGTCGTCAGCGACTACTTCGCGGTGCTGTTCCTGTGGCTGCATCACCGGCTCGCCGGCGATCCCGGCGGCGCCGCCGAGCTGGCGCTGGCCGCCGGCCTGGACGTCGAGCTGCCGTTCACGGCCGGGTTCTCCCGTCTGCCGGACGCCGTCCGCGCGGGCCGCGTGCCCGAGGATCTGGTTGACCGGGCGGTCCGGCGCGTGCTGCGACACAAGGTCCGCTTCGGGCTGCTGGACGCCGGCTACGACCCGGACGCCGTGGGCGACGAGTCCGCCGACCTCGACAGCCCGCGCAACCGCCAGATCGCGCGCCGGATGGCCGAGGAGTCGCTCGTGCTGCTCGCCAACGACGGCACGCTGCCCCTGCCCGCCTCGACACGCGTGGCGCTCGTGGGCCCGACGTCGGCGGAGCCGTACTCGTTCATGGGCTGCTACGCGTTCCCCAACCACGTGCTGTCGGGCTACTCCGCCGGCGACGGCTTCGGCCTGCCGGTGCGACGGCTCGCCGAGGCGCTGGCCGACGCGTTCGCCGAGGTCGTCCAGGCCGACGGGGTGCCGATCCGGCGTCCGGAGACGTCCGGCATCCCGTCCGCGGTCGAGGCCGCGGCGTCTGCGGACGTCGTCGTGCTGGCCGTCGGCGACGTGGCCGGCCTGTTCGGCGAGGGCACGTCCGGGGAGGGCTGCGACGTCGACGACCTGCGCCTCCCAGGGGCGCAACACGACCTGGTGGAGGCGGTGCTCGCCACCGGGACGCCTGTGGTCCTGCTGCTGCTCACCGGCCGGCCGTACGCGCTGGGCTCCTACGCCGACCGCTGCGCGGCCATCGTCCAGGCGTTCTTCCCGGGCGTGGAGGCCGCCGACGCCATCGCGGGGGTGCTCTCCGGTCGGGTCAACCCGTCGGGACGCCTCCCCGTCGGCGTGCCCCGGACGCCGGGCGGGCAACCCGGCACCTACCTGGGCACGCGGCTCGCCTTGGAACCCGGCACGTCGTCGGCCGACCCGCGCCCGCTGTTCGCGTTCGGGTCGGGGCTGTCGTACACGACGTTCGAGCTCGCCGACCTGGCCGCGTCCGCGACCGAGGCGCCCGTCGACGGCGAGGTCGAGGTCTCCGTGACGGTGCGCAACACCGGGGCACGCGACGGCGCGACGGTCGTGCCGTTGTACGCGACCGACCTCCAGGCGCAGGTCGCGCGGCCGGTTCGCGAGCTGATCGGGTACGCCAAGGTGCGGCTCGCCGCCGGGGAGTCCGCCCGCGTCACCTTCACCGTGCACGCCGACCGGTTCAGCTTCACCGGCGTGGCACTGCGCCGCATCGTCGAGCCGGGCGTGGTGGAGCTGCGCTCCGGCACGAGCAGCGCCGACCTGCCGCTCAGCGTCCAGGTCACCCTGACCGGGGCCGTGCGCGACGTGGCCGAGGGCCGCGTGCTCCTCACACCCGTCCGGATCACGCCGGCCTGAGCCTCCAAGCGGCGGCGTGGCGTTGGGCGAGCCCACCCTCACGCGAGCAGGTCGCGCACCACCCCGTCGGCGAGCAAGCGCCCGGGGCAGGTGAGCCGCAGGCGCGCGCCGTCGTCGTGCACCAGCCCGCGCACGACGAGGTCGGGAACCCGGGCCCGCTCGGTCGCAGAGAGCACGTCGAGGGCCAAGCCGTCCGCGAGGCGCAGTTCCAGCAGCACCCGCTCGACCCGGCGGGTCTCGGCGTCCAGCACCTCGCGGGCTTGCGCGGGGCTGTCCCCCGCGGCCAGGCGTTCGGCGTACGTCGCTGGGTGCTTCACGTTCCACCACCGGACGCCGCCCGCGTGGCTGTGCGCGCCCGGCCCAACCCCCCACCACGTGTGCCCGCGCCAGTAGGCGAGGTTGTGGCGGCAGGCGTGCCCCGGCCGCGCCCAGTTGCTGATCTCGTACGCCTCGAACCCGGCTGCGGCGAGCACGTCGTCGGCGAGGGAGTACTCGTCGGCCTGGTGGTCCACGTCGATGCCCGGCAGCCGGCCCCGGCGGATGTCGGCGGCCATGCGCGTGCCCGGCTCCAGGGCGAGGGCGTACGCGCTGACGTGGTCGGGGCCGGCGTCCAGGGCGGCGTCCAGGGACCGGCGCCAGTCGTCCAGCGACTCCCCGGGCGTGCCGTAGATGAGGTCGAGGCTGGCCGACGCGAACCCGGCCGCGCGGGCCCAGGCGACGACCCGCGGCACGCGGCCCGGCGTGTGGCGGCGGTCGAGGCGCGCCAGCACGGCCGGCACGGCCGACTGCATGCCGAACGAGATCCGCGTGAACCCGCCCGCGACGAGCGCGGCGAGGTAGGGCTCGTCCACCGACTCGGGGTTGGACTCGGTGGTCACCTCGGCGTCCGGGGCAAGTCGAAAGTGCTGCCGGACGCCGTCCAGCAGCCCCACCAGCTCTGCGGCTGCCAGCAACGTCGGCGTCCCTCCGCCGAAGAACACCGTCTGCACCGGGGGCGCGCCGGCCAGCACGCGGGCGGCCAGCGCCAGCTCTGCCCGGGCAGCGTCCAGGAAGGCGGACCGGGAGGACCCGGGCGCCGCGCCCAGTTCGGCGGCGGTGTAGGTGTTGAAGTCGCAGTAGCCGCAGCGCGTGGCGCAGAACGGCACGTGCAGGTACAGGCTGAGCGGCGTCGCGGGCACCTCGGCCAGCGCGGCGTCCGGAAGCGAGCCGTCGCGCGGGGCGGGCTCGCCCTCGGGCAAGGCCCCCGGGGTCACGGGGCCGGGGCCGGGAGCGGGAAGGGCAGGTCCAGGCCGTCGAGGGCGTGCCGGCAGGCGCAGTCGGAGCCGGGCTCCCCCAGCCGCCCGATCGTGCGCAGCAACAGCGCCTTGAGCCGCTCGATCGTGCCGCCGAACACGCGCAGCACCTCGGCGTGCGTGACGCCCGCCTCGCCCTCAAGCCCGGCGTCCATGTCGGTCACCGCGCACACTGTCGTGAAGCAGAGCGCCAGCTCGCGGGCCACGGACGCCTCCGGCATGCCGGTCATGCCCACCACAGACCAGCCCTGGGCGGCGTGCCAGCGCGACTCGGCCCGGGAACTGAACCGGGGCCCGTTGATGACCACCAGCGTGCCGCCGTCGGTCAGGGGCGTGTCGTCGGACGCGGAGGCCAGCACGGCGGCGCGGCCGCGCGCACAGTACGGGTCGGCGAACGGCACATGCACGACCGGGCCCGGCCCCTGCGCCGGCGGCAAGCCGCTGTCCCAGACGGTGTGGCCGTCGCGGTACGTGCGGTCGACCACCTGGTCGGGGACGACCAGCGCGCCCGGGCCCAGGTGGGGCTGCAGCGAGCCGACCGCGCACGGCGCCAGCACCTGCTCGACGCCCACGCTGGCCAGCGCCCACAGGTTGGCCCGGTAGTTGACGCGGTGCGGCGCGAACTCGTGGGCCAGGCCGTGCCGTGGCAGGAAGGCGACGCGGCGTCCGGCGACCTCGCCCACGGTCAGCGGCGCCGATGGCGGCCCGAACGGAGTGTCGATCTCGACCCGCTCGACCCCGCCCACCGCGGAGTCGAAGAAGGAGTAGAAGCCCGACCCGCCGATGATGCCGATGTCCGCCCGCATGGACGCCACTGTACGGCGCGCCGCCGACGGCTCGTTCGATCACGGCCCTTGACCCGCCCCGGCACACTGGGCCCATGACGTATCAGCCCGGCCCCTACGGCCCCGGACCCCACGGCACGGCCCCCTACGCCTCGGTTCCCACCGGCCCCTACGCGGGGCAGCCCGGTTCCGGGCAGTCCGGGTACGGGCAGTCCGGCTACGCCCCGGCCCCGTACGGCACCCCGGTCGCGCCGGTGCGGCGGCGTCCGGGCATCGTCGCTTCGGGGTTGTTCATGGGCACATGGCTGTTCCTGCTGTGGGCCCTGGAAGGGGTCGACACGTTGCTCGGAGGCGCTCTCGACCAGTTCGGTGTCAGCCCGCGCGACCCGGCCGAACTGCCGCAGATCCTGACCGCACCGTTCCTGCACTTCGGCTTCTCGCACGTGGCCGCCAACTCGATCCCGTTCCTGGTGCTCGGGCTGATCGTGTTCCTCTCGGGCGGGCGGCAGTTCCTGTTCGCTACCGTCGCCGCCGCGGTCGGGTCGGGGCTGTTCGCGTGGCTGCTCAGCGAGCCCCGTACCGTGACCGCCGGGGCGTCCGGGCTGGTGTTCGGGTGGCTGGCGTTCCTGCTGGTCCGGGGGCTGTTCGCGGGCAACTGGAAGCAGATCCTGATCGCCGCGGCCGTCTTCGGGTTCTTCGGCGGCATCCTGTGGGGCATCTTCCCCGGCCAGCCGGGCATCTCGTGGCAGGGTCACCTCGGCGGCGCCGTCGGCGGCGGACTGGCCGCGTGGTGGCTGGTCCGCAGGGCGAAGACGAAGAGCCCGACCGCCACCTGACCGAGCAGTCGGTGAGTTGTCTGTGCGAGCCGCACCACGGCTTCAGCGCGTCTCGCGCGCCTCGCCGGTCGACAGGGCGGCCACGAACGCCTCCTGGGGCACCTCGACGCGTCCGACCATCTTCATGCGCTTCTTGCCCTCCTTCTGCTTCTCCAACAGCTTGCGCTTGCGGGTG
>WBZS01001006.1_pt3 | contig 20623 bp, 25 predicted proteins | sample 5204201 | NCBI WGS metagenome assembly WBZS01 (sample SAMN12344357, study PRJNA552823) | activated sludge metagenome | biome: Activated sludge suspended growth; feature: Nitrification reactor; material: Wastewater; isolation source: activated sludge from nitrification reactor of wastewater...
GGCCGAAGGCAAGATCGCCGAGGTGTCCTACAAGTGGCCGCGTCCGGACGGCACCGACCCGGTCGACAAAGTCAGCTATGTGACCAAGGTCGGCGACCAGGTCTGCGCGGTCGGCTACTACAAGTAAATCCGCAAGCGGCCGCCTGCGGGTGGCCAGGCGAGCGCAGCAATGACAGGGCGCGTCCATTCGGCGCGCCCTGTTCATTTGTCGGCAGCGCCAGCGGCGCGCCTGCATGCGCGCTGCCCTGCGAGCCGCGTGGAATGGCGCTCTACAGCATGGCAATGCCACGAGCGCCTATCCATGCGGCTCGCCGGCACACCTGCCCGCGGATCGCCATTCCATGCGGCTCGCGGCGATGTCAGGATTGGACAGAATCGAACAGCATTCGGTCAGGTTCGACACCGCGTCGCGCCACAGGCGGGCGCCAGACTCGGGGCATTCCGTCACCGAGGCACTGCCATGCAAAAGACGCTGCTGCTCAAGACCCTTGCCATTCTCCTGCTCGCCGCGCTGCTGATGATTCCGCTGGGCATGATCGATAATCTGGTCAATGAGCGGCAGAACTATCTCGCCCAGGCCACCGTCGATATCGCCAACAGCTACGCCGGCGCGCAGACGGTGCTCGGTCCGATCCTGGTGGTGCCGTATGACGAGGAGTATCGCGCCAACGAACTCGACCCCAAGACGGAGAAGACGCGCGAGGTCTGGCGGCGGCAGGCGAAGCAGGTGCTGATCTTTCCCGACACGCTGAACCTGAGCGGCAATGTCGATACCAGCGTGAAGCGGCGCGGCCTGTTTCCGGCACGCGTCTATGCGATGCAGGCACAGGTCGATGGCACGCTGACGCTGCCGGCCGAACTACCGTTCGAGCGGCGCGAGAAGGAATCGCGCATCATCGTCGGCCGGCCCTATGTATCGCTCGGCGTCAGCGACCCGCGCGGACTGGCCGGCGCACCGCATATGGAAGTCGGCGGCAAGGCGGTCGCATTCGCGCAGGGCACAAGGATACCCGGCCAGCACACCGGCATACACGCGCCACTCGCAATCGAAGCGAACGGCAAGGCGCAAACGCTGCCGTACAGCATCAAGCTCGACCTCACCGGCACCGAGCGCATCGGTTTCGTGCCGATCGCCGGCGACACGCGCATCGACCTGCAATCGAGCTGGCCGCACCCGAGCTTCAGCGGGCGCTTTCTGCCCGACCCGAAAACGCAGTCGGTCAGCGAAAGCGGCTTCAAGGCGCAGTGGCGCGTCGCCGCACTGGCCACCAGCGCGCAGCAGCAGATCGTCCAGATCGCGAACGGCACCGCCTGCAAGGACAGCCTGTGCCTCGACGCGCTCGATGTGCGCTTCATCGACCCGGTGAATATCTACACGCAGGCCGACCGCGCGATCAAGTACGACGTGCTGTTCATCGGGCTGACCTTCGCCGCATTCTTCCTGTTCGAGGTAATGAAGCGCCTGCCGGTGCACCCGGCGCAATACACGCTGGTCGGCCTGGCGCTGGCGATGTTCTTCCTGTTGCTGCTCGCATTGTCTGAACACATGGCCTTCGGCATTGCCTACCTGATTGCCGCGATTGCCTGCGTCGGACTCGTCAGCTTCTATCTCGCCGGCGTGCTCGGCGGCTGGCTGCGCGGACTGGGCTTCGGCGGATTGCTCGCGGCGCTCTACGGCGCGCTCTACGGCCTGCTGGTCAGCGAAGACAACGCCCTGCTGATGGGCGCCCTGCTGCTGTTCGGCGTGCTCGGTCTGGCGATGTGGGTAACGCGCAAGTTCGACTGGTATGGGCTGACGCAGCGCGGCACCACCCCGGCCGCAGCGACCTGACTGGAAAGGCTTGCCCGTGCGGTGGCGGATCGAGCAGGAAACTGCGAACGATTTCGCATTCCGCTGCCGACCAAAGTGGACGCGCGACTTGAGGCGATTCGATAATCCGCGAAGCGCAATTTCGCCCGACCCGGGTTCTCGCGAGGAGCAACAAATGGCATGGAGAGATGTCTGCGTGCGTGGCCGGCCTGCCGGCGGCCGCGTGCGCCAGGATGACGTACCCAGGGGCTCGCTCGCCCGTGACCACGACGCCGGCGGTGCTTCGCCGGGTATCGAGCGGTTTATCCGCGAGGTCGTCATCGGCACACCGGCGCTCGCGCCCCTGAAGCCCAAGGGCTTCCCGAGCGGCCTGGCAGTACAGACCTATCCCGGCCGTCGTCATGCGGATGTGCATTTCGAGGGCCGGGCCGCGGATGTCTTCCTGTCATTCAGGGATTCGAAGCAACGCGAATGCGGCAACTGGCTGTTCGACTGGTGCGTGGCCAATTGCCGGGTGTACAAGATTCAGGGCGTGATCTTCGGCGATAGGCAGTGGTTCAGCGAAATGGCCGGCGGGCGCATCCTGCCCCGGAGAGACGGTGAAGCGCACTACAACCATGTGCATATCGAGCTGAACGGAGACGGTGCCGCGCAGCGCTGATGCCGCCCCCGCCGCAGCCAGCCGATGGATAGCGGCGGGCTCTTCTCCTGCGATCTCGCCCGCAGCTCGGCGGCTGGCCGGACGGAGTGGGTCCCGGCGGACTGCTCGCGGCGCTGTAATGCATCCTCTGCGGCCTGCTGGTCAGCGAAGACAAACCGCTGCTGACGGGCGCCCTGCTACCGTTCGGCGTGCTCGGTATTGCGAAGTGGGTAACGCGGAAATCCGACTGCAATCGGATGACGATCAAGCCTGCGTCCAAGATCAAGCACGCGGGCTGAGGCGAACGGCGCCATGTTCGGCGTCGCGCAGCTCAGCCCCACCCACGAGCTCTGTCAGTACGCGGCAAATTCGCGGTCGGAATCATGAGTGTTACGCTCGCGCGGCAATACGTTCGGGCTGAACTTGGCGCAATCGCGGCTAACGCTATTCGCCTAATCGTCGACTCGGCGAAGTGTGGGCGGATTAGCGCCCGTGCCAGGTTCCACTTGGAATTTGGTCCCTTTCGCGAATCTCGCAACCGGAAACAAATACGGTTTGAAATAGGCGTTCAGAGTTGAGTGAAACTCCGCGTGTACGACCCGCGCTCCGTCGACGAAAACGAGGAATCTCTCTCCCTCCCTGACTCTGTCAGGAGCAAGCCACCAGCAGTCCCATCCGCCAATCCGAACCTCATTGCAGATCTCTTTTCGCCGCGAGTAATCAGGAAACACAAGGACTTCAGTCCATTCGAATCGTGTGAACTCGCTCAACGACAAGCTGTCTCTCGTATACACGCGAAGCGAACGACCCAGCATTTTGCTTACGTCGCCGACTGGATGAGGCACAAGCCACGGCGCCAATTCCACACCCAGAATCAAGAGCACGAAAACCGGAGCCGTTGCCCACGCTCGTTTCGAGCGAGCATTCCGGCCTTTGGCGTCGTCACTCGTATCAATCTGACTGGCCGTCCGCAAGCCGACTGCATTTTCGATTCGTTCAGACTGAAGATCAGACGAGCAGGCGATTTCCTTTGGCGAGCGGTGCTTGAGTCGCGTGACAACCAGAAATACAAGTACGGGCAGTATCCCAGTAATCGTCAGGAAGGTAATCAAGGTGAAGAAGAATGTCATCAGCGGCTTGAATTCACAACCGAAGTCAATTCAGCACCGGTGGCACGACACTCATCCCTTTGCCCGAGCCGAGACAGGCGATTTCCGATGCTGACATAAGCTGGGAGCAGGAGAGGCTACCACAAGTACCCCAGAACCTATGACGTCTGGAATCTGCTGTTTGTCTCGACAGCCGCCCAATACTCGGGCCGCAAACGGAGGACCCGATTGAGCCGCAATCCCGAAAGTGCCGCCGAGCAGCGCGGCGGCGGCGGTGGCAGCCGGGCTTCGCTGTTTGAGCGAACCGAGTTTGCGAAGCCCGCCCGCCGACGTGAGCAGCGCAGGGAAGTCCTGCGGCTTCATCGCCTGCCGGGCGACCGGCGCTGGGTTGGCAACGCGATCCCGCCTGAAGGATCGGAAGCCGCACACCCACCCTGACCCTCCCCCTGAAAGGGAAGGGAATGTGTGCCTCGACTTCGCTGCGCGCAGCTTGTCCTGAGCGGAGCCGAAGGGCTCGGCATGAACGGATGGCGGGCAGGCTGGGGGCAAGGCAGGATGGCGCTTTGCGGGCAGGGCACGCCAAGATGCCCAGCCCATGGACCTCGCAGGCAAGCACGCCTGAAGAACGCCTATCCATGCGGCCTGCAGCGATGCCGTTCGCGGCGGTTCAGGCCTCGAACTGCGCCAGCGCCTCGTGCACCGAATGCGACTTGAGCAGCCGCTCCTGCACTTGCGCGGGCGACCATCTTCCGGCGGGTTGAGCGGTGGCGAAACGCTTTGCGGCAGCGGCATCGTCGTAGAACTTGAGGAACATCTGCTCGAGCTGATGCGTGTCGCAGTTCGTCAGTTCCATGCGGAAGTCGACGCGGCCGGAGCGGATGGCGGCCTCGTCGATCAGCTCGGGATGATTGGTGGTGAGGAAGATCACCGAGCCTTCGTGCGAAGCCACGCCGTCGAGCGCGTTGATGAAGCCGGAATAACTCAGCTTGATCGCGGCGTCGGCTTTCTCACGCATGCGGAAGAAGGAGTCGATGTCTTCGAGCAGCACGATGGAGCGCGCCGGCACGGTGGACAGCAGGTTGCCGATCTTCTCGTCGGTGACGTTGGGCGAGGCGAGCGAGAGTGAGCAGACGTTCAACATCAGTTCGGAGGCGAGCGCGGTGACCAGCGACGTCTTGCCGGTGCCGGGCGGGCCGTAGAGCAGGTAGCCGCGTCGCCAGGGGATGCCGAGATCCTCGTAGCGCAGGCGCGAGGCGAAGAAGCGGTTGAGGTCGTCGAGAATCGATTCCTTCTGGCCCTGCTTGAGCACGATGGAGGCGAGCTTGCGGTTGTTGCCCAGGCGCGCGCGCGACCATTCGTTGGTGTAGCTGCTCGGAATGTAGATGGCGATCTTGTTGAGTTCGCGCGCCATGCGCGCATCCATCGCGGCGTGGATGAAGGCTTCGAGCGGCGCCTTGCTGCGGCCGAAGGTGGACAGGGTGATCTTCTCGAGGATCGAGGTGGCCACCTGCACTTCGCGCTTCATCCACATCAGCCGGCCGTCGAGCATGAAGATGTGGAAGCCTTCGCCCGGCGACAGGTAGGGCTGCGGCCGGCCGCCCTGCTGCAGTTCGTCGGCCAGCGAGGTGTAGCTCTCGGTCTGGCGCACGCCGCGCACGGTGAAGTTGTTGATGCGGCGGAGCACGTCCTTGGCGTTCATGTACTCGACCAGCGTGGCGAACATCAGTTCGTCGCGGTTATCGAAACTGAGCGAGGTGACGATGAAGTGCTTGGCCCAGCCGGCGAATTTACCCGGCACCTCGCGCAGCCACACGGCAGCCAGACCGAGTGCGCCGAGCAGCAGACCGCCGGCGGCGAACTGGTTGGCTGCGAGCATCTGCTGGAGCGATTCGAGCATGGTCAAAGCCCCGGGTCGCTGCCCACGCCGGCGAGCGCGGCATCGACCACCTTGCGCGTCAAGTGCGGGGCGAACAGTTCGATGAAGGCGTAGGTGTAGCCGCGCAGGTAGGCGTTCTTGCGGATGCCGATGCGCGTGGTGCTGGATTCGAACAGGTGCGAGGCGTCGGCCATGCCGAGGTTGCGGTCCTGCGCCGGGTCGAAGGCCATACCGGCGATGATGCCGATGCCTAGGCCGAGCGCGACGTAGGTCTTGATCACGTCGGAGTCGATCGCAGTGAGCGTGACGTTGGGCTTGAGGCCACGCGCCAGAAATGCCTTGTTGATCTGGCTGCGCCCGGTGAATGCAAAATCGTAGGTGATGACGGGAAAGCGGGCGATGGCTTCGAGCGACAGCGGCTTCTCGGCCAGGATCGGGTGGCCGTGGGGGGCGACCACCACGCGGTTCCACTGGTAGCAGGGCAGCATGACCAGGTCGGCGAATTCGGAGATCGCCTCGGTGGCAATCGCGATGTCGGCCTCGCCGGAAAGCACGTATTCGCAGCACTGCGCCGGGTTGCCCTGGTGCAGCGACAGTTGCACGCCGGGGTGCCGATCGACGAATTTGCGGACCACTGGCGGCAACGCGTACCGCGCCTGCGTGTGAGTGGTCGCTATCCCGAGACGGCCCGAGGATTCTCGCGAGAACTCCGCGCCGACCTGTTTCAGGTTGTCGACGTCGCGCAGCATGCGCTCGGCGATCGCAAGGATCTCGCGGCCCGGTTCGGTGATGCCGGTCAGCCGCTTGCCGTGGCGCACGAAGACATCGACGCCGAGTTCTTCCTCGAACAGCTTGATCTGTTTCGACACGCCCGGCTGCGAGGTAAACAGCGCCTCCGCCGCCTCGGATACGTTATAGCCGTGGCGGGCGATCTCGAACACATAGCGCAGTTGCTGAAGATTCATCTGCGGCTCGCCGGCATTTCTTAATAAGAATTGGTTATTTGAGTGTAACAGAAAACGCCTGTTTCACTCTATGGGGCCTTGTTACCATCACCCCTCTTCAAGGGGATGAACCGCATGGATTTCGGTTACACAGTGGCGGGTTTCGTGGTCGGCACTATCGTCGGGCTGACCGGCGTCGGCGGCGGCTCGCTGATGACGCCGTTGCTGGTGCTGATGTTCGGCATTCACCCGGCAACCGCGGTCGGCACCGATCTGCTGTACGCGGCGATCACCAAGGCCGGCGGTACGGTAACCCACTCGCTCAAGGGCACGGTGGACTGGAAGATCACCGGGCGACTTGCCGCGGGCAGCATGCCGGCGGCAGGGCTGACGCTGTACGGGATCTCCCAGCTTGCGCCGGGGGGCATCGGCGGCGCCTCGCAGGCGATTTCGTTCGCGCTGGGCATCGCGCTGCTGCTGACGGCAGCGGCGCTGATCTTTCGTCGCCGGCTGCAGGTATTCGCGCAACATCATGCGGCACTGAGCGAGCGCCAGACCGCGTGGCTTACCGTGGTGACCGGCGTGATCCTTGGTGTGCTGGTATCGATTTCATCGGTCGGTGCCGGCGCGCTGGGCGTCACCGCGCTGATACTGCTCTACCCGAGGATGTCGACGGTGCGCATAGTCGGCAGCGACATCGCCCATGCCGTGCCGCTGACCGCGGTCGCCGGAATCGGGCACTGGGTGCTCGGTAGCGTAGACTGGAGCCTGCTGGCGGCATTGCTGCTTGGTTCGCTGCCCGGCATCACGCTCGGCAGCCACCTGTCGGTCAAGGTGCCGGACCGTGTGCTGCGGCCATTGCTGGCAACGCTGCTGGTGGTGATCGGCGGCAAGCTGATCGCCCACTGAGAACAGATAAGCGCCCCAGAGAGAACGCCATGTACCGCTACGACGCCTACGACCAGCGAATCGTCGACGAACGCGTCGCGCAGTTTCGCGACCAGACGCGGCGCTATCTGGCCGGCGAGCTGACCGACGATGAATTCCGCCCGCTGCGCCTGCAGAACGGCCTTTACGTCCAGCGCCATGCGCCGATGCTGCGGGTGGCGATTCCCTACGGCCTGGTGTCCGCCAGGCAGTTGCGCATGCTGGCGCAGATCGCGCGCAAGTACGACCGCAGCTACGCGCACTTTTCGACGCGCCAGAACATCCAGTACAACTGGCCGGCGCTGGAGAGCGTACCGGACATCCTCGCCGATCTGGCGAGCGTCGAAATGCACGCGATCCAGACCTCGGGAAACTGCATCCGCAACATCACGACCGACCAGTTCGCCGGCATCGCGCCGGACGAGGTACGGGACCCGCGCCCCTGGGCGGAGATCCTGCGCCAATGGTCGACCTTTCACCCGGAGTTCGCCTTCCTGCCGCGCAAGTTCAAGATCGCGGTATGCGGTTCGCGCGAAGACCGCGCGGCGATCCTGGTTCATGACATCGGCCTGCAGCTCACGACGAACGCTGTCGGCGAGACGGGGTTCCGGGTTTTCGTCGGCGGCGGCCTGGGCCGCACGCCGATCATCGGCAGCCTGATCCGCGAATTCATCGAATGGCATCATGTCGCCACCTACTGCGAAGCGGTGCTGCGCGTCTACAACCGTTACGGCCGGCGCGACAACGCCTACAAGGCGCGCATCAAGATTCTGGTCAAGGCGCTCAAACCAGAGGCGTTCGCGCAAAAGGTGGAAGCCGAATGGGCGCACCTGAAGGACGGCCCGGGCACGCTGACGCAGGCAGAAGTCGATCGCGTCTCGGCGCACTTCGCCGCGCCCGCCTACGAGAGCCTGCCGGCGGTAGATGCGGACTACCGCGCCAGGCGCGAGACGGACAAGGCATTCTCGGCCTGGGCCAGACGCAATGTCCATGGGCACAAAGTACCGGGCTATGCGGCAGTGACACTGTCGCTGAAAAAGACCGGCGTGCCCCCTGGCGATGCGACCGCAGAACAGATGGACTTCGTGGCCGATCTGGCCGAGCGGTACGCGTTCGGCGAGTTGCGTGTGTCGCACGAGCAGAACCTGGTTCTTGCTGACGTCAAGCAGGCGGACTTGTATGCAGTGTGGCAGGCGGCCAAGGCGGCGGGTCTGGCCACCCCGAACATCGGACTGTTGACCGATATCGTCTGCTGCCCGGGCGGCGACTTCTGTTCGCTGGCCAATGCAAAGAGCATCCCGATCGCGGAGGCGATTCAGCAGAAATTCGACGACCTCGACTACCTGCACGACATCGGCGAACTGGATCTGAACATCTCCGGCTGCATGAATTCCTGCGGCCATCATCACGTCGGCCATATCGGCGTGCTCGGCGTCGACAAAGACGGGTCGGAGTGGTACCAGATCAGCATCGGCGGATCGCAGGGCACGGCGGCCGCGCTCGGCGACGTGATCGGACCGTCGTTCGCAGCCGACGAAGTGCCGGGCGTGGTCGAAAAGCTGATCGACACCTACATCGAACAACGTACCGACGAGGAGCGCTTCATCGACACGGTGCGGCGCATCGGCATTACGCCGTTCAAGACGCGGGTCTACGGCGAATCGGCGAATGCGCGAAAGGTGGCCAATGGCTAAGCTGATTCGCGGCAATGCCGTAGTCGCCGACGAGTGGACGCTGGTTGCGCTGCCGGTGCGGGACGAGCCGGTGAAAAAGCAAGCCGGCAAGGCGGTGCTGTTCAAGCTGACCGGCGAGGCGGCGGCGACCGACGCGGAAGTAGCCGCGGTCGGCATCCCCGGTGGCAAGGTGATTGTTCCCCTGAGCGTCTGGCTCGGGCGCCATGCCGAACTGACCGGCCGTCTGGCTGCCGGTCAGCTGGGCATATGGCTGGACAGTTTCGAGGAACCCGAGACCCTGGCGGCGAGCGTGCAGGACATCAACGCCTTCGCGGTGATCGCGGTAAACTTCCCGAAGTTTATCGACGGGCGCGGGTTCTCGGTCGGCCGCCTGCTGCGCGAGCGCTTCGGCTTTCGCAACGAACTGCGTGCAATCGGCGATGTGCTGCGCGACCAGTTGTTCTTCTTCAAGCGCTGCGGTTTCGATGCCTATGCGCTGCGCGCCGATCGTGACGCGCACGATGCGCTGGCCGGCTTGCGCGATTTCTCTGACCCCTATCAGGGCGCGGTCGACGAGCCGCGCCCGCTGTTCCGGCGCGTTGCACGCACCGCCTGAGTGAGATTCAATGAGTCCGACATCCAATCCCGACCGACAGGACGCAGCGCTGGCGGAATCGCTGCGGGACAAGTCGGCGGCGCTCGCCGCAGCGCTCCGCCGCATCGTCGCCGAATGGCGGCCCGCGGTGTTCGCCAGCAGCCTGGGCGCCGAGGACATGGTAATCACCGACGTGATCGTCCGCGAGCACCTGCCGATCGAGATCTTCTCGCTCGATACCGGCCGCCTGCCGGCCGAGACCTACGATCTGATGCACGAGATACAGCAACGCTACGGACTCAAGCTCAAGCTGTACTACCCGCGCAACGACCTGATCGAAGCGTACACGCGCGAGAACGGCATCAACGCGTTCTATGATTCGATCGAACTGCGCAAGGCATGCTGTCATATCCGGAAGGTCGAACCGCTGCAGCGCGCGCTGGCCAATCGCAAGGCCTGGATTACGGGCATGCGTGCGCAGCAGGCCGCGACGCGCGACGGTCTGCCGTTGCAGCAGTACGATGAGACGAACCAGTTGGAGAAGTTCAATCCGCTCTCCGACTGGACCGAACAGGAAGTCTGGGCCTACATCCGCGCCAACGACGTGCCTTACAACAAGCTGCACGACCGCTTCTACCCGAGCATCGGCTGCGCCCCATGTACGCGCGCGATTTCGCTGGGGGAAGACGTGCGCGCCGGGCGCTGGTGGTGGGAAGACCCAACCGGCAAGGAGTGCGGTCTGCACGTGAAAAATCCCAACGTAATGAGCATCAGCCGATGAGCAACGCCACGCTTTCGCGGCACACGCTGTCGCACCTGGACTGGCTCGAATCCGAGGCGATCCACATCATGCGCGAGGTCGCCGGCCAGTGCAGCAATCCGGTGTTGCTGTTCTCCGGCGGCAAGGACTCGATCTGCATGCTGCGGGTCGCCGAGAAGGCGTTTCGCCCGGGACGGTTTCCGTTCCCGCTGATGCACATCGATACCGGCCACAACTACAAGGAAGTAACCGATTTTCGCGACAAGCGGGCCGCGGAGCTTGGCGAACGCCTGATCGTGCGCTCGGTCGAGGATTCGATGAGGCGCGGCACGGTCGTGCTCAAGAGCCCGACCGAGTCGCGCAACAAACACCAGTCGGTGACGCTGCTCGAGGCCATCGCCGAGTTCGAGTTCGATGCCTGTATCGGCGGCGCGCGGCGCGACGAGGAGAAGGCGCGCGCCAAGGAACGCATTTTCAGTTTCCGCGACGAGTTCGGGCAATGGGATCCGAAGAACCAGCGACCGGAGCTGTGGGACATATACAACGCGCGCACCTTCAAGGGCGAGAACATTCGCGCCTTCCCGATTTCGAACTGGACCGAACTCGATGTCTGGCAATACATCGAGCGCGAGCAACTCGAATTGCCGTCGATCTACTACGCCCATCGCCGTCCGGTGGTGCGCCGCGGCGGGGCGATCGTGCCGGTGACGGAACTGACGCCCGCAAAACCCGGCGAAGAAGTCGTCGATTCGACGGTGCGTTTCCGCACCGTGGGCGACATCACGTGCACCGCTCCCGTCGAGTCGACCGCAGACACCATCGCCAAGATCATCGCCGAAACCGCGCTGACGACAATCACCGAGCGCGGTGCAACCCGGCTGGACGACCAGACGTCGGAAGCCGCCATGGAACAACGCAAGAAGGAAGGGTATTTCTGATATGTCGCGACCATCACGCTCGATTCGGACGCCGCCCCGTCGACGGACGCGGGCCCGCTGCGGGGCGGCCCGGCGGGAGTCCTGACATGTCTGCCGTGGAAAGACTGCCTGAATACGACAACGGGCTGCTGCGCTTCCTGACTTGCGGCAGCGTGGACGACGGCAAGAGCACGCTGATCGGCCGCCTGCTGTTCGACACCAAGACCATCCTGGTCGATACCCTGCATGCGATGGAGCGCACATCGAAGAAGCGCGGCATGGACGTGGTGGACCTTTCGCTCTTGACGGACGGCCTGCAGGCTGAGCGCGAACAGGGCATCACGATCGATGTGGCATATCGGTACTTCTCGACCGGCGTCCGCAAGTACATCATTGCCGACGCGCCGGGCCACGAGCAGTACACCCGCAACATGGTCACTGCCGCCTCGAGCGCAAACTTGGCGATCATCCTGATCGATGCGCGCAAGGGCGTCCTGACGCAGACGCGCCGGCATTCGACGATCGCAGGGCTGCTCGGCATTCCACATCTCGTGGTGGCGATCAACAAGATGGACTTAGTCGAATTCGACCAGACGGTGTTCGAGTCGATACGCGCAGACTATCTGGCGTTTGCGGCAAAGATCGGCATTGGCGATGTGCGGTTCATTCCGCTCTCGGCGCTCACCGGCGACAACGTGGTGGACCGCGGCGATTCGATGCCCTGGTACGACGGTCCGACCTTGCTCGAAATCCTAGAAGCCGCGCCCGCCGCGCACACGGAGGCGACAGAACCGTTCCGTTTTCCGGTGCAGTTCGTTTGCCGGCCGCATGCGGCCGACGATGCGGCGTTGCACGACTACCGCGGCTTCATGGGCCGTGTCGAATCCGGCGAGATCGCGGTCGGCGACGCGGTGACGGTGCTGCCCTCGGGCATCGCCTCGCGCGTGAAGGATGTGCAACTTTACGGCCGGTCGCTCGGCGAGGCGGGGTCGGAACAGTCAGTGACCCTGCTGCTCGAGGATGAGATCGACATTTCGCGCGGCGATATGATCGTCAAGACCTCGGAGCAGCCGCGCGTTGTCAAGCAGATTGATGCGATGTTGTGCTGGCTCTCCGAGTCGCCGCTGGACCGCGCACGCAAGTACGTCATCCGCCATACCACCCGCGAAACCAAGGCGCTTCTGTCGAACATCGAATACCGCCTGGATATCAACGAACTCACCCGACAACCCGCGGAACGCCTGGCGATGAACGACATCGCCAAGGTATCTTTCAAGGTCGCGCAACCGTTGTTCGTGGATACCTATTCCGGGAGCCGGGCAACTGGCGCGTTCATCGTGATCGACGAGTCAACCAATAACACCGTCGGCGCCGGGATGATCCTCTGACGCGGGCAACCGGAACGGTCTATCTGGTCGGCGCCGGCCCCGGCGCAGAAGACCTCCTGACGCTGCGCGCGCTTCGGCTCATCGAACGCGCAGATATCGTCTTCCATGACGCGCTGGTCAATCCGGATATCTTGAAACTGTGCCCGCAGGCCCGTCTGGTCGAAGTCGGTAAGCGGTGCGGACAATTCTCGCATCACCAGTTGGAAATCAACCAGAAGCTGGTCGAAGCAGCGGCGGACTATTCGATCGTCGTTCGCCTGAAGGGCGGCGACCCGTTGCTATTCGGGCGTGCTCAGGAAGAGATCGACGCGCTCAGTGCGGCGGGAGTGCCTTTCGAGGTCGTACCCGGCGTCACGGCGGCACTAGCCGCGGCCGCGGAATTGAACGTGTCGCTGACCAGTCGAGGAGTTTCGCGACATGTCGTCTTCGTAACGCCGCGCGCCGCGCCCGACGCGACGCCCAATGACTGGATCACGCCCGTGCTACGTGCGGACACGGCGGCCATTTACATGGGCGCGAGCGAAGCTGCGCAACTGGCGGCAGATCTCATTGCGCACGGCCGCGCTGCCGATACGCCGGTGGTCATCGCAAGAAACGTTTCGCTCGCATCGTCGTCCAGGCGCTGCCTCACGCTCGCCGAACTGGCGTTGCCGGCACCGGATGACCTCGCCGGCCCGGTACTGATTCTTCTGGGAGAGGTCTACCGGAACCTGTTGCCTGGCGACTCGCGAACTCGCAATCGGTAGTCCCGGGTTGTCGGCGCTTACTCAGCGCTGGCTTCCGCCGATTCCGGACGATCCATCAACTCGACCAAGGCCATAGGCGCGTTGTCGCCATCGCGGAATCCCATCTTGAGGATACGCAAGTAGCCACCGTTTCGGGTAGCGTAGCGAGGACCGAGTTCGTCGAAAACCTTGACGACCATTTCGCGGTCGCGCAACCGATCGAAAGCCAGGCGGCGGTTTGCGAGACTGGGCTTCTTGCCGAGCGTGATGATCGGCTCGACAACCCGGCGCAATTCCTTTGCCTTAGGCAGTGTCGTCTTGATCAACTCGTGGCGCAGCAGAGAGTTGGTCATATTGCGGAACATCGCCGAGCGATGCGCCGACGTCCGATTGAGTTTGCGGAGACCGCTGCGATGACGCATGGTGACACCTCGTTGTTTTGCGGCTGCCGCGGGTCAGGCTAGCGGCCGGTGGATCGTGGCGGCGCTGTCATTGGTACTACGGGGCGCCGCGCCCGCAAAAATTCGACTCCGGCCAAAGCCGGAGTCGAAGACTACTCAGATTTTTTCCAGCCCGGCCGGCGGCCAGTTCTCCAGCTTCATGCCGAGCGTCAGGCCGTGGGACGCAAGCACTTCCTTGATCTCGTTGAGCGATTTGCGCCCGAGGTTGGGTGTTTTCAGCAGTTCGGTCTCGGTGCGCTGAATCAGATCGCCGATGTAATAGATATTTTCGGCCTTCAGGCAATTGGCGGAGCGAACCGTCAACTCCAGATCGTCCACCGGGCGCAGCAGGATCGGGTCGACCTGGGTCGGCCTTGTGGCCTCGTGGGTCACCGGAGTACCTTCAAGTTCGGCGAACGACGAAAGCTGATCCATCAGCACGCGCGCAGCGAACCGGATGGCTTCCTGCGGGTCGACGGCACCGTTGGTTTCGATATCGATCACGAGTTTGTCCAGATCGGTGCGCTGTTCGACCCGCGCGCTCTCGACCTGATAGCTGACGCGGCGCACCGGGCTGAACGAGGCATCGAGCACGATGCGGCCGATGCTCTTTGCCTCTGCACCGATCGGACGCACATTGCCAGGCACATAACCACGGCCCTGGGAAACCTTGATCTGCATGTCGAGCTTTCCACCCGGCGCCAAATGCGCGATCACATGGTCGGAGTTGATTATTTCGACGTCGTGCGAGGTCTCGATGTCCGCTGCGGTGACCATGCCTTCACCGGCTTTCTGGAGCCGCAGCGTCACCTCGCCCCGATTCTGCAACTTGAATACCACACCCTTCAGATTGAGCAGCAGATCGACGACATCCTCTCGAACGCCATCGAGCGTCGAGTACTCGTGCAGCACTCCATCGATCGAAACTTCGGTGGGCGCCGCACCGGGCAACGAGGAAAGCAGGATGCGACGCAGCGCATTGCCGAGCGTGTGCCCGTAGCCGCGTTCAAACGGCTCCATCACCACGCGTGCGTGAACCGGTGAAAGGGATTGGACGTCGATGATGCGCGGTTTCAGCAGAGCGTTGCTTTGCATCGCAATCCTCGTAAAGAGTTACACCGGACCGAGCCCCGCGATTAACGCGAGTAGAGCTCGACCACCAGGCTTTCGTTGATCGTTGAGGGCAAGTCTGTACGTGCCGGGTACGCCTTGAAGGTACCCTTGCCAGCCTTGGAATCGACGGAAATCCATTCCGGAAATCCGCGGGATTCAGCCGCCTCAAGCGCGGCCTTGACACGCAGGTGGCTGCGTGTAGTGTCGGCCAGTTCGACCACATCGCCCGGACGCACCAAGTACGACGGTATATTGACGCGTCTGCCGTTTACCAGAACGCCGTTATGGCGAACCACCTGGCGCGATTCCGTGCGGGATGCACCGAAACCCATGCGATAAGCAACGTTGTCGAGGCGCCCTTCGAGCAATTGCAGCAGGTTCTCACCGGTCTGTCCCTTGCGACGATCGGCTTCGGCGAAAATCTTGCGGAACTGGCGCTCGAGGATCCCGTAGGTGCGGCGAATCTTCATCTTCTCGCGCAACTGAACGCCATATCCGGACAAACGCTGCCCGGATTTCTGGCCGTGTTGGCCAGGGGCGTAGGAACGCCGCTCGATCGCACATTTGTCGGTGAAGCACTTTTCACCCTTGAGGAAGAGCTTTTCTCCCTCCCGGCGGCACTGACGGCACTTTGGGTCGAGGTTGCGAGCCACTATTCCACTCCTTTAGATACGGCGCCGCTTCGGCGGACGGCAACCGTTGTGCGGAATCGGCGTGATGTCGGTAATGCTGGAAATCTTGATGCCGAGCGCGTTGAGCGCCCGGACAGCCGACTCGCGACCCGGCCCCGGTCCCTTAATCCGCACTTCGAGATTCTTTACGCCACACTCGACCGCCGCACGACCGGCGGCTTCCGCGGCGACCTGCGCCGCGAACGGCGTGCTCTTGCGAGAGCCCTTGAATCCCGCGCCGCCCGAGGTCGCCCAAGACAGGGCGTTGCCCTGACGATCTGTGATCGTGATGATGGTGTTGTTGAAAGACGCGTGCACGTGGGCGATGCCCTCGGCAACGTTCTTTTTGACCTTCTTGCGAACTTTCGCAGCGGCTTTGACCATGAGTTGTCCTAATCGTGCTTGATGTACTTACTTCTTGGCGCCGGCGATTGCCTTGCGTGGTCCCTTGCGGGTGCGCGCGTTGGTGCGGGTTCGCTGGCCCCGGACGGGCAAACCGCGGCGATGGCGCACGCCGCGATAGCAACCCAAGTCCATGAGCCGCTTGATGTTCATGGTCACTTCGCGGCGCAAATCGCCCTCGATCGTGAACTTGCCGACCTCCTCGCGCAGACGGTCCATGTCGGCGTCAGTCAGATCCTTGATCTTTGCGTCTCGCTTGACCCCCGCGCGATCACAGATTTTCTGGGCGCGAGTACGACCGACGCCGAAGATCGCGGTGAGCGCGATCGACGCGTGTTGATGATTGGGAATGTTTACCCCTGCAATGCGGGCCATGCGATACCCCGAAAAGCGAAACCTTAAATTATAACGAAGAGCGCCAGCCTAATCAAGGACGGGCGAATCAACCCTGGCGCTGCTTGTGGCGCGGGTCAGTACATATCACACGCACCACGCCCTTGCGCCGGATCACCTTGCACTTGCGGCAGATCCTCTTCACCGATGCCAAAACTTTCATTTCATTTCCCCTAAGGAGAGGTCTTCCAAATCCGTTGCTGCTACTTTGCGCGGAAGACGATGCGGCCCTTGGTCAAGTCGTAGGGCGTCAGCTGCACGGTCACCTTGTCACCGGGAAGTATGCGGATATAGTGCATGCGCATTTTTCCGGAAATGAATCCGTGAACCACGTGACCATTCTCAAGCCTGACTTTGAATGTCGCGTTCGGCAGGTTTTCAACTACTTCACCCTGCATCTCGATAACGTCTTCCTTCGCCATGTTCCCCCAAGCGATGCTTCAGGCGCGTCAGCGCATTGGCAATCCAGCTCCACCCCCCTTGAAGTTCGCCTTCTTGAGCAGGCTTTCGTATTGGTGCGACATGATGTAGGCCTGAACCTGCGACATGAAATCCATGGTGACGACGACGATGATCAGCAGCGATGTACCGCCGAAATAAAACGGCACGTTCCACTTCAGAATCAGAAACTCCGGCAGCAGACAAACCAGAGTGATATAGACCGCGCCTGCCAACGTCAGACGCATCAAGATCTTGTCTATGTACTTCGCCGTCTGGTCGCCGGGGCGAATACCGGGTACAAAGGCGCCGCTCTTCTTCAGGTTGTCCGCGGTCTCCTTTGAATTGAAGACCAGCGCCGTGTAGAAGAAGCAAAAGAACACGATCGCGGCTGCATAACACATCACGTAGATCGGCTGCCCCGGGGAAAGCGTCCCGGCAATATCCTTGAGCCAGCGCATGCTCTCCGATTGTCCGAACCAGCTTGCCACGGTCGCCGGAAAAAGGATGATCGACGAAGCGAAGATCGGCGGAATCACGCCCGACATATTGAGCTTCAGCGGCAAATGCGAACTCTGTCCGCCGTACACCTTGTTGCCTACCTGGCGCTTGGCGTAATTCACCAGAATCTTGCGCTGGCCGCGCTCGACAAACACCACGAACCCTGTCACCAGGACCACGAGCGCGGTAATAAACAACGCGGTAAATGGATGCATCGCCCCGGTCCGGACGAGTTCGAACAAACCGCCTAGCGCATTCGGTAGTCCGGCCGCGATGCCTGCAAAGATAATGATAGAAATGCCATTGCCGAGCCCACGTTCGGTAATCTGCTCCCCGAGCCACATAAGGAACATTGTGCCGGTAACCAGAGTAGTGACCGTCACGAAGCGGAAGGTCAGCCCCGGATCGAGCACCAGCCCCTGCTGCGACTCCAGCGCGACTGATATTCCAATGGCTTGGAACAGCGCGAGCCCAACCGTACCGTAGCGCGTGTATTGGGTGATCTTGCGGCGCCCTGCCTCCCCTTCCTTTTTCAACGACTCCAAGCTCGGCACCGCAACCGTCAACAGTTGCATGATGATCGAAGCCGAGATGTACGGCATGATCCCAAGCGCAAAGATCGTGAATCTCGACAGAGCACCGCCGGAAAACAAATTGAAGATGCCGAGGATTCCGCCCTTCTGTCCTTCGAACAACTGGGCCAGCGCGACCGGGTCAATACCCGGCACCGGTATGTGTGCTCCGATCCGATAGACGACGAGCGCGCCAAGCAGAAACAGCAGCCGGCGTTTGAGGTCGCCGAACTTTCCGCTCTTGCCAAGGGTCGCTGGATTGGATGCCAAGTCAGTTCCGCTCCGTCAGTCCGCTGCAATGGTGCCGCCGGCGGCTTCGATCGCCGCCCTTGCACCTTTAGTCACGCCGACGCCTTTGAGGGTCACCTTTTTCGTCAACTTGCCGGACAGGATCACTTTGGCGGATAGAGCGTCAGCCGCAATGACGCCGACTTGTTTGAGCGCAAGCAGATCGATCTCGGCGACCGGCAGCGCTTCCAGCTCCGACAACCGAACCTCGACATTTCGCGCAGCAGTCAGAGAGACGAAACCCCGCTTCGGCAGGCGCCGTTGCAACGGCATCTGGCCACCTTCAAAACCCACTTTGTGGAATCCGCCGGCGCGCGACTTCTGGCCCTTGTGGCCCCGTCCCGCAGTCTTGCCCAAACCGCTGCCGATACCGCGACCGACGCGGCGTTTGGGGCGTTTCGCGCCCGCTGCCGGCTTGAGGTTGTTGAGTTCCATTTCAGCCCTCGACCCTGACTAGGTAGTTAACCTTCTTGATCATGCCGCGAACTGAAGGCGTGTCCTCGAGCACTGCAGAACTGTTCAGTCTGCGCAGGCCGAGGCCTTTCACGGTAGCACGATGGTCTTGTTTGGTGCCGATCACGCTCTTGACCAAAGTCACCTTGATCTTCTTGGCGGCCATCTCGATCACCCTAGAATCTCTTCGACCGACTTGCCACGTTTGGCAGCGATTTCGGCGGGAGTGTTAATCTTGGTCAGACCGTCGATTGTCGCCCGCACCACGTTATAGGGGTTGGTCGACCCGAGGCACTTGGCCAGCACGTCCGTCACGCCCATCACTTCAAATACGGCACGCATCGGTCCGCCGGCGATGATGCCGGTACCGCCCGGAGCGGGCTGCATGAGCACGCGCGATGCGCCGTGCTGGCCGATTACCGCGTGCTGGATCGTGCCGTTTCGCAGGGATACTCTGGCCATCTTGCGACGTGCTTCTTCCATCGCCTTCTGCACCGCGACCGGGACTTCGCGGGATTTGCCCTTGCCCATGCCGATGCCGCCGTCACCGTCACCGACCACCGTAAGCGCGGCGAAGCCCAGAATCCGTCCGCCTTTCACCACCTTGGTGACGCGATTGATCGAAACCATCTTTTCGCGCAAGCCGTCGTCGCGCTCTTCCTGAGCCTGCGGCTTGCGATTTCCTGATTGCGGTTTTGCCATATGGGCTTTCCTCGCCTAGAACTTGAGGCCGCCTTCGCGGGCAGCATCGGCCAGCGCCTTGACGCGGCCGTGATACTTGAATCCGGAACGGTCGAACGCGACCTCTTCGATGCCGGCCTGCTTGGCGCGCTCGGCAATCAGCTTGCCGACGACCTGCGCCGCCTTGATGTTGCCGCCACTCGGCACTTCTTTGCGCACTTCAGCCTCCGCAGTAGAGGCGGCGGCGAGAACCTTGCTGCCGCAACCGGAGAAGATTTGCGCGTAAATGTGGCAGTTGGAACGGTGCACCGCGAGGCGAACCGTCTTTATCTGAGCAATCTTGGCACGGGTTTGGCGTGCTCGACGCAGACGCGCTTGCTTTTTGTCCATGATTTAACCGCCCTTACTTCTTCTTCGTTTCCTTGATGGTCACCACTTCATTCGCGTAACGCACCCCCTTGCCCTTGTACGGCTCGGGTTGGCGGTAGGCGCGAATTTCCGCAGCGACCTGGCCGACCTGCTGCTTGTCGATACCCTTGATCAGGATCTCGGTCTGCAGCGGCGTCTCGACCTTGACTCCCTTGGGCATCTGGTGAACCACCGGGTGCGAGAACCCGAGCGACAGATTGAGCTTGTCGCCCTGCGCCTGGGCGCGATACCCCACCCCGACCAATGTCAGTTTCTTCTCGAAGCCCTTGGTTACGCCGGCTACCATGTTGTTTACCAGCGCGCGCACCGTGCCCGACATGGCTTTGGCATTCTCGGCGCCAGATACCGCAGTCACCTGAAGCTGCTCACCATCCCGGGCGACCGAGACCGACGGATGCAGCACCTGGGTTAGCGCCCCGAGCGGACCCTTCACCGTAATCTCGCCGCTCGCAAGCGTGATCTCCACGCCCTTGGGCAGCGCAACCGGATACTTTGCGATTCGTGACATCGTCATACTCCTCAGGCGACGATGCAGAGGACTTCGCCGCCAACATTGCTGGCGCGTGCCTTGCGGTCGGTCATCACACCCTTGGGCGTCGAGACAATCGCGACGCCCAACCCGTTCATCACGCGCGGCAGATCACCCGAACCCTTGTACACACGCAGTCCGGGACGGCTGACGCGTTCGATGCGCTCGATCACCGGGCGTCCAGCGTAGTACTTGAGTGCGATATCAAGTGCCGATTTGCCCTCGATGTCGCGAACGGCATAGTCGTCGATGTAGCCTTCGTCCTTCAGCACGTTGGCGATTGCCACCTTGAGCTTGGAATTGGGCATTTGTACCGAAGTCTTCTGTGCCATCTGCGCGTTGCGGATAC
>WBZS01001299.1_pt1 | contig 20578 bp, 21 predicted proteins | sample 5204201 | NCBI WGS metagenome assembly WBZS01 (sample SAMN12344357, study PRJNA552823) | activated sludge metagenome | biome: Activated sludge suspended growth; feature: Nitrification reactor; material: Wastewater; isolation source: activated sludge from nitrification reactor of wastewater...
CACCGCCAACGAAGGCCCGGCGCCCGCCGTCACCGGCCAGTCCGTGCACAAGTGCGTGGTTGACGGTCAGGTCACCTACAGCAACCAGCCCTGCCCCGACGGTGCCACCCCCAGCAGCCTGGCTGCGGACGTGGCCGGCACCGATGCCAATGGCGTGGCCGGCTCGGCCGGGGACAGCGTGCCCGCCGTGCTGGTGGCGCGACCCGCCAGCCTGGGCGTGGGTGACCCCGGTGAGCACGGCGCGGTGTGCGGTTACCTGCAGGCCGAAATCGAGCGGCTCGATTTCGAGTTCAAGCAACCCCTGCCGCCCGCCGTGCTCGACCACATCTCGTCGCAGCTGGCGGGCCTGCGCACCCGGCAAGGCGAGGCCAAATGCAGCCCGGCGCCCAAGGCCGCCGACAAGAAGCCGGCCGCCGCGCCCAAGCGCCCGCCCGTCAAGGTGCTGGAAGAAAAGCGCGAGCAGTGAACCTGTGAGTCACGCCCAGCGGGCATGGGCAGCCCCTGCGGGCTGCAAAGCAGCCACGGGGCGTGCTGGTGGCGCTTGGCGCGCCGCCTTGGTTCATGGGAGTCGCTTGACCGGCTTGCTGCCGGTTTGAACGCCAGCCCACGACGCTCGCGCCTGATCGGCGGGCGATCGGTCGGTGCCGTCGGCGCCGTGTTTCTGGGTTGCGGCAGGCCGCATGGCGGGGGCGGCACCCGCCGCGACCGCGGCCCTGACAGGCAGGTTCCAGGCCAGGGCCGTGGTCATCAGCAAGGCGGACGGCACGGCGCGCAGAATGCGTTGAGACATTGAAAAACCCCTTTCGGTGGTGTGGGACACCGCGCCAGTTTGCCCCGTCCAACGCGTTACATGGTGGGCGCGGATGTTGACTTTGTATCTATGTGAACGCACACTCACATTACATTTTCAGCACGGCGGCGCAGGGAACTTTCGCGTTGCGGATCAACGACGGCTGAACCGTGTCACTTCGTTCGGCGCGAAGGTCCCAGCTTGCGCAGACGGGCCGCCGGGCGCACGCCGCCGCTGGAAAAAAACCATGGGCCGGAATAAAATGCGCCGTTACCCTCACGACCATGCGGCGCGGGGGGCGCCGCGACGCAGGGCGCCGGGGGTGCCACGCCCCACCCCGTCGTTTTCAGTCGTCCAGCGCCCCGCCATGTCTGCCCCGCCCGCGCGCCGCGCTTCGCAACGCCGCGTCATCGCTGCCCTGGGCCCAGGCCAGTGGATTTGCGGCGGCAAACCCGGTGCACCGTGCGCCCATGGTCAGAGCCTGTTTTTTAATGCGTACACCTGCGCGCCTTCGAGAGCGTTGCTGGGTGGTCGCGATTCGCACATTCATGTTTCAGGAGAACGCATGGCGAAGGAAGAATTGATCGAGATGCAAGGCATCGTCAACGAAGTGCTGCCGGACACGCGCTTTCGCGTGACGCTGGACAACGGCCACGAGCTGGTGGCCTATTCGGCCGGCAAGATGAAGAAGAACCACATCCGCATCCTGGCGGGCGACCGCGTGTCGCTGGAGCTGTCGCCCTACGACCTGACCAAGGGTCGCATCAACTTCCGCCACCTTGAGCGCCGTGGCCCCGCACCCACCGGCGGCGGCGGTGGCCAGCGCCGCCGCTGAGCATCGCGCGCAGTGACACCGGGCGCGGGTCGCCGCCGGTGTCTGCGCTGCCTTCTCGGCGCCGGCGCCCGCGGTACTTGGGGGCCGGCTCTGTCGGCGCCGCTGCCCGCCTCTGCGGCATCAGCGACTTCACCTCGTTCATCCGCCATGCCAGCACCAGCGCATGACGCCGTGGCCGCCGCCATTGCGGCCCACCCGCGCACCGGCTTTCTGCCGCCCGAAGTGCGCGATCAGGCGGCCCACGACGGCCCTTTGCCCATCGGCCATGGCCAGACCAATTCGCAACCACGCACCGTCGCCCAGATGCTGCGGCTGCTGGATGTGGCGCCGGGCATGCGCGTGCTCGACGTCGGCGCCGGCTCGGGCTGGAGCACGGCGCTGCTGGCGCACCTGGTCGGCGCGCAGGGCGAGGTGCACGGCGTCGAGCTGGTGCCCGAACTGGCGCGCTTCGGCGCCGCCAACCTGGCCGCCACGCAGCAGCCGTGGGCTCGCATCTTGACCGCGACGCCCGGCGTGCTGGGCCTGCCCGATCAGGCGCCGTTCGACCGCATCCTGGTCTCGGCCGAGCCGACAACGCTGCCGCAGTCGCTGGTCGACCAGCTGCGCGATGGCGGCGTGATGGTGATTCCCGTGGCGGGCGAAATGCTGCGCGTGGTTCGTCGTGGCGCGCAGACCGAGGTCACGCGCCATGGCGGCTATCGCTTCGTGCCGCTCAAATAGCGTCCAAGACCGGAAACCGGACGCGAAGGACGCAAAGGATTCGCGAAGGACGCGAAAGAAACAGCCAGAAGAATGTTCTTCGGTTTTTTTCCGCGTCCTCTGCGTCCGGCTGTTTGATACGAAAGTGCGTTCAATTCGATAAGAACCGTTCGGGCTGAGCCTGTCGAAGCCGCTGACGGCGCATGCACTTCGACAAGCCTGTCATGAGCCCGTCGAATGGCCTGTCATGAGCGAGGTCGCATGGCTCAGCGCGAACGGCAATGAGTGAATGGGGCCGGGGCCACGTTCGCCGCAGCGTCGATCAAGCCATTTCGGGCGCCAGCGCTTTTCCATCCAGCGCTTCAAGCTATTCAATCAATAGCATCAGCCGTGCTTTGACCGGCGCGCCCGCACCGCCTCGGCCAGCCCATCGAGCACCGGCACGGTCTGCGCGAAGCTGATGCAGGCGTCCGTCACCGACACGCCGGGCTTGAGCGGCTGGCCGGCCACGATGTCCTGGCGGCCTTCTTCCAGATGGCTTTCAATCATCACGCCCATGACGCGCGCGTCGCCCGCCGCCACCTGGGCCGCCACGTCGCGCGCCACCTCGATCTGGCGCGCGTGCTGCTTGGACGAATTGGCGTGCGACAGGTCGATCATCACCTGCTCGCGCAGCCCGTTCGATTTCAGCAGCGCGCACGCCGCGTCCACATCGGCCTTTGAATAATTGGGCGCCTTGCCGCCGCGCAGGATCACGTGGCAGTCGTCGTTGCCGCGCGTTTCGAAGATGGCGCTCTGGCCCATCTTGGTCAGACCCAGAAAGGCGTGCGGCGCCTGGGCGGCGACGATGGCGTCGGCCGCCACCTTCACGCCGCCGTCGGTGCCGTTCTTGAAGCCGACCGGGCAGCTCAGGCCGCTGGCCAGCTGGCGGTGGCTCTGGCTCTCGGTGGTGCGGGCGCCGATGGCGCCCCAGCTCACCAGGTCGCTGATGAACTGCGGGCTGAGCAGGTCGAGGAATTCGGTGCCCACCGGCAGGCCCAGCGCCAGCACATCCAGCAGCAGCCGGCGCGCCATCTGCAGCCCTTCGTTGATGGCGTAGCTGCCGTCCAGGTGCGGGTCGTTGATGTAACCCTTCCAGCCCACCGTGGTGCGGGGCTTTTCGAAGTACACGCGCATCACCACCAGCAGGTCGTCCGCGTGGCGGTCCGCCTCGGCCTTCAGGCGGCGGGCGTAGTCCATGGCCTGGCCGTGGTCGTGGATCGAGCACGGGCCCACCACCACCACCAGCCGGTCGTCGTGCCCCTGCAGCACGCGCGAAATGGCGCTGCGGCTGTGCTCGACCAGCGCCTGCGCCGCATCCGGCGCGGGCAGCCATTCCTGCAACAGCGCGGGTGTCAGCAGCGGCCGCACCGCACGGATGCGTGTGTCGTCGATGCGGGTGGTGTCGTGGGTGGACGGATTCTCGGTGTCTTGCATGGCCCGATTATCGATGTTTTATGCCGCTGGCTCTGTATGGGAAAGCGCAGGCAGCTATAAAAATTGAAGTCGTCAAGGCGGTCTCCGCATCTGCCCGGACTGCCGCACCATGGCGATGGCGCCAAACGGACAGCGCACCGCGCACAGCGCGCAGGCGGTGCAGCCAGCGGCGTCATCGAGCGTCGATGTCTTTCGGCCACCCTCGGCGTGCAGCGACAGCACATGCGGCGCGCACACGCCCACGCACCAGCCGCAGCCGGTGCAACGCGTGGGGTCGATCACCGGCAGGGCGCGGGCTTTCATGGCGACATGAGAACGCCGGTGCGGGCCGCCACCGCTTGCCTGGCGTCAGGCGCTGCGCCCCAGCGGCGCAATGCCGATCCATGCCGCGTGCAGCCAGAACGCAAACGCCGCCCACGCCACCGCGCCAACGACGACAGCGATCAACGTGCCACCCAGCGTGCCCGGCGCGTACACAGTTCGCAGCGCGCGGTCGCGCTGGCGCGCGGCGCGAAAGTCGAGGATGGCCCACAGCAGAAAGGCGCCAAACAGCACCACATCGGCCAGCTTGGCCGTGGCCAGCAGGTGGCCGAAGGCCCACAGCTTGACGGCCAGCACCATCGGGTGGTGCAGCCTGGCCTTGATCTGGTTGCGCGGCACGTAGGCGGCGGCCAGAAAGATGAAGGCCAGCAGCGTGAACAGCGAGTTCAGGTGCTTCATCATCACCGGCGGCTGCCACAGCAGCACCGGCTGCTGCCGCGCCAGGCCGTAACCCCACACGATCAGCGCAAAGCCGACCAACGACACCAGCGTGTACAAGCCCTTCCACGGCTTTTCGCCCAGCCGCGCGATGGTGCCCGCGCGCCAGCCGTCGGCAAAAATGCGCACCGAATGGGCGCCCAGAAAAATCAGCAGACCGATGACGAGAACCAGCATGGCGTGTGTGCAGCAAGGGTGAGGATGCGAACCATTATGGGACCGTGCCCATGACCGCCGTGCGAAGATCGCCCCATGCCCCGCCGCCACACCGCGCCATGAGCCTGCACCACCCCCGCATCGCCCTGATTGGTGCGCCCACCGACGTCGGCGCTGGCGAGCGCGGCGCCAGCATGGGCCCCGAGGCGCTGCGCGTGGCCGGACTGGTCGAAGCCTTGCGCGGCCAGGGCGCCGACGTGCGGGACACCGGCAACCTGGCTGGCCCGCCCAACCCCATGCAGCCGCCCGTGAATGGCTTTCGCCACCTGCCCGAAGTCGCGGCCTGGAACCGCACCGTGCACGATGCGGTGTACGGCGCCTTGCAAGCGGGCCAGTTGCCCATCCTGCTGGGCGGCGACCACTGCCTGGCCATTGGCTCCATCAGCGCCGTGGCGCGGCACTGCCAGGCCACGGGCCAGAAGCTGCGCGTGCTGTGGTTTGACGCGCACGCCGACTTCAACACCGCCGCGCTCACGCCCAGCGGCAACATCCACGGCATGCCGGTGGCCAGCCTGTTTGGCGACGGTCCGCCCGCGCTGGTGGGCATCGGCGGCTTCTCGCCCGAGCGGCCCGCGCTGCGCGCATCGGAGTTGCGCCAGATCGGCATCCGCAGCGTCGATGCCGGCGAAAAGCGCCTGGTGCATGACGCCGGCATCGAGGTGTTCGACATGCGCTTCATCGACGAACACGGCATGCGCGCCGCCATGGCGCGCGCGCTGGCCGGCGTGGATGCCGACACGCACCTGCACGTGAGCCTGGACGTGGACTTTCTCGACCCCGACATCGCTCCCGGTGTGGCCACCACCGTGCCCGGTGGCCCCACCTACCGCGAGGCGCAACTGTGCATGGAGATGGTGGCCGACACTGGCCGCCTAGCCTCGCTGGACATCGTCGAACTCAACCCCGCCTACGACACCCACAACAAGACGGCGGAGCTGGCGGTCGATCTGGTCGAAAGCCTGTTCGGCAAGAGCACGCTGATGCGCCGGCGCAGCGATTCGTGATGCCAAGGAGAGCCAAGTGCATTTGTTTTACCCGCGTTACCACGCACAAAGTTTCTACCGCAACACCTTCCTGGTGAATCGCCCGCAGGAAATCGCGCGCGCCGAGAAGTCCGACCGCGAGTGGAACAACCTGGCCGAATCGGGCTGCCACTTCACCTGCATGGCCATGATCGCCGGCGTCGACCCCGCCACGCTGGCCGACGCCGCCATCAAGCAGGGCTATTACCAGCCCGACAAGGACCTGCCCGCGCGCGCGCTGGACGGCACGCGCGGGCCGCTGGTGTGGGACCAGAACGTGCCGGCCAAGAAGGGCGAATCCTTCACCTTCCCCAAGGTGTGGCACGCGGGCAAGGGCCGGCTGGTCGATCTGGAGTTCACCTGCCGACGCTGGGACGACTACGTGTCGCTGAAAGAGGCCACGCGCCTGATCCACGACGCGGCCGTGCAGGGGCGCCACGTGGTCAGCGGCTCGTTCGAGCACAGCGTGCTGATCGCCGGCCTGTCGGCCGACGGCCCGCTGGTGTGGGACCCGGACGTGGAGCGCGACAGCGGCGCGGCGCGGCGCCACCTGCACACCATGGTCGACGGCGGCCTGTCGTTGCGCGCGTGGGCCGAGGCCGAGAAGGTGCGCAAGTTCAGTGTGGTGGAGTACGAATTGAACGTGAAGGCTTGATGCCGCGCCGCCTGTTCACGACACGGGCAGCGGCAGGGCGTTGCTGCTCTTGACTTCCTCCATCACCGCATACGTCCGCGTCTCGCGCACGCCGGGCAACTGCCACAGCACGCGGCCGGCAAAGGCGCGGTAGGCGGCCATGTCGGCCATGCGGGTCTTCAGCAGGTAGTCAAAGCCGCCGGCCACCATGTGGCATTCCATGATCTCGTCGTGCACCTGCACGGCGGCCTTGAAGGCGTCGAACACGCCTGGCGTGGTGCGGTCGAGCAGCACCTCGACGAACACCACCAGGCCGCGCCCCAGCTTGTTGGCGTTCAATTCGGCGTGGTAGCCCAGGATGAAGCCTTCGCGCGTCAGCCGCTGCACGCGCGCCAGCACGGCGGTGGGCGACAGGGCCACGGCCTCGGCCAGCTTGAGGTTGCTGATGCGGCCGTCCTGCTGCAGGGCGCCGAGGATGCGCAGGTCGGTGCGGTCAAGGGTGGTGTTGGGAGCGTCCATGCCGAATGATATTCGGTGCAATTGGGGTAAATAGGTGAGTTATTCGCCATGGAAGCCTTAACAATGGCGCATTCTTCGACGAAATTGGCCATGCGCACGACCCATCCCTTTGCTGCCCTGCACGCCGAGCTGGCCCCGACCACCCCGCTGCGCGACGCCATCACCGCCGCCACGCGCCGGCCTGAACCCGAGGCGCTGGCGCCGCTGCTGAATCAAGCGCGGCTGCCGCCCGATCAGGCGCAGGCTGCGCACGACCTGGCCCACCGCCTCGCCGACACGCTGCGCCAGCGCAAGCGTGCCGCCGGGCGAGCGGGCATCGTGCAGGGGCTGCTGCAGGAGTTCGCCCTGTCGTCACAGGAAGGCGTGGCGCTGATGTGCCTGGCCGAGGCGCTGCTGCGCATTCCCGACGCGGCCACGCGCGATGCGCTGATCCGCGACAAGGTGGGTCGCGGCGACTGGCAGGCGCATCTGGGCAGCAGCCCATCGCTGTTCGTCAACGCCGCCGCCTGGGGCTTGCTGCTGACGGGCAAGCTGGTGGCCACGCACAGCGAGGCGGGGCTGGGCAGCGCGCTCAAGCGCCTGACGGCCAGGGGCGGCGAGCCGCTGATCCGCAAGGGCGTCGACATGGCCATGCGCATGATGGGCGAGCAGTTCGTCACCGGCGAGACGATTGAGGAAGCCCTCAAGCACGCGCGCGGGCCGGAAGCCGAAGGCTTTCGCTATTCGTACGACATGCTGGGCGAGGCGGCGCTGACCGCCGATGACGCGGCGCGCTACCTGCACAGCTACGAAGCCGCCATCCACGCCATCGGCCGCGCGTCCGACCGGCGCGGCGTGATCGGCGGGCCGGGCATCTCGATCAAGCTGTCGGCCCTGCACCCGCGCTACAGCCGCGCGCAGCGGGCGCGCGTGCTGACCGAGCTGTACCCGCGCGTGCTGCACCTGGCGCAACTGGCGCGCCAGTACGACATCGGCCTGAACATCGACGCCGAAGAGGCCGACCGGCTGGAGCTGTCGCTCGATCTGCTCGAGAAGCTGTGCCACGAACCCTCACTGGCCGGCTGGAATGGCATCGGCTTCGTCATCCAGGCGTATCAGAAGCGCTGCCCGTTCGTGATCGACTGGCTGGTCGATCTGGCGCGCGACAGCGGCCACCGCCTGATGGTGCGGCTGGTGAAGGGCGCGTATTGGGACAGCGAAATCAAGCGCGCCCAGGTCGATGGTCAGGCCGACTACCCCGTCTACACCCGCAAGCCGCACACCGACGTCAGCTACCTGGCCTGCGCGCGCAAGCTGTTGGCCGCGCCCGACGCGGTTTACCCGCAGTTCGCCACCCACAACGCGCACAGCGTGGCGGCCATCGTGCAAATGGCCGGGCCTGAAAGCTGGCAGCCGGGGCAGTACGAATTTCAGTGCCTGCACGGCATGGGCGAGCCGCTGTATGAGCAGATCGTGAGCGGCCAGTTGGGCACCAAGCGCCCGTGCCGCATCTACGCGCCGGTGGGCACGCACGAAACGCTGCTGGCTTATCTGGTGCGCCGGCTGCTGGAGAACGGGGCCAACACCTCGTTCGTCAACCGCATTGCCGATGCGGACGTACCGATTGACGCGCTGATTGAAGACCCGGTGGCGCTGGTCGAGGCGGAGCAGCCCGCAGGCAGCCCGCACCCGCGCATTCCGCTGCCGCGGGCGCTGTATAGCGCCGAACGCGACAACTCGCGCGGCATGGATCTGAGTGACGAGCACACCTTGCATTCGCTATCAAAATCATTGCTGCTTGCGCTTGATGGGCAAGCGCTAGGGCCTGATTCGGCCATGAAACCCCCTCTCCCGCCTGCGGGAGAGGGCTGGGGCCAGGGCGACCGCGCCCCCATCACCAACCCCGCCGATCACCGCGACATCGTCGGCCACGTGCAAAACACCACCGCCGCCGACGTGAATCAGGCGCTGCAAGCCGCCACCGCCTTCGCCCCCACCTGGGCCCACACGTCACCCCACGAACGCGCCGCCGCCCTGCAACGCGCCGCCGACGCGCTGCAAGCCGACATGCCGCGCCTCATGGGCCTGCTGGTGCGCGAAGCCGGCAAGACCTACGCCAATGCCGTCGCCGAGGTGCGCGAGGCGGTCGACTTTCTGCGCTTCTATGCCGCCCAGGTCGCCACGCAGTTCGACAACGCCACGCACGTGCCGCTCGGCCCCGTGGTCTGCATCAGCCCGTGGAATTTTCCGCTCGCCATCTTCACCGGCCAGATTGCCGCCGCACTGGCGGCTGGCAACGTGGTGCTGGCCAAGCCGGCCGAGCAGACGCCGCTCGTCGCCTTTGAGGCCGTGCGCCACCTGCACGCCGCCGGCGTGCCGCCCAACGCGCTGCAATGGCTGCCGGGCGATGGCGCATCGGTCGGCGCCGCGCTGGTGGCCGATCCGCGCACGCGCGGCGTGCTGTTCACCGGCTCGACCGAAGTGGCGCGCCTGATTCAGGCCACGCTGGCAGAGCGCCTCAACCCCGATGGCCAGCCCGTGCCGCTGATCGCCGAAACCGGCGGGCAAAACGCCCTGATCGTCGATTCATCCGCCCTGCCCGAACAGGTGGTGCAGGACGTGATGGCGTCAGCCTTCGATTCGGCCGGCCAGCGCTGCTCGGCCCTGCGCGTGCTGTGCGTGCAGGACGACGTGGCCGAGCGCGTCGTCACCATGCTCAAGGGCGCGATGGACGAGGCCCGCATCGGCAACCCTGCCGCGCTGTCGGTCGACGTGGGCCCGGTGATCGACGCCGAGGCGCACGGCAACATCCAGCGCCACATCGACGCCATGCGCGCCCAGGGCCACGCCGTGCACCAGTCCACGCGCGGTCTGGCCGAGGCGGCGGCGCACGGCAGCTTCATTCCGCCGACGTTGATCGAAATCGACCGCCTCGACCAGTTGCAGCGCGAAGTCTTCGGCCCCGTGCTGCACGTGCTGCGCTACCGCCGCGCCGAATTGGATGCGCTGATCGATCAGATCAACGCCACCGGCTACGGCCTGACGGGCGGCGTGCACACGCGCATCGACGAAACCATTGCCCGCGTGGCGGCGCGGGTGAACGTGGGCAACCTGTACGTCAACCGCAACCTCGTGGGCGCCGTGGTCGGCGTGCAGCCGTTTGGCGGCGAAGGCCTGTCGGGCACAGGCCCCAAAGCCGGCGGCCCGCTGTACCTGCTGCGTTTGCTGGCAAGACAGCCGCTGGATGCGGCGCGGCGCGCCGTGCAGGCGCTGGGCGAAGTAGAAGATATTAATGAAACAAGCCCGCAGAGATTGCCAGACGTGCGCGAGCAGCTACAAAAACAATTGCAACTGCAGGGCCATGCCGGGCTGGGCGATGCGGTTGCCCAACTGTTCGACAACGCGCCGTCACCCTCGCCGCGTGTGCTGCCTGGCCCCACGGGCGAGCGCAACAGTTACAGCCTGCACCCGCGCCGCCGCGTGCTGTGCCTGGCCCAGCGCAGCGAAGACCGCCTGCTGCAACTGGCCGCCGTACTGGCCGTCGGCGCGCAAGCCGTGTGGCCGGCCGATGCCCAGCACGACTGGGCGCGCCTGCCGGTCGAGCTGCTGGCGCACATCGCCGTCGCGCCCGACTGGCGCGCGCCCGGCGCGGACTTTGACGCCGTGCTGCTGCATGGCGACGCCGCCGATGCGCTGTCGGTCCAGCGCGTGCTGGCCGCGCGCCCCGGCCCCATCGTCGGCCTGACAGTCATGTCGCCCGGCGCCACCGACGTGCCGCTGGCGCGCCTGCTGACCGAGCGCAGCACCAGCGTCAACACCGCGGCGGCGGGCGGCAATGCGAGCCTGATGACGCTGGATGAGGGGGGGCGATAGGTGAGTGACTTCGGATAGCGAATTCCGTACTGAATACCGAACGCAGAGGACGCAAAGGATTCGCAGAGAACGCGAAAGAAAACCCGAAAACTTGTTTCCGGGGCCAGGTGGAAGTGCGCACCGCATCGCACGCGGCTCGGCGCTTAACCTCGAATCCACACTTGTATTTTTGCGTCTTCTGCGAACCCTTTGCGTCCTCTGCGTTCGGCTGTTCGGTGCGAATGCCCTCACAACCCGCGCAGCAACTCGCTCGCCCCGTCCCAGAAGATCTGCACGCCTACGCACAGCAGGATGAACGCCGACAGGCGCAGGAACACCACCAGTCCCACCTTGCCGAGCGGGCGCAGCAGGCGGCCAGCGTAGCGGTACGTCAGCAGCACGAGGAGGCCGGTGACCGTCATGGCCGCCAGGCCGCCGGCAAAGTTGGCCGCCGTGACCGGCCACTGCCGGCTGTGCAGCGCAGCGCCCACCGTGATGGCGGCCGAGATCGAGCCCGGCCCGCAGGTCAGCGGAAAGGTCATGGGGTAGAACGCCTGGATGCGCACGTGGTCGTCATCGACCAGCGAGCGGGCCATTTCGGCGTTGTCCGCGCTGTCGGCACTGGCGGCGTGCGGCGCGTACAGAATGTTCCACGCGGTGAAGGCGACGATCAGCCCGCCGGCCACGCGCACGATGGGAATCGACACGCCGAAGAAGTCCAGCACATAGGTGCCGATCAGCATGGCACCGCCCAGCATCAGCACCACGTTGCGGCCGATCCGCGTGGCGAGCGCGCGGCGCCGCGCGGGGTCGAGCTCGCGCGTGAGGTTGACAAACACCGGCGCCGACGCCGGTGGGTTGAGAATGGGCAGAACGCCCGCCAGCGCGAGCAAGAAGCTTTTGCCGAAGGCCAGGACCAAAGCAGGTATTTCCATGAATGCGGCGGCGGTGCGTGGGTGGGTGTAAAGTGAATTGTTTCAGGTCGGCGCCTTGCCGGCCGCGCCCCTTGAGAGGAGAACCCCATGCCCGGACTGTTGCCGAACATCGATCCCGACGGTTTGCTTGAATTCTCGGTGGTTTACACCGACCGCGCGCTGAACCACATGTCGAAGAAGTTCCAGGGCGTGATGAAAGACATCGCCTCAATGCTGAAAGAGGTCTACCACGCCGACGCCGCCGTGCTGGTGCCCGGCAGCGGCACCTTCGGCATGGAGTCGGTGGCGCGCCAGTTTGCCAACGACCAGCGGGTGGTGATCATCCGCAACGGCTTCTTCAGCTTCCGCTGGAGCCAGATCCTGGAGACGGGAAAGATCACCGCGCCCGACAACATCACGGTGCTGAAGGCGCGCCGCACCGGCAGTGGTGCGCAATCGCCTTGGGCGCCGGCGCCGATCGACGAGGTGGTGGCGACCATTGCGCAGGTCAAGCCGGCGGTCGTCTTCGCGCCCCACGTCGAAACCGCCAGCGGCATGATGCTGCCCGACGACTACATGAAGAAGGTGGCCGACGCCGTGCACGCCGTGGGCGGCCTGTTCGTGCTGGACTGCATCGCCTCGGGCGCGATGTGGGTGGACATGAAGGCTGTCGGTGTCGACGTGCTGGTCAGCGCGCCGCAAAAGGGCTGGAGCAGCTCGCCCGCCTGCGCCATGGTCTGCCTGTCGGAGCGCGCCCTGAAAACGCTGGAAACCACCACCAGCACCAGCTACGCGTGCGACCTGAAGAAGTGGCACCAGATCATGCAAGCCTACGAAACCGGCAGCCACGCCTACCACGCCACCATGCCCACCATGGCGCTGCTGAAATTGCGCGACACCATGGCCGAAACGCGCGAGCGCGGCTTTGCCAAGGTGCGCGAGCAGCAAATCGAGCTGGGCCGCAAGGTGCGCCAGCTGTTTGAATCGCGTGGCCTGCCCAGCGTGGCGGCCGAAGGCTTCAAGGCGCCGGGCGTGGTGGTCAGCTACACCACCGACCCGGACATCCAGAGCGCGAAGAAGTTCATCGCCGAGGGCTTGCAGACGGCAAGCGGCGTGCCGCTGATGTGCGACGAGCCGGCGGATTTCCGCACCTTCCGCATCGGCCTGTTCGGCCTCGACAAATGGGCGGACGTCGATCGCAGCGTCGGCCATCTGGCGGCGGCGCTGGATCGCATTGGCGTGCGTGCTCCTGAAAAAGTAGCTGTCAGCGCTTGATGGGCAAGCGCCAGAGGCCGATTTGATTCATGATCATCTGCTGCTGGTGCTGACCACCGTCGCCACACGCGCCGACGCCGACGCGCTGGCCCGCGCCATGGTCGAGCAGCGCCTGGCCGCCTGCGCCCAGATCAGCGCCATCGACAGCGTGTACTGGTGGCAGGGCGTGGTGCAGTCCGAGGGCGAATTTCGGCTGCTGTTCAAGACCACGGCCGAGCGCTACGCGGTGCTGGAGGCCGCGCTGCGTGCAAGCCACCCTTACGAGTTGCCCGCCATCGTGGCCGTGCCAGTGACGCAAGCCTTGCCTGAGTTTGCGGATTGGGTAACTGCAGAGGTGAACTGCCCGACGTTGCCTGAATAGGCCATTCAGCGGGCGCTCGTGGTGCGGCGGCACGGAGAACTACAAAAATCGTTTCTCATTTTTGACTATTATTTAAAAAAGTCTAAAATGAGAATCAAATGCCCGCTGCCGCCCCCGTTCTGACGCCAACCGCCCAGGCGCTGACCCAAGTCCTGGGTGCCACCGTGCGCGCACAGCGCAAGGCTTTGCGCGTGAGCGTCACCGCGCTGGCCGAAGCGGCGGGCGTGTCGCGCGTCACCGTGTACCGCATCGAGAAGGGCGAGCCTTCCGTCACCCTGGGCGCCTATGCCAACGTGCTGGTGGCTTTGGGGCTTGGCTTGCAGGCGTTGCCCACAGGCGCCGACGCAGCGGGCAGCGCCGCACCAGCCGACTGGCTGCCCGCCCGCGTGCGCCTGGCCGACTACCCTCAGCTGCGCGCGCTGGCCTGGCATGTGCCCGGTGCCGAAGCCTTGAGCCCCGCGCAGGCCTGGAGCCTGTACCAGCGCAACGCCCGCCACCTGGACGCCGCCGCGCTGACGCCCGCCGAGCAGCAATTGATGCAGGCGCTGCAGCAGGCGTTCGCCGACGAAGCGGTTTTGCCGAGCGCACCCGACGGTGTTTGAACGCCCGCACCACCAGCGCATCGCCAGCGTGTTGCAAGGGCTGGATGGCGACCTGCTGCGCGCCCACGCTTGCAGCTTCGGCGGTGGCACGGCCATCGCGCTGCGCTACGGCGAATTCCGCGAATCGGTGGACATCGACTTTCTGGTGTCCGACCTGGCGCATTACCGGCAGTTGCGGCTGCTGGCCACCGGACCGAGCGGTTTTGCGGCGCTGGCGCGCGGCGGCGTGGCGCCTTGGGCGGCCGCGCAGCCGGTGCGGGCCGATCAATACGGCATTCGCGGCCAGGTCGTCGTCGTGGGCCAACCGATCAAGCTGGAGATCGTGCTGGAGGCGCGCATCGCCCTGCAACCCGCGCGCGCCGCAGACGACGTGTGCGGCGTGCCCTCGCTCTCCGCGCTCGATCTGGCGACCAGCAAGCTGCTGGCCAATGCCGACCGCTGGCTGGACGACGTGGTCTTCAGCCGCGACGTGATTGACCTGGCCATGATGCGCCCGCGCTTGCCCTTGCTGCGCGAGGCGCTTTCAAAAGCAGAGCAAGCCTATGGTCAGGCGGTGCGGCGCGATCTGGGCAGGGCGATGGACCGGCTGGCCCAGCGCACCGGCTGGCTGGAGCGCTGCATGCAGGCGATGGCCATGCGCGTGCCCAAGGCGCTGCTGTGGCAGCACATTCGCGCGCTGCGGCGCGCCTTGTGATCGCGATCGCTCAAAACCACCGCGCCGCCAGCGGCATCAGCACCGACGCCAGCAGCACCTGCAGCCCCAGCGCCAGGCCGGCGTAGGCGCCCGCTTCGGCGTTGACCTGCAGCGAGCGCGCCGCGCCGATGCCGTGCGCGGCGGTGCCCATGGCGAAGCCGCGCGCCATCCAGCCGACGTGGTCGGTGCCCACGCCCAGCAGCGCGAACAGGTACTTGCCTGACAGCGCGCCGATCAGGCCCGTGAGCACCGCGAACACCGCCGCCAGCGCGGGCACGCCGCCGATCTTTTCGGCCACACCCATGGCGACCGGCGCCGTGACCGATTTCGGCGCCAGCGAGCGCAGCACGTCTTCGGGCAGCCCGAACGCCCAGCCGAGCGCTACAGCAGTGATAGCGGCCGCCGCACCACCCGCCAGCGCTGCAGCCACAAAACGCCCCCAATCGCGGCGCAGTTGCGCGCGCCGTTCCCACAGCGGAAAACCCAGCGCCACCACCGCCGGCCCCAGCAAAAAGTGGATGAACTGCGCGCCGGCAAAGTAGCTGGGGTACGGCACGCGCGTGGCCAGCAACCCGGCGCCCAGCGTCAGCACCGACCACAGCACCGGGTTGGCCCAGGGCGCCTGGTCCATGGCGGCGTAAAAGCGCTGCGCCAGCAGATAGACCACCAGCGTCGCCGTCAGCCCGAACAGCGGCGCCGACGACAGGTACACCCACAGCTGCACGAAGTCAGGCATCGGGCGGCTCCGTCTGATCCGTGCGCGCCGGCATCAGCGCGCGCAGGGTCAGGGCGCTGACGGCCAGGCCGACCCAGGTGGACAGCGCAATCACCGCCAGCAGCTTCAGCCCGTGCTGCTGCAGCACGTTCAGGTGCGTGATCACGCCCACGCCCACCGGCACGAACAGCAGCGACAGGTGCGTCAGCAGAAAGCGCGCCACATCGGTGACCGGCTCGCGCACCACGCGCCAGCCCAGCGCGGGCATCAGCAGCAACATGCCGATCACCGGGCCGGGGAGCGGCACCGGCAGCGTGCGGGCCAGCACTTCGCCGACCAGTTGCAGCACCAACAGCCAGGCCAGCCCGCGCAGCGCTTGCATGGCGTGCTATTAAAAACGTTCCAGTTCGGGGAAGGGCAGGCGCCCGCTGCGCACCAGCATCTTGCCGTATTCGGCGCAGCGGTTGAGCGTGGGAATCACCTTGCCGGGGTTCAGCAGGCCCTGCGGATCGAATGCGCGCTTGACGCCGAACATCTGTTCGTTCTCGTCGGCGCTGAACTGCACGCACATGCTGTTGAGCTTTTCGATGCCCACGCCGTGCTCGCCGGTGATGGTGCCGCCCATGGCCACGCTGGTTTCCAGGATGTCGGCGCCGAACAGCTCGCAGCGGCGCAGCTGGTCGGGGTCGTTGGCGTCGAACAGGATCAGCGGGTGCAGGTTGCCGTCGCCGGCGTGAAAGACGTTGCAGCAGCGCAGCCCGTATTTCTTTTCCATCTCCTGGATGGCGAGCAGGATATCGGCCAGCCGCTTGCGCGGGATGGTCGAGTCCATGCACATGTAGTCGGGGCTGATGCGGCCGCTGGCGGGGAAGGCGTTCTTGCGCCCGCTCCAGAAGCGCAGGCGTTCGGCTTCGGACTCGCTTACTGCAATTTTGGTAGCGCCCGCCGCAGTCAGCACCTGCGTCATGCGGCCGATTTCTTCTTCGACCTCTTCCGGCGTGCCGTCGGATTCACACAGCAGGATGGCGGCGGCCTCAAGGTCGTAGCCGGCGTGCACGAAGTCTTCGACCGCGGCGGTCATGGGCTTGTCCATCATCTCCAGCCCGGCCGGGATGATGCCGGCCGCAATCACCGCCGCCACCGCGTCGCCCGCCTGCCGCACGTCGGCAAAGCTGGCCATGATGCAGCGCGCCAGGCGGGGCTTGGGCAACAGCTTGACCGTGACTTCGGTCGTCACGGCCAGCATGCCCTCGCTGCCGGTGACGAGCGCCAGCAGGTCGTAGCCTGCCGCGTCGAGCGCCTCGCCGCCAAATTCGACCGGCTCGCCCTCGGCGGTGAACCCCTTCACCTTCAGCACGTTGTGCAGCGTCAGCCCGTACTTGAGGCAGTGCACGCCGCCCGAGTTTTCGGCCACGTTGCCGCCGATGGTGCAGGCGATCTGGCTGCTGGGGTCGGGCGCGTAATACAAGTCGTACGCGGCCGCGGCTTCGCTGATGGCGAGGTTGCGCACGCCGCATTGCACCAGCGCCGTCCGCGCCAGCGGGTCGATCTTCAGGATGCGGTTGAACTTGGCCAGCGACAGCGTCACGCCGCGTTCGTGCGGCATGGCGCCGCCGGACAGGCCCGTGCCCGCGCCGCGTGCCACCACCGGCACGCCCAGGCCGTGGCAGGTTTTCAACACCTGTCGGATCTGTTCGTCACTCTCAGGCAAGGCCACCGCCAGCGGCCGCTGGCGATAGGCCGTCAGGCCGTCGCATTCGTAGGGCGTGGTCTGCTCGTCGGTCCACACCAGTGCTTGCGCTGGCAAAAAGGCCTTGAGCGCAGCAACCACCTGCGTCTGCAGCTCTGCTTTTTGTAGTTCGGGGGCTGGCTGGGCAGCGAGGGCGGCGTCCATGGCAAGGGGATAAAGGGCAAGTGGGTCACTATAGAGCATCGCGCCGTGCCGTCACGGCGGGCATGGCGCGCGGCAAGGCACAATCGGCACTTCGGTATCAGGGAGTGTCGGTGCCGTGCCGGTGAAGGCGCGGTGCTGAATTGACCAAGAAGAATCAGCACATGAAACGACGTATGGCCTACGGGCTGATTTGGGCCAGTGCATGGACGGCGGCGTACGCTGCCCCGCCGGTGCAGCCGACGCCTGCACCGGCGGCGCCGCTGGTACAGGCGGATGAGCTGTTGCCCACGCGGATGGTGCTGTGCCAGCGCGAGGTGGGCGCCGCCCCGCGCGACCGCAAGGGCAAGATCCGCGCCTGCCTGGCGCGCCGGCTGGAAGGCGAGCGCATCATCGAGCGCAACTGCAAGCACCAGGCCGGCAGCGTCAGCGGCGCCGCCGCGCGCGCCCAGGCCCAGCGCGACTGCGAGCGTCAGGCGCTGGCCGTGCCCTCGGGCGAGCTGCCCAAGCGCCCGCCACCCAAACCCAAGGTGTCGCCCACCGCGGATGCCGCACCCGGCAAGGCTGCGCCCGGCAAGGCCCCGCCCGCGAAAGCCGCGCCCGTGTTGCCTGCGGCCGGCGAGAACTGACGCGCGGGCGCCCGTCCGCTGGCCCCAGCCGGCCCGCGCAACAAAAAAGCCCGCTGAGTCAGCGGGCTTTTGCGTGGAAGCGCGGCAGCGCAATCAGGCCGCGCTCAGCCAGTAGCCCGCGTTGAAGGGGCTGCTCATGCGCAGCGCCAGCGGGGAAATGTCGACCAGCTTGTCGGTCGGCATTTTTTCGCCGGTATCCACTTCGACGTCGGTGGGGGCGGTTTCGCCCTGAGCCTCGTTCGCCCGTTCTGCTTGGCCAGCTTGTGCAGAACGGGCTACAGAAAAGAATAGAAGCACCTGAACGGTATCTTCCGGTCGTTCCAGTAGTCGGCGGCGTCACGGAAGATGTCGAGCAACTGCTCGCGCGCTTCCTTGTCGAACTTGGGCGTGGCCGGAATCGCCTCCAGCACCACGATGAAGCCTGGCTGCGGGCCCGACTTGTGCAGCGGGTCCGTCATGCAGTCGTACAGCGCGTCGAAGTTCTTGCCGAAGTGCGCCGGGAAGGTGAACTGCTGGGCAATCATGTCCAGCACGTCCTGCTTGGTCTGGGCCTGGGCCAGGTTGGCGTACAGGAAGTGCTGGCCAAGCGCCGACGCCGCTTCCTGCAGGTCGTGCACGCGGAAGGCGCGGATCGACTGGACGATGTTGGTGCGCACGCCCTTGAGCGGCGTGTCCTGGGGTTGACGAAGTGGCTGATCCATCTCCGCTGCTTTCTCTGAAGTCAAAAACCGGTCGGCGCCCGCGGCGAGCGCAGGTACGGGCTGAAACTGTTCAAACGCTTTCATTGCACGATCTTCCTGAAACTCGAGTAGTGATCGTTCGTATACCAGCAGGCTTCGGGCGCGGTGATTTGCCGGCCGCCGCAAATGATGCGGCGCGCACCTCGATCGCGAGAACGCGGGGTTTCCACGGTGTATTCGCGGTAGTAACCACGCCGCTCGCGCGGCAGCAGTCGCTCCCGGTTGCCGAACACCGATCCATCCTTGTCGTACGGAAACGGGCCGCCTTGCAGGATCAGCCGCATCGTCTGCTGGCCCTGCGTGGGCAGCTCCGCCACCGAGATGGTGGATTCGTCACTGCCCGAGGAACCCCACGACAGCAGGCCGCGCGCATCGGCCGCTCCCGAAAAAGGGAGCACTGCCGCCAGCACCGAAGCTGCCATCAATAACCGGGAGGACCGGACAGCACGCGATGCCGCTGTTCGCAACATGAAAAACACCTTTCGGAAACCTCCGGGTTTACCCGAAAATTTCAAGGCGGTAGTGTGACTCACCCGGCCTGAAAAAGCAAGGGTGTGCTTATTTGGCAGGCAACGGTCCCTCCGCCGAGGACGGGGCGCAGTCAGTGCTTGCTTACTGAGCGGCCTTCACGCCGGAACGTTGGCGTCCGCCACGGTAAGGGCTGTCATATTCACGATGCGGCGCACCGTGGCGCTGGCCGTGAGAATATGCACCGGCTTGGCTGCCCCCAGCAACACTGGGCCGATGGCGATGTTGCCCCCGGCGGCGGTCTTCAGCAGGTTGTAGGCGATGTTGGCGGCGTCGATGCCGGGCAGCACCAGCAGGTTGGCGTCGCCGCGCAGTGGGCTGTCGGGCATGATGTCGGCGCGCTGTGCCGCGTCGAGCGCCACGTCGCCGTGCATTTCGCCGTCGACCATCAGCCACGGCGCCTGCTCCTGAATCAGGGCCAGCGCCTGCCGCATCTTGACCGCGCTGGGCTGGTTCGACGATCCGAAGTTGGAGTGCGACAGCAGCGCCGCCTTCGGCTTGAAGCCGAAGCGCATCATCTCCTCGGCCGCCATGATGGTGATGTCGGCCAGCTGCTCGGCGGTGGGGTCGTAGTTGATGTGCGTATCGACCAAAAACACCTGGCGGCCCGGCAGCAGCAGGCCGTTCATGGCGGCGTAGGTGCGGGCACCGGGTTTCTTGCCGATGACCTGGTCGATGTAGGTCAGGTGCATCTGGTTGGTGCCCCAGGTGCCGCAGATCATGCCGTCCACGTCGCCTCGCCGCAGCAGCATGGCGCCAATGAGCGACAGGCGTCGGCGCATCTCGATCTTGGCAATGGGTACCGTGATGCCCTTGCGCCGGGTCAGCTGGTGGTAGGTCTGCCACAGCTCTTTGTAGCGCTCATCGGCCTCGACGTTGACCACGTCATAGTCCGTGCCCTCGATCAGCCGCAGGCCGAACTTCTCGATGCGCTGGGCGATCACGGCTGGGCGGCCGATCAGCGTTGGGCGCGCGATGTGGTCGTCCACCACGATTTGCGCCGCGCGCAGCACGCGCTCTTCCTCGCCTTCGGCAAAGGCCACGCGCTTGCGGGTGGCGTTGCGCGCCACGTCGATGATCGGCTTCATCGTGGTGCCGGAGGCATAGACGAACGTCTGCAGCTTGTCGCGGTAGGCGTCCAGATCGGCGATCGGGCGCGTGGCGACGCCGCTCTTGGCCGCCGCCTCGGCCACGGCCGGCGCCACGATCATCATCAGGCGCGGATCGAAGGGTTTGGGGATCAGGTATTCGGGCCCAAAGCTGAGCTGCTCGCCCACATACGCGCGCGCCACCACCTCGCTCTGCTCGGCCTGCGCCAGATCGGCGATGGCGTGCACGGCGGCAATGCCCATCGCGTCGTTGATGGTGGTGGCCCCGCAATCCAGCGCGCCGCGGAAGATGTACGGAAAGCACAGGACGTTGTTGACCTGGTTCGGGTAGTCGGTGCG
>WBZS01001300.1_pt1 | contig 20559 bp, 21 predicted proteins | sample 5204201 | NCBI WGS metagenome assembly WBZS01 (sample SAMN12344357, study PRJNA552823) | activated sludge metagenome | biome: Activated sludge suspended growth; feature: Nitrification reactor; material: Wastewater; isolation source: activated sludge from nitrification reactor of wastewater...
CTCGACCGAGTTCTGGGACTGGAAGGGCCGGCGCATCGAGGTTGACGACGACACCGTCGTGGGCCTGCTCGCGGGGCTCGGCGTGGACGCCGCCACCGAAGACGCCGCCGCAGCCGCGCTGGCCGACCATCCGCTGCGCGCCTGGCGGCGCGCCCTGCCGCCGTGCACGGTGATCCGCCAAGGCAGCGCGGGCGTGCGCGTGGCCGTGCACGTGCCAGCCGGCACGCCGGCGTCCGTCTCGGTGCGGCTGGAGGAGGGCGGCCACGTGGCAGCGCGCCACGTCGACAACGAGGTGCCGGACCGCGACGTCGACGGCACGTGGACCGGCGAGGGCACCTTCGAGCTGCCCGCCGACCTGCCGAACGGCTACCACCGGCTGCACCTGGACACCCCCGACTGGACGGCCGAGGCGCCGCTCGTGGTCACGCCGCCCTTCCTGGGGCTGCCCGCGACGGTGGGGGCGCGCCGCATCTGGGGCTATGCGGTGCAGCTGTACAGCGTGCGGTCGGCCGGCTCGTGGGGTATGGGCGACCTCCAGGATCTCGCCGACCTGGCCACCTGGTCGTCCACCCAGCACTTCGCGCACTACGTGCTCGTCAACCCGCTGCACGCAGCCGAGCCCATGCCGCCGCTGGAGCCGTCGCCGTACCTGCCCAGCAGCCGCCGGTACGTGAACCCCCTGTACATCCGCCCCGAGGCCATCGGTGAGTACGCCACGCTGGCCGACCACAAGCGCGAACGCATCCGGCGGCTCAAGGACGGCCTCGCGCGCCAGCTGCAGGGCACGGACCGCATCCGCCGCGACCCGATCTGGGCGGCCAAGCTGGCGGCGTTGCGCATCGTGTACGACGAGGGGATGTCCGAGGTGCGTGTGATGGCGAAGGAGAACTTCGTCCGCGAAGAGGGGCGCACGCTCACCCAGTTCGCGACGTGGTGCGTGCTCGCCAAGAGCTTCGGGCTGGACGGCCGCGACTGGCCGGTGGCGTACCGGCGTCCCAGCTCGCCCGAGGTCGCGGCGTTCGCCGCCCAGCACGCCCGCGAGATCGACTTCTTCATCTGGCTGCAGTGGATCGCGGATAACCAGCTCAGCGCCGCCCAGGCCACCGCCAAGGACGCCGGCATGCGCGTCGGCGTGATGAGCGACCTGGCGGTGGGCGTGAGCCGCGACTCCGCGGAGGCCTGGACGCTGCCCGACGCGTTCGCGTCCGGGGTGAGCGTCGGCGCGCCGCCCGACCACTACAACCAGCTCGGCCAGGACTGGGGGCAGGCGCCCTGGCGTCCGGACCGGTTGGAGGAGCTCGGGTACCAGCCCTTCCGGGCCATGGTGGCGGGCATCCTGCGGCACTCAGGCGGCGTGCGGGTCGACCACATCATGGGGCTGTTCCGGCTGTGGTGGATCCCGCGCGGGCTCGGCCCCACCAAGGGCGCCTACGTGCGCTACAACCACGAGGCGATGGTCGGCATCCTGCTGCTGGAGGCACACCGGGCCGGCGCGCTCGTGGTGGGGGAGGACCTGGGCACCGTCGAGCCGTGGGTGCGCGACTACCTGCGCGAGCGCGGCATCCTGGGCACGTCGGTGGCCTGGTTCGAGTCCGCGCCCGACGGCACGCCACTGCCGCCCGAGCAGTACCGCGAGTACTGCCTGGCCTCGGTCACGACGCACGACATGCCGCCGACGGCCGGGTACCTGGCCAAGGACCACATCCGCCTGCAGCACGCCCTCGGCATGCTCACCGAGAGCCTCGCCGACGAGCTGGCGCTCGCCGACCGGCAGTTCGACGGCTGGCGGCGGCTGCTGCGGGAGCGCGGATTGCTGGAGCCGGGCGACGACGAGATCGCCGAGACCGTGCTGGCGATGCATCGTTACATCGTCGCGTCGCCCGCGCGCGTGCTCTGCGCCGCGCTGACCGACGCGGTGGGCGACCGGCTGACCCAGAACCAGCCCGGCACCGTCGACGAGTACCCCAACTGGCGGGTGCCTTTGTCCGGGCCGGACGGTCAGCCCATGAGCCTGGAGGAGGTCTTCGCCAGCGAGCGCGCCGCCCGGCTGGCCGCGGTCATGAACGGCTTCTCGGTCCACGCCATCGGACGGCGCTGATCGGCGCGTGGGTCGGCAGTCAGCCCACCCGGACGCCCGCCCGCGACCACCCCGCCACGACGTCGCGCACGCGGTCGGGGGCGACGGCGGCGGTCAGGTCGGTGAGGACCTTGGTGTCGAAGCCGAGCGCCGCGGCGTCCAGGGCGGTGGCGTTGACGCAATAGTCGGTCGCGATGCCGCAGACGTCCACGTGGGTGACGCCCTCTCCGGCCAGGAAGTCGCCGAGCGACCCGCCCGACTCGCGGTCGCGGCCCTCGAAGCCGGAGTACGCCGCGGCGTATTCGCCCTTGTCGAACACGCCGTCGAAGGCGCGGTAGCCCAGGGCGGCATGGAAGTCGGCCCCCGGCGTTCCGGCGACGCAGTGCGGCGGCCAGCTGTCCACGTAGTCGGGGTCGGCCGAGAAGTGCGTGCCCGGGGCGATGTGGTGGTCGCGGGTGGCCACGACGACGTGGTAGCCGTGGTCGCCGGCCAGCAGGTCGGTGATGGACGCCGCCACCGCGGCCCCGCCGACCACGGCCAGCGAGCCGCCCTCGCAGAAGTCGTTCTGCACGTCGACGACGATGAGCGCGCGCTTCATGGCTACTTCTCCGGGGCGTAGGGGTTGAAGGTCTGGTCGCCCTCGGCGTCCAGCATGACGGTGACGATCGCGGGGAACCCCTTGCTCATCTTGAACGCCGCCAGCGGCAGCTCGGCCCGCGAGCGGGCGTGCCGTTCGCGGGCGTCCGACAGCGGCTCGCGCCCGACCACCTTGCCGTCCCGGACCAGTTCGCGCAGGAGCGGCCGGTCGTTGTGGTCCCCCTCGGGCGGCGCGCCGACGCCGATCACCTCGGCCTCGGCGAACCCGTGGTCGTCCAGGCGGCGCAGCGCGAACTTTCGCCCGCCGATCGAGCCCTTGTTCGTGGACTTCTTGGCCACCGGCTGCAGGGGGGCGTCCGGGGCGTCGTCCTCGGCGCGGGCGACCAGCTTGTAGACGAACCCGCAGGTGGGCGCCCCCGACCCGGTGACGAGCGACGTGCCCACCCCGTACCCGTTGACCGGCGCGGCACGCAGCGCCGCGATCTGGTACTCGTCGAGGTCGGAGGTGACGATGATGCGGGTGTTGACGGCGCCGAGCGAGTCGAGCAGCCTGCGCACGTCGGTGGCGACGGTGAGCAGGTCGCCGGAGTCGATGCGGACCGCGCCGAGGCGTCCCTGGGTCAGCTCGACGCCGGTGCGCACGGCGGCCTCGACGTCGTAGGTGTCCACGAGCAGGGTGGTGGCGTTGCCCAAAGCGGCGAGCTGCGCGCGGAAGGCGTCCTCCTCGGTGTCGTGCAGCAGCGTGAAGCTGTGCGCCGCCGTGCCCGCCGTGGGGACCCCGTAGCGGCGTCCGGCCTCGAGGTTGGACGTCGAGGCGAAGCCGGCCACGTACGCCGCGCGCGCCGCCGCGACCGCCGCCCACTCGTTCATGCGCCGCGAGCCCATCTCGATACAGGGCCGGTCGCCGGCCATCGCGGTCATGCGGGACGCCGCCGACGCCACGGCGGAGTCGTAGTTGAAGATCGAGAGCAACACCGTCTCCAGCACGCACGCCTCGGCGAAGGACCCCTCCACGACCATGATGGGCGAGCCGGGGAAGTACAGCTCGCCGTCCGGGTAACCCCAGATGTCGCCGGTGAACCGGTACCCGGCGAGCCATTCGGCCAGCGCGTCGTCGACGATGCGGTGCTCGCGGAGGAACGCGATCTCCTCGTCACCGAAGCGGAACTGCTCGATCGCGTCCAGCGCCCTGCCGGTGCCGGCGACGACGCCGTAGCGGCGTCCTTCGGGCAGGCGGCGGGGGAACAGCTCGAAGACCGACCGTCGGAACACCGTTCCGGACCCCATCGCGGCGCGGAGCATCGTCAGCTCGTAGTGGTCCGTGAACAGCGCGGTGGTCGGCGTCATGGCGGTCAGCCTAGAGGCGTGTCTGTCAGAATGGGCGCCATGCCGACCCCGCAGGTGCCCGTGACCCCGGCCGGGGGCACTGCTGTGGCGGAGCGTCCGGCGTCGGTGGCCGAGGCCGTGACCCCGTGGGTGACCCTCGTGTGGGACGACCCGGTCAACCTGATGAGCTACGTGACCCACGTGTTCGTCACGTACTTCAAGTACGACCGCGCCAAGGCACACCGGCTGATGATGGAGGTGCACACCGAGGGCAAGTCGGTCGTGGCGTCCGGCACGCGCGAGGAGATGGAGCGTGACGTGAACGCCATGCACGCGTACGGCCTGTGGGCCACCCTGGAGCGCGCCGAGTGATGGGGTTCGAGCGCGTCGACGACGCCCTGGTCGCCGACTGGGAGCCCTTCGAGGTGGCGCTGGTGACGTCGCTGGTCGGCCAGGTCAACGAGCTGCTGGGGGCCGGGCGCGACGCCGAGCGGGCCGACGATCCGTTCGCGCGCTGGGAGGGCGAGTTCGGCCCGGTGGTCGAGCTGGACCACGACGACCCGGTCATCCGCCGACTCTTCCCGGACGCCTACGCCGACGACCCCGTGGCGTCCGCCGAACACCACCGCTACACCGAGGACCAATTGCGCCGCGGCCGCATCGCCGACGGGCGCACGGTGGTCGCCGACCTGGACGCCACGCGCGAGGGCACGATCCCGCTCGTGGTGGCCGACAACCACGTGGAGGCCTGGGTGCGCGCGCTGAACGGCGTCCGGCTGAGCCTGGCCGTGCGCCTCGGCGTCGAGACGGACGCCGACCTGTCCGACCTGGCGCGCCTGCCGGCCCGCGACCCCCGCAGCCAGCTCGTGTCGCTGTACGACTGGCTCGCCTGGGTGCTCGAGAGCCTGCTGGACGCCGGCGCGGACGCCGACTGAACCGGCGCCGAGCTCAAGGTGACCGGTGGCCTGTCCGGGCGCCTGGGTATGCTCCTGCGCGGCGGCGGACGTCGCCCGCGGGGTCGCACGGACCTCGGCGCAGGCGGCGAGAGGGCGGGTCGGTGGACGCGGTACCCAGGAGCAGGGACGGCAGCGTCCACGTGACGGACGAGCGCTTCAACGCCGTCTCGCACCTGGTCGCCGCCTGTTTCGCGTTCGTGGGCGCGGGGCTGCTGGTGTCGCAGGCCAGCGTCCAGGGCGACCCCTGGAAGATCGTGGGGCTCAGCGTCTACGGGGCCTCGGTGGTGACGCTGTTCGTGTGCAGTGCGCTGCATCACGGCATCGACGCCGGCCCGCGGGTCAACGAGGCGCTGCGCACCCTGGACTACGACTCGGTGTTCTTCCTGATGGCGGGCACCATCACGCCGCTGGTGCTGGTGCTGTTCCGCAACGTGTACGGCTGGACGGTGTTCGGCGGGGTCTGGGCGATCGCCCTGGCGGGCATCGTGCTGCGGTCGCGGTGGCGGCGGGTGCCCAAGCACATCACGAACGCCCTCTACATCGCCCTGGGCTGGGTGACGGTGCTGCTGGCCGGGACGGCGCTGGACGCCCCCCTGGGAGCGCTGGTGCTGTTGGCCGCCGGCGGGCTGGTCTACAGCGCCGGCTTCGTCGTCTACGTGCTCGAGAGGCCGAACCCCTGGCCCGGGGTCTTCGGGTTCCACGAGATCTGGCACGTGCTGGTGGTCGTCGCGGCCCTGCTGCACTACCTGCTGATGTACTTCTACGTCCTGCCGGCGTAGCGCTTCGCTTGGGTGCCGCTGCTACCGTTCACGACAGATAGCGATATGTCGCTCACCTCGACGAAGGGGAAGATCATGCACGCACGCCACACCGGTCCCGCCTGGGGCGGCCCGGGCTTCGCGCCCTGGGCCGGCATGGCCCAGCACCTGCAGGGCCTCGTCGGCCAGGCGGGCCCCCGCGCGCGCCGCGGGGACGTCCGCACGGCCGTCCTGCGCCTGCTGTCCGAGCGGCCGATGCACGGCTACCAGATCATCGGCGAGCTGGCCGAGCGCAGCGGCGGCACGTGGAGCCCGTCCGCCGGGTCGGTCTACCCGACGTTGCAGCTGCTCGCCGACGAAGGCCTGGTCGTCGCCGAGCCGGACGCCGGCAAGAAGGTGTACCGGCTCACCGAGGCCGGCGTCGAGGCGGCTGCCGCGCTGGCCGACCGCCGCGCCCCCTGGGACGAGGCCGCCGACAGCCCGCTGGGCGGTTCGGGCTACCACCAGGCCACCGGCCGGCTGATCCAGGCGGCGTTCCAGGTGGGCCGGTCGGCGTCGACCGAGCAGTTGGCGGCGGCCGTCGAGATCATGAACGACGCCCGCAAGAAGTTGTACGCGGTTCTCGCCGAGGACTGACGGTCCGCGCCTGCGGCATGATCATCCAACCCGACCCCGAAGGAGAGCACGCATGACGGCGTCCGCCCTGCGCGCGCGCTACCGGCGCATCGTGTTCTTCTTCGCCCGGGTGACCCTCGCCTTCATCTTCTTCGAGATCGTGCTACCGCGCGTCGGGCTGGGCCGCATCGCCGCGCGGACGCGCACCGAGCGCAGCCGGCGGACGGCCGCCCGCTTCCGGGCGCTGGCCGTCTCGCTGGGCGGGCTGATGATCAAGGTGGGCCAGTTCATGTCGGCGCGGCTCGACGTGCTGCCGGCCGAGATCACCGACGAGCTGGCCGGCCTCCAGGACGAGGTGCCGCCGGAGCCCTTCGCGGCCATCCGCGACGTCGCTCAGGCCGAACTGGCGCTGCCGCTGGTCGAGCATTACGCGTGGTTCGACGAGACGCCGTTGGCGGCGGCGTCTCTCGGCCAGGTGCACCGGGCCCGGCTGCGCGAGCCGGACGCCGCAGCCCACGGCTTCGACGCTGTCGTGGTGAAGGTGCAGCGGCCGCACATCCAGCAGATCATCGAGGTCGACTTGTCCGCCCTGCGCCGCGTCGGCGGGTGGCTGCAGCGCTACCGTCCGGTCAGTGACCGCGCCGACGTCCCGGCCCTGGTCGAGGAGTTCGCCGCGACCACGCTCGCAGAAGTCGACTACCTGGCCGAGGCGGGCAACGCCGAGACGTTCGCGGCCAACTTCGCCGACGACCCGCGCGTGCACGTCCCGCGCGTGGTGTGGGACCTCACCGCCCGGCGCGTGCTCACCCTCGAGGACGTCTCTGCCATCAAGGTCAACGACGCCGCAGCCATCACGGCCGCCGGCATCGACCCCCGCGACGTCGCCGCCGTCCTCGCCGACACCTACCTGCAGCAGATCTTCACCGACGGCTTCTTCCACGCCGACCCGCACCCGGGCAACCTGTTCGTCACGCCCCGGCCGGACGCCGCCCTTCGACAAGCTCAGGGACCGGACGCCGCCCTTCGACAAGCTCAGGGGCCGGACGCCGCCGCGTCCGCAGCGGACGCCCCGTCTTGGACCCTCACCTTCGTCGACTTCGGCATGGTCGGGCGCGTGCCGGACAACCTCCGCGCTGGGCTGCGCGACCTGGTCATCGCCGCCGGCACCCGCGACGGTGCGCGCATGGTCAAGGGCCTGACCAGCCTGGACGTGCTGCTGCCCAGCGCCGACCTGGCGCTGATCGAGCGCGCCACGATGGCCGTGTTCGACCGCTTCGGCGGCCTCAGCATGGACGAACTGCGCGACGTCGATCACGCCGAGATGATGCGGTTCGGGCTCCAGTTCCGGGAATTGCTGCTCGACCTACCGTTCCAGGCGCCGGAGAACCTGCTGCTGCTGGGCCGCTCGTTGGGCATCTTGTCGGGGCTGTGCACGGGGCTCGACCCCGACTTCAACATCTGGGGCACGATCACCCCCTACGCGGCCACGCTGCTGGCCGACGAGGGCCGTTCGCCGTGGCAGACCGTGCTCGCCGAGGCCACCGCGCTGGGGCGGACCGCGCTCTCCCTGCCGGGCCGCGCCGACCGCGTCCTCTCCCTGGCCGAGCGGGGGCAGCTGATGGTGTCCACGCCGCTGCTCGAGCTGCGGGTGCGCCGGCTGGAGCGCTCGATATCCCGCGGGCACGGGGCGATGATCTTCGCGGCCCTGCTGATCGCCGGGGCGGTGCTCACGGCGTCCGACCCTTGGCTCGGCCGCGTGCTGATGGGGGCCTCGGCGCTGCCGCTGGCCTGGGTGTTGTTCGGCGGCCGCGGCGGCCACCGCGGCGGGCCCTGAGCGGTGCACTACTACTGGACGTCGTAGCTTGCGAAGGTTAGCCTTACCTTCGTGACCCTGACGCTCGACCTAGCCCCCCTCGACACCCCGCTCGTGGTGCTGTCCACCGCCGTCGGCCCGGACCTGACCCGCCGGTTGTCGGCGCTCGGCCTGCGCCGGGGCGCGCAGCTGAAGCTGGTGCGGCGCCTGGCTGCCGGGGGACGCATCGTGAGCGTCGGCGGCGGACGCATCGCCGTCGAGCGCAGCGTGCTCGCCGCCATCGTCGCGGAGCCGGCGGCATGACCGGCACCTCCGGCGTCCGGACACCGCTGACCATCAGCCCCAAGCTGCCCACCGTCCGGGCCGCCTGCCACGGCACCGTGGACGTCGGCGCCCGCGCCAGCAGCCCCATCATCGCCCTGGCCGGGTCGCCGAACGTGGGCAAGTCGACGCTGTTCAACGCCCTCACCGGCCTGCGGGCCAGCACCGGCAACTGGCCCGGCACGACGGTGGACGTCGGCCGCGGCGTGTGGCGGTTCAAGCCGGGCGACCGCGTGTGCGTGTGCTCGGAGTGCGACGGTTCCTGCCCGGCCAACTCGGTGCGCGAGTTCAGCCTCGTCGACCTGCCCGGCGCGTACAGCCTCGACCCGCTCAGCCCTGACGAGGAGCTGACCCGCACGCTGCTGCTGGACGCCCCGGACGCCGAGCGTCCCGACGCCGTGGTCGTGGCCGTGGACGCCGCGCACCTGGCCCGGTCGCTGTACATCGTGTGCCAACTCCGCGAGACCACCCAGCGGGTGATCGTCGCCCTCACCATGACCGACCTCGCCCGCCAGGCCGGCATCGAGGTGGACAGCTACGCGTTGGCCGAGGCGACCGGTTGTCCCGTCGTCGTCGTCGACCCCCGCCGCCGCACCGGCCTCGACAACCTGACCCGCGCCGTCCGCGAGCAGTTGGCGCGTCCGCTGCCGGTGTCGCGCGAGGTGTCGCCGTCCGCGGACGACCTGGCCCGGGAGGACGAGCGCTTCGGCTGGATCGGCCGCGCGGTCGAGGCCGGCACCACGTCGCACGGGCACGACCGCGTCAGCGTGACCGACCGCATCGACGCGGTGGCCACGCACCCGGTCGCGGGCCCGCTGCTGTTCCTCGGCGTGATGTGGGTCGTGTTCCAGGTGACCACCGCCGTCGCGGCGCCGCTGCAGGACGGGCTCGATTCGTTCTTCACGGGTCCGGTGTCGGAGACCGCCGCGGCCCTCCTCGGCGCTGTCGGCCTCGGCGGCACCTGGGTGGAGGGGCTCATCGTGGACGGGCTCATCGCCGGCGTCGGCATGCTGCTCACGTTCGTGCCGCTGATGGCGCTGATGTTCGTGCTGCTGTCGCTGCTGGAGGACTCGGGCTACATGGCCCGTGCCGCAGTCGTCACCGACCGGCTGATGCGACGCATCGGGCTGCCCGGCAAGGCGTTCCTGCCGCTCGTCGTGGGGTTCGGCTGCAACGTGCCGGCCGTGTCCGCGACGCGCATCCTGGCCGACCCGCGCCAGCGCATCCTGACGTCGCTGCTCGTGCCGTTCACCTCCTGCACCGCGCGGCTCACCGTCTATGTCATGGTCGGCACGATCTTCTTCGGCCCGGCCGCGGGCACGGTCGTGTTCGTCATGTACCTGCTGTCGATCGTGTTCGTGATCGGCACCGGGCTGCTCCTGCGCAAGACCCTGTGGCGCACGATGGGGGCCGAGCCGCTCGTGCTCGACCTGCCGCCCTACCAGGTGCCGACGCTGCGGCTTACGGCCGCCGTCACGTGGTCGCGGCTTCGCGGGTTCCTGCGCACGGCGTCCGGCATCATCGTGGTGACCGTCTGCGCGGTGTGGCTGCTGCAGGCGCTGCCCGCCCAGCCTGGCTACGGCTTCGGCGAGGCCCCGGTGGAGGACTCCGTGTACGCCACCTTGGCGAAGGGCGTCGCGCCGGTGTTCGCGCCGGCCGGCTTCGGGGAATGGCAGACCACCTCCGCGCTCGTGGTGGGCTTCGTGGCCAAGGAGGCCGTGATCAGCTCGTGGGCGCAGACCTACGCCGTCGAGGAGCCCGCCGAGGGGGAGGATCCCGGCGACCTGGGCGACGCCATCACGGCCGCCTTCGAGCAGTCATCCGGGGGGCACCCGCTGCCCGCAGTCTGGGCGTTCCTCATCTTCCTCATGGCCTACACGCCCTGCGTGGCGACCATCGCGGCGCAGAAGCGCGAGATCGGGCTGGCCTGGACGCTCTTCGGCATCGCCCTGCAGCTACTCGTCGCGTGGGGGGCCGCGGTGGCGGTGTTCCAGGTCGGCAGGTTGTGGTGGTGAACGGACCGCTGGCCCAGGTGCTCGAGGCGTTCCGTGGTGGCGCCGCCACCCTGGCCGACGTCGGCCGCAGCACCGGGCTGTCCCGCGACGTCGTGGCGGCGTCCGTCGACCACCTGGTGCGGCTGCGCTACCTGGACGCCAAGCAGCTGGCCATGGGCTGCCCGTCGTCCGGGTGCGGGGGATGTGCGTCCGCGACGGACGGCGCGCCCGGGTGCGGGGCGTCCGCGCCGTCGAGCGGACGCCAGGGTCCCGTCCTTGTCGCCCTGTCGTTGCGGGCGGGCTGAGAGGCCGGACCCTTCGACAAGCTCAGGGATCGGGCGTCGACGAGCGGAGTACAGTGCTCGCTCGTGGCCTCTCCTGACGCGCCGATCGGCGTCTTCGACTCGGGCTTCGGCGGCCTGACGGTCGCCCGCGCCCTCGTCGACCAGCTCCCCAACGAGGACTTCGTCTACCTCGGAGACACCGCCCGGGCGCCCTATGGACCCAAGTCGTTGCCCGAGGTGCGCGAATACGCGCTGGAGTGCCTCGACCACCTCGTCGCGATGGGCGTCAAGGCGCTGGTCATCGCCTGCAACTCGGCCTCGTCGGCCGTGCTGCGGGATGCCCGCGAGCGCTACGACGTGCCCGTCGTGGACGTGATCCTGCCGGCCGCCCGGCGCGCCGTCCGGGCCTCGCGCAACGGCCGCATCGGCGTGATCTGCACCGAGGCCACCGCCAACGCGCTGAGCTACGACGACGCGCTTGCCGCCGTCCCGCGCATCACCCTGCACACCTCGCCCTGCCCGCTGTTCGTCGACTACGTGGAGCGCGGCATCACCGGCGGCGACGCCCTGCTCGCCCTGGCGCGGGACTACCTCGCCCCCCTCCAGGACGCCGGCGTCGACACCCTCATCCTCGGCTGCACGCACTATCCCTTGCTGACCGGCGTCCTGTCCTACGTGCTGGGCGACGAGGTGACGCTGGTGTCCAGCGCGGAGGAGTGCGCCAAGCAGGTCTACACCACCCTCACCGACCTGGGCTTGGCCCACACCGAGCCGCGCGCGGCCCGGCGCACCTTCCTCACCACGGGCAACCCGGAGCAGTTCGAGGGCATCGGCAGGCGCCTGATGGGCGGATTCGTCGACGACGTCGACCAAGTCTTCTCCGTCGCGCCCTGACGCGGGCGGGGGCCTCACCGCGCGACGGGCACCCGGCCCGGGGTCGTCCCTGCCGAGTTTCGTCCCTGGCGAGTTTCGTCCCTGCCCGGATTCTCATTGGCCGGTTCCACCATGCCGGGCTCACCGGACGCCGTGTGTGCCGCCCGTCGCGCGACGACCCGACGCACTTCGCGCCCGTTGGTGACTCATGCGCCCGGTCGACGCCCCGGAGCCATGGAACGATCGTCACCGCGGCGGAAAGGTACATCGGCATGGCAGTCGACCCGGCTGACGTCGGTGGTGGCTGCCCCGGAACCTGAGAAGTGACATCTCGATCGGCCCGATGGGGCCCAGATGGCCAAACGGGCCGATCGAGATGCCACATTTCAGTGGCTCGCGACCGTCGCTCGTGGGGCTGACCAGACCCGTACACGCGGGCTCGACTTGCCTGTTGCACCAGGTAGTTCCCTGTCGTTTCCGTGTGGGCCTTTTCGGGCGCGCGTCGTCGATCGCCACGCACATCGGTCGCACCGTCCGTCCCTGTCAACGCGCCATCGGCTGTCACGGTGGCATCATCGGCGGTGGAACGATCGGTCTCTGGGTGCGTCACGTCGACCCGCCGGATGTGACAGCGAAGCCCCGCACCGCAACGAAGGAGGTGGCCAGATGATCGACATGCTGCCGCTACTGGTCACCTGCGTGAGCGTGTTGGTCAGCGGATCGGTCGCGGTGCTGATCCAGAAGCGAGCGCTGGTCGTCCGGTCGGCGGTGAGGCGCGTGCAGGTCGTTGCGGCAAGCTTCGCCGCGCTGGCAGCGCCGTATCTCGCCTTCGCGGCCGTCGGCGGTGACGCTGACGTGTGGGACTTCTACCGGTCCGTCTGGTTCGTTCCGGGCCTCATCCTGTTGCCACTGGCGGCCTACAGTTCGGTGGCGAGCCTGACCCGCGGTCTGCCCGACCACGGTGGGTCGGTCGCCGAGACGCACCGGTAGTCTGTGGCGCGTGACTGACCTGCGAACCGACGGCCGGGCGGCCGACCAACTCCGCGAGATCCGCTTCACCCGCGGCTGGCTCGACCACGCGGAGGGCTCCGTTCTGGTGGAGTTCGGGGCGACCCGTGTGCTGGTGGCGGCGTCTGTGACGCCGGGCGTCCCGCGCTGGCGCAAGGGCAGCGGGCTGGGCTGGGTGACGGCCGAGTACGAGATGCTGCCGCGCTCGACGCACACGCGGTCCGACCGCGAGTCGCGCCGGGGTCGCGTCGGCGGGCGCACCCACGAGATCTCCCGGCTGATCGGCCGGGCGTTGCGCGCGGTCATCGACTACAAGGCGCTGGGGGAGAACACCATCGTCATCGACTGCGACGTCCTGCAGGCCGACGGGGGCACGCGCACGGCGGCGATCACCGGCGCGTACGTGGCGCTGGCGGACGCCGTCTCCTGGCTCCGCGAGCGCAAGCTGCTCGCCGGTGAGCCGCTCAAGGGGTCGATCGCGGCCGTCAGCGTCGGGGTGGTCGGCGGCGTCGCCGTCCTCGACCTGCCCTATGAGGAGGACTCGACCGCCGAGGTCGACATGAACATCGTCTGCACCGGCGACGGGCGCCTGGTCGAGGTGCAGGGCACGGCCGAGGGCGAGCCGTTCGACCGGGCCCTGCTCGACCAACTGCTCGACCTGGGTGCCGCCGGCTGCGCCGAACTGACGCGACTCCAGGCAGAGGCACTGGCCCGGTGATCGACGCGCTCGTCCTGGCCACCCGCAACCCGCACAAGTTGGCCGAGTTGCGGCGCATCGCCGCGGCCGCGGGCCTCGGCGTCCGGGTGCTGGGGCTGGACGAGGTGGACCCCTACCCCGAACCCGACGAGACCGAACGCACCTTCGCCGGCAACGCCCTGCTCAAGGCGCGGGCGGCGGCGTCCGCGACGGGTCGTCCCGCCCTGGCCGACGACTCGGGCATCGAGGTGGACGTGCTGAACGGCATGCCGGGGGTGCGGTCGGCCCGCTGGGCCGGGCCGGGGGCGTCCGACGCCGACAACCTCGGGCTGCTGCTGCGCCAGGTCGCCGACGTGCCGGACGCCGCCCGCGCGGCCCGGTTCGTGTGCGCTATGGCGCTGGCGCTTCCCGACGGGACCGAGCATGTGGCGTTCGGGGTGCTGGACGGGACGCTGTCCCGAGAGCCGCGCGGCGGACACGGGTTCGGCTACGATCCAGCGTTCGTGCCGGTGGGCCACGATCGGACGACGGCCGAACTGGCGCCGGCCGAGAAGGACGCGATCAGCCACCGCGGGCAGGCCGTCCGGGCGATGGTGGCCCTGATCGCGGCGCTGGGGGAGGGGGAGCGAGCATGAAGCAGTACCACGACCTGCTGAACCGCATCCTGGACGAGGGCGTCGAGAAGTCCGACCGGACGGGCACCGGCACGCTCAGCGTCTTCGGCCACCAGATGCGCTTCGACCTCGCAGCCGGTTTCCCTCTGCTGACCACCAAGAAGCTGCACACACGCTCGATCTTCGGCGAACTGCTGTGGTTCCTGCGCGGCTCGACCAACGTGGCCTGGCTGCACGCAAACGGCATCACCATCTGGGACGAATGGGCGGACGCCGACGGCGACCTGGGCCCGATCTACGGCTACCAGTGGCGCAGCTGGCCCACCCCGGACGGCCGCCACGTCGACCAGATCGCCCGGGTGATCGACGGGCTGCGCGCAGACCCCGACAGCCGCCGGCACGTGGTCAGCGCCTGGAACGTCGGCCAGCTCGACGAGATGGCCCTGCCACCCTGCCACGCGTTCTTCCAGTTCTACGTCGCGCAGGGACGCCTCTCCTGCCAGCTCTACCAGCGATCGGCGGACGTCTTCCTCGGCGTTCCGTTCAACATCGCCTCCTACGCCCTGCTGACCCACCTGGTCGCCCAAGTGACCGGGCTGGAGGTGGGCGACCTCGTGCACACCCTCGGCGACGCGCACCTGTACGTCAACCACCTCGACCAGGCCCGCGAGCAGATGACCCGGACGCCACGGCCCCTCCCGGCCCTGCGCCTGAATCCCGAGGTGACCAGCATCGACGCGTTCGAGCTCGCCGACATCGAGGTGGTCGGCTACGACCCGCACCCCGCGATCAAAGCTCCGATCGCGGTCTGACATGTCCACCCGGATGATCGGCATCGCCATCGTGGCGAGCAACGGCGTGCTCGGCGACGGCGAGCGCCAGCCCTTCGAGTTCGCCGAGGACTGGGCGCGGTACCAGAGGGTCACCCTGGGGCACCCGATGGTGATGGGACGCCGCACCCACGAGGCCATCGGCCGCTGGCTGCCCGGCCGCACCACGATCGTCGTCACCCGCCGCCCCGAAGCCGTCCCCCTCCCCACGGACGCCCGCGCCCGCGGGTACGCCGTGGCGTCGGTGGACGAGGCGCTCGACCTGGCCGCGTCCCTGGACGACGTCGTCTACGTGGCCGGCGGCGGCGAGGTCTACCGGCAGGCCTGGGACCGCCTCACCGAGCTCGACCTGACCGAGGTGCACGCCGAGGCGGAAGGCGCCGTGCGGCTGCCCGACGTCGACCCGGGCGACTGGGTCGAGGTACGCCGCGAGCCGCGCGGGGAGTTCGACTTCGTGGGCTACGAGCGTCGCGAACGCTGAACCATGGCCCCTCTGCTCGACACCGATGCGGTCCTCGCGTGGTTGCTGACCGGTGACGCGGCGGTGCAGTACGCCACGCGCCGCGACTTGTTGGAGGAGGACAGACCCGACCTGCGTGCCCGCATCGCCTCCGAGGACGACGCGGCGGCGATTCTGGCGGCGCGGCGTCCGGACGGACACTGGGGCCGCGGCTTCTACCAGCCCAAATGGACGTCCACGCACTACACGCTCCTCGAACTGCGCGGGCTCGGCGTCGCCCCCACGCTGCCCGCGTGCCGGGACGCCGTCGCGTTGTGCCTCGCCGAGCGCGGCGGCGACGGCGGGGTGAACCCCAGCGGGACGATCGCCCACTCCGACGTGTGCGTCAACGGCATGTTCCTGGCGATCGCCGCGTACTTCGGCGCCCCCGGCGACGCGTTGGCCGGCATCGTCGACTTCATCCTCGGCCAGCAGGTGGCCGACGGCGGGTTCAACTGCCGCTCCAACCGGGATCGGGGGGTCCGAGTGGGGTCGGTGCACACGACGGCGTCGGTGATCGAGGGACTGACGGAGTACCTGCGCGCCGGCTACGGACACAGGTCGGACGCCGTGCGCGCCGCCCGGGCGGACGCCGTCGAGTGCCTGCTCGCGCGCCGTCTCTACCAGGTGCGCGCGACCGGCGAGCCGATCCACCCGGAGGTCGTCAAGCTCCATCACCCGGCGCGCTGGCACTTCGACGTGTTGCGCGGCCTGGACGTGCTGCGCGACGCCGGCGTTGCGCCCGACGAGCGCTTGGCCCCGGCGGTGGCCGTGCTGCGCGAGCGGCGGCGTCCGGACGGCCGGTGGGCCGCGAACCGCGGCTTCGCCGGGGAGACGCACGTGACCTACCCGCGGGCAGGCCAGCCGAACCGCTGGGTCACCCTGGCCGCGCTGCGCGTGCTGCGCGCGTACGGGTGAGGGCGCCCACGAGGCCGTTCGCCCGGGGCACGGCCCGCCGCGGCTGACGCGAGCCGGGCTACGCTGCGGGTCGTGAGGAGCACCGCGTCGATCCTGCACCTCGACCTCGACGCGTTCTTCGCGGCGGTCGAGCAGCGCGACAAGCCCTCGCTGCGGGGCAAGCCCGTGATCGTGGGCGGCATCGGCCAGCGCGGGGTGGTGTCCACGGCGTCCTACGAGGCCCGGACGTTCGGCGTCCATTCGGCCATGCCGACCCACGAGGCCCGCCGGCTGTGCCCGCACGCCGCGTTCCTGGGCGGGCGGTTCCGGGCGTACCGGGCGGCGTCCGCCGTCGTCATGCGGCTGCTGGGCGAGCTGTCGCCGCTGGTGGAGCCGCTCAGCCTCGACGAGGCGTTCGTCGACCTGGCGGCCGGGGCGGCGTCCGACTTCTCCCCGGACGCCGTGCGCGCCCTCGCCGAGCAACTCCGGGCTCGCGTGCAGGACGAGACGGGCGGGCTCACGGCGTCCGTGGGCGTGGGGAGCAGCAAGTTCATCGCCAAGGTGGCCTCCGAGCTGGCCAAGCCGGACGGGGTGGTCGTGGTCGCGCCGGGCACCGAGCTGGACGTGATCGCCGGCCTGCCGGCGCGCGCGATCCCGGGCGTTGGCCCGGCGACGATGGAGAAGCTGGCGCGGCTCGGCGTCCGGACGGTGGCCGACGTGCGGGGGCTCAGCCACGCCGAATGCGTCCGGGAGCTGGGGCGGGCGTCGGGCGAGCTGGTGCACGCGCTGGCGTTCGCCCGCGACGATCGTCCGGTGGTGGCCGAGCGGGAGGTCAAGTCGATCTCGGTCGAGGACACCTTCGAGGCCGACATCGCCGACCGCGACGAGCTGGCCGCCGTCGTCGAGCGCGACGCCCGCATCGTCGCCGAGCGGCTCACCCGCTCGGGCCTGTTCGCCCGGACGGTCACGCTCAAGGCGAAACTCCCTGACTTCACCACGTTGTCGCGGTCGCAGACGTTGCACGGTGCCACGGATCGTCACGAGGTGATCGGACGCCTCGCCCGCGGGTTGCTCGACGGTTTGGACGTGCGCGGCGGCGTCCGGCTGCTGGGCGTCGGGGTGGCGGGATTCACCGACGCCGCGCAGGAGGAACTGTTCGAGGTGGAGGCGTCCGGACCGGTGGTGGAGGACGCCGTGCGCGCGAGCGCGTCCCGGCCGCGGTGGACGCCGTCGTTCACCCCCGGCGCCGACGTGGTGCACGACGACCACGGCCCCGGGTGGGTGTGGGGGAGCGGGCTGGGGCGGGTGACGGTGCGGTTCGAGACGGCCGCCTCCGGCCCGGGCCCGGTGCGGACGTTTTCCCTCGACGACCCGGCGCTGCACCTCGCGGACGCGGCGCCGTCCGACGGCAGCCCGGGCGATCCGTCGGGTCCGGGGTGGGCGGACGTCGGCGACGTGTAGCGGGTCGACGGGCGGCGGCGCGGGTCATCCTCTACGCTGACGCGCGACGAACGGAGCCACCATGGAGTACCGCGGACCCCTGCCCGACCTCGAGATCCCCGATGTCAGCCTGTACGAGCTGCTGTTCGGCGGCCTGACCGAGGCGGACGCCGCCCGTACCGCAGTCCACGACCATGCCAGCGGCGTCACGCTGACGATGGGCCAGGTCAAGGCCCAGACCGACGCCTTCGCCACCTGGCTGGCGGCCGAGGGTATCGGGCCGGGCGACGCCGTGGGGGTGCTGCTGCCGAACGGCCCCGACTACCTGGCGGCCTTCCACGGCATCGCGCGCTCGGGCGCGGCGACGACGCCGATCAGCGCGGCCAACTCCGCCCCCGAGATCGCCCGGCAGCTCGCCGCGACCGGTGCGCGCAAGCTCGTCACCCACCGCGTCCTGCTGCCGCAGGCTGCGGCGGGGGCGGCGACGGCCGGGCTGGCGGCGTCCGAGGTGATCGTGGCCGGCCTGCTGCCCGAGGATCTGGACGCCGCGGGCCACACCTCGTGGGACGCCGTTCTGGCTACGCCCGCGGACCCGCCGGAGATCACGATCGACCCCGCCACGCACCTGGCGTGCCTGCCGTTCAGCTCGGGCACGTCGGGGATGCCGAAGCCGGTCATGCTCAGCCACCGCAACCTGGTGGCGAACATGCTGCAGTTCAACGAGGTGCTGGCGCCGGTGGGCGACGACGTGTCGCTGGTGGCCTTCCTGCCGTACAGCCACATCTACGCGATGACCACCAACCTCAATTACGGGCTCTACCGGCGGGCGCCGCAGTACACGCTGGCCGGATTCGACCCCGTGCAGTTCCTGACGGTCATCGCCACGTACCGGCCGGCGATGCTGTTCATCGTGCCGCCGGTGGCCGCGTTCCTCGCCAAGCACCCGGCCGTGGCGCAGGCCGACCTGTCGTCGCTGAAGCTGATCGTCTCGGGCGCGGCGCCGCTGGACGGCCGCGTCGGCGAGGGGCTGCAGGAGCGCCTCGGCGTCCGGGTGGTGCAGGGCTACGGCATGACGGAGTTGTCGCCGGTGACCCACGTGATCCCGGTGGACCGCCGTGACATCGACCTCGGCACGATCGGACCGGCGATCCCGAACGTGCGGTTCCGGGTCGTGGACGCCGCCACCGGCCGCGATGTCGACCAGCCCGCCGCGGGCGAGGTCAGCGCTCCGGGGGAGCTGTGGTGCGCGGGTCCCAACGCGATGCTGGGGTACCTCGGGGTGCCGCGGGACGCCGACGCGGTCCTTGACGCCGACGGGTGGGTGCACACCGGTGACCTGGTCACGGTCGACGGTGAGGGTGTGGTCCGGATCGTCGACCGCATCAAGGAGCTCATCAAGCGCCGCGGCATGCAGGTCGCGCCCGCCGAGCTGGAGGCGCTGCTGTGCTCGCATCCGGCGGTGGCGGACGCCGCCGTGCTCGGCGTCAACTCCACCTCTGCCGGCGCGGTGGGGGAGCAGGTGCCGCACGCGCTGGTCCAGCTGCGTCCGGGGGCGGAGGCGACGGCGTCCGAGCTGGGGCACTGGCTCGCCGAGCGCGTGGCGTCCTACAAGCGGCTGGGCGGGGTGCACTTTGTCGAGAAGGTGCCGCGGTCGGCGGCCGGCAAGATCCTGCGGCGCGAGTTGCCGGGCCTGCTGGGCCGCTGAACCCAAAGGGGACGGTTCTCTTTCCGTTCAGTTCAGCTGAACTGAACGGAAAGAGAACCGTCCCCTTTGGGTTCCGCAAGTCGGGTCAGTACCCGCGTGAGGTGTCGGACGCCGCCGCCTCGCCCTGGAGCTGATCGATGAACGCCGCGGTCGTGGTCGGCTTGGAGAACATCGGGTAGTCGTAGGCGATCGCGTTGTCGTGCTCGGCGGCGGACGTGGCGCCCACGGCGTCCGTCAGGGTGACGACCTCGTAGCCGCGCTCGTACGCCGAGCGCATCGTCGACTCGACGCAGCAGTTGGTCAGGAACCCGGCCAGGGCGACGGTGGTGATGCCCTTGGAGCGCAGGATGAAGTCGAGGTTGGTGGAGGCGAAGGCGTCCAGGCCGCGCTTGCCCTCGATGACGATGTCGCCCTCGGCGGGGGCCACGTCGCCCACGATCTCGGCACCCCAGGTGTCCTTGACGAAGGCCGTGGAGTCGACGACGCCCTTGAGGATGCCGTACGGGTGTGCGGTGATCTCGTAGTACCCCTTCTGGAACGAGATCGGGCTGTGGATGACCGTCACCCCGGCCGCGCGGGCCGCGTCGAGCGCCTGCCGGGCGTTGTCGAGCATGCCGGTCGACTCCATGGACTCTGCGACCGCCCCGTGCAACGCCCCACCCTCGCTGGTGAAGTCGTTCTGGAACTCGATGAGGACGAGTGCGGTGTTCTCAGGTTGCATGGTTCCCCCCTGTGTCGTGAGCTGGATGCGTGTCTCGACCCTACTCCCGGGCGGTGGGCGGCGTCCCAGTAGACTCGTCCCGCCCGGCCGGGGTGGTGAAACTGGCAGACACGCGGGATTTAGGTTCCCGTGCCGCAAGGCGTGAGGGTTCGAGTCCCTTCCTCGGTACGAATGTTTATCGATTTGACTAGGGCAACGCACGGTTTCGGCCCAGGCGTCTGTTTGGTGCATTGTCCGTGCAGGAGTGATCAGGCCCGTGTCGGTGTGTCGGGCGTCCGTGCATGAGCGAGCTTCCCTGTCGTCGTCACCGTCCGGGCCGTCGTCGAGCAGGGCTACGGCTAGGACGTTCGCGTCGGTGGAAACCAACACCGGCGGAGTCGTCGCCTTGGGCGCCACCATCGTCAGCCTGTTGACCGGCATAGGAGGTGATGACGGCTCCTATGTGGAGCTGACGCCAGACGACGCCGGGCACCTCAGCGAGTTGTTGGCAGAGGCGGCGCGGCTCGCCAAGGGCGACCAGAGCGGCGAAGCAGC
>WBZS01001301.1_pt1 | contig 20556 bp, 14 predicted proteins | sample 5204201 | NCBI WGS metagenome assembly WBZS01 (sample SAMN12344357, study PRJNA552823) | activated sludge metagenome | biome: Activated sludge suspended growth; feature: Nitrification reactor; material: Wastewater; isolation source: activated sludge from nitrification reactor of wastewater...
CGGCCCTGCGCATCGCCGGCGTCACCAGTTCGGCTGCCGTCTCGCCGTTCGCCTGTCGGTCTTCTTGGTCGGCGCGTTGGAGGTGGGCGGCGTAGGCGTCGACGATCCGGATGAACGGTTCGGCCTCGCAGGTCGGCAGGCTGCCTTCGATGAGCACCGATCCGTGGTGGTCGGGTTTGAAGGTGAGGTGTCGGTCGCGTTGGGCCTGGGCGTACTCACGCTCCAGCCGTTCGGCCTCCCACTGGTCGCACAGGTCGGGAGCGACGACCTCCAGGAGGTGCCGGGAGAGGCGGCGGAGTTCGGTGCTGTTGTGGGTGGCAGCGAACCCGACCATCAACGCCTGGGCCCGGTCCACCACCTGAGTGGGGAACTCGGGTGGCAGCTTGTCGAGCACGCCGGTGATCGCGTCCGCCTGCGCGGGCGACACCGTCCCGGCGAGAGCAGCCTCCGCGACCTGTTGGAATCGCTCCCACTGGCGTCCTTGGGCAAGGAGTCGTCCGGCTTCGCGGCTGGTCAGGGTAGCCGTATCCGCCAGCCAGGTGGTCGTCGACGTCCCGTGCTCCCGGGACGCGACCTCGCGGGCATCCAGCTGGGCGGTGAGCTTGGCCTGCCAGGCGTGCATCCTGGCCTCGACCCGCAACCCGGCCACCAACACGCTCAACTGGTCGGCGTCCGACTCCAACGCGAGCCGGCCATCATCCAGGGCGTCCAGGGCGGCGTCGATGAGGGACAGCAGTTCGCTGCCCGACCGTCCCGCCAATCCCGTTCCCATACCGACAACGCTAGAGACCCCCTCTGACATTTTTCGTACGAGAACCCGGCCTTCTACAAGGAACTTTGAGACCAATAGTTATCCACAAATCGCGCACAACCCCTTGACAAACATGCCAGGGTTGTCGCTCGTGATGCGCCGGGGCACCCCGTCGGAACAACCCTTCGACAAGCTCAGCGACCGTCGGCTCAGGCACGCCACGGGACACGGAGGCGCTTGCGCGGTTCAGGCACGTGGATGTTTCGTGCGCGCCAAGCGCTCAGGCCCGGGCGCGCAGGCGTCCCTCCAGCACCTCCTGGCACAGGTCGACGGTCTCGGGCAGCAGGTCGACGCCGTCGGTGCGCGCCTGTCGGGTCACGCGAGCGACCAGGCGGCGCACCTCGTCGTCGCGGCCGGCGGCGTGCTCGGTGCGGATGCGCTCGCCGAGCAGGTACTCGTCGTCAGGCGAGGCCAGCAGCGCCCGGTTCGCCGCCCAGCGCGACGCCTCCAGATCGCCCTTCTCCCGGGCCAGGCGGGCGGCAGCCACGCCCACGTCCCGCACGAGGGCGGCGATATCGGCGCGCAGCGCTTCGGCCCAGCGCCACTGCCCGGGCGCGGCGTCCGCGAGCGGCGCCCCGCGGACCAGCCCCAGCGCCGCGGTCAGGCGCTCCAACGACAGGCGGCTCACGCCGCCCCCGGTGAGGATGCGCAGGTCACCCCAGTCGGAGGACACCTCCGGGTCGAGTGCGATGCGACCAGAGTAGGCGTCTGGCAGGTACAGCCGACCGTCCGGCGCCTGCCCTAGCCACGTTCGTAGCCGGCTCACGTTGGAGCGCCGGGTGCCGTCGGCGACGAGCAGGGATTGGCACATCTGCATGGCGGTCGACGACGGGTGCTCCATGAGCCACGCGGCGTACTCGACGCACTGGCGAATCGCTCGGGGAGGCAACTCGCCGCGCGCGCCCTCCAGCGCCACGGTGCCGAGCAGCAGCAGGCGCGGCCCGGACGGCGTCTGGGGCGCTGCGGGGCGGAGCGCGATGATGTTCACGTCGTCCTCGGCTTCTGCGGGGGCCCACCAGGGGGCGGGTTGGGTGTCGGTGGCGTCCGCCAGCCCGTAGAGGCCGGCGATGGCGTCGCGGGTGGCGGCGGGGACGGTCTGCGGGGTCAGGGTCGTGCCGAGCGTGCTGAGCACGCCGCGGGCACCCTCGCGCTCGGCGAGCTCCCACGTGGCGACGCCGGCGGACACGTCCACCGGGAGCACCGCGGCCACCCCGCACCGCTGGCGCTCGAGAGCGTCGCGAACCCGGGCCAGCTGCCGGTCCGTCAGCGGCGACTCGAACACGACCACGTGCGGAGCCCACGCGTCGGCCAGGTTGGGGTCGACGCGCACGGCGTCCCACCCGCCGACGGCGGGCAGGAAGCGGCCGCGCTCGGCGACGAGACGCTCGACCTCGGCGACGCCGGCTTCGGGGTCGGGAGTGCAGACGACCCGCTCGGTGCCAGCCACCCGGGCGAACGCGTCGTCGCCCGTCACGACGAGCAGCCGCAACTCGGACGCCCACGGCGCGCAGGCCAGCTCGACCAGCATCGCGGACAGCGCCTCGGACGCCAGCCGACCGTCCTCGCTGCGCACGCCAACGACGCCCGAGGCGACGAGGTCGATCATGACCAGTTGGCGGGTGTCGTCCTCGCCCAGTGTGACCAGGGCCGGGTAGGCGACGGGGTGGTCGGTGTCCGCGAGGGCGCGCAGTCGCGACCAGGGGGCGGCCATGCGCTCGCCGACCTGCTGGAACCCCTCTGGGGTGCTGGGCGGCACGTCGGCGAAGACGAGTTCGAGGTCGTGCTCGCCCACGACGGCGTGCTGCAGCGTCACCCCGGGCTCGCCGGCTGCCCACCAGTGCCGCGACAGGTGGCGCAGGGCGCGCTCGACGAGGTCCTCGCGGTCGGGGTCGTGCGCGGCCCCGTCGGTGGTGAGGCCCAGCGCCGTTTCGACCCGGGACAGCTCACCGCCCGGCTGCACGAAGCGGCGTCCGGGGGGACGGGATCGCTCCTGCAGGTGTCGGCGCGCCGCGAGCCCGCCGAGCACCGCGGACGCCGTCAGCGCGGTCAGCCCGCCCACCAGCGCGCCGAAGGGAGCGACATCCGGGTCGGACGCGAGTCCGACAGTGCCGGACGCCTCAGGGCCCGGCTCGGCGGGGGCTTGGGCGTCCGCGCCGGCCGCCGTGGGCTGGGCCCCCGGGGTGGACACGGGTTGGGCCTGCGGAGCCGACGCGCTGGCCCCTGCGTCGGGCGTGGAGGCGGCAGACTGCGGTGCGGCGGACTGCGGTACGGCGGACTGCGGTGCCGCGGGCTGAGATGCCGCCGCGGGCTCGGCCGGACGCTCGGACACGCTGAGCAAGGTCGCGGCCGACAGCGGCACCTTGAGCACCCAGCCGACGTCGATGACGTCCGGGTCGGCGACGCGGGCGCGGTTGAGGCGATGGATCTCGGGCCAGCGGTCCGGGTCACCGAGGTGGCGCTGGGCGATGCGGCTCAGGGAGTCCCCCGCCCGCACGGTGACCAGCTGCACGGGGTCGACGATGGAGAGCTCGACGCCCGGGACCAGGTCGGCCAGGGGGTCGGCCAGCACGCCGGGGTTCGTCGCCACGATCTTGCGCCACTGGTCGCCGGACCCGTAGTAGCGCGCGGAAAGGGTCCACAGGTCGTCGCCCGTGGCCACGGTATGGGTGTGGCTACGGTCGGCAGCCCGTGCGCCAGAGGTCGCCGCCAGCCTAGCGGCGGGCTCCCTTTGCGCCGGCCCCTCCCGCATCGACGCGGCGTCCGCGCGGAGCGGAGCGGCCCCGCCCGTCGCGGTGGTGTGGTCGAGCGGTGCAGCCTTCTTGGTGGCTGCGGCGGCATGACTCGAGGCGACGGAGTGCGTCGGCGCGGACGACCCGGCGGGGGCAGCGGCGTGCGCGAGCGGGCCAGCCCCGGTGGCGATCACCGCCCCCACCAGCGCGGACGCCAGAGCCCGCGGCATGGTCAGCCCAGGCAGGCGCACGCGCAGGCGTCCGTGGGTGATCAGCTCGGCGACCTCGGCGACCACCGCCACCAGCCAGACCGCCCAGGCGGCCCAACCCACGACGGTCAGCAGCGCCAGCACCAGCCGGACGTCGGTCGGGGCCATCGGCGTGAGCGACCCCCAGTCGTGGAACCCGATCGCCAGCAGCATCGGCGGCGGGGCGACCAGAAGGCTCACCAGCACCAGGCAAGCGCCGAACCTGCGCATCATCGTCTCCCTCGATAGCGGTCGAGCGCGGACGTCGCGTCCGCCTTCACAAGCACCGAACCCGGCAGGCCGGGCACCAACAGGTCACCCAGGCCCACCGTGCAGCCCACGGACGCCGTGACCTCCGCGGCCTGGCCCACGACGGTCGCGAACCCCGACGTGTCGACGCGCACGTCCGGCCCGCCCACGCAGGACAGCCCGGACGCCGAGGCGTCCGACCGGGCCACCTCGCGGGCATCGGCGGCGGCCGCGCCGGCGTCGCGCGCGATGGACGCCGCCCGCGCCGACGAGTCGGCCAGTTGCTGCACCACGACGCGCGCGTACGCGAGGCGTCCGCCGGCCAGCACCAGCCCGATCATGAGCAGCAGCGCGGGCACCAGAATCGCGAACTCGACCGCCGCGGCACCGCGCTCGTCGCGGGCCCTCATGGCCGCGTCACCCGCTCGCGCGGGCGCGTCGCCTGCTCGCTGACCCGCCCCTGCCCCAGATCGAGGAAGGTCGGCATACGGCCGGTGACGACCACGCGCGCCGACTCCGTCCCTTGGGTCACGGTCACCGACACGTCGGCCAGGCCGCCGTCCGAGGCAATGCCGGACGCGAGCGCCCGGGCGGCGTCCGCGGTGCCGTCGAGCAGCGCGGCGTCCTCGGCGGCGGCGATCGCCGCGTTGGTGGCGATCGTGCGCCCGTGGAGCCAGATGCCCGTCTGGATCAGCCCGAGCACGGTCAACAGCAGCAGCGGCGTCAGGATCGCCCATTGCAGGGAATCCGACACGCCCCGCTCGTCGCGGGCCACGATCAGCCGATGGCGCCGAGCTTGGCCGACACGAACGCCGTGATGACGGTCACGATGGCGAGCGCGACGGCGACCGCGCCGGCCAGCAGGATCGCCTGCTCGGTCGACTGCGACAGGCCGCGCTCGTCGTGAGCGCGCGTGGGCCGGGTGGCCAGCAGGGTGCCGACGGCACGATGGATGTGGGACATGTGAATCTCCTTCAGGGTGGGTCAGCCGCTCACGATGAGTGTAAGCAGCGGTGGGGCGAGGAAGAACAAACCGAAGACCAAGCTGGGGATAACCATGAAGATGGTCATCCGCTCCGACACTTCCGAGGCCGCCATCTTCATGGCGGTGAGGTGCGCGTCGCGCAGCTCCTTCACGCGGGCGCGCAGCGTGCCGGTCAGCGACGCGCCGGACTCGTCCAGCCGCATCACGTCCGCCAGGTCGACCAGGGCGGGCAGTTCGAGCTCGCGCCCGACCTCCTTGAGCTCGGCGTACGGCATGCGCTGCTGCAGGCGCGCGCGATCGAGGGCGGCCCGGACGGTCGCGAAGATCGCCGCGTCCGACAGGGACGCCGCGGCGTGCAGCGCCTGCGTGGCCGACTGGTTGGCGAGCCGCTCGAGGGTGACCAGATCGAAGTAGGTGAGCAACGCCTCGGTGGCGTCCTCGGACACCTCTCGGCTATCGCCCCGCAGCAGCAGGTCGGGCACCATGAAGCCGCCCGCCGCCAGCGCGACGCTGGCGATCAGCGGCACCACGGGCACCTGCCCGGCGATCACCCACGCCACGACGCCGATCAGCACGGGCACCAGCAGCCCGGCCGCCGCCCCCGCCGCCTTGTAGCCGTAGTGGCGCTGCAGCGTGCGACCCCGCAGTCGCAGTTGGCGGTTCAGGGAGGCCGTCGCCACGGTCCGCCGGCGGGCGAGCACCCACGCACCCGCGCGGTCGAGCGGGGCGGCGTCCGGCTGCGCCAGCTCCGGCGGCGGGCTCGCGTCGCCCAGGACGGCCAGCGCGTCGCCCAGCCGGACGTGCTGCGGCAGGAAGGCGGCCACCACGCAGACGAGGCCGAGGCCCAGCAGCATGCCGGGCACGACGAGGGCGAGCGCGTTCATGCCTGGCTCCGCAGGATGCGCCCGCGCCGCCGCGGCAGCGTCAGGCGCCGCAGCATCGCCAGCGACCCCACATAGGCCGCGAGCAATACCGCCAGCACCGTCTGCCCGAGTGGCGTGCCGTAAGGGGCGAAGAACGAGCGGCCCAGCAGCAGCGCGCCGCCGAGCACGACGAGCGTGATCAGGGTCACCTGCCGGACGACCACCCGGGGCTTGGCCCGCTCCGCTTCGATCTCGCGCAGCACCTTGAGCCGCTCCTGGATCGAGTCGGCCAGCGCCGTCAGCGTGACGACGGCACCGCTCCCCCCGCGCTGCACGGACAGGATCAGGCTGGCGATCACGGCGTCCGCGTCGGCGCTGTCCAGCTCGTCGGCCAGCGCGCCGAGGGCGTGGGCCGGCGTCCAGCGGTCGTCGAGGCGACGCAGCAGCAGCACCAGCGGCTCGCCGAGCCCGGGTGGGGCCTGGCGCGCCGACAGCCGCAGCGCGTCGGTGATCGACTTGCCCGTGGCCATGGTCGCCGTCATGCCGCGCACCCAACGGTCAAGCGACTGCAGCAGCTCGATCTCGTCCTGCCGCGGAGAGCTGAGCAGCTTCGGCAGCCCGAACACCGCCACCGGGACGACGACGGCCATGACGGGCCAGCCGGTCCAGGCTGTGACGACGATCGCGGACACCGCCGCGGCCGCCGCCAGCGCCCAGGTGCGCCGGGGTGTCCGGGCAAGCGCGGACGGCAGCCTGGACGGGCCCCGGGAGAGGTGTTCACGCGGACGCCGCGCCGCCGGCCGTCCCACGACCCCGGCCAGCCAGGCCAGCACCACGACCAGCCCCGCCACGGCCAGCATCGCCGCGAACACGGCCACCGCGACCTTCATCGCCGGCGCCAGTCGTCCAGGAACGGGCCGAGCTCGTCCAGCAGCGTCGTCTCGGGGTGGAACACCTCCGGGCCGGCCGCCGACGCCGCCCGGAACACCAGGTGCGTGACCGGCCGGTTGCCCTCCAGCGCGCCCGTGAGCGCGCGCACCTCGGACACCAGCCGCGTCCGCACGCCGCCGCGCCACGTCTCGTCCACCAACCGGACGTGGGCGATCAAGTGAATGTGATGGGCGATCTGGCGGAACGCCTCGTCGACCGACAGCACGCCGCCTTGGGCGACGCGGGCGGCCAGGCGGTCCATCGTGGAGGACGCCGAGTGCGAGTGCGTCGTGCTCAAACTGCCCGCCCCGGACTGCATCGCCTCGAACATCGCCCCGGCCTCGACGCCGCGGACCTCGCCCACGACCAGCCGCGACAGGTTCTGGCGCAACGCCTCGGGGATCAGGTCGGCGACGGTGTACTCGCCCAGCGTGCGGCCGTCGGCGATCTCGCCCAGCCCGACTCGGGCCTGCAGGGCGAGCATGTTGCGGCGTCCGGGCTGCAGGTGGGTCAGCAGCTCGTAGTCGGTCTCCAAGGTGCCGAACCGCTCGTTGGCCGGGATGGACGCGATCAGCGCGCGCAGCAGGGTGGTCTTGCCGGCGCCCTGATCTCCCGAGATGACGACCGACTTGCGGGCCAGGATCGCCGCGTGGAGCAGCCGGCCCACCTCGTCGGGCATCATGCCGCGGTCGACGAGTTCGGGCAGGTCGATCGTGGTCAGGATGTGCTGCCGGATCGTCACCGACGGCCGGTAGCTCAGCCCGAACCCGATCGCGTGCAGCCGGTGCCGGTCGCCAAGCGCCAGCGTCATCGTGGGGTGGGCGTCGTCGAATGGACGCGGCGGGCTCACGGTCTCGCCGAGGAACCGGACGGCCTCGACCAGCTCCTCGTCGCTGTCCGCCACGGGCGGGTGCGGCTCGCGGTGCCCGTCGCCGTACTGGACGCTGACCGAGTCGCAACCGTGGATCTCCACGTTCTCGGCGCCCTCGAGCTCGAATAGGGGCTGCAACCGGCCGTAGCCGAAGATCGCGTCCTCCAGGGCCACCGCGTACGCCTGCTCGCGCTCCAGCGACCACAGGTCGCCGACTTGGCTCTGGGCCTCGGCGTGGCTACGCACGACGCGCCGCGTGACCGAGCGGCCCAGCAGCCGCCGGTCGGCGTCCGGCATCGGCGCGTTGGTGCGTTGGACGTGTGCCTCGGTCTCGCGGGTGATCTCCTCACTGGCGCGGCGGCGCAGCGCGACGACGAGCGTCCAGTCGATGCCGGTGGCCAGCGGGACGGGGATCGCCGCCCGTCGCAGGGATTCGGCGGGCACGGCGAAGTCAGGGACCACCTGCAGCAGCGGCACATCGGCGAGCCGGCGCATCTGCGCTTGTGCCTGAGGGGCGGGTTGCGTCACCGGGCCGCCTCCAGCCCCTGATTGGCCCGCTCACGCCACGACGCGGCCGTCCGGGCGTAGGCCCGGGCCAGCGGCTGGCGCGCCCAGGTGGTCGGCAGCGCGCCGGCATCCGACAGCTCGGACGCCGCGCGGGGCTCCCAGGGGATCTCGGCCAGCACTCCGACGCCGAACTGCTCGGAGACCTCACGGGCCCCGTACGGACGCCCCGGCCCGACGAGCACGAGCCCGACCCGGCCGGGCGCGGCGGCATCCAGGAGCGGGGCCACATGCAGGCGGAGGGCCGCGAGCGACACCAGCGAGGTGCGGCAGACGAGTCCCACGACGTCGGCGCCGGCGGCCAGGCCGGACGGCAGCCCGTGGTGGCCGAGCCGTCCGGCGTCCACCACCAGGTCGGGACCCTCCCCGCGGACGGCGTCCAAGAGGGGACCCCACACGGTCTCGAAGAGGTCCACCGAGCCGAGGTGGCCGAACCCGGGCACGAAGCGGCGCTCGCCGACCGGTGACTCGGCGGCGGAGCGGGGCGGCACCGGCGCCGGCGGGAGCGGCAACCCGTTGGCGGCCAGCGCGGCAGGCAGGGCACGCCGCTCGCGATAGGCCTGCAGCACGCCCTGCAGGCCGAGGCCGTGCGTGCCCCGGCCGCTGAGGTAGCCCGCGGCAACCGTGTGGGGGGCGGACCGGTCGGCGTCCACGAGGACGACGTCGCCGGGCCAGCTCAGCGCCAGTCCGAGCGCGGTCGTGGTCACGCCGGGGGCCCCGCTCACGCTGGCCAGCACGAACGTGCTCACCGCCGGACCTCCACCAGCGACACGCGCCCCGCCGAAGCCAGCCGCGCCACCAGTTCGGCCGACTCGGCCGGCACCGTCAGGTCGGCGACGAAACTGCCGTCCGACTGCACCGCCGGGACGACCGCCAGCGTCGCCTGAACGCTGGCCGGCAGCGGCTCGGCGCTCGTCGCGGTCTGCGGCGGCAGGGCGACGACCAGCACCGACGCCCCCGGACGCAGCGCCACCGACGGGAACCGCCCCGCCTCCAACCGGACGCCCACCCGCGACCGACCGGTCGGCAGGGCCGGGTCGCCCCACGAACCCTCGACGAGCAGCGACCCACCGACCAGATCGCTGACCGCCGCCTGACCGGCCACGTCGCCGAGCCGATCGCCCGGCACGCTGGCCACGTCGACGCTACGCGCGACCAGCACCACCGACAGGTCGGGGGCGGCGATCACCTCGCCGCGATGGATCGTGCGGTTGACGCGCAGCACCGGCTCGGACGCCGTCGCGGACGTCACCACCCACGCGGTGGTGAGGCCTCCGAGACAGACGGCGAGCAGCCCGGCGACCAGCCAGACCGGGTTACGGCGCAGGCGGACGCGCGGGCGTGCGGGTATAGATTCGGGGGCAGACATGGGGTCCTCGGCATTCCTGGGGGCGGTGCTATGTGCCTGAGACTAGGCAATGCTCCCGGGGCGAGCGCAAGTGTCCACGATTCGAATGTGGAGAACTTCTTTGGTGGGGGTCGTGTTCGGGGCTGTGGCCCCTATGGTCTGGACGCGTCGCGGCGTCCGGGAGCGCGAAATCGAGGTCGGAGATCAGACGGTGATGGATGGCCGATCCTGCAGGGAGCCGATCGGAAGTCAGCAGACCCCGCCCGTCGGGAACTCGACACTCGATGGCACTTCTCAGGCGCCGCGCCTGCGGTGTTTGGGAGGAAGCCCCGTCGAGTGTCGAGTTCCCGACCATCCGTTATCCACATCTTGCCCCCGACCTTCACGCCCGAAACGTCGCGCGTGATGGGGTGGCCGAATGCACCCCCAACTCGACGAGCAGGTCAAACGGTCTCGGGGCATCGTGCGCCGCAAGGACCACCCGGACCTCCACAACGCCATCGACGCCGCCGTCCGCCGGGGCGATCTCGTTCGGCTCCTGCCGGGGCTGTACGCGACGCCTTCCGTTGCCGCCACGCTCGAGGGCAGGGCGCGGGCGGTCGGGCTCTTCGACCCGGACGCCGTGGTCACCGGACTCGCCGCGGCAGCGCTGACCGGCTGGGACGTCCGGCGTCCGGGCGTTCTCACGGTCGCCTCTCCGCACGCGCACCGACCGGCGGCGGGGTTCACCTTCGAGCGACGCAGCATCCCGCGGCAACTGACGCGCCGGATGGACGGCTTCCGGGCCACGGCGCGGGTGCTGACGGCGCTCGACGTGTACGACGCCACGACCGACGCGATCGAGTACGCCCAGCGCAAGAACGTCGCGCCCGCCGACGTCGCCAGAACCCTCACCTTGACGCGGGGACGCCGTGGCAACGTGGCGCGACGACGGCTGGCGGATCAGTCCCGGGACAACGCGTGGTCACCGGTCGAGCGCCGGGCCCACGCCCGGCTGCGGCGCGCGCGCATCTCCGGATGGAAGGCCAACGCCGCCCTGTTCGACGCTGCGGGGACGCTGCTGGGCTACGGCGACCTCGTCTTCGAGCAGATCGGTCTCGTGCTCGAACTGGACGGCGCCCCCCATCGCGACCGCGAGACCCAACAACGCGACACCGCACGCGACCTCGCCCTGAGGCGCGCCGGCTGGGAGGTGATCCGCTTCGGGGCCGCCTTGGTCGAGGACGACCCGGCCCGGTTCGTGGCGATCTTCCGCGATGTGGTGGAGTCCCGGCGCGGGCGCGGGCGCGGACGCGGGCTCGGGTGCGGCCCAACCTGTCGGAAACTCGACACTCGACGCGACCCCTGAGCGCCGGCACCCGTGGCGTCCGGGCGAAGTGCCGACGAGTGTCGAGTTCCCGACCGGACACCGCCCGCACTCGCGGCGTCCGGCTGGCCCTGTCGGTGAAGAAGCTGGTCCCGGACGCCTTGGCGGCCCCGAGTCCGCTCCCCCTCAGACGCCCAGCCGCGAACGGCGGGCGAGCTCGCCGAGCGTCTGGTTGGACGCCGGGACGTGCCCGGGCAGCGGCAGGATGCGCTCGTGGATCGCGTCGACGAGCCACTCGGGCTGCGGGAAGAACAGGTCCTCCAGCTCAGGGGCCGGCGTGATGTGGTTGCGCGCGCCGACGACGACCACCGGGGCGTCCAGGGCGTCGAACGCGATGTTGGTCACCTGGCTGGCGATGGTGTGCAGCACGTTGCCGCGCTCCACGGCGTCCGAGGCCAGGACCAGCCGGCCGGTCTTGCGCACCGACTCGACCACCGGGTCGAGGTTCAGCGGGGCGACGAACCGCAGGTCGATGACCTCAGCCTCGATGCCGTACTGCGACGACAGCGTCTCGGCCGCCTCCATGGCCCGGTACAGCGTGGCGCCGAGGGTGGCTATGGTGAGGTCCTTGCCCGGACGCCGCACCACCGGCTCGCCCTCGGGCGTCTCGTAGTAACCCTCGGGGACGCCGCCCGTCTCGAACTCCTCGCCCTTGTCGTAGAGCAGTTGCGACTCGAGGAAGACGACCGGGTCGGTGCCGCGCAGGGCCAGGTTGAGCATGCCCTTCGCGTCGGTCGGGGTGGCCGGGAAGTAGACCTTCAGGCCGGGCATGTGGGCGACGAGGGCCGCCCAGTCCTGGCTGTGCTGGGCGCCGTACTTGTTGCCCACGGACACGCGCAGCACCAGCGGCATCTTCAAGATGCCCGCCGACATCGACTGCCACTTGGCCATCTGGTTGAACACCTCGTCGCCGGCGCGTCCCAGGAAGTCGCAGTACATCAGCTCGACGACCGCGCGTCCGCCGGCCAGGGCGTACCCGACGCCCGCGCCCACGATCGCCGCCTCGGAGATCGGCGAGTTGAACAGCCGCTTGTGCGGCAGCAGCTCGGTCAGGCCGCGGTAGACGGCGAACGCGCCGCCCCAGTCGCGGTTCTCCTCGCCCCACGCCGCCATCGTCGGGTCGGTCGCGAAGCCGTGCGCCATCGCCTCGAACAGCGCGTCGCGGAACTGGTACATCTTCACCTTGGAGACGGGCTTGCCGTTCTCGTCGCGCGCGGTGCGGGTCTTCTTGGCGATGGCCTTAACGCGGGCGTTCTCTTCCAGCGGCTCGTTGAGCTCGGGGGTGCGCGAGGCGTCCAGCGTGGGCTCGTTGCCGTTCGACAGCATGACCGACTCGATGAACTGGACGTCCACGCGCGGGCAGCGCTCGTCGTCGATGGCCAGCTTGAGCACGCCGAGGAGCTTCTCGTCGACCTGGGCCTTCATCTCCTCGACGTCTGAGGACACCAGCACCTTCTCGGACACCAGCAGCCCGGCGAACGCGTCGATGGAGTCGGCCTGCTCCCACAGGGCGACCTCGTCCTTGGTGCGGTAGCTGGAGGCGTCCGACGGGGAGTGCCCCGAGATGCGGTAGGTGATGGTGTCGAGCAGCACCGGGCCGCGTCCGGCGAGCAGCAGTTCCTTCTTGCGCCGGATCGCGTCGGCCACCGCGAGCGGGTTGTAGCCGTCCACGCGCTCGGCGTGCATGGCCTCGGGGTTCACGCCAGCCCCGACGCGGGCCAGGATGTCGTAGCCCATCGTCTCGCCGCGGGTCTGACCGCCCATGCCGTAGAAGTTGTTGAAGAAGTTGAACAGGATCGGGGGGTTGCCGCCATCGGCCTCCGGCCACAGCTGGCGGAACTGGTCCATGGCGGAGAACATCATCGCTTCCCACACCGGCCCGCAGCCCATCGACGCGTCGCCGATGTTGGAGATCACGATGCCCGGCTTGGCGTTGATGCGCTTGAACAGCGCCGCGCCCTGGGCGATCGGGGCCGAGCCGCCGACGATGGCGTTGTTGGGCATCGAGCCGAACGGGGTGAAGAAGGCGTGCATCGAGCCGCCCATGCCGCGGTTGAAACCGTCGCGGCGGGCGAAGATCTCGGCCAGCGTGCCGAACAGGATGAAGTTCTCGGCCAGCTCGACCTCGCCGTCGTACGCGATCGTCTCGGCGTGGCGCAGGGTGTCGCCGTCCAGGAACGTCTTCATCGTGTCGGCCAGCTTGTCGACGGGCAGCTTGCGGGAGGCCGACAGGCTCTTGGCGAGGATCTCGCCGTGGGAGCGGTGGGATCCGAAGATGAAGTCGTCGGCGTCCAGCTCGGCGGCCTGGCCGACGGCTGACGCCTCCTGGCCGAGCGACAGGTGGGCCGGGCCCTTGTGGTTGTACTCGACGCCGTTCCAGCCCCCGGTGGTCTTGATCGAGTTGAGCATGCCCTCGAACGCCCGGATCACGATCATGTCGTGCAGCATGTTCGTCAGGCCCTCGGCGCCGTAGCGCGCGGACTCGGCGGCGAAGTCCAGCTGGTAGGCGTTGACGGGGATGTCGGGGGTCTTGACGACGCCGGCGGCGCGGACGACGTCGGGGTTGACGAGCAGTGACTTGGTCATGGTTCTTCTCTCTTCGTTACGTGTTCTGTCAGCCCCGGACGGCCCAGACGGCCTCGCGGATGCCTTCGGAGATGGTGGGGTGCGGGAAGACGACCTGACGCAGGTCATCGATGCTCAGCTCGGTCTCGAGCGCGGTCGCCGCGCCCCAGATGGTCTCGGGCGCGTACGTCCCCAGCAGGTGGATGCCCCGGACGGTGCGGGTCGCCGCGTCCGCGATGACCTTGACGGTGCCGGGCGCGCGGAGTCCGTTCTCGGCCACGAACCGGCCGCTGAGCGTGAGCGGCACCTGGGCGGTGACCACCTCGCCGAACCGTTCGGACGCCTGCGCCTCGGTCAGCCCCACCCCCGCGGCCTCGGGCAGCGAGTAGACCGCCCACGGGATGGTGTGCCACCGCATCACCTGGCCGGACTTGGTGGCAGCCTCGGCGTCGATGATGTGCGCGGACGCGATCTCGCCCATGCGGTAGGCGGCGTGGGCGAGCAGGCTGCGTCCGGTGACGTCGCCGACCGCCCACACGTTCGGCAGGTTGGTGCGCATGGCGTCGTCGACGCGGACGCCCTTTCCTGAGACGTCGAGTCCAGCCTCCTGGGCGCCCCAGCCGTGGACGACGGGGCGGCGTCCGACGGCCATCAGGACCAGGTCGGCCTCGACGCGCTGCTGGGCGCCGGCCTTGGTGAACACGACCGTCGCGCCCTCGACGGCCTCGACCGTCGCCTGCAGGTGGAAGGTGACGCCCTTGAGCCCCTTGCGGAGCGCGGCCGCCACGTCGGCGTCCATGAACGGGCAGATCTCGGGCATCATCTCGACTACGGTGACCTCGCTGCCGAGGGCGGCGAAGAGGCTGGCGAACTCGACGCCGATGACGCCGCCGCCGATGACGGCGAGTCGCTTGGGCACGTCGGTGACGGCGAGCAGTCCGGTGGAGTCGACGACCGACGCGTTGTCGCGGGCGCCGGGGATCGGCGGGATGACCGGCTCGGATCCGGTCGCGATGATCACGTGGTCACAGGTGTAGGTGGTGTCGGCGACGGCGACGCGTCCGGGGGCGAGCAGCGTGGCGTGGCCGGTGACGACGTCGCACTTGAGGCGCTTCAGCGTGGCCCCGACCCCGCCGACGAGAGCGTCGACGGTCTTGGTCTTCCAGGCCTGCATGGCCGTCCAGTCGTAGGAGGCCCCCTGCACGCTCACGCCGAACTGCTCACCGTGGCGAGCGTGGTCGTAGAGCTTGGCGCCGTTGAGCAGCGACTTGGTCGGGATGCAGCCGACGTTGAGACACGTGCCGCCGAGGGCGAGCTTCTCGACGACGAGCACCTTCTTGCCGGCGTGGGCGAGGCGCTCGCCGGCGATGTAGCCGCCGGGTCCGCCGCCCATGACGATGACGTCGTAGTGCTTTTCGGTTGGGGTCTGGTTCGTCATGGTTAGCCCATCACCGTCAGGTCGATGGCCTCGATGGCCTTGCCGAGGTCGGCGAGGAACCGGCCGGCGTCCGCGCCGTCGACGACCTGGTGGTCGGCGGTCAGCGAGAACCCGATGCGCTGCTGGACGCCGACGCTGCCGTCGGGTTTGGCGTAGGCGCGGGGGCTGATCGTGTTCACGCCGAGGATGCCGGTCTGCGGAACGTTGATGATCGGGGTGAAGCTCTCGATGCCGAACGCGCCCAGGTTGGAGACCGTGAACGTGGCGCCGGCCAGCAACTGCGGGTCGATCTTGCCTTCGCGGGCCTGGCCGGCGAGTTCCTTCGTGTTGGCGGACAGCTGGCGCAGGGTCAGGCGGTCGGCGTTGCGGATTGTCGGCACCAGCAGACCTCTCGGCGTGTCGACGGCGAGGCCGAGGTGCACGCTCTCGAACGCGCGCAGCGCGCCGTCGGTGAGGTGGGCGTTGAGGTTGGCGTGCCGCTTCAGCACCTGGACGGTGGCGAAGCAGACCAGGTCGCCCAGCGTGATGCCGGAGTAACCCAGGTCGGGGTCGGACGCCTTGAACCGCTTGCGCAGCGCGAGCATGCCGGCGGCGTCCGCGGTCGAGGTGTACGTGAGCTGCGCCGAGACGGCCAGCGCGTTGAGCATGCGCTCGGCGATCAGTTTGCGGATGCCCTTCAGGGGTGTGTCCGAGAACGCGCCGGGGGAGTCTGCCGCGGGGGCGAGCGCGGGCTGGGGGATTGGCAAGCTCGGCGCGGGGGCGGGTTCGCGGGTGAGGTCGTCGCTGGTCACGCGGCCGCCGAGGCCAGTACCTTGCACGCCCGAAACGTCCTGGCCGAACGCGCCGCGGGTCGGGCGCGGGCCGGCGGCCAGCGTGGCCTCGACGTCGCGCTCGATGACGCGGCCGTGCGGTCCGGTGCCGGCGCTGAGCGCGTCGAGGGCCAGGCCCTCGGCGGACGCGCGGGCGCGGGCCCGGGGGGAGATGCCGGAGGATGCTGCGCTGGCGGCGGTCTGGGACGCGGTTGACGCGGTGCCGGCGTCCGGGGTTTCAACCGGGGCGGGGCCGGCGGCGGGGGTCAGGGCGTCCTCGCTTGCCTCGTCGACCTCGCCGGCCTCGCCGGTGGTCTGGGGGGCGACGCCGGCGCTGGCGAGCAGCTCCTCGACGTTCTCGCCCGCCTCGCCGACCACGGCGATCGGGGTCTTGACGGGGACGTCGTCGCCCTCCTCGGCCAGCAACGCGAGCACGGTGCCGGAGATGCCGGCGGGTACGTCCATGGTGGACTTGTCGGTCTCGATCTCACACAGCGTGGTGTTGGCGTCGACGGCATCGCCGATCGACACCTGCCAGCTGGAGATCAGGCACGACTCGACGGTGTTGCCCAGGGCGGGCATCACGACGAACTGGGCCATCGTCGGCTCCTTCGGAATGGTTTCGCTTTGCTTTCGCTTTACGTTCAAGTGAAGTCTACGTGACGACGCAGAGCGTGTCCAGAGTGAGTCGATTCAAGTGCCGCGCCGTGAGCTGGACGCGTGGTCGTGGTATCTCGCATCTCTTTCGTCCCGGCATCGACGATGCTGGGCAAGCTTTCGCTTGGGTTGCGACCGTGCTGAGGCGCGAGTTGATCTCGCGGTGGGTCTTGGGCGTCATCGCAGTGCGACTGCGATGCCTAACGACCCCCTCCACCACGAGCGCTGGAATCGTGTGTGTGCGAGCGGTCGAGACCCACCCGCGCGTGACACTCGCCGCCACCCACGCACCCCGCGCCGCCCACCGAGCCTCTCGCGCCGCGCCCGCGCCCGTTGGTGAAGTCTCCCCCGGGTCCGCCTGGGGCAACCGGAACTTCGAGGGGCATCCGCGCCGGGCTTGACCGAATCGCCAGTCAGCTCACTCCCCGACGCGACGGAAGGAGAGGTCGAGCTACCCGGACGACTCCCGCACCCCCGAGGCCGTCCAGCGTGACCGGCGCGACGGTGAGCGCCGGCCCACACGGGGCCTCCGCGCGACCGCCCCGCAAGAGCCGCCATCCCCGAAAGCTCAGGCGATTGAAGCACTCGACGGGATGGAGATCCTCGACAACCGGGCCGTACGCACGAATCCAGCGCTCGCGACAGAGCCGCTCGCCAGAATCGCAGTGCGACTGAGGCGACTGGCGACCCCCTCCACCGCGAGCGCTGGAATCGTGTGGGTGCCCCGCGTAGCCCCTCTCGTCCACTGCCGCCCGCGCACATGCAGCAGGGCCGGCGCTCGTTCCCGAGCGCCGGCCCTGCTGAAGGTGACCGAGCCTAGACCGGCTGGTTGGCCGACGTCAGCTGGCGCAGCCACTTCGGCACCACGACCAGCCGGTCGAAGGCCACCTCACGGCCCTGGGAGTCCAGCACCACGAGGGTGTCGACCCCGTACCAGGCGCTCTCCGGCAGGGTCAGCACGACCTGGTTGTCGAGCGTCGGGAAGTGCCAGCCCAGCGACTTGCCGGACCCGTTGACGTACACGTAGTACCACTGCCCGTACTCCAGGTTGTTGGCCACGACAGTCTGGCCGCGCACGTAGGAGCGCTCGAGTCCGAGGTCGACCGGTGACACACGCCCCCAGTAGAAGCCCCAGTGGGTCTTCGGCTTCGTCGTCGGCTGGGCGGGCTTGACGCTCAGGGTGACGGTGACGGCCTCGACCGTGTCCGTGACGACCTTGTCGCCGTTGTGCGCCGTGGCGGTGAACCCGGGCACCTGGACCGCGCCGGCGGCGAGGTCGGCGTCCGTCAGCACGATCTGCTGGGTCACGGCCAGCGACTCGCCCAAAGCGAGCGTCGTGCCCGACCACGCGATGCCGTCGGTGGCCAGGTCGGTGAGCGAGGTGTTGCCGGTGTTGGTCACCTTGCGGACCACCTCGACGACCTCGCCGACGCCGGCGTAGCGATCGCCATCAGCGTCCAGCCAGGTCGGGACCGAGGTGCCGTCGAGTCCGGGCTGGCGGACCAACAGGTCGATCTCCCCGCCGTCGACGTTGTAGGTCACCGTGGTCTTGCCGGTCGCCGAGGCGGTCCAGGTCGACGTGGCCCGGAAGAAGCCGGCGTCCACTTCGGCCTGGGTCACCGTGTGCCGAGGCGTGGCGCACGGGTACGACGCGCCTACCCCGAGGTTGGTCCAGCGGCAGTTGCCGCCACCCGGCGGGACGAGCGGCGCGAAGACGCCCGCCGTCGGAACGATCGTCTCGACGAACGGCGAGGTGTTCGCCACGAAGTACCGGTAAGGCACCAGCTCGCCGGCCGCGTACGGCTCCAAGGCCAGGTCGCGGGTGGTGTCGGAGCGCTCGCCGGAGATGGACGCCGACAGCGGGATCGTCGCCGAATCGCGCAGGAACACAGGCGCCCCGGCGAAGTTCACCGTCTTGGTGAGGGTCGCGTCGGCTGTGGACGTGATCGTGAACGTGGCCGTCGGCCGGAACCAACCCGCGGCGATGTCCGCGGCGGTCAGGACGTGGCTGGGGGTCGAGCACGTGTACGCGCCCCCCGCCGCGAGGTTTCGCCAGCGGCAGTTCGGCACGCTCGGCGCCCCCGTCGCCGGGGGCAAGATCCCGGCCTCGAAGCTGCTGGCGGTCGGGACGGCGTCCGCGGTCACGTTGGCCGTCGAGGTCACGCGCAGGCTGTAGGTGAGCACCTCGCCGGCGGCGTACGGGTTGGCCACCACGTCGCGGGTGGGCGCCGTGCCGACGATGGTGAGGCCGACCTGAGCCGCGCCCTGGGGCGTCACGACGACGTCGTAGTGGGACGTCCGGCCGTCCGCCGCGGTGAACACGGCGTCGAGGCGCTGCGCGCCGGCCGCGTTGGACGGCGCGGTGAGAGGCACCGTGACGGTGACGGTCGCGCCCGGCGCGATGTCGGGCACGGAGACGGCGGGGGCCGTCCAGCCGGTCGGGGTGGCGATGGTCACCGAGCCGCCGGACAGGGCCGTCGCCTCCTGGTTGGTGATCGCCAGCGGCACCTGCGCGGTCGCACCCGCCTGCATGCTCAGGTCCGGCGTGGAGACCGGGGCGCACACGTAGTTGAGCCACGCGTCGTCGAAGCGGGCGAACTCCATGTCGTTGGTGTAGCTGGCCTCGTAGAAGACGCCGAGCTGGCCGCTGTCGAGGCGGGCCGCGGTGGAATAGGCGGAGAAGCCGGATCGCAGCACGCGGCGTCCGGACCAGGTCGTCCCGTCGTCGCAGGACACGCGGGCGGTGACGTTCTCACGGGCCGCCTGGCTGGCGGAGTTTGTGAAAAGAAGCCGCTTCGCCTGCGCGCTGCCCTGGGCGGCGTCCGGGTAGAGGCGGGTGATCGAGCCGTTGTTGGTGGGGTCGATGAGCTGGCGGTCGAGCGTCAGCGGGCCGTACGTCTGGCCGCCGTCGGTCGAGTAGGCGACCTTGCGGAACCGCGACCCGGCGCTGTCGCGCGAGTTCAGCATGACGCGGCCGTCGGAGAGCTCGACGACCTTGTTCTCGTCCATGCCGGTGCCCACGGGCGTGCCCTTGACCCACGTGACGCCGTGGTCGTCGGAGTACACGCTGTACGCCTGGAACGACTCGGTGCCGTTCTCCTGACGGACGTAGCCGGAGAACTGCTGCACGAGCCGGCCGGCGTAGGCGCCGTAGCGCAGCTGGACGCCCTCGCCGGACGCCGCGAACATGGTCCGCACGTCGCCGGGCTGGGGGCTGGACGCGCTGGCGCCGGGCTTGACCACGGAGGTGATCAGTCGCGGCGTTGACCACGTCATGCCGCCGTCGGCCGACTCGACGACCGCGGCGCTGATGATGGTGCGGGCGTCGTCGTCGTTGCCGTAGGTGCTGCCGCCGAACCCGACGTCCTTGGAGTACACGAAGAAGGCGAACACCTTGCCGGCCTGACGGTCGACGACGTAGCTGGGGTCGCTGTAGCCATACTGGGGGCCGGTGGCGTCGGAGGCGTGTCCGGCGGCAATCGTGGTCATCGGACCCCACGTCACGCCGTTGTCCGTGCTGCGCCGCTGGACGATCGAGTTGGGGTTCGGGGCGTCCGTGGCACTGCCGGGACGCGCGTCCCAGGACGCCAGCACGACGCCCCCACCGAGGTGGGCCAGGGCCGGGATGCGGTAGAAGAAGTCGGTCGCCGTGCGGTCGGCGGCCAGGTTCTGCTCGGCGTACGCCCCGGGAGGCGACGTGGGCGCCAGCGGCGTGATGGGTGTGGCGGCCGCGCCGGGCGCGACGGCGACGGTCGCCAGGCAGGCGACGACCGTGGCCGCGGCCGTGAGGGCGCGACGGGCGGAGAGGATGCTCACGGAGGGGGTCCTTCGGGGGCCGGGAGGGGCTGCTGTGCCGCTCGGGATAGACCAAACGTAGGACATCAGACGTCTGATGTCTAGGCCCGAGGGGGAAGGGTTCTTCTCCCCCGAGGCGTCCGTCCGTCAGGCGACCCGGCGGCGGTAACGCACCAACGCCGCACCCCAGGCCACGACCAGGATGCCGACGCACCACGCCAGAGCCACCCACACCTCGCCCATCGGCGGCTGCCCCGCCAGAAGGGCCCGGATCGTGTCGACGATGGCCGTGACCGGCTGGTTCTCGGCGAACCAGCGCACGGGCCCG
>WBZS01001302.1_pt1 | contig 20546 bp, 16 predicted proteins | sample 5204201 | NCBI WGS metagenome assembly WBZS01 (sample SAMN12344357, study PRJNA552823) | activated sludge metagenome | biome: Activated sludge suspended growth; feature: Nitrification reactor; material: Wastewater; isolation source: activated sludge from nitrification reactor of wastewater...
ACGATGCCGACCGGCGGCGAGCGGTGGGGGCGGCGTGCCGCGCCCGCGCGGCGACTCTGTTCCGCGAGGAGCGCATGGTGGGAGAATATATCGCGTTGGTGGACGAATCCTTGTGACTATCTCCACCACCCCCCTGCCCCTCGGCCCCGCCCCGGCCGACTGGGAGCCGGATCTGCTGATCCAGCCGAGCCGCCCGTGGGCGCTGACCGAGCTGCGCGAGCTGTGGCAGTATCGCGAACTGGTGTACTTCCTGGTGGTCCGCGAGATCAACGTGCGCTACCGACAGACCAAGCTCGGTTGGGGGTGGATGGTGGCGCGGCCCCTACTGACCATGCTCATGTATGGCCTGGTCTTCGGCGGCGTCCTCAAGGTCGCAACCGACGGCTCGCCCTATCCGCTGTTCGTCATGGCGGGCATGGTCCCGTGGACCTACTTCTACAACGCCGTGACCCGCTCCACGACCAGCTTGCACGACAACGTGCATGTCGTCTCGAAGGTCTACTTCCCGCGTGTGGTGCTGCCCCTGGCCGGGACAATTTCCGGCGCGGTGGACATGATTGCATCGCTCCTGGTATTCCTGGGCATGATGCTCGTCTACCGCGTCATGCCCGGCCCGCAGCTCCTGTGGCTGCCGGTGTTCTTCGCCGCCTCGGTCGTCGTCGCGCTGGGCGCGGGGCTATGGCTGGCCGGGCTGGCCCTACGTTTCCGCGACCTGACCTTCGCCCTGGCGTTTCTGCTACAGTTGTTGCTGTTCGCCACGCCGGTGCTCTACCCGTTGAGCCAGGTCCCCGAGCGCTACCGATTCCTCTACCAGCTGAACCCGGTGACCGGCATCGTCGTCGGCACGCGCTGGGCGCTGTTGGGTGTGGGGGACATGCATTGGGCCATGTTTGCTGTGCAGATGGGCATCGCCGCCGTCATCCTGGTCACGGGCGCATACGTGTTCCAATACATGGTACGCGCCCGGCTGGATACGCTATGAGCGGGCTGGCGATTCGCGCCGAAGGCCTCGGCAAGCGCTACCGCCTCAAGACCGACACAGTGTGGGCGCTACGCGACGTATCCTTCGAGGTCCACCAGGGTGAGGTGATGGGCATGGTCGGCCGCAACGGCGCGGGCAAGAGCACCCTGCTCAAGATTCTATCGCGCATCGTGGAGCCCACGGAAGGCCGCGTCGGCCTGAAGGGTCGCGTCACATCGCTGCTGGAGGTCGGGACGGGCTTCCACCGTGAGCTAACCGGGCGCGAGAACATCTACCTGAACGGCTCGCTGCTGGGGATGAAGAAGCGCGAGGTGGACGCCAAGATCGACCAGATCGTCGCCTTTGCCGAGATCGACCGCTACATCGACTCGCCCGTCAAGTACTATTCCAGCGGCATGTACATCCGGCTGGCCTTCGCCGTCGCCGCCCACGTCGAGCCAGATGTGCTGCTCGTGGACGAGGTGCTGGCCGTCGGCGACCTGGCCTTCCAGAAGAAGTGCCTGGGCAAGGTAAAGACTCTGGGCGGCGAGGGCCGCACGGTCATCTTTGTTACCCACGACACGACGACCATCCGCCAACTCTGCCCCACCAGCGTCTGGCTGGACAAGGGGCGCATTGTTGGGCGTGGGACGACTGAGGATGTGCTGCTACGCTACACCGAGACGACGGCGGCCAAACGGATCAAGCCGAGCCTGCGCGACTTCAAGGGGCGGCGCGGTAGCGGCGCGGCGCGACTGGTCGACCACTGGGTAGAGGACGCGGCGGGCGCGTCGAGCCAGGTGGTAGTCAACGGCCAGGACGTGGCCTTCGTGTTCGACTACGAGACGCTGGCCGGACAGCACCTCCACGGCGCGCGGCTGTCGCTGCACCTGCAAGACCTGTGGGACAAGAGCGTTCTCGTGCTCAACAATCAGGCGATGGGCCAGGACCTCGGGCCGCTGGCGGGCGCGGGGCGTATCCGCTGCCTGATTCCTCGCCTCCCGCTAGCCGGGGGCACATACAAACTGCGCGCCCAACTCTTTGCCGACGACGGGGCGCACCTGCTCGACGAGATCGACCACCTGGGCGATCTACATGTTGTCGATGGTGACTTCTACGGCGTCGGCACGGCGCTGGCGGGCGAGAAGTCGCCCTATCTCGTGGACGCCCTGTGGTCTACCGTCGAGAGCCACGTTGCTTAACGAATCAGCACCAGCGTACCGACGGCGATCAGGCCGATGCCCAGCACACCCCGCCAGGTCAGCGGCTCACCCAGGAATAGCGCGGCCAGAATCATAATCAGGATGATGCTGCTCTTATCCACGGCGGCAACAAAGGCCGTCGGGCCAATCTGCAGCGCGCGAAAATAGGCCAGCCAGGATAGCCCCGTCGCCACGCCGGATAGAATCAGCATCAGCCAGGTGTGGGTCGTGAATGTCGCCATCTGGCCCGCCTCCTGCTTACCGAAGACGATGAGCCAGGCAAGAACGAGGACGACCACGGTCCGGACGGCCGTGCCGAGGGTCGAACTAATATCCTGCATGCCGAGCTTGGCGAAAATAGTGGTCAGGGCAGCGAACAAGGCGGACAGCAGGGCAAAGACCCACCACGGAATAGCGTTCATGCTCACGGGGCGCTCCTCGATGGCCGCCTAGAGGATTCTTGGTCGCTGCATGTTGCCGTGATGCTGGCCCCTACGGCGCGGTGGGTGCGGCGTCGGCGGCGAGAATCTCTTCGGCGACCTGGCGCATGGTGCGCCGCTCGCGGCGACTGGTGTAGTGAATGTGCTTGAAGGCCTCTGGCTCGGTCATGCCGTGTTCCCGCATCAGCCTTGCCTTAGCCTGCTCCACGAGGCTGCGCGTCTGCTCGGCGTCGCGCAGCGTGCCCTGCTCGGCCAGCAGGGCCATGCGCTCGCTGAAGCGCGCCTGCGCCACGGCCAGGGTCGGCGCGATGTCACTCTCCTTGACGGGCTTGGTCAGGTAGCCCAGGATGGCCCCCTCGCGGGCGCGGTCAATGTACGGTCGGTCGGTGTACGCCGTCAGCAGAACGATGGGAATAGGCTGCTCGTGCCAGATGGCGGCAGCCGCGTCGAGACCGTCCAGGCGGGGCATCCGGATGTCCAGGATGGCCAGGTCGGGGCGCGTATCGCGCGCCATCTCCACGGCCTGCTGACCGTCGCGCGCCGCCCCCACCACCACGTGGCCCAGGTCGGCCAGCATGGCGCGCAGGCCCATGCGAATCACGGCCTCGTCGTCGGCGATCAGAATGCGGAGACCCATAGCCCTCACCCTCCTCGTGGAATGGTCAACGTGGCCGCGGCCCCGCCCGACGCGCCCGCCGCGTAGCGGAACGTACCCCCGAGATCTTCCTCGATCAGGGTGCGGATGATCTGGATACCGAGATTAGCCTGCACCGCCGCGTCGAAGTCAGGCGGCAGGCCACGCCCGTCGTCAGTGACCACCAGGGTCACGGCGGCTGGCATGTCGCAAATGTCGATGTGGATGTGACCTGCGTTGCGCCCGTCCAGCCCGTGTTCCAGGCTGTTCTGCACCAGTTCAGCAACAGCCAGGGCCAGGGACGTGGCCGGCTGGGACGGCAGGCTGGGCGCGTCGCCGCCGACGCTGATCGCCACCCGCTGGTCGGGGCGCAGCATGTTACGGCTGACGGCCCGCGACACCCGCTCGGCCAGCGCGCGTACATCCACCATCCCCAGTGACGCTCCGGCCAGTATCTCGTGAACCTCGGCGATGCTCAGGATGCGGTTGATGCTCTCCTGCAAAGCCGGGCGCGCGGCGGCCGCCTTCGGGTCACTCATCTGCAAGCGTAGCAGCATGGCGACGGTTTGCAGGTTATTCTTGACGCGATGATGCATCTCCTGGACGACAGCGGCGCGCACCGATAGGTGCGCATTCTCGATGGCCAGGGCCGTCTGATTCGCCAGGGTTGACAGCAGCGCCACCTCCGTGTCGCTGAAAGCGTGGGGTTGCTGGGTGTAGCAGCGCAGGACGCCCCGCACTCGGTCGCGCACGACCAGCGGCACGCCCAGCAGGGAGCATAGCCCCTCGCGCCGCGCTCGCTCCGGGTCGCGGAAGCGCGAGTCTTCGCGCACGTCGGCGACGATGACCGGTCGCCGCGTCTCGGCCACCACGCCCGCGATGCCTTCGCCCGGCGCGCGGTGGGGCCGGCGCTGGTATTCCGCGCTCAGGTTGGGGCGGGCATGGATGACCAGCTCGCCCTCGGGCTGGTCGAACAGGACCAGGGACGCCGAGTGGACGTTCATCGTCTTGGCCGTCAGCTCGACGATGAGGCCCAGCATCTCTTCCAGGTACAGGGACGACGTAACCGCCTGACTCACCTCCTGGACGGCGGTCAGCTCCTGGACCTGGCGTTGCAGCCGCTCGGTGAGAATCGCCTTCTCCAATGCCCCCGCCGCCAGGTCGCCGATGAGGGCCAGCAGGTCGATCTCGGCCTGGCTGAACTCGTGGCGCGCCTGGGTCTGGACGTTGATCGCCCCGATGATATGGTCCTGGTTAACGAGGGGCAGGGCCAGCAGCGATTGGAAGCGTTCCTCGCGGGTGCCGGGGACGTACTGGAAGCGGGGGTCACTGGCAGCGTCCGACGAGGCGACGGCCTGGCCGTGCGCGACGGCCCACCCGGTTAGTCCCTCGCCGACGCGCAACGAGCCGCGCCCCAGGGCGGCGCGATCCAGGCCGGTAGATGCCTGGAGGGTGAGTCGGTCGCCGCTGAGCAGATAGATAGAGCACGAGTCCATGCCCATCAGATGGGCGGTGCGCCGCGTGATGAGATCCAGGCTGCTGTCCAGGCCCCAGGCGGAGTTGATGGCCCGGCCGATCTCGCGCAAAGCGTCAATAGGGTTTCGAGGGAGCGCGCCGCTGGCGTCACCGGCTGTCATCCCCTCTCCGTGGGCGGTGTGTTGGCGCGGGTGACCGCCGGCTCAGCGTCACGCGCGCCGTTGCCCCAGCCGCGAAAGCCGTTGGTGATAGGCAGGCGGCGGTCCTTGCCAAACGCGCGGGCGGTGATCTTGATCCCCGGCGGGGCCTGGCGGCGCTTGTACTCGTTGACGTTGACCATGCGGATGATGCGCTGGACGGTGGCGCGGTCGTAGCCCAGCGCCACAATCTGGTCCAACGACAGGTCGTCCTCCACGTAGGCTTCCAGGATGGGGTCGAGCATCTCGTAGGGTGGCAGGCTGTCCTGGTCGGTCTGATTGGGGCGTAGTTCGGCCGAGGGAGCCTTAGTCAGGCTGCGCTCAGGGATGAGGATGCGGCCAGCGGTGGCGTTGCGCCAGCGCGCCAGCTTGTAGACGTAGGTCTTGTAGATATCCTTGATGGGCGTGAAGCCGCCCGCCATGTCGCCGTACAGGGTGCTATAGCCAACGGACACCTCGCTCTTGTTGCCCGTCGTCAGCACCAGGCCGCCGAATTTGTTGGTCAGAGCCATGAGCAGGTTGCCGCGAATGCGCGCCTGCAAGTTCTCCTCGGCCACGTTTGGCTCCGCCCCGGCGAATACCCCCGCCAGCATGTCCAGGTAGCCCTGGAAGGCGGCGTCGATGGGCACGTCCAGGCACTCGATGTCCAGGTTAGCGGCCAGGGCGTGGGCGTCCTCTAGGCTGTGGCTCGACGAGTAGCGCGACGGCATGGCGACGCCGGTCACGGCCGCTTTGCCCAGCGCGTCGACGGCGATGGCCGCCGTCAGCGCCGAGTCGATACCACCCGACAGGCCGATATAGACGCGCTTGAAACCGTTCTTGCGCACGTAGTCGCGCGTGCCGAGCAGGAGCGCACCGTACACCTCAGCCTCGTCGCGGGGCGCATCAGCGATGGGGGCATGGTCCAGGGGCGGGCGCGCGGCGGCCGGCAGCGGGCCGAGGGCAATCGCTTCCAGGCGCGCATCGCTCAGGTGAGCGAGCTTCTCCTTGCGGCGACGCGGGTCCTTGAGGCGGCGGCGGAAGACATCCTCGATATCGATGTCGACAACGACGAAATCTTCCTCGAAGGTCTTGCCGCGTGCGATCAGCTCACCCGCCGCGTTGAAGACCAGGCTCGCGCCGTCGAAGATGAGTTCGTCCTGGCCGCCCACCAGGTTGCAGTAGGCGACCACGGCCACGTTGTCGGCAGCGCGCGTGGCGATCATGCGCTCGCGGCCGAGTCCCTTCGCCATGTAGTACGGCGACGACGACAGATTAATGAGCAACTCCGCGCCGCCCAGCAGCGCCTGCACCTCGGCCGGCGTCGTCGCCGTCCAGATGTCCTCGCAGATGGTGACCCCGAAGGTGACACCGTGGCCGACGAACACGGGGTTGAACAGGCCCGCCTGGAAGTAGCGGTCCTCGTCGAAGACGCTGTAGTTGGGCAGGTAGCGCTTGTGGTAGACGCTGACCAGCGCGCCGTCGTGGCAGATGGCGGCGGCGTTGAAGATATCGTCCTGAGCATCGACGAAACCGATGATGGCGGTCAGGCCGCGCGTGTCGGGCAGCAGGGTCTCGAGGGCGTGCAGGTTGGCCTGGATGAACTCCGGCTTCATCAGCAGGTCTTCCGGCGGGTAGCCGGGGATGGCAAGCTCCGGGAAGGCGACAATCTGCGCCCCGACCGCTCGCGCCTGCGCCAGCCCGCGCCGGATGAGAGCCACATTGCCGTCGATGTCGCCCACCGTCGGGTTCAGCTGCGCCAGCGCCAGCCGCAGGTTCTGCTCGCGCATCGCGCGCTCTTCCAGGTGGTAGCCGTCGAGCATGGTCTCCCCTTGTTACACCCGCTTAGCCTCCACCACGTTGGGCAGGCGGCCGACCTTGTCCAGGACGCGGCTCAGTTGCGACAGGCCCGTCAACTCCAGCACCGCCGTCACCACGGCGATGCGCGTGCGCGGGTTGGTGGAGGTGCTGACCGCCGTCATGTTGATGTTGTCCTTGGCGACCACGTCGGAGATGTCACGCACCAGGCCAGGGCGGTCGATGGCGACGACGCGGATGGCGATCTGGCTCACTTGCTGGCCGTTGGCGGGCCAGTAGGCGCGCACCAGGCGGGCGGGGTCCATGCGGTCCAACTGGGCGCAGTCGGGCCGATGCAGCGTCAGGCCGCGCCCCATCGTGATGAAGCCGACCACCTCCTCGCCCGGCAGCGGGTTGCAACAGCGGGCGGTGCGCGTCATCAGCGAGCCAATGCCGTCGATGGTCAGGCCCTCGGCCGACGTGGATTGGGGCAAGGCGGCCGGCAGGGTCAGCGGCTCGTCCTTGTCCTTGTCCTTGGTGACCTCACCCAGGCGGGCGGCCACCTGCACCAGATTGATGTCACCCTCGCCGACCTTCGCCAGGAAGTCGTCCACCTTGTCGATCTTGAACAGCCTGGCGATGGACTCGTAGGACGTTTTCTCCAGGCCTAACCGCTTCAACTCCTTGTCGATCATCTCGCGGCCCTGGCGAATGTTCTCGGAGCGGAGCTGGCGGCGGAAGAAGGAGCGAATCTTCTCCCGGGCGCGGGCGGTGCGGACGTAGCCGAGGTTGGGGTTGAGCCAGTCGCGGCTTGGCGTGCCGTTCTTGTGGGTAAGAATCTCGACCCGCTCGCCGGTCTTGAGTTGATAGTCCAGGGGGACGATGCGCCCGTTGACCAGCGCGCCACGACAACGGTCGCCGACCGCCGAGTGGATGTGATAGGCGAAGTCGATGGGCGTCGAGCCGGCCGGCAGCTCGACAATCTCGCCCTTTGGAGTGAAGACGTACACCTGGTCGCGGAACACGTCCGACTTGAGGGCGTCGACATACTCGGTAGCCGTGTCCACGTCGCGCCGCCAGTCGAGAATCTGGCGCAGCCAGGCAATCTTCTCGTCGAGCTTGGGGTCGGCCTTGCCCTGCTCCTTGTAACGCCAGTGGGCGGCGATGCCGTACTCCGCCTCCTGGTGCATCTCGTGGGTGCGAATCTGTACCTCGAAGGGTTTGCCATCGGGGCCGATGACCGCCGTGTGCAGCGACTTGTAGAGGTTGTCCTTGGGGCGGGCGATGTAGTCGTCGAACTCGCCAGGCACCGGCGACCACAGGCCGTGGACGATGCCCAGCACCGAGTAGCAGTCGCGCTCGCTATCCACCAACACGCGCACCGCATACAGGTCGTACACCTCTTCCAGGGGTACTTTCTTGCGCATCATCTTGCGGTAGATACTGGCGATGTGCTTAGGCCGCCCGGTAATCTGGGCCTGGATGCCCTCTTCGCTCAAACGTTGTTCCAGCACCTTGATGATGACCTTGACCTGCTCCTCGCGCTCGGCCTGGGCGGTCTTGAGCTTCGCGGCGATCTCGCGGTACTTATCAGGCTCGAGATAGCGGAAGGCCAGATCCTCCAGTTCCCACTTCAACTGCCAGATACCCAGACGGTTGGCGAGGGGCACGTAGATGTCCATCGTCTCCTGGGCGATGCGGCGCTGAGCGGGGCCTTCCTTCGCTCCCAGGGTGCGCATATTGTGCAGGCGGTCGGCCAGCTTGATGAGCACCACCCGCACGTCCTGGGCCATTGCCAGGAACATCTTGCGCAGGTTCTCAGATTGATAGTCATTAGGCGTGGTGAGCGACAATCCTGCCGCATCACCGTTCGAGGTCCCGTTGCCGCCTTGCTTGAGGGCGGCCTGGTCGAAGCGCGACGACAGCTTCGTCACGCCGTCGACCATCGTCGTAATCTCGGAACCGAACTGGCTTTGGAGCTGCTCTTTGGTAATGAGGGTGTCTTCGAGGGTATCGTGGAGGAGGCCAGCGGCAATCGTGTCAGGGTCGAGACCGAGGTTGGCGAGAATGTTGGCCGTCGCCAGGCAGTGGCTAATATACGGCGAGCCATCTTTGCGCATCTGGGAGGCGTGGGCCTCGCGGGCCACCTCAAACGCTCGCCGGATAACCGCCCCATCGCGGGACGGCAGATAGCCGTTAACCTTGTCGACCAGTTCGTCGATCGTGGGTATGGGTGTTTGCGGCATACTAACTCCTCAATTGCCGCAAAGGCTCGCGGCCGACGCTTCGCGCCAGCAGCACGAACCTTGAAGTGACAGTATACCCCGGTCAGCAGGCCGAGGCAAATTGACGCAGTGCGTTAGTGCGACGCAAGGGTCAGGGATATAAATGGGAAACGAGGGGCAGGAAGATTCTTACTACGGCAAAGGCAGCGGGCTGCGGGCGGCCGCCGAGGGCAGCCACCGCCTGCGCCGTCGCCAGGGGGTCGGCCTCGGCGAAACCTGGCTGGAGGGGGAACCCGCCATTCATACCCTGCCAGCCCAGCACGGCTCGCAGGGGCGTGTTGGCGATCAGCGGACTGGCGTCGGCGAGCAGGGCGTGCTGGGTCCAGGCAGGGCCATCGGCGGCCTCGCCCACCGCCCGCAAGGCCTGGATCGCCGCCGCGGTCGCCCGCGTTGACGACGCTCTGACGCCGTAGGTCGCGGCAAAACCACCATCCGGTTGCTGGCGGGCGCGTAGATAGCTCAGGGCGCGGGCGCGAGCATCATCCCTACCACCCCCCACCGCCAAGGCCTGGACGGCCAGGGCCGTCGTGACCGTATCGGGGGCCGACGTCGCGGTCGGTCGCCAGCCCCCGTCAGGCGTCTGAAGCTCGACCAACCGCCCAATCGCCGCCGGCGGGAGCGAGCGGTGAGTCGCCGCCAGGGCCAGCAAGGCCCAGGCCTGGTCAGGAACCCGCGAACCGTAGGCGCCACTGGCCGGGTTATACAGAGATTCGAGGCGGGCCACGAGGTCATCATCATTTATCTGGCGCGGGTCCCCGCCAAGGGCGACAACGGCGATGATCAGCCGTCCCAGGTCCAGCGCTGTGGCGCGGGGGGCGTAGGCTGCCAGGTAGCTGAGGGTCGAGGTGTGGCCCGTCGAGGGTGGCGTATCCAGAGCTTGCGCCCCCGCCAGAGCGTACACCGTCTCCAGAGTCATCTCTACGTCGGCGATGCCGCCCTCTGGGGCAAAGCCACCCTCCGGCGTCTGTCGGCCATGCAGCCACATCACGCCAGAGCGAACAGCCGGTGCGACGGCGGGCGCACCCGCCGGTCGGCCGAGCAGCGCCGAGATGCTCAACGCGGTGCTCGTCGGGTCCGCCGCCCCAAAGCCAAACAGCGTCATCCCGCCGTCTGGGTCCTGACGTAGGCGCAGCCAGTCGGCCGGCGAGCCAGCCGGTCGATTCCAGCCGCCGGACAGTGGATCGTGGCCGAGAAGCAGAACAGCCTGGATCGCGCGGGCGGTGGAGCGGGCGTCGGGCAGGCAGCCGCAGCGCGGGTCACGACTGAAGCCGCCTGCCCCCCCCTGCGACCGACTCAGGAAGCTAGTGGCCCAGCCGAGGGCCGGCCGGTCGCGCGGCACGCCCGCCCGAATCAGCGCCGAGGCGACCAGCGCCGTCGTTTCGACATCCGATGCGCCGCTGGGGCCAGCCCACCCGCCATCATCGCGCTGCCAGGCCAGGAGCTTGTCGACCACGGCCGCCGGCGCTTCCTCGCGCGCCGCCACCAGGGCCAGGATCGCCCAGGCCTGGTCGGTGGGTGTGGCGGTCGCGCCGCCATACAGGCCGCGCCCCGGATCGTAGTGGCTCTGCAACAAGGCCAACGGGTTCAACCCAGCCAGGGCGCGCGGGTTCTGGCCGGCGGCCGCCAGGGCAGCCACAAGGCGGCCTGCGCTGGCAGCGTCGCGGCGGGCCAAGGCCTCGGCCTGAGGGGTCAGGGCGTCCAGCAACGTCACACCGCGCCCGTCAGTCCAGGCGCGCGGGTCGATACCCGCGTCGCCCAGCGCGTGCAGCGCGGTCACAGCCTCGTCGACTGTGCCGAAGCCTACCGACCAATGCTCGACGTGCAGCCAGCCCACGCCCCGCGCGGCGGCCTCGCCGGGCGTCCACGCGCTCTGGGCGGCGGCGGGAACCACCATGAGAAGGAGCAGCAGGAGCGCGAGCAGAAGAGAGAATAGGGATTGGCGATTGGCGATTGGGGTACAGCGAACCGCCGCCCGCTCTACGGTCTCCAATCCCCAATCTCTAATCTTCACTCCCTACTCCCCGACCACCAGCTTGTAGCCGATGCCCCATATCGTCTCGATGCGCAGGCGGCTGCCCCCCAGGCGGTCCCGCAGATGGGCGATGTGGACATCGACCGTCCGCGTGTCGCCATAGAATTCGTAACCCCACACCGCGTTGAGGAGTCGCTCGCGGCCCAAGGCCAGGCCAGGGTGCTGCATCAGGTACAACAGCAAGTCGAACTCCTTCGCGCGTAGGGTCATGGGGAGGTTACCCAGGCTGGCCTCGCGGCGGGCCGGGTCGATGCGCACCTCGGCCAGCGTGACGGCCCCATCGGCCGGCGGGGCAGCCTCGCTACGCCGCAACACAGCCTTGACCCGCGCCACCAACTCACGGGGGTTGAACGGCTTGACCATATAGTCGTCGGCCCCCAGCTCCAGGCCCACGATCTTGTCCACATCGTCGCCACGGGCCGTCAGCATGATGACAGGGACCGAACTGAACTGGCGAAGCTGGCGGCACACCTCCCAGCCGTCCAGACCAGGCAACATAATGTCGAGAACGATGAGGTCGGGGGACATTTGGCGCGCAGCGTCCAGGGCGGCCGGACCGCTGTCGGCCGTGAGCACCTCATAACCCTCATTGTGCAGGTAAAGCCGCGCCAGCTCCACGATGTTCGGCTCGTCATCCACAACCAGGACTCGCGCCATGCTGCCCTCCGCTGGCAATTATACATCACCCGCCCCGCCGCTCCAGGGCCGCGCCCGTTTGTCCTTGCGTCGTGTTTGGTGCTAAGATAGCCGCCGGTTGTCCCCGCCCGCGCTCACGCCCATCGAGCCTTGTTCATGGACCTTCGCACCGTTCGCGCCGTAGTTCGCCGCCGCCAGCGCCGCCGCCAGGTGGCCGGCTTCCCTGTGTTGCCCAGTCTCGGCCTCCTCTTCCTCGCCAGCCAATCGGCCGTGCTGACAGGCGCGGTAAGCCTGGCTCTGCTGGTGGCCCTGGTGGTGGGTGGGGTAGGCGGCGCGGTCACGGCCTACGACAGCTTCACCCGCACCCTGCCCTCGCCAGAGACGATCGGCGAGCAGACCACCGACCAGTTCAAGACAACCCGCATCTACGACCGCACGGGCCAGACCGTATTGTATGAGGTCTATGACCCCCAGGGCGGCAACCGCACCGTCATTCCCCTGGACCAGATTCCCCTCAATCTGCGCCTGGCGTCCATCGCCCTCGAAGACAAGGACTTCTACACCAACCCCGGCTTCGACGTCCGCGGCCTGGGGCGCGCCCTGCTCAACAACTGGCTGGGGCTGCCCATTCAGGGCGGTAGCTCCATCACCCAGCAACTCGTCAAGAACGTTGCCATCGAGCCTGACGAGCGCATCGCGCGTTCGTATGAGCGTAAGCTGCGCGAGGTCGTGCTGGCCTGGGAGTTGACGCGCCGCTATCCCGGCCTCGAGGGCAAGAATCAGATTCTGGAATGGTATCTCAACACCGTCTACTTTGGTCACCTGGCCTACGGCGTCCAGGCCGCCGCCGAGACCTACTTCGGCAAGTCGGCCGCCGACCTGACTCTGGCCGAGGCGGCCATGCTGGCGACACTGCCACGCTCGCCCGGCGCCAACCCCATCGACGACCCCGACGAGGCGCGACGGCAGCAAGCTATCGCCCTCGACGAGATGGTGGAAGAGGGCTACATCACCCGCACCCAGGCTGAGGAAGCCCGTCACGCGCCCCTCGGCCAGCCGCGCCAGCGCACCGAGCGCGCCAGCCTGCTCGCGCCGCACTTCGCAGTGTGGGTGCGGCAGCTATTGGAGCAGCGCTACGGGCCGGAGCGGCTCTATCGCGGCGGCTTGCAGGTCATTACCAGCCTCGACCTGCACCTGCAAGAGCAGGCCGAGAGCACGGCCCGCGCCCACGTCGCCAGGCTGCAAGCCGCCGACAAGAATGTGACCAACGCCAGCGTCGTGAGCCTCGATCCGGCCACGGGCCAGGTGCTCGCCATGTTGGGCAGCCTTGACTACTGGGACGCTGGCATCGATGGGCAGGTGAACGTGGCCCTATCGCCGCGCCAGCCCGGCTCGGCCTTCAAGCCCATCACCTACGCCACGGCCTTTGCCCAGGGCTACACCCCCGCCACCATGATTCTCGATGTGCGGACAACCTTCCCACAGCCCGCCCGCCCGCCCTACGTGCCCGAGAACTACGACCGCAAGTACCACGGCCCCGTCCTGTTGCGTACGGCCCTCGCTAACTCCTACAACATCCCGGCCGTCAAGCTATTGGAGATGGTCGGCATCCCCAACGTCCAGGCGATGGCCCACCGCATGGGCATCAACGGCCTCAACGGCCAGTACGGCCTGGCGCTGACCCTGGGTGGCGGCGAGGTAACCCTCCTCGACCTGACCTACGCCTATAGCGTCCTGGCCGCCCAGGGGCGCATGCTCGGCGCGCCGACGCCCGACCTGCGCCGCCGCATCGGCTACCGCGAACTGGACCCTGTGCCCATCCTGCGGGTGACCGACTCGGCGGGCAATGTCCTGGACGACTTCAGCGAGCCGCAGGAGCGGCCCGTGTTGACGCCACAGCAGGCCTTTCTGGTCACCGACATCCTGAGCGACAACAAGGCCCGCGAACCGGCCTTCGGTCCCAACAGCCCCCTGCATATGAACCGACCAGCGGCGGCCAAGACCGGCACCACCAACGACTGGCGCGACAACTGGACCGTCGGCTACACGCCGCAACTGGTAACAGGGGTGTGGGTGGGAAACGCCAACGGCCAGCCCATGCGCGAAGTGTCCGGCGTCGACGGCGCGGCCCCCATCTGGCACGACTTCATGCAGGCCGCTCTCGACGGCCAGCCACCGCTGCCCTTCGCCCGCCCCGACGGGCTGGAGTGGGTGGAGGTGTGCGCCCTGTCGGGGCTGCGCTCCACGCCTTTGTGCCCCGACCGTCGTGGCGAGTGGTTCATCGCCGGCACGGCCCCTACTGAGCCAGATAACATTTATCAGAAGTTGCGCCTCTGTCGTGCGACCGGCCGCCTCGCGGGGCCGAACTGCCCGCCGGAGGCCATTGAGGACAAGGTGTACGCCGTGCTGCCCAGCGAAGCCGCCGACTGGGCGCGGGCGGCCGACATCCCCCAGCCGCCGCCCGCCGAGGGCGAGGCGCTGGTCACCGGCGGCGGCAGTGTCGTCCTATCGTCGCCGTTACCCCAGAGCTTCGTGCGGGGGGTGGTCCCCATCATGGGCATGCTGGCCGGCCCCGACCTGCTGCGCTGGCGGGTGCAGGTCGGCGAGGGCGTCAATCCGGAGCAGTGGAAGATTCTGGCCGAGGGCGGTATGCCGCTAAGTGGGCGGCTGGCGCTGTGGGACACCCGCGCGCTGAACGGTGTGTATACCCTGCGGGTAGCCGTCGAGCGGCGCGGCGGCGTCGAAGATGTGCTGCGGCTGCCGGTGACGGTGGACACGACGCCCCCTACGATCGAGCTGGTCGGCATCCCGCCCCAGATCAACCTGGAGCGCGACGAGTTCATCAACGTGATCGCCGAGGCCGAGGACAACCTGTCCATTGACCGCGTCGACTTCCTGCTCGACGGCAAGCCGTTGGGCAGCGCGACGGTCTCGCCCTACGCCATCCGCTGGACGCCAACGGACCGCCAGCTGGGCCGCCACTATATCGAGGCCGTCGCTCATGATCGGGCGGGCAACACCACGCCCGCCCCCCGCGCTACGATTGAGGTCGTCAAGCAACGATGAGACAGGAGCCGGGAATCGAGTATAATAACCACTTTGAGCACGAGAGGCAGGGCGACTCTGCCTCCGCATCAAACTGGGTCACTTACCATGCCACTTGAAAACACCAGCGCGCGCCCGCTGGACATGACAACCGACGGCAGCCCCATCGGCCAGGCGCAGCCCCTTATCCTGGTCACCAACGACGATGGCGTGTACAGCCCAGGCATCCTGGCCCTGAAGGACGGCCTGGAACAGGTGGGCAGGGTCGTGGTCATGGCCCCCGATCGCAACCGTACGGCAGCGGGCCACAACAAGACCATGCACAAGCCCCTCCGCGTACAGCGGGTGACGCTGAGCGACGGCAGCCGCGCCTTCGCGTGCAGCGGCTCACCCTCCGATGCGGTGGCGCTGGCGCTGCTGGGCCTGTTGCCGCGCAAGCCGGACCTGGTCGTGTCGGGCATCAATCACGGCGCAAACCTGGGCCACGACGTTACCTACAGCGGGACGGTAGCCGCCGCCATGGAAGGCGTCATCTTCGACGTGCCGTCCATCGCCGTGTCCGTGGATACCTGGCAGCGATCTGATAAAGCGGCTCTGGTGGCAGCCGGCGGCTTCGCCGCGACCCTGGCGCGTCAGGTGTTGGCCCTGGGCCTGCCACGCGGTGTGCTGCTCAACGTCAACGTGCCCAACCTACCCCTCGCCGAGATGAGCGGCGTGCAGGTTACCCGCCTGGGCACGCGGGTTTACCTCGACGCGCTTGTCGAGCGCCTCGACCCGCGCGGCCGTCCCTACTACTGGATTGGCGGCGAGGCTCCCACCGGCGAGCCGAACGAGGGCACCGATGTTGGCGCGTTGAAACAGGGAGCCATCAGCGTCACCCCCATCCACCTCGACATGACCGAGTACCACGTCCTCGATCGCCTGCGCGATTGGAACCTGTCCCTGGACCTGGGTCAAGAACCCGCCTAACTATTGAAAGGATACTCCCATGGCGACACCCGCGCCCGCGACCGCGTCTGCCCAGCCCAAGGTGGCCCATCCCCAGTACGCATTCTTCCGGGGCCGCGTCGTGCCCATCGGCGAGGCCCAGGTGAACGTAATGACCCATGCCCTGCACTACGGTACATCCGTATTTGCCGGGATTCGCGGCTATTGGAATAACGAAACGGGGCAGTTGTACGTCTTTAGGTTGAAGGATCATTACCGACGCTTCTTGCAGTCATGCCGCCTGATGTTGATCGACCTGCCCTATTCGGGCGATGATCTGGCTCACATCACCCTCGACCTCATTCGGCGCGAGAGCTACGAGCAGGACATTTACATTCGACCACTGGCGTACAAGTCCTTCGAGGGAATCGGGGTTCGCCTGCACAACCTGCCCGGCGATTTCACCCTGTTCACCATACCCTTTGGCAAGTACATCGAGAACGAGGCCGGCTGCCATGCTATGGTCTCGTCCTTCCGCCGCGTCGACGACAACGCCATCCCGGCGCGCGGCAAGATCGGCGGCGCCTACGTCAACTCCGCCCTGGCCAAGACCGAGGCCGAACTGGCTGGCTTCGACGAGGCCATCGTGCTGACCGAAGACGGCCACGTGTCCGAGGGCAGCGCGTCTAACCTGTTCATTGTCCGCAACGGCATGGCCATCACCGCGCCTATCACGGACAATATCCTGGAAGGCATCACCCGCGCGACGCTCATGCAAATCCTGCGTGACGAGATGGGCGTGCCGGTCCAGGAGCGCTCCATCGACCACAGCGAGCTGTACGTGTGCGACGAGGCCTTCTTCTGCGGGACGGGCGTGCAGATCTCGACCATCACGCGCATCAGCCACCGCCCGGTCGGCACGGGTGAACCGGGACCGATCGCTACGGAGCTGCGTCAGCGCTACTTTGACATGGTGCGCGGCGCGAGCGAGAAGCACATGGAGTGGCTCACGCCCGTGTACTGAGCCGAGGCGCTGGGGGCCTGAGACAACGCTGCCTCGCTCCTGGGGAGCGAGGCGCAAGAGGAGTGCGTAGGGACCTGGCCGCGCGCCGGTCCCTACGTTTGTGTCTGGCAGCCGACCCTAAAGGTCTCCGCGACCTTTAGGGTCTGATTCCGCGACGATTTCGTAAGGAGGGCGCGGGTGACTATGAAACAATACCTGATGGCCGTCATCGGCGGCGTGTGCCTGATCGCGTTGGCGGCCTTGCTGGGATCAGGCGTGCTGGAAGCGGCGGCCCAGGGCGGCCTGCTGACCCCGGCCTACTGGCGGACGGACGGACCACCTCGCCAGGTGTCCGATGCGGCCACGGCCGAATTCAGCTCGTCGGCGGCCTACAACCCGGCGGCGAATCAGTTCCTGGCCGTGTGGGAGAGCAAGGACGCGCTCCGTAGCCGTGCCAGCGTCTACGGCCGCCTGGTGGGGCCGGATGGCCAGCCGGCCGCCGACGCCTTCGTCATCGCCGATGCTGTCCGCAACGGCGAGCAGAACAAGGGTCCCGAGGTCGTCTACAACTCGGTTCTCAACGAATACTATGTCATGTGGAGCTATAGCCGGATTGGCATCGGTGGCGACGACGCGGGGAATATCCGCGCTCGTCGCGTCGCCGCCGATGGCACGCTGGTGGGCACGGAGGCCATCAAGCTCACCGCCGACGAGAATATCGCCAGCCAATCGCCGCGTATCGCCTTCAGCCCTATCAACGCCGCCAGCGGCGACCCGACGGCGCAGCAAAACGCCTACCTGGTCGTTTTCACCCGCCCGACCGGCGTGGTCAACAACGTCTATGGTCGCTTTATCGACAATGCTGGCAACCCAAGCGGGACAGTGGTGCGGCTTGGCTTGCCCCCCGGCGGCCCGGCGGCCAGTTTCCAGGACGAGCTGATGCCCGACATCACCTGGTCGGATAGCACGAGTAACAGTTTCCTCGTGGTATGGTCCAAGTGGACCAATGCCTCCGACCTCGGCGGCGACCCGCTCGACCTGGACTACAAGATCTGGGGGCGGGTGGTGTCAGGCCTGGGCACGCTCCAGGACCCACCGCACATCCTGAGCGAGGCGCGGCCGGGTAGGCAGCAAGCGCCGGTCGCGGCCTTCCACGCCGGTAGGCGCGAGTGGCTGGTCGCCTGGCAAGACCAGCGCTCGGCCGGCGGCTCGTCCATCTGGGGGCGGCGCGTCAGGCTGGACGGCGACCCCATCGGCACAGGGGACAGCCTCATTGCCGACGTGTCCACCCTGACCAATGCGCGGCCGGCCCTGGCCTACGCGGCCCAGGCGGGTGAGTTCTTCCTCTCGTGGTATACGGCCGCGAAGGAGTATCGCGGCATCGGCTGGAGCGGTGTTGGCTCGCCCATCACCCAGCCCGTTGTGCTCGCCACCGTCGCCGATCCTGGCCCGGCTGGTTATGAGCTGGAACCCGACGGTCCGGCGCTGGCCTACAATTCGGCCAACGGCCACGTGCTCGCCTTCTGGACCGCTGTCACCGAGGCGACGGGCCCCGATATCTGGGATCGCGCCGTGCTGTACGTGCCGCCAACGCCGACCGTCACCGCCACGCCGGCCGACACGGCCACGCCGACGGCCACGCCGACTCCCTCCGGCCCGCCCTTCGTCCAGGTGCAGGGGTACGTACTCGACTGCCAGAGCGGCGTGCCCATCGCCAACGCTGAGGTGCGCGTCAGTGGCACGTCTCTGCACTCCTTCACCAATATCAGCGGCTTCTACCAGACGGGGCAGCTGTCGCTGCCGGCCCAGAGCTACACCATCTCGGCCTCGGCCGATGGGCGGGCCACGGTGACGCAGAGTATCGTCTTGCAGAACCAGTACGCGCCGTTCGAGGTGAACTTCAGCGGCAACGCCTGCCTCGGCCCCGCCCCGACGGCCACGGCCACCGCGACGGCGACGGTCACGCCCACCGCGACCACCACGGCCACGGCCACGGCCACGCCCACCGCGACGGCTACGCCGACCGCCACGGAGACACCCACGGCGACGGCGACGCCCAAGCCGATGTTCCACCAGTACCTGCCGCTGCTGATGCGCAACCCGCCAGCGCCTGAGCGATAGCGCCGACGGCCTGGTTCCCTCCCCCCTCTGGCTCCCCCCGTCTACGGGGGGGATGGGGGGAGAGGGAACCAAATTGCCCGCCCCTGAACTCCAGAGCGCGAGGAGGTCATCCCCGCCCGCCTCCCTCGGCTTGCCCCGCCTGCCGGTTCCGGCTACCATTTCTACCTATGACCAATCCAACGGCTCGCCTCGTCGGCGTGGGGGTGGTGATCGCGCTGCTAGTGGCGCTATTCGCGCCGACCGGGCAGTGGCTGGCCCTGTCGTGGCTGGGCAACTCGTACTACTCCCATGGCGCACTGGTGGTCCTGGTGAGCGGGTGGCTGGTGTGGCGGCGGCGCGGCGCGTTGGCGACCGCCCGCCCCGAAAACATCGGCCTGGCCCTGATCGCCTTCGGCATCGGCGCGCATCTACTGGCGGTGCCCCTCCAGATGGCCGTGGTGTCGGCGGTGGCCCTCGTCGTCACCCTTGTCGGGGTGGTCTGGGCCTTTGCCGGGCGCAACGTCGTGCGCGCCTGGGCGTTTCCCCTCGCCTTCCTGCTCCTCGCCGTGCCGCTACCGGGCATCGAGCGTATCTCCCCCAGTCTTGAGAGCTTCACTGCCGCCTACGCCGCGCAAGGCGCGCGCCTGCTGGGCGTGGGCGCGGCGAGCCTCGGCGGCCAGGTCAGCGTCGGCAGCCAGGGCTTCACCATCGGCGCGCCGTGTAGCGGGCTGCGCTCCCTGGTGGCTCTGCTGACGCTGGCCGTCCTGCTGGCCTACAGCCTCCGCGCCCCCTGGTGGGTGAAGCTTACCCTGGTGGTCGCCGCCCTGCCCATCGCTCTGCTGGCCAACCTGATGCGCGTCTCATCCATCTTTTGGGTGGCCGATACCTTTGGCGGCGACGCGGCCCTGGGCTTCTTCCATACCCTGTCCAGCCCGCTGCTGTTCCTGGTGGCCCTGGCGCTGCTGCTGGCCCTGGGGCGGCTCCTCGGCGCGACCCAGGTGCGACCGGAGGCGTGGTGAGCGGGCTGCGTCGCGCCTGGCAGCGCCTCCAGAGTCCCGCCGATGGCTGGGACAGCGACACCTGGCAGCGCGCCCTCCGCGACGACGTTCTCCTGCGGCTAGTCGTCGTGGCTGGCCTGCTGGCGCTGGGGCTGCTCATGACCCGAGCGGCCCGACCCCCCGCTCCCCCGCTCCCCCCGCCCGTGACGGATAGCCAGGTACGCGCCGATCATGTCTTCTTTGCCGACGTGGACGGTTGGTATCGTATCACGCGCAACGAGCGGGCCGTGGCGAGTCCCTTCGACCTACGCCTGACCAGCCTGCCGGCCGCTTTGCCGACCGAGATCGGCGAGTGGCGGGCGACTGATCTGCCCATGCACCCGCAGGTGATAGAACTCTACGACGACCCCGAGGTGGCCTTCCAGCGCGCCTATCAGAACCCGGCCGGTGATGTGGTGTGGCTCACCTTCATCGGCCACCGAGGGCCGCCCAGTTTCCACCTGTTCGAGCATACACCGACCATTTGCTACCCGCTACAGGGTTGGACGATGCTGCGTGAGACCGTCGACGCCATCCCGCTCCAGGGAGGCTCGTTGTATGCGCAGCGCGGTCTGGCGCGCAACGAGGCCGATGGCGCGCAAATCGCCGTCTTCTACTGGTACTTGTGGGATACCGAGGCGCGCGACCCCACGGACGGTATCCTGTCGATTCGGGTCAGCGCGCCAATTACCACCACGGAGGAGCGCGCAGTGGCCTTGCTCAAGCAGAACTTCATCCCGAATCTCTTCCCGACGATTGTCCCGTGGCGGCGCTTCTAGCCCATGACTATCTCCC